>Ga0255764_10003434_pt1 | contig 12617 bp, 9 predicted proteins | sample 071ome_30_FD_179964 | JGI IMG/M metagenome (GOLD analysis project Ga0255764, IMG submission 179964) | Coastal salt marsh microbial communities from the Groves Creek Marsh, Skidaway Island, Georgia - 071406AT metaG (version 2) | ecosystem: Environmental > Aquatic > Marine > Intertidal zone > Salt... | reverse complement strand
GCGATCGGCTGGTCCGTCCTCGGCCAGAACAAAATATCCCCGGGTTGCTTCCTTTTGTTCGGCCGAGGCCATTCCACGCGCTCGAACGTTTTCGTTTCTTTCTTCTGCTCGCGTTGCGCTTCTTCGCGAGTCACCACCATCCTCTTCGACCGGCCGTTTCCTTCGTCGTCTTCGTCCATCGCGACGACGGCTTCTCGAAGCGAAAGGCGACACAGACGCCGTCGATATATAGATAACGAACGACTTTTGACGGCGAGAAAAGTTACGCGACGACGACGAAGAAGATGCGAATAATCAGAAGAAACCAAAGAGAGCTCTTTCTCTTTTGTTCGTGTTTCTTTTCCCTTTAAAATTTTGGAGTTTTGTGAGCTTTCAGAGAGAAGAAAAATTCCTCATCAGTAACTCGCGAGCGCACTCACACAGAGAGAGAGAGACACACACACACAGAGAGAGAGAGAGAGAGAGAGAGAGAAACACGCAGAGACGGGAAGATTAGTCTCGAGCGTTTCTCTTCGCGAACGGCTTTATTTTTCTACTTTTCAGTCGCGTTGGAAGCGAAAAGAGAGGGAGAAAGAGAGAGAAGCCCCCTCTCCCCGGGAAAGACAGAGAGAGAGAGCCGTCACGTGTGCATCATCATCGAACGCGCTAATTTGATTTAAAGAAGAAGAGCACGAAAGAGATGTCGACGCCGTTCCGCCGCTCGGCGAAACACGTCGCCAAACACGTCAAAGCGGCGTCGAAGCAGCTCATCACGAAGTGGAAAATATTCACGGGAGATCGCGTGCTCGTGACCGCAGGGAAAGATAAAGGGCAAATCGGGCAAGTCACGAGAGTCTTCAGGAAAGAGAACAAACTGATCGTCGGCGGGTTGAACGTGGTGAAGAAACACGTGAAACCTCAGCCGCAACCCGGGGAACCGAATCCACCGGGACAAATTTTATCCGTCGAGCAACCGATACATTACTCGAACGTGAGTTTAGTAGATCCAAACACCGGGGGGAGAGTTCGAATTCAGACGAGCTATTTAGACGACGGGACGAAAGTGAGAGTGACGAAAGGCCGGCTGAGTTCGCAAGCGATCGTGCCGAGACCGGATCAACTTTTGGAGAGGAAGACGCCGAGAGGGACCGGGGTCGGGAAGAAAGATACCACGGAGGATTTGGTTAGAGAGGTGACGTATTTAGGACCGAGATAGAAGAGAAGTCGTTTGCTTATAGTTGTTCTTTTGTATTTTATATAGTAGGTATATAACACGTTAGAGATTTCTCTCTCTCTTTCCAAACGAGATGCGAGACGCAAAACACACTCGCATCTGGTTGAACTAATAAGCACACATACACACGCGTGCACACACGCACAGACAAGCGCTCCTCATACTTTACATCGCCGCATCGCGTGCATTTGCACAGTAATAATAATAAAAACAATAATAATAGAATAACAAAATATCGTATTGGTACAACTCGCCACTTAAACAGCTTTCCCTTTATTAACACGTCTCTAACCGCTCAAACTGTTCCAAAAACGAACTCGGAGGCGTCGACAAAATCACCCCACTGCTAAAAAAATGCGGCGTTGGTTTGTTAAAAGGCGTCTTCTCTCGGTTCGGCGGTTCAAAGTTCCCCGAGCGAAACTCTTCCAAGCGTCGTTCCACCTGTGCGTTTCAAACAAAATGGGCACAAAGAGTGAGAAAAATGCTGAGTCAGACTCCCCCCAACGAGAGAAAAAATCATTTAGCGCGCGCGCGTAAAAAAGACGTACCATTTGCGCTCGAGTCCTCTCTCGGTTCTCGAAGTGTTTCCTCGCCACGTCTTGCAACTGAATCGGCGTCATCGTGTTCTTGTTGTGCTCTTCTGAAGTCGTCGCGGTCCGAGACGACGACGAAGACGAAGAACGAGGTTTAAACGCTTCTTCCCGCCTTTTCGCGAGGGAATAATTTGACCTCGAACACGTCGCGAAAGCGCTCGATAAAACCCGTTTCTTTCTTTCTCGCGTCGTCGTCTGAATCGTCGTCGAGAGAGAAGAAGAACGAGAAGTTGAAACGAAAGCGAACATGGATTGGTGTCTGTTCTCGAGGAGGTGCTCCTCAAAGCCGAAAGAGAAGACGGGTTATCTTTCTTTCTTTTTTTTGAAGGGTCTCACTCTCTTCTGTGGAGAAATTTTTGTTTTGTTCGCACAAAAAAGAGAAAAAATTGATTTTTAATTTTCAAACGTCAACAGAACAACAACGCGCTCGCTCTGCGACGAGATATATCTCTCGTCGACGAGATCTTTCGCGTTTCCTCCTTTTTACCCCACGCGTAAAAGCTTCGTCTTCTTCTTCTTCTGGTTCTCGCGTTAATAATCTCCGCGAATGGCGTGGCGTGGTGGTGGCGTTTAAAACTTCTTCTCGTTAAAAAAAATGGTGCAGGAGGTGTCAAAGGCTTTTACGAAGAGTAATAAGAAAAGAAAGCGCGGCGAGAAGAAGAACGTTGGTGAACCCGAAGAGGAGCGCGTGCGGGGCGAACCCGTTCGATTATGGCGAATCGTGACGGATTATCGCGATGTGTTCAATAACTTTATCTTGCCAAAGCTGAGCGGGAACGACGTCAAGTTCCTTTACGACGTCAACACCGAAAGTCGAGAGGCTATAAAACGTTCGGGCGTGCGTTTGAAATCAAGTTTCAAGATTCGAGATTTCGATACGATATCGCTCGTATCTTGGGCTTTTTCAAGGGCTAGAGGTCAGAGGCAAATCTTTTGTGAAACAATGGCTCGGAATGGTAACTTAGAGTTGCTTAAATCTTTGCGCCTTCAAGGATGTTCTTGGAATGTCAATACGTGCCACGGAGCTGCCGAAAATGGTCATCTCGAGTGTTTGAAATACGCGAGCAAAAACGGGTGTCCTTGGGACGAACGGACTACACGTAAAGCTGCCCAATATGGTCATCTTGAGTGTTTAAAATACGCGCGCGAAAACGGGTGTCCTTGGAGTGCCAGCACTTGTTCTAAAGCTGCCGAAAATGGACATCTCGAGTGTTTGAAATACGCGCGCAAAAACGGGTGTCGTTGGGACAAACGGACTACACGTAAAGCTGCCGAAAATGGTCGACTCGAGTGTTTAAAATACGCGCACGAAAACGGGTGTCCTTGGGACGATCTGACTACACGCAGAGCTGCCGAAAACGGTCATTTCAAGTGTTTGAAATACGCGCACGAAAATGGGTGTCCTTGGGACGAATGGACTCCTCGTAACGCCGCGGGGCGAGGAAAAGGTCATCTCGAGTGTTTGAAATACGCGCTCGAAAACGGGTGTCCTGGGAGTACGATTTATGCGCACCTGTTTTCTTCTTGAGAAGAGAATTTTAACTTCTCGCGCGCTTTAAACTTTTGTAATCTTCAACGCGCTGTCACGCAACTATGTAGTTTATAATTTGGGAAAAAGCAGACTCACACGCACCTCGTTCTTCATTTTTACGTCAAGTCACACACACAAAAAGGAAAGAAGAACATGAAACTCTCGATCGCGTTCGTCCTCGCGTTTTGGTACCCGATCTTGGTTTCCACGTGCTGTTTCGGTTTGTACTGCTACTGCTGCAATCCGTGCAAGAAAAGGTTGAAGAAGAAACCGTTGTTGCCGAATTGATGTATACTTTTTTTTTGAATCACAACGACGTTTTACTAAGTAAGATACGCGCGGTTACGCACATGGCGGAGTGGGAACAGCACTTCTGTTCGGACGTGGAACAGGATCCGCGAACGAGAGGACGCGCGTATTACGCGAACAAAGCCACGAACGAGACGCGATGGCTTGAACCCGAAGAGTATCACTCGTTTCAGTTACAGTTAGACGTGGATTTGTTTGGCAGAGACGTTTCCCGGGAGGAGATTTTGGACGTTTTGAAGCCGTTGCGATATTTGACGCGCGGCGAAAGCGCGCGCGAGTGCAAAGAGTGGATCGACGCCAGGGATGTTTTGTACAAGATTTTTAAAAACATCAGCGAACACCCGAACGAAGGTAAATACAGGAGGTTGACGAAGAAAGTTGGGGGGTCGTTCGTGGAGAAAGTGTGGTCGAAGCGATTCGCGAGGGAGTGCGTTTTGGCGTGCGGGTTTACCGAGTCGGCGGACGCGGTGGAGTTGATACTGGACACAGAGAGGCCAGAAATGAACGCGAAAATGTTGGCAAAGTGTCGCGTGTTACTTCAGAGGATAGAATCGGCAATCAGAGCGAGAGATGCGCACGTTCGCGCGGCGAAAGAGTCCGAGGACGGCGATTCCGGCGTCAACCAACGCCACTTGGCGCCGAACAAAAAGTGCAGCCATTGCAAAAGCGAGATCGAATCCGGCGCTCGACGATTATGGACCACGGACCCACTCGCGCCGAGAGGTCAATATTCCTTTAAATGCTCGCAGTGCGCGACGAACTACATTCTCTGCGAAACGTGCTGGGATAAAAAAGTCAATGGAGAACAAATTCATCGAGAACATTCTAGCTTTGAACACTTGCCGCCGATCGAAACAAGACACAACACGAGCACGAGAGGGTTCGGACGAGGCCCGTGGGGGAATTTTGCCGCCTCTTCCATCGGGAACGCGCGAGAACGATTGCGGCAACGCACCGGATTATGATAGATAGATTGATAGATTAAATTTTTAGAACGCACTGTACGTGTTGTATATGTATCTCGGCAGATGCTGAAGAAAGAAAGTCAAGAGTAGAAGAAAAAAGAAGCGAAAAGAAGACACTTTCTTTCGCGTCATTCTTTTCTACGCTACACGCGTCACAATGTCCGGCCTTCCGTGTAACAACACCACCAACAACAAGCAAGGCTACCACTACTGGTGGGACAACGTCGCGGGAGGAGGAGCAGACGGAGGAGGAAGCATCTCCTCCTCTTTATCTAACAAACTCACCCGGGAAGAGAGTCTTCGATTGGAAGAGGAGAACCAGAAAGTGAAAGGGAGCAAATGGAACGCGGCGCAAACGTTCGAAGAGCGGTCGTATTTAGCGTGGGCGGAGAAAGAGTTGAACGAGATTTTAGAGAGGATGTGCGGCGATGCGAACGGGTGGAAGATTGGGATAAAAGAGTCCAAAGGCGACATGCACGGTTGGAGCAGGTTTTTGTTGAAGATGAGCGTGAAAAAGCTGACTGGAAACTGCTCGGTCGTTTTATCGCGCGGGAAAATGAAGCACGGATTAGATTTAGAAGCGACGGAGTTTGAGATGAAAGCGTCGTACATGAAGGGCGATTTAATGAATGGCGAGATGACGGCGGTAGAGGGGACGTTTCAGGTGCCGGAGATTAGCATCGAAACGATCGAGGACGACGAGATAGAGATAACCGAAAGGAAAGCGAAAGAGCCGAAGCAACCGAAAGACGAGACGGAGAAGAAAGCTTTGAAGCAGGATTGCGAATTGCTCATGAAAGACTTGAAAATGCTAGTGACGGATGCGTGTAAGATTTTATTGGGAAGGTTGGCTGAAAAAGCCAACGAATAGGAGTGTTCATTCAGTTCGCGCTGAGTTATGATGATGGTATAGCCTTGAAAGAAATGGCAAGCGCGCACATAGTGACGGGAATACGGCTTCTCTGAATTTTTTTTTAACAATGACACGCATAGATGGTATAATGAATAATAAAACACACGCTACATGTTGTTATAAAGCGCAATAGCAAAATCTTCTCTTCTCCCTTTCTCTCTCTCTCTTCTATATAATATATAAATCTCTCTCTACAGCATATTTTTTAGCGGCCTCGGGAAATTTGGGTTTCCGCGCTCGTCAACTCCTCAAAAACTCGATCCTTTCTCTTCGCCGGGAACGGATACTTCGTCCCGAAGTTGTTAAAGTGTCCGGAAACCGCGTTCAACGCGGAATACGTGAGACCATACGACGGTCTACCGGAATAATCCCCAGATCTTCTGTACCTCGCGACCCACTCGTTCGTCAACGCTCTCGTCTTTTCGATGGACTGTTCTCTCCCTTCGGCGCCCATCGGGAAGTCCAAAACTTCGCGAACTTGCGCGATGACAGCCATCGTGTCCTCTTCGTACTTCGCGTCCGACTTTTCGCCGATGCCGAACAACGCGAGCGCCTTCGTGGTTTGTTTTTCGGAAAATGGAACGTTTTGAGGTCAGTTTTTGATAAGGAAAGAGAAGAAAAAGAAGAAAAATATCGCATTCGCATTCGCGATGAGCTGCTTTTACTCTCCTTCTCAACTTCTCGAAAAGCGAAGAGAGAGAAGAGAGATCCAAAAATCGAGAGCAGCGATCCACGAGAGACGAGTAAAACCGCGCGAAACTGCCTCTCGAAAGAAACACACACAGAGAGAGAGAGAGAGAGAGAGAGCGCTCTGCGCAAAGTAACCGAAAAGACGACCGAGACGACGATTCATTCGCACGCACCGGCTTCGGCGTCGCCACGACAGTCGCGACCGAGGCGACGAGCGCGTTCTTCAACATCTCCCGGCGATCGAATTTTTCCTCGGACGACGAGGACGCTTTGACGATAGAAGAGAAGGACTTTCGCGAAGACGACGTCGTCTTCTTGCCGCTGAAGCATGTCTTCGCGGTAGACGCGACGTTCGTGGTGGTCGTGACGGCAAACATTGTGCGTTTTTTGAAAGGGGGCTGCGTAAAGGTTTAACCCGGAGGGGTGATTAATAGAGGAATAATGGAGATAAAATTCCAATGTCACACGTCATCATTTTTTGGGCTCGATTTTTAAAAGAGCTCAAACTCACAAAAGTAAAACTTTTCGCGCTGCGCCGCTACCGCTTTTGCTGCTACTACTACTACTACAACTACCGCTATGCGTATACAATCTCTCTGTACCTATCCGGGTTTCATATAAGGTCATCTTTTCTGTACGCGTACGTTTTCATCTCGTGCAATCGCGATTGGCATCTGGGTTTGGATTTCTCCGCGAAGTTGGTCGCCGATAAAGAGGCCAAGGAGGCTCGGCGTAACCCGGTTGCCGACCATTCCAGGTGTTCGGAAAGCATGGTTGCGTTTCTGCCGGAGGAACCTCCCTCTGTGGATATGAACGTTGTTGCAGAAGGTGTCGATGTTGTCGTTGCTGCTGTTGAGGATTGCGGGAACAAATCGGATATACTTGTCGTCGACGGCGACGAACAGTAGAGCTTCGTTTTGTTCGCGTACAACGCGTCTATCACCGTCACGAAGCGCCGGACGACGTCTTCGCCGAGAACTGAAACGTCCATCGGAGGGATGTTTTCTAAAAACACGTATTCATATTTTTTCGAAAGGTCGTCGTAATCTTTCATCGACCATTTCGAGCTCGGGCCGCACAGGGCGACAAAATCAAAGTACGCCGCGCTCGGAGCAGCCTCGAGACTCGTCGCCGTGTTTTCGATTTCTTTCGCCAATCGATCTGAAAGAGCGTGAGGATGCCTTCTCGAACTATTTGACGAAGAAAGCGTCTTCAACTTTTCCCACTTTAGACGTAAACTCGCGTTGGCATTTGCACCGAAAATCATGGACGACGACGACGTTTCTTCCCGTGCGGCGAGCGATGAAGCTTTTCGATAATCTCGAAATGTTTCGTCAGATGCCTCGTCGTCGCCGTCCAACGATACCGCGTCCAAACGCTCGCTCAACACCTCGGACACCAACAAACTCTTCCAATTCAAACCACCTTTATATAACTGTTTCGGCTTAAAGTTCGACGTGCACACCAACACGCTCTTCGTGCTCTCCAAGTAACTCTCGACGAACGCTTTCCAAATCCTCGCGTTCCCGACGTCCGTCACCTCCACCTCGTCCACGATCAGCACGTCGTGCTCTCGCTCGTATTGTTTACCAATATTTCGAACTGGATTCCTCACGTTTTTCGTTTTCATCAAGTTTTCGTGCATCTCGTCCATGAGCGCGCGGAACGTGAGAGACTTGACTCTGCAAGAAGAAGAAGGGGTGCCCAAATGCGAACTCAACAAAGCATCCTTAAAACTCTCCACCAAAACCGTCTTTCCTCGTCCTGGACTGCCGTAAAGATACACCCCTCGCGCGACGTTCCTCTTCTCATTCCTACCGCTTCTTTCGTGCTTCTCCTCCTCGTCCTCCCCGATCAGCGCTCGCGTGAGATTCGTCAATCGCGTCGCCGCAGCCTCTTGTCTCGAATCTAAACGAATCGCTTCTGCGTTTGACTCCGATAAAGTCTCCGAAACTCGTCGCAAAAACGCGGTCCGCAGGGAGAGCATTCCACCACCACCACCACCCGTCGTCGTCGACGACGTCGTCGATGAGACCATCCGTCGGCGCATGCTTCTAATGACGCCGCTACGATGTCATCATGTTACGCATACATTTAATATCTATAATCGCGGTACACAGAGAAGTAATAAGTGCGTGCACGTTTAGGGTTTAGGGTTTAGGAGCACGAATTCCCACACTTATTAATCAATCCTGCCGGGAAAAAAGACAACACTTAAAGGGAAGAAGAAGAAGAAGAAGAGGAAGAAGAGATGGCGACCGTGACGTGGTCGGACCTGGAAAGCCGCGACGGCGTTCGTTTCTCCTTCAACTGTTGGCCGGACGATCGCCAATCGGCGTCGAAGTGTGTGGTCCCTTTAGGCGCGCTCGTGACGCCGTTGAAGCCGATTGCAGAGGTGCCGGTGCGTGTCGTGGAAAATTCAGCAATTTTGCGTTTTGTTTTTCATCTCTTTCTCTTTCTCTTTCTCTCTCGTTGAAAGACAACGCCGCGCGTCCAGCTCTTGCGCGAACGCATCTCTCGATCTGCGTTGCCCGCGCGATCTTTGCGCGCACGAGAGAGAGAAAAAAGCTTCGGGGGATTTGGTTGAATTTTGGATCCAGAGGACAAAATAGAGAAGAGAAACGGACAAAAATACGCACAAGCGCGGGCGCGCTTCGATGTCGGATCGTCGCCTCTCGCTGAAAATTTTAATCGAGTTTCCTCTTTTGTTTTTACGACGAGTACTCGCGATGGTTTACTTTTGCATGCGCTAACATTTTCTGGTGTGCGCTTCTTTATCGTATCAACAGGTTGTGCCGTACGAACCGGTGCGCTGTAAAGCGTGCGCGGCGTGTTTGAACCCCTACGCGCAGATTGACTTCAACTCGAAACTGTTCGTGTGCCCGTTTTGCCACGCGAGAAATAATTTCCCGCCGCATTACGCCGGGATTACGGAGCAGAACTTACCCGCGGAGTTGTTTCCGAATTATCTCGTGATTGATTACACGATCAACCCGCACAAGGTCACGCCGCCGCCGGCGTATTTGTTTTTGGTGGACGTGTGCGTGTCGGATGAAGAGTTGACGAGTTTGAAAGCGAGTTTGACGCAAGCGCTGAGTTTGTTGCCGGAAGACTCCTTGGTTGGGTTGATTTCGTTCGGGACGCACGTGCACGTGCACGAGTTGCAGTTTGCGGACTGTCCCAAGTCGTACGTGTTTAGGGGTGGGAAGGAGCACACGTCGGCGCAGATTAGGGATCAGTTGACGTTTTCGAGAGGTGGGGGTGGACCGCAACAAAATCATCAGCAACAGTATCAGAGTCAAAATCAAAATCCAAACATGCAGCAACAACAACATCAACAATCGTATCAACAAACGAATCCAGCCTCGTCATTTTTAGTGCCTTTGTCTGAGTGCGAGTTTACGTTCTCGGCAATTTTAGAAGAGTTGGCGAGAGACCCGTTCGCACCGATGCCGGAAAGTCGACGCAATCGAGCCACGGGGACTGCGCTAGCCGTCGCGGCGACGTTGTTATCTTTGGGATGTCCATCCGGTCATCCGGCGCGCGCGTGCTTGTTCGTTGGCGGACCGTGTACGGAGGGTCCAGGTAATATCGTGCCGAAAGCGTTGGAAAACGCAACTCGGTCGCATAAGGATATCGCGCAAGATAAAGCACCTTTGTTCACGAAAGCAAAGAAAAAGTACGACGCGATTGCCACCCAACTTTGCGCGAATGGGCACTCTTTAGATGTGTTCGCGTGCGCGCTCGATCAAGTTGGATTAGCTGAAATGAAAGGGTGCGCGCAGAAAACGGGCGGGGCGGTTGTTTTAGCCGAATCGTTCTCGCACGTGGTGTTCAAGAAATCGTTCATGAAATTGTACGGAAGTCAAAATAAGCCAGAAGAAAGCCCAGAAAGCGCTCCGTCCTCCTCGGATGAAGTGACGCCGTTAAAAGTTCACTCGAATGGGATTTTTGAGGTGATCACTTCGAGAGACGTGAAGGTCGCGGGATGCGTCGGTCCGTGCGCGGCGTTGGATACGGCGCGACGACACTCAGGGAACGTCGCGGATATTAGCATTGGGTATGGAGGTACAACCGCTTGGAAGATGTGTGCGTTAACTAGGAACACGACTTTGGCGGTATTTTTTGAAGTCGCGAAAGAGAAACCAGACGGAGCAGGCGGCGGCGGTTACGGTCAAAACCCCTATGGACAGCCGCAACAACACCAAAGCGCCCCTCAGTTTTTCTTACAGTTTCATTGCACTTCAACGTTACCTACTGGCGAAACGCGTCTGAGAGTCATCACCACAACTCGAAGGTGGACGAACGGACAAAATATTCCGGAGATTTCCATGGGTTTCGACCAAGAAGCTGCGGCTGTGTTAATTGCTCGCCAACTGACGTGGAAGATGGAACAAGACGAAGAGATGGACGGCCCAGCAGCGACGAGGTGGTTAGATAGAAAGCTGATAGGTGCGTGCCAACGCTTTGGCGAGTACAGGAAGGAGGATCCTCACTCGTTTCAGTTAGCGCCTCAGTTTTCCTTATTTCCACAGTTTATGTTCAACTTGCGTCGATCGCAATTCGTACAGGTGTTCAACAACTCGCCAGACGAAACTGCGTATTTTCGAGTTGTGCTATGGCGCGAAAACGTGTTGAATTCTTTAGTCATGATTCAACCGACGTTGACCGCGTATTCCTTTAACGGTCCTCCCGAGCCGGTTTTGTTGGACGTCTGCTCGGTCGCGCCGGATAGAATCTTACTCTTAGACGCCTATTTCTCGGTTGTCGTTTTCCACGGCTCCACCATCGCGCAATGGCGCAAGGCGAAATATCAAGAACAAGAGGAACACAAGGCGTTCGCAGATTTGCTCAAGATGCCGCAAGAGGACGCAAACTACATTTTGAACCAACGATTCCCGGTGCCTAGATTGGTCGATTGCGATCAAAATGGATCGCAAGCGAGATTTTTATTAGCCAAGTTGAACCCGTCCGCGACCCATAACTCGCAAGCCTACGGAGGTGGAAGCGATGTGATTTTTACCGACGACGTGAGTTTGCAAGTGTTCATGGAACACTTGAAACGTTTGAGTGTTTCCGCTTAGATCGATATATTAATATTTAGCTTCAGCATTGTTTACCTTTTCACTACTAATCATAACTAATGTGTAACCTATTTTTGAATTCTATGAGTAAAATATACGCGATTCTGACGCGATTTACAAACCGAAACGTCTCGGCGTTTTCCCACCTGTTCCGGGCCGTTTCGAGGACGGCGTTCGAAACCTCGAGCCTCCTCCTGAAACAGAAGGCGCGCCACTCGCGCGCAAACCAGTTCCTCCAGGTGTGACGATCTTTCTCGACTCTCTCTCAATCTTTGCCTCCATCTTCTCCTGGATTTTTCTCTTCTCGGCGTTTTCGAGCTCTTTCTTCTGCTTCATTTCCAACTTCATCTTCTCCTTCTCTTCTCTTTGTTTCGCTTTCGATTGCGCTAACGACGAGTGTGATTTCTTCAGAGTATAAAACATGGGCCCAAATTCTCCTAACCACTCTGGTTCTACAGCCGTGACGCATTGCATGTACTCTTTACTCGTCATCACGATTTCATGGTAGCACACGTAATCGGGCGTGTAGCCTAATCCGTACAACGCAGAGGACGGGTGCAAATGACACGGCATTCCGTTTCGACAGTTGACGTATTCTCCTATGCCGCGTAAACGGCCTGCTTGATGGAAATACGACGCGCACAAAGCTCGGCGACAGACGTCCCAATCCGAGCCGCAAGTGGTCAACTGTACTTTTTGCGACTTCATGATATCCGCGAGCTGAGCGCGTACTTCTCTCGCTTTCTTCATACCTTTACCTTGAATGAAATGCTTGTTGCACCAATCGTTGCGATAGCCATTTGTTTTCCACTGCTGATAAACATTTAAGAGTGTTAAATGGTCGCTTTCAGGAACGAAAAACTTTTCACGCATCGCATCCGACTCTTCTTCACGATCTTTCGGCCGGAAGAAAACAGAAGGGACCGAGAGCATGGAAATGACAGTCAAGATTTCGTTCGAACAACCGAGCGATTCGGCTTTCAACAATGTCGCCGCTAACGGAGGGTCGACTGGAAACTCTACCATTTTCGAGCCGAGTTTTGTCAAACCGCCGACGTTATCCAGCGCCCCGAGGATCCACAACTGGTACATGGAGTTCAATATGTTCTCCTTCGGAGGCGGATCCATGAAATCAAAATCTAACAGATTTTCAATGTTGAGTGATTTCAAGAGCAAGACGACATTACCGAGATTCGTGCGTTGAATTTCAGGAACAGTCGTTGCCAATAGCTCGTATTTGTACGCCATTTCGGTGTATAAACGATAGGTTGTGCCAGGACCGGTTCTCCCAGCTCTTCCCGAACGTTGATTCACCGCCG
>Ga0255764_10003433_pt1 | contig 12618 bp, 10 predicted proteins | sample 071ome_30_FD_179964 | JGI IMG/M metagenome (GOLD analysis project Ga0255764, IMG submission 179964) | Coastal salt marsh microbial communities from the Groves Creek Marsh, Skidaway Island, Georgia - 071406AT metaG (version 2) | ecosystem: Environmental > Aquatic > Marine > Intertidal zone >... | reverse complement strand
AAACTAAATCATAGGTCATGGGACCCATAACAGCATCTTGAAAATCTAAAATTCCTAAATTATTGTTTTCAAGAACCATCAAATTTCTTGAATGATAATCTCTATGAACAAAAAATTGATTTTGAGAAATATTCTCAGTAATGACTTTTTTAAAAATTATTTCCAGATCTGCAATTTCCTTACAATTCAAATTAATTTTCTTATATTTACCTAAATACCATTGATTAAATAAACATATTTCATCATATAATTTTTTCTCAGAATATTGAACTAAATTATTGATTTTTAATAATAATTGCATATTAATAATATTATCAATTGCCTTAATATATAAATTTTTTGATCTGCATGATAGGTATTCATCAAGAAATGTTTTATTCCCAAAATCTTCCATAAGAATAAAACCTAATTTTTCATTTTCATAAAATACTTTAGGTACATTAATTTTTTTATTTAGCATTTCTCGCCCGATAATAAGAAATTCCGAGATTGATTCTTTGTCCGGAGGGGCATCCATTAAAATCATAGAATTGTCTGGCGTTTTTACTCGGTAATATTTTCTGAAACTTGCATCAACAGAAGCTTCATTAATTTTAAAAACGTCGCCAATGCAATCTGTTAACCAAGTATCTAATAATTGTTTTCTGTTCAAAACTTTCTCAATATTTTAAAAAAAATATAATCTTTTTTTCTACTTAAGTTATAATCCCTAACTATCTGATTATTATGATAGTTTTTTAAAAAAAATAAAAATTATTAGCAAACCTTTACTTTGATAAAAAATAAAATTATTCTTTTAGGCCTTTTCATGCTTATCACATTAGCTATATCTATAAGTATAGCTCTTGCTGAAGAATTATCCGATGATGATGTTGTTTTAGAAGCAGATCTATTGGAAAATATGATTGATAGGAAATTAAAAGCCTCAGGGAATGCGATTTTAATTAAAGCAGATCAAACCATAAAGGCTGATTTAATTGAATTTGATCAAATTTCTGAAAACCTTTATGCAAGAGGAAATGTTATTCTAGATAACAAATCATCTCATATTGAAGGTGCTGAACTAGAATATTCCTTAAGCACACAAACTGGCACAATACCTAATGCCAGTTTTTGGACTAAACTTAATAATGAATCATCAAATCTCAACAACACTCTTCGTGGGACAGCTTCATTAATTTTTATCCAGGGTGAAAACAAAAAATCTGGCGAAAATTTTAAAGTAACGACATGCGAAGCTGATCAAGACGATTGGTATATTAAAGCGTCAGAGGCTGAGATTAGTCAAAAATCTCAAAGATTAATAGCTAAAGATGTTCAATTAGAGTTCTTTGGCATGCCTGTTTTATACTCGCCCTATGCAAATTTTTCATTTAATGATCAGCGTAAATCGGGATTTTTGGTTCCATCAATTGGCTCTACTTCTAAAAGTGGATTAGAGTTAGCCACTCCCTATTATTTTAATTTATCCCCCAACTCAGATGCCACTTTAACTCCTAGATATTTTAGTAAAAGAGGTGTGCAGCTAGCGGGTGAGTATAGGTATCTAGAAAAAAATTATTATGGTTTAGCTAATATAGAATACATGCCAAATGATGATGCAAAGAGTGATAGAAATGATAGATATTTTTTCAAACTTGGTCATTCCCACTCTTTTGGAAATGGATTCTCAGGAACATTAAGATATGAAGACGTTTCAGACGATAATTATTTTACTGATATGTCATCATTAGTATCACAAACAAGTGCTGTTAGCCTTCCTCAGGAGGGAAAGCTTGAATATAATGATGATAATTTTGCTGCTATTCTTATGGCGCAAAAATTTGAAAACTTAACCAGCTCATCACCATATGAACGCTTGCCAAGTTTTCAAGTAACTTATGATAAAACTTTTGAAGATATTTATGGTAACAATTTTTTAGAGACCAATAGTAGATTTGAAATTACAGAATTCAATAGAAATAGTGATTATGTTGGCTCAAGTCCGGAGGGAACGCGAGTTACTGCTCGACCATCAATAGCATTACCATTTGAAACAAGTTACGGCTATATTAAGCCAAAAATAATTGCTGATATTAAACATTATGATCTCAAAAATAATTCGGAAAACTCCAAAGATATTTTCATACCAACCTTTTCTTTAGATAGTGCTATTTATTTTGATAGGCAATTTACTTTTGATAATATTGAATTTTCCCAAACATTAGAGCCAAGGATTTTTTACTCTTATACAGATTATGAAGATCAATCTATGCTCCCTATGTTTGATACTGCTCTTGTTGATTTGAATAAAAATTCTATTTTTAGCGAGAACCAATTTGTAGGTGGTGACCGAGTAATGGATTCTCATCAGATCACTTTTGGTGCTGAATCAAGAATTATAAATAATAAAGGCTTAGAAAAACTCTCAATAACTTTGGCGCAAAGATTCTATTTAGAAGATAGGAATGTCTTGGATGAATCACAATTTAACAATTCAGACTACCAAAGTGATAGTTCAGACCTATTTTTGGGTATTGGATCTTCATTGACTGAAGCTCTTAGATTAAACACAGAGCTTCAATATAACGTTGATGAAGATAAAACAAATAGATTCTCTTTTAATACAAAGTATAAACCCAACATTGGGAAGCTTTTTGACGCAAGTTACCGCTTTATTAGAGATCCAAATTCATCCAATGATATTGAACAACTTAATATTGCAGGGCAATGGCCTATTGCACCAGGGTGGTCCTCAGTAGGTCGTTACCAATATGATTTAAATGATCATGGAACAATTGAGTCATTAGCAGGGCTAAGCTATGATGCAGGTTGCTGGACAACAAGTATTTTGTACCACAGCTTTGCACTCCCAAATGATGATAAAATGAATAATACAGTTTTTTTCATGCTTGAATTAGGAGGACTGGGAGCAATAGAATCTGGCGGAGATGGTGCGCTTGAAGAAGCTCTTCACAGAAATGTACCTGGATCATATTTATCCAGAGACTTACCTGATAGTTATAGGCAAAAATATTTAAATTAATGCTTTATTCTTTTCACTTGAAACTTACATTAGCTATCTTTTGCATTATTTTTTTTCACTCTGCCCTAACGGATGATTATAAAATTCTTGACAAAATAGTTGCGACTGCTGAAAAAGATGTAATTACCGAAAGTGAAATTAGAAATGAAATTTTAAATAATTTAGAAATTAAAGACTTAAGCAAAATACCAACTTCAGACTTAAAAAAAATTCGTACTGATGTTTTAAAAAAACTTATAGAAAAAAAAGTTATTCTTCAATATGCCGAAAGTATAAATCTATTACCCTCTCAACAAGAAATTGAAATGGTAGTGAGCAATATTGCCTCTAATAATAATATAACTATTGAAGAACTTAAGAAAGAAATTACCAATGATGGGCTTTCATTTGAGGAATTTAAAAATGATTTACGTTATAAATTAACCATTCAAAAAATCAAAGATCGTGAAATAATGCCTTACATAAATATTTCAGAATATGAAATTGATGGATGGATAAAAAATAAGCAGAAAAATTCAGAAAATGAATTCAAGATTTTTCATATTTTATTAAAGCAAGATAACCCAAATAAAGATAAAGCTATCAAAGAAATAAAAAGCATTAAAAATAATATTGATTTTTCTGAAATAGCAACAAAATACTCTGATGGTCCAAATGCATTGAATGGTGGTGAACTTGGATGGAAAAAAATACAAGATTTACCTGAAATTTTTGCTGACTTTATTTTACAAGCAAAGCCAGGTGAGATATCTGGCTTTATTGAATCACCCAATGGATCTCATGTTCTTTTGGTTGAGGATATCAAAACTTCTCAACAAGAAAAAATTCTCGTACGCCAATATAAGTTCCAACAAATTTTACTAAAAAATAGCTCAATAGTTGATAATATTGAGCTTGAGAATAAATTAAAAAATATTAATAATCTTGTATCAGATGGTCTTGAGTTTTCAGAGGCAGTTAAGCGATACTCAGACGACCAATTCAATATTGATCCCAAAAAACTAGAATGGATTAATTATAATAATTTATTGCCTGAATTTAGATTAAATTTAAGCGAATATCCAAAAAAAGATATTATTGGTCCTTTTAAAACTGAAATGGGTTGGCACCTAGTAAAAATATATGATTTTAGAGAGCAAGACTTCACTAATGAAGCAGAAAAACAAACTGCAAAAATTGAAATAGCTAGAAATAAAACTGAAATTAGATTTAAAGACTGGATTGATGCATTAATTAAAAATTCAAAAATAAAATATTTTGAGGATTAGAATCTGAAAAAAATTCTTGTAACTTGTGGAGACCCATCCGGAATTGGTCCAGACTTATGTGTCAACTTGGCCTATAAGAAATTTAATGCGCAAATTACTGTTATTGGAAGTTCAAAAGTAATTTATGATAGAGCTAAGATTTTAAAAAAAAAAATATCATTCAATAAAGAAAATTCAAAACATTATGGTCTAGGTAACATTAATATCATTGATTTTGATTATCCCTCGGAAGTTAAACCTGGCATTCCAAGTAAAAAAAACTCAAAAACTCAATTAGAGATTCTTGATTATGCAATTAATTTGGCTTCGAAAAAAAAATTTGATGCGATAGTAACATTACCTATTAATAAAAAAATATTATCCACAAAAAAAGAAAAATTTATTGGTCATACAGAATATATTGCCAAGAAATGCAAGATTAAAAAAGAAGTTATGATGCTCGCAACAAGTAAATTAAGGGTTGCATTATTAACCACCCATCATTCAATTAAAGAAATTCCATCTTTAATAACGAAATCAAAATTAAGAAAAACAATAGAAGTTATATATAGCGATATAAAAACAAAATTTAAAATACAAAATCCTAGGATTTTGGTGACTGGCTTAAATCCTCATGCTGGAGAAAACGGCGAGTTTGGTGATGAGGAAAGAAAAGTAATATTGCCAGTTATTAATGAATTTAAAAGTAAGAAAATTTCTATTTATGGGCCAGTGCCAGCAGATACTGCCTTTATAAATAAAAATGTAGAAAAATATGATGTATTCTTGGCAATGTATCATGATCAGGGACTAGCACCATTTAAGGCTCTCTCATTTGGCAAAGGATTAAACATTACACTAGGTCTGCCCTTTGTAAGAACCTCCGTAGATCACGGAACAGCTTACGATATAGTGGGTACAAAAAAAATTGATTCTTCCAGTTTTTTTGAAGCGATCAAAATGGCAATAAAATTATCTTAATGGTCAAAGCAAAAAAAAAATTTGGTCAAAACTTTTTAATTGATCTATCAGTAGTAAATAATATTATTAACTCAGTTGCCCCTAAACCTAAAGATAAAATTCTTGAGATAGGTCCTGGGATGGGGGCCCTCACCTTTGAAATTTTAAAATTTACAGATTCAATTGATGTTATTGAAATAGATGAAGATATGATTAATTTTCTTAAGAAGCGTAATCAAGATAAGAAAATTAGATTAATTAATAAAAATATTTTAGATATTCAAAATAATTTTTTTTCTGAATATACAAAAATAATTGGTAACCTACCCTATTATATCTCTTCAGAAATTCTAATTAAGATAACAAAAAACCCTAATCAAAAAACAAGCTATTACTTTATGTTACAAAAAGAAGTTGCAGATAGAATTTCAAGCCCTGAAGGCAATTCTAACTATGGGAGAATATCAGCATTCCTTCAATATTTTTTTAAAATTGATCTTTTGTTTGACGTTGGCCCAGAGTCATTCGACCCAGCTCCAAAAATAAGATCAAGCATTGTAAAATTAGAGCCGATTGAGAGAAGAAATTTAAAAGTTTTCAATCATGACTCATATGAGTTACTTTTGCGTCATTCATTCAAACAAAAAAGAAAAAAAATAAAGAATAATCTTAAAAATATACTTTCATTAGATGATTTTAGTAGTTGCAATATTAACCCGGAAATAAGGCCTGAGTGCCTTTCGGTTGAGGATTATATTAGTATTGAAAATTATATTTTTCAAAAAAAAATACCTCTATACTGATATAATTCTTCCCTTTGGAAAGCAATACAATGAAAATAATTTTATTAGGTGCTCCTGGTGCAGGGAAAGGCACCCAGTCAAATTTCTTAAAAGCAAAATTCAAGATTCCACAAATTTCTACTGGTGATATGCTCCGTGAGGCTGTATCTGATAATTCTGATTTGGGTCAAAAAGCAAAAGAGTTTATGGATAGCGGGCAGCTTGTGCCTGATCAGCTCATTATTGATTTAGTGAAAGAAAGAATATTAAAAGATGATTGTAAAAATGGTTTTTTATTTGATGGGTTTCCTCGAACAATTCCTCAGGCTGAGGCATTAATAGCGTCAGGAATTAATATCGATCTAGTTATTGAAATTAATGTTTCTGACAAGGTTATTATCGAAAGATTGGGTGGTAGAAGAGTTCATCCTGCATCTGGAAGAATTTATCATGTTAAATATAGTCCCCCGAAAACTGATGGAGTTGATGATATTACTGGTGAACCTTTAATTATTAGAGATGATGATTGTAGAGAAACCATTGTTAAAAGACTTGATACCTATCATCAACAGACTGAACCTCTTATTAATTTCTATAAGAATTCATCATTACAGAATAAGCCTCATTTTATTGAGGTTGATGGAGAAAAAAAACCTGCAGAAATTAATCATGCTCTAGAAAATTTATTGAATAAATAATGAATCAAGATTACCCATTCAAAGAGTTGGAAATAAAGGCCCAACAAAGTTGGAATGAAAACCATACTTTTAAAGCCCTTGATAATGACACCAAGACGAAATTTTATGTTTTATCGATGTTCCCCTATCCGAGTGGAAAGCTCCACATGGGTCATGTCCGAAACTACACAATTGGTGATGTAATTGCAAGATTTAAAAAGTTTAATGGCTACAACGTTATGCAGCCAATGGGTTGGGATGCATTTGGTTTGCCAGCAGAAAATGCGGCTATTCAAAATAATACTGCCCCTGATACCTGGACTTATCAAAATATTGATCATATGCGAGATCAATTAAAACAATTGGGTTTAGGGATTGATTGGAATAGAGAAATAGCTACATGTGATGCTTCTTATTACAAATGGGAACAATGGTTTTTTATTCAACTTTTTAATAAAGGTTTAATTTATAAAAAAACAGCAAGTGTGAACTGGGACCCTGTCGACCAAACTGTCCTTGCTAATGAACAAGTCATAGATGGAAAGGGTTGGAGGTCTGGGGCCCTAGTTGAAAAGAAGGATATTCCTCAATACTTCATGAAAATTACAGACTATGCAGATGATTTACTTGATGGAATAGAGTCATTGGATATGTGGCCAGATCAAGTTAAGCTCATGCAAAAAAATTGGATTGGTAAAAGCCATGGGTGTGAAATTGATTTTCAATTAAATTCTAAAGATAAAATAAAAGTTTTTACTACAAGGCCAGATACCCTTATGGGGGCCACCTATCTTGCAATTGCACCAGAGCATGATATTAGTAAGACACTTGCAAAAAAGAATGATGAAATAAATTCATTTATTAAAAGTTGTAATCAATCTGGGGTCTCTGAGGAGGAATTTGCAAAGGCCGAAAAAAAAGGTATTTTTTCTGGTCTTTACGCCGAACACCCACTTAGCAAAGAAGATATACCCATTTGGATCGCAAATTATGTACTGATTAGTTATGGTGAAGGTGCTGTCATGGCTGTTCCAGCTCACGATGATAGAGATTTTGACTTTGCCAAAAAATATAATTTACCGATCAAGCAAGTTATTAATGGCAAAGATATTAATGAATTTGCACATACTGGTAACGGTAATTTAATTAATTCTGGTGAATTTAATGGTCATACTAATGAAGAAGCCAAAATATTAATTGCCGAAGCTCTAGAAAAAATTGGTGCAGGAAAAATGAAAGTTAATTTCCGTATACGTGACTGGGGAATTTCACGACAAAGATTTTGGGGCTGCCCTATACCAATGATTAACTGTGATGTTTGTGGAAATATTCCAGTTGATGTAAAGGATTTGCCAGTTGAGCTTCCAAAAAAAATTAAAATCGAAAAAACAGGATCACCACTAAAAACACTTGAAAGTTTTTATAAATGTAAATGTCCAAAATGTAATGGTGATGCAACAAGAGAAACCGATACACTTGATACTTTTTTTGAATCCTCATGGTACTTTGCTCGTTACGCTTGCTATGATCAAACCAAAAAAATGCTGGATGACAGGGCTAATGCTTGGCTTCCTGTTGATTATTATATTGGCGGTATAGAGCATGCCATCCTCCATTTATTATATTCCCGCTTTTTTAATCGATTGATGTTTGACATGGGTCTTGTCAGTACTCAAGAACCTTTCAAAAAACTTTTAACTCAAGGCATGGTTCTTAAAGATGGTTCAAAAATGTCTAAATCAAAAGGAAATACCGTTGATCCTCAAGAACTAATTGAGAAATATGGTGCCGATACAGCGAGGCTTTTTATAATGTTTGCATCCCCCGCAGAACAAAGCCTTGAGTGGTCTGATGAGGGTATTGAAGGGTCTCATCGATTCCTAAGAAAACTTTGGAGAATTGTTTGGGACTTTAATAACCTAAATGAGAATTTACAAATTAATGATAATGAGGATAAAAATTTACTTTACAAACTACACTCTACTATAAAAAAAGTTACAGATGATTTAGAGAGAAGGACAAGTTTTAACACAGCTATTGCATCAATTATGGAGCTTATAAACTTGTATCAAAAAATTGATAATGAAACTGGTATTAAAAGTAGTTTAAAAAAAGAATTATTAGATAAAATACTCATCATGCTAAATCCTTTTGTTCCACATATTACAAAAGAACTTTGGGAAGAGATTAACCCTAATACTGAAATTGAAAATCAAAAATGGCCTTCCTTTGATGAATCATTTTTAGTCCAAGATGAAATAAATATTGCGATTCAAGTAAACGGAAAGTTGAGAGGAAATATGTTAGTATCAACTGAAATTAATGAACAAGAAATTAAAGAGCTTGGAATGAAGGTTGAAAGCGTAAAAAAATATCTTGCCGATAAAACATCAATTAAAAAAATTATTTATGTTCAAAAAAAGTTACTTAACTATGTAGTAGTGCCAAAATGAATTTTAAATTAAAGTTTATAGCGCTAATTTTTCTGTCGATTATGATGTTGGCATGCGGTTTTCAATTACGTGGGTCAATTGAAGCTGACTTTAAATCTATTTATGTTTATGGCGGTTCAGAGGGATTAAATAAGCATCTTATAAAGCGCTTTAAGCAATCTGGAATTAAAATAGAAGTAAGCAATCCTGAAAAAACAATTGAGATATTGAATGATCAGCTCAATAAGAGGATACTTTCTTTAAATAGCTCTGGTTCAGTTAAGGAATATGAGTTAAATTATTTAGTTTCCTATCGATATAAAACATCTGAAGGTGATTGGACCAAAAAGATAAACAAAGAAGTTACTCGTGACTATACATATGATGACAATGATCGTGTAGCCAAAGAATTAGAAGAAAAAAATCTAGTTCGTGGCATGAGGGACGAGATTGTAAGATCTATTGTTAGCCAAATTTCTGTTTCCAAATAACTTGCATGGATCTTTTTTCAAGATTAGAAACCGAAAAAAAAAATAAAATTATTCTCAGTGGTAATGAACCTATTCAAGCTAACAATTATCTGTCACAAATATATAGCTCGAGAAAAAAATATAATTTAAACATTCAAAAAATTATATTAGATAAAAAAACTGAATTAAAAGAATTAAATGATATTACTTCAGGAATATCACTTTTTGAAGAACAATCTTTTTTTATATTCATCGTTAAAGATTTAAGGTTATCCGAAGATATTAAAAACTATATTTTGGATCTCTTTCAATCAAACGTTGATGATTTTATTCTTTTTCATTACGAGGGAGAATCTAAAGATTTTTTAAAATCTGCTTTATATAAAAAAATATCAAGTAATGCATTATGTTTATCAGCTTTTGAACCAAAATCTTATGAATATAAAAAAATACTTACTGACCTTATAGTGTCCTATAGGCTCAATTTATCCTCAGAGGGTTTGAATCTTTTAGAGCAGCTCAGTCAAGGAAACTTAATTTATGCTAATAATTCTCTAAAAAAATTAAAATTAATTCATGATAATAATGCCATTGATGAAAAAGAATTGTTGTCATGTTTAACCGACAACTCAAAATATGATGGCTTCAATCTTATAAATTCATGCTTTACTGGAAACATAAGCCAAACAAAAAATATTATTAACTATCTTAAAGAACAAAATACTGACCCCGTAATTATTAACGGTCTTTTGTCATGGTTTTTTTCCCCCTTATTGAAGTTAAAATTAAACAGACTTCCTCTAACAAGTGATTTACTTATAAAATTTAGAATTTTCGGTGATTCACAAAATTTAATTCGATTTGCTATAAAGCATTTTACAATAAAACAAATAGAAGCAAGCTTTAATAAGATTTGTGAAATTGACCAAATTGCAAAAGGTATAAAATATGGTGATGCTTGGAGTGAGATTGATAAATTTATTTCTGGTATTGCCTTTATAATAAGTAAAAAGAAAAATTTAAATTGATGAATATTAAAAATTACATTTTAAGTTTAGGGCAAGAAGCAAGATCTGCCTCAAGACAAATAGCATCTGCTACAACTGTTCAAAAAAATAATTTTTTATCTTATTTGGCCGAAGAAGTTATCAGTTATAAAGATGAGATTATTAGACACAACAAAATTGACCTAGATAATGCAAAAAAAGAGGGTCTTGATGCTGCATTTATTGACCGGCTAATGCTTCATGATAAAAATATTCAATTAATGGCTGATGGTTTAAATCAGATTGAAGCACTTAATGATCCTATCGGTGAAATTATCAACCTAAAATATAGACCCACTGGTATTCAAGTTGGTCAAATGAGGGTACCTCTTGGGGTCATAGGTATGATTTATGAATCAAGGCCTAATGTAACAATAGATGCAGCAGGTCTAGCTATAAAATCAAGTAATGCAATTATCCTTAGAGGTGGATCAGAATCCATAAACTCCAACAATTATTTATCAAGCCTTATAAAAAAATCTTTATTAAAGTCTGGACTTCCAGAGGCATCGGTGCAAATTATTGAGCTTACTGATAGAGAAGCGGTAACAGAGTTAATTCAACTTGGCGAGTATATCGATGTTATTGTCCCTAGAGGAGGGAAAAGTTTAATTAAAAAAATTACAGATGAAGCAAAAGTGCCTGTGATTAAGCATCTTGATGGAAACTGCCATATTTATGTTGATAATAATGCGGACTTAGATATGGCTATCAGCGTGGTTGATAATGCAAAAACCCAAAGATTAGGAACTTGTAACACCCTTGAGTCATTGGTTATTCATAAAGATATCGCTCAAGCTTTTTTATCAAAGATAGATAAAATTTTTAATGAAAAAAATATCGAAATTAGGGCCTGCCAAAAAAGTTTAAGCTTTTTATCTAATGCAAAAAAAGCATCTGATAATGATTTTGCAACTGAATACTTAGGGCCAACTATATCTTGTAAGATTGTAGATTCACTCGAAGCGGGTATATCTCACATAAACCAATATTCATCGGGACATACTGAAGCAATTATTACGAATAATCATACAAATGCGATGAGGTTTCTTCGTGAAGTTGACTCATCCAGTGTAATGATAAACGCCTCAACTCGTTTTGCTGACGGCTTTGAATATGGGCTAGGAGCAGAAATTGGTATTTCAACCGATAAATTTCATGCTCGAGGTCCAGTAGGTCTAGAAGGTCTGACCTCATTAAAATACGTTGTATTAGGTACGGGTCAAACTCGAAAATAATGTTATCAAAAAATATTGGTCTTTATGGTGGTGCATTTGACCCAGTCCATAAAGGACACATGAACATTGCTAAAAAATGTTTAAATTTTTTTAATCTCAACCATTTAATATTTATTCCTACTGGGAAATCTGTATTTAATAAACAACTTACAGATTCAGAACATAGAATTAATATGCTAAATCGGGCGATAAAAGATAAAAATTTTTTAATCAGTAACTATGAAATTGAAAAATCAAAAAATGGCATGACTTCATACGCAATAGACACTATTAAAAGCTACATTCATCCAGATAATCATTTGTTTTTTATTATGGGTTTTGATGCATTCAAAACCTTTAATCTGTGGAAGGATTGGAAAAACTTTTTAAACTATTGCCACTTAATAATTATTAATCGATACGACGATGGATTTAACTTTGATGAGCTTCCTAATGATATAAGAAATTTTTTGAAAAATAATGAGGTTAAGAATAAAGAAGAGCTATTTAAAACAAAACATAGAATATTTTGTTTAAAGATTGAAAATATGGCCATGGAATCATCCAAAATAAAACAAAAAATTCAAAATAGTGAGGATTTATTTGATGACCTTGATCAAAAGGTAATAAGCTACATCGAAGAAAAAAACCTTTACTCTATTCCAGGCCAATCAAAATAATCGACAAAATTAATTGACTCCATCTTAGATAAAATTTTTGGAATAACGCCTATGCATGGTTCAGAGATATTCTCTTAAGGTA
>Ga0255764_10003428_pt1 | contig 12623 bp, 12 predicted proteins | sample 071ome_30_FD_179964 | JGI IMG/M metagenome (GOLD analysis project Ga0255764, IMG submission 179964) | Coastal salt marsh microbial communities from the Groves Creek Marsh, Skidaway Island, Georgia - 071406AT metaG (version 2) | ecosystem: Environmental > Aquatic > Marine > Intertidal zone >... | reverse complement strand
TGACTGCGCTCGCCAATGCCCCGAATTTGAATAAAACGACTGCGCGAAGCACCGCTGCTGGCATTCACGTTGGGTGCCGCCGACAGCAAGTCTTCAAGATGCTGGCCTCCGCGAGCCCGGATCGTCTCGCGTCCAAACAGGGTGACAGACTGTTGATCGGCATGGGATGCCCGCAGTACGGCCGTGACCAGCGTTTCCTCAAGCTGAAGGCTGCCGGCAGATTGCGACGGTTCTGCCGAGGCGGTGGGTGGTGCAAGGAGACTGTTGGCGAGAAACAGTATCAGAGCGGCGAGCCCTTTGATCTCGGGATTCTGGGTAGTGAGGTGCGATCTGAGCATATGTTCCTCTGGGCGGGGAACAGTTTGTAGCGTTGCCCCTGGGATGGGGCGAGCCTGTTCCTCCGCCGGCATTATCCGGTTCAGGTTCAACGGGTTCACAAAGAATTCATGTGTCTCAGGCAGATGCCGCCCCGCAGGATGGTGTAAAGTATACACACTGTTGGCGGCAAATTGCGGGTCGCCACCTCGCCAAGCATGGGAACCACTGACTTTCACGATGCAAGCAGTCTTTGAGAAATTAAATTACCGGGACTTCTCCGATCAATTCAGAAGGCAGGTGACCCGACTGAGTGCTCCGGCGGCATTGAGGCGGCTGCAATGGGGCTTGCTCGCGTGCCTCTCAATGTGGATAGCCGTTAGCGTTGCGTCATTAATCTGGTCGCTTTGGTCGGGGCCCGCAGCGCCCGAGATAGTGGCGCCTATCGTAAATCCCCCCAGTCAAACCAACCGAGGAGAGGAAGTTGTAACGCTTGATGTGGAGTCGATGCTCGGGCTGGGTCTCTTTGGGAATCCCGTGAATGTCACTGAGCAAGCAGAAGCCGTAGCGCAAACCGCATCAGATCGCGATGGCATCGAGGCCGGGGCGAAGGAAACGAGGTTGGATTTGACTCTTGTGGGGACGCTCGTGACCTCGACCGATGGGTTGGGGACAGCGGTGATTGAGGCGAGGAAAACTCAGACCACCTACGCGGTTGGGGATAGCCTGCCCGTTTCGGGCGATGTCACTCTGGCGAAGGTCCTTACAAAACAGGTTGTATTGAATAATGGCGGACAGTACGAGTTGCTGACGCTGTTTGAGGATAATCCGCTGTCCAAGGCTGTGCGCCTGAGTGCGGTACAGAGCGAGCCTGACAATACGCCGCCGAGTGCGGTAGATCTGCCGACCACTTCGTCCGGAGTCGTTATAGACTCCCCCGAGGCGACAGCGATCGCGGCGACCTATCGGGAGCGCCTTTACAGCGAGCCTGAATCCCTTGCGAGGGCCGTCAAGGTAAGCGCAGTGAACAATGAGAACGGCATTTATGGGTACAGGGTTGCGCCGGGTAGTGATGCGACTGCGTTCAAGGCGCTTGGATTTGAGTCCGGTGATATTGTGACGGCGGTTAACGGTTTAGATCTTAGCGACCCGGCCAACACGGTTTCGCTTTATCAATCCATGCGCGATGCCACCGAGGCGACTTTCGACCTCAAACGAGGGGACACAACGCTCACACTCTCGGTCAGTCTCGGACAGTTGCAATAGGAGTATGCCTTGTTTGATTTGAAACCCCATGTCAGAGGCCGTATGAGACGTCGAGTCAGCATGCTCTGCGTTTTGGTGCTCGTGCTTGTGGTTGCACTGCCGGGTAGCGGCGTCCCATCAGCAAGTGCACAGGAATACACGGTTAACTTGAAGGACACCGAGATACAGGAGTTCATTCAGTTTGTCGCTGACGTTACCGGCACCACGATCGTTGTAGATCCGAGTGTAAAAGGAAAGGTCAAAGTCATTTCGTCCAAGCCGGTTTCGCGCAGCGAGCTGTACGACCTGTTTTTATCGATTTTGGATGTGCACGGTTATACGGCGGTGCGCTCCGGCAATGTTATCCGCATTATTCAAAATAAAGACGCCCGCTCTTCGCCGGTGGAGGTGCTGGAAGATGGAGATGAGCTCAATAACGATGAGTACGTGACCCAAGTTATCCGCCTCGAAAATGTCTCCGCGGCCAAGTTGATTCCAGTCTTGCGTCCGTTGGTGCCCCAGCAAGCTCACATGGCAGCGTATGCCCCAAGCAACGCGATCATCATTTCCGATATCCGGTCGAACATTAACAGGATTCTCGAGGTCATTGACCGAATGGACCAGTCGGCTGTGCGCACCACGGAGGTCATCAAGCTGCGTTACGCGGTCGCCGAGGACGTGGTTCAAATGCTTCAGACCTTGGAGAAGAAGAACAAGGGCGAGGGTGCCGAAGCGGATGAAGAAGTAACCCTGGTCGCAGACAAGAGAACCAATAGCGTTGTTGTAACAGCGGATGAGCTCAACGGTCAGCGAATCAAAGACCTTGTTAACTATCTCGACACACCGCTTGAGCAGAGCGGAAATGTCAAGGTTATTTACCTTGAATACGCGAATGCCAAAGAGGTGGCGGAAGTCCTGACTCGGGTGATGCAGAACATTACCCGATTGGATGAGAGCGGTGACCGCAAGCGCAGCTCAAACAGCAACTCCACGATCGAAGCTGACGATGGGACAAATGCACTCATCATTACAGCAGATGCCGATGAAATGGCGGCGCTTGAGGCGGTGATTGCACGGCTCGATATCAGGCGCGCGCAGGTGCTGGTGGAGGCCATTATTGTTGAGATGGAGCTGAGCGAAGGGCAGGAGCTTGGGCTGCAATGGCTGTTTGCGGACGACAGCGGGGCCTTTGGTAGCAACATTAGTACTAGCGCTGCTCAGCAAAATCGCAATGCGGCGATTGCCGGGTCGATCTTGGGCGAGGATGGTGTAAACGAAGATATCAATGTGGGAACCCTGGCCGGCACCTTGAGTCAGGTCCCCGGCACTACCCTCGGGTGGGGCGCAGTCGACAGCAAGCTGTCGATGGCGGTCATACTCAATGCCCTCGAGACCCAGGGCAATGCCAATATTCTGTCTACGCCCAGTTTGCTCACCCTGGACAACGAGGAGGCCTATATCACGGTGGGCCAAAACGTGCCTTTTGTAACGGGCTCCTACTCCAACACCGGGGGTGCCAATACAGTTCAAAACCCGTTCCAAACCATCGAGCGGGAAAATGTGGGGATCACTTTAAAAGTTACCCCGCAGGTGAATGAGGGTGATTCGGTTGTGCTGGACATCGTCCAAGAGGTTTCCAGTATTAGCCAACAGCTTCTCGCGGCAGCGGATGTGATCACCAATGAGCGCAAAATTGAAACCAAGGTCTTGGCATCCGATGGAGATGTGGTGGTCTTGGGCGGTCTGGTGAAAGAGGATGTCCAGGACAGTCAGCAAGGGGTACCGATACTTCAGGACATCCCGTTGCTCGGCCGGCTGTTCCGCAACGATATTGTGTCGGTGACCAAGTCAAATCTCCTGGTCTTTATCCGCCCCACCATTGTGAGAGACCAGTCGGCTCTGCGGGGAGCGACTGCCGAAAAATACCGCTACATACAAGAGCAGCAAATGGAGCGGCGAGCTCGCGGCCTTATGTTCTTGGATGATGGCAACCTGCCATTGCTACCGGATTGGGAAACGCAAATCCAGCAGTTGCCCGAGGTGCCCGACGAGGATTCGCCTTCAACGCCCAACACCGAGGCAGAATAGTTGCCTATGGAACCCTTAGCCGAGGTGATGGAGAGCGAGACTGCGCCAGTAAGCTTGGCCGGTGCGCTTCCCTTCGCGTATGCCAAAAGCCATAACGTGCTGCTGGACTGGCGAATCGAGCAACCTATCCTCCTCTACACCGGTGAGTTGCAGGCCGATGTGTTACTCGAGGTTAGGCGACATCTGGGGCAGCGTTTTGCGCTTGAATCGGTTTCTCAGGAGATTTTTCAGCGCCGACTGACCGAGGCTTATCAGCGCAACAACAACGAGGCGGCTCAGATGGCAGAGGACATCAGTGCTGACGTTGACTTGAGCCGATTGGTTGACCAACTCCCCGATCTCGGTGATCTCATGGATGCCGAGGACGACGCCCCCATTATCCGTCTCATCAACGCCATCTTGTCTCAGGCCGTCAAAGAAAAAGCGTCCGATATTCATATTGAAACCTTTGAAGACCACTTGAGCGTTCGCTATCGCGTCGATGGGGTGTTGACCGAGGTTCTGTCTCCCAAAAGGATGTTAGCCCCGCTGCTGGTTTCGCGGCTAAAGGTGATGGCGAAACTGGATATCGCAGAAAAGCGTGTGCCGCAGGATGGCCGAATTTCCGTGCGCATTGCGGGCCACGCTATTGATATTCGTATGTCGACAATTCCGTCGGCTCACGGTGAGCGCGTTGTCCTGCGGCTTCTAGACAAGCAGGCGGGGCAGTTAGAGCTCGCGCAGCTCAATATGAACGAACAAGTAAGCGTTGCCTACAAACGCGGGTTGAGTAGCCCCCACGGCATCATTTTGGTAACCGGTCCGACCGGATCAGGGAAGACAACGACACTTTACGCGGGTCTCTCGAGCATCAACCAAAGCTCTCGAAATATTCTTACCATCGAAGACCCCATCGAGTATATGTTGCCGGGTGTCGGCCAAACCCAGGTAAACACCAAGGTGGATATGACGTTTGCCCGAGGTCTTCGCGCAATTTTGCGCCAGGACCCCGATGTGGTCATGGTAGGGGAGATTCGCGATCTTGAAACGGCAGAAATTGCTGTGCAGGCGTCTCTCACCGGGCACCTGGTGCTGTCGACACTGCATACCAATACGGCTATTGGCGCCGTGACGCGATTACAGGATATGGGGGTTGAGCCGTTTCTCTTGTCCTCCTCCTTGCTGGGTGTGATGGCGCAGCGTTTGGTCAGGCTGCTGTGTCTCAACTGCCGGGAGACTTATCCTGCGAGCGAAAAAGAGCAAGACCTGCTGGGTGTTAACCATGATGGCGAGCTGACACTCTGGCGTGCAAGAGGCTGTGAGGCCTGTAATCACACCGGCTATCGAGGTCGCACCGGGATTTATGAGCTTATTGAAATAGACGATACGCTTCGCACCCTAATCCACGAAGGCTGTGGTGAGCAGAAGATGCTTGCAGAGGCACGTCAGCGCTACCCGGGTATCGAGGCTGACGGCAAGCGTCGGGTGCTGGCCGGTGAAACCAGCCTCGAGGAAGTGCTTCGAGTCACCTCAGTCACCTAACATGACGGCCTTCAAGTACAAAGCACTCAATGCTCAGGGTAAGCTGGTTAAAGGGGTTCTTGAGGGCGACTCCGAACGGCAGATACGCAGCCAGCTCAGAGCCAAGCAGCTACGCCCGGTCGAGGTGGGTGAGGCTGGACGCGCCGCAGCCAATGATGCGCATTTTCTGGCAGGCTTTCTGCGCCGTGGTTTAAGTGCCTCTGAGCTGGCCTTAGTAACCCGTCAATTGGCGACCCTGGTGGCGTCGGCACTGCCGCTGGATGAATGCCTGCAGGCAGCTGCAGAGCAGACGCGTAACGCAAAAACCAAAGCCATTTTGTTGCAGGTCAGATCGAAAGTGGCTGAGGGTCATACGCTCGCCCATGGGATGGGTCAGTTCCCCGCCGCCTTTGGTGACATGTATCGCGCCATGGTCACCGCGGGCGAACAGGCGGGCCAGCTTGCCCCGGTGCTCGAGCGACTGGCTGACTACACCGAGAGTCGCCAGCACACCGCTCAAAAGTTACAGATGGCATTGATCTACCCCTTCGTGCTGATCGCGGTTGCCATTGCTGTCGTTTCCGCGCTGATGGTATTTGTGGTACCGGAGCTGGTGGGTATTTTTGCGCACACCAAGAAGAGTCTGCCGCCCCTTACCGTCGGGCTGATTGCAACCAGCGATTTTCTCAGGGACTACGGGCTGTGGTTACTTATCGGCCTGCTGCTGATGGCGATTGTTTTTAAATGGCTGTTAAAAAAACCTGAAAACCAGCTTCTTTGGCATCGCTTGTTATTGGTTATGCCGGGCTTAAACCGTGTTTTGATCAGTATGGATTCGGCGCGCTTTGCGTCCACACTGAGTATTTTGATGGCCAGCGGAGTTCCTCTCTTGGAGGCACTTCGAATCGCCAGCGCTGTCATGAGTAATGTGGTGCTTCGTCGCGCATCTGAGGGTGTAGCGGTGAGAGTTCAGGAGGGTTCAAGTCTGAACAAAGCGTTGGCCGAGGAACAAATCTTTCCGCCCATGATGATCCACATGGTTGCCTCGGGAGAGACTTCAGGTGAGCTTGAGACCATGCTGTCGCGATCTGCACTCAACCAGGAAAGGGAGCTCGAGATGACGCTGGGAACCGTCATGGGACTCTTCGAACCCCTGATGGTGGTGATTATGGGTGGCTTGGTTCTCTTGATCGTTATGGCCATACTGCTTCCAATTTTTGATCTCAATACCATGGTGAGGTAAGGCAATGCACAGAAGCGACGGATTTTCCCTGATTGAAATTTTGGTTGTCCTGGTGATTATGGGGCTCCTCATCAGTGTCGTGGCGCCGACTGTGCTTAACAGCGCCGACGACGCGCGAATACAGAAGGTACAGGCAGATTTCAAAGCTATCGAGACGGCGCTAAAAATATACCGGCTTGATAACTACGGGTATCCGTCGACAGAGCAAGGACTGGTCGCACTGGTTGAGCCCTCAACGCTGGAGCCCGAACCTCGTAACTTCAAGCAGGGAGGGTATCTTGAAGAGGTGCCTATGGATCCATGGGGTAGGGAGTACCTCTATATGTCACCCGGCGAAAATGGCGAGGTTGATCTGTTTTCCTATGGTGCCGATGGGCTTCCCGGCGGTGAGGGGCAAAATGAGGATCTGGGCAACTGGAGTCGCGGTGAAGACTGAATAACAGCGGTTCTGAAAACGTCGCGACCATGAACGCCGGTTATCAGCGCGCAGGTTTTTCGCTTATTGAAATGCTTGCCGTGGTGTTGGTTATCGTCCTTCTGACCTCGGTGGTCAGTCTGAATGTGGGTACCGGTGGCGAGGATCTCAAGCGTGAACAGCTAGCTCAACGCCTGGCGGCCATGATGGGAGAGGCACAAGTAGAAGCCGAGTTTTCCGGCGCCGATCATGGTTTGTATTTTGAGCTGACGGAGTCTTTGCAGGAGCGCCGTTTCAGAGGCAGCTGGTTACGACGCTACGATCAGGGTTGGGCCGAAACAAAGGGTAATCAGGCACTTATGGAATCGGTAACGTTTCCTGAGGGCACGGAAATTTTCCTCACACTATCAAACGATCCTGATGTTGAAATTACTTCGCGACCGCTGGACCTGCGCCCGAAGCCCCACATCATTTTTTATGCTGGAGGTGAGGTGACCGAGGGAACTCTTGAGTGGACTGACGCCAAGTCGGGCGAGCTTCTTTATCTCCTGGAGTGGGATCTGTTTGGGCGTGCAGCCCTATTGGCAGGCGGTGAGGAGGTCTCGCGCCTTGAGTTCCCGTAGGCTTTATTTGCAGCGGCCTGCTGGGGAGGGCTTCACCCTCGTCGAAGTCATGGTTGCGCTCGCTGTGGTGGCTGTTGCACTACCTTCACTGCTGTTTCTGCTTTCACAGCAACTCGATGGCGCCAGCTATCTTTCTGAAAAGAGCATGGCTTCCTGGGTGGCAGCTGACAGATTGGCTGAACTTCGCCTAGTGGTTTCTCGCCAGAAGTCCCTGCCCGAGGGTGTTCTCACCGGTGAGACAGAGATGCAGGACCGGACGTGGTATTGGTTGATCGAGCAGGAGGCTACTGAAGTGCCGGGCTTTGTTCGCCTGGAGATTAGCGTTTCCGGAAGCGATGATCCGGAGGTCGCGCCCCTGCACCAATTGGTAGCCTTTGTTGCGCCGGAGGAGTGGTCCGATGCGCAGTAGCAGTGGGTTTACATTGGTCGAGGTGTTGGTGGCCATGGCCATCACGGCGTTTGTGGCGGTTGCCGGATACACCAGTCTGACCGCCGTGATTGCTGGCGTTGATAGCCTGAGGGAGGAGAGTCGCCGGTTAAGCGATATTAATCGCACCTTTCAGGTCCTCGGTAAGGATCTTCATCAGCTCGTCAACAGATCGGTCTATGACGAATTCGGCAGCCGACGTTCAGCCTTCGAAGGGGGAGAGCTCGCGCCTCAAACGCTGTTGTTTACCCGTGCAGGGTGGCATAACACGGTGGGTTTGCCACGCTCCACGTTGCAGCGCGTTGCATATTACCTAGATGAGGATCAGCTTGTCAGGGCAGCCTGGCCAGTCCTGGACACGACGGGCGCGGTAGAGCCGAACGAGCTCGTTTTGCTGTCAGGGGTTGAATCGATCGACGTGAGGTTTTTGGCGAGGCTGGATCAACTCGAGGTCAATCGTAATAGCCAGATCGACCGCCGGTACTGGCAGGAGAACTGGATCCCCGATCTGTCTCGACCTGATGCCTTGGCAGAGCCGCCGCTGGCGGTAGAGATTCGCCTGCAGATGTTTGACTGGGGCGAACTGGAGCGACTTTATGTCTTGCCACCGCTCTAGTCGGCCCGCTCAATATCAGTCAGGGGCGGCGCTCGTGGTGGCCTTGCTTATCTTTGCCCTGGCCGCGGCCTTGATGGTGGGTATCCAGCGAGACTTCACGTTGACCATGCAGCGCGGGACCAATCATTTTACCGAGCAACAGGCTTGGGCCTATCTGCGCGGTGCAGAAGCACTCGCGACGGTAGCGCTCAGAGCTGACCAAGCGTTAGACAAGCAACTGCCCGCACCCCGGGATGATTTGACTGAAATGTGGGCGGCGGAAGCGACACCTTATCCACTGGAGGGAGGCGGGTGGCTATCGGGGCAGCTGGAAGATCTGCAGGGCCGCTTTAATCTCAATTTATTGGTATCGGATCTGCAAGATTACGACAATGACGGTGATACGGGTACAAACACCGACCCGGATACAGAAGGCGCGGATGTGGATTTGGATGATGCGCAGGGTGAGGATGCGATACGCTCTGCTCAGACTGGTCAGGGCGACCGTGAGCAAGATCGTCTTTCACTTGCCAAGCAAATTTTTATCCGGCTATTGCAGGCGCTGGATGGTGTAGAGGTCAGTCAGCAAAAAGCATTGGAGATAGCCGATGCCGTGGCAGATTTTATTGATGCGGATAACCAGAAGCGATTGAACGGTGCAGAGGATGACGTCTACCGGAGCGCTACCCCGCCGTATAGAGCAGCTAATCAACCGATGGCCAGCATTAGTGAGCTCAGAGCGGTTAGCGGTATAACGAGAGAGATTTATACGGCGCTCGCACCGTTAGTGACCGTGTGGCCTGCGGAGGGCGCGAAACTGAACGTATTGACCGCGCCCGCCACGGTGCTCAGGAGCCTGAACGGCGATGGCCAACTTGAACCCTTGAGCGAAGAGGTAGGGCTGCAGCTCGTCGAGGCGAGAGAGCAGGGGCAGATTGTAGATGTCGAATCCTTTTTGGCGACGGCTGCGTTTTCCGGTGATACTACGGGACTAAACGGGCTTCTAGCCGAGAGCACAGACTGGTTTTTACTGTCGGCCATTGTCGAGATTGCCGATCGAGAACTGCAGTTGTACAGTGTTCTTCAGCGAGACGGCGACAGTATTGTCGGTCGATACCGCTCAAGAGGGGAGCTGTGAGGTGGCCATCTATGGCGTTTGATCCAAACAACCAGCCCCACATCAACTTGTTAATCGGGACTTAACTGTTGCAATGACTCAGCAGCAACACACAACCGTAATTCGATTGATCGACGGCCAGTTGTGGCAGTCTTCAGCGGGGGATTCTGAGCCGCGCCTTATCGAGCGCCTTGAGGATTCGCATCGCCACGCTATTTTTGCAGCGCCCGCGCAGGCAATCCGATTAGTCAATTTATCAGTGCCTTCCGATGAGCGGCGTCACTTAGGAAAATCCTTGCCCTTCACGCTGGAGGAGCATGTCATCGACCCCGTTGAGGACATGCATTTTGCGTACCGACCGTTGTCAGATGATCAATATTCGATTGGGATTGTTGCCTCCGAGGTCATGGCCCAGTGGCTGGCGATATTGGGGCCGTCATTTGAAGGCCCGGTCATGCCAGAAGCACTGTTACTGCCCTGGCAGCCCGGTGAAGCCTGTCTCGTGATGGAGGGGGATACCGTGCTCATCAGGTATGGCGATAACTTAGGTGCCCGTGTTGACCGGGATCTGCTACCAGTTTTTCTGTCGTCCTTCGTAAAAGAGATTCACACGCTGGTGGTTTATGGCGAGAATCAGGAAGCGGGCCGTGCCTGCCTTGGCGAGGACTGGTTGGCTCGTGCTCAGTGGCGACGGGGCGGCTTTGCCAGCGCGCTTATGTTGGCGCCGCCGATAGAGGGGTTGCTTGATCTTCGGCAGGGCCAATTCGCGGCCACCCTGCCGCTGGGACGCTGGTGGCAACACTGGCGAACGGTGGGCATCGCCGCCAGTATTGCTGTCATTCTGCAACTGGGGGCGGATATCACAGAGTATCAGCGATTGCGTGCCGAAAATCAGCAAATTCGTGAGGCGATTCAAGCGAGCTATCGTCAGGCGAATCCGCGCGGAGCGGTCGTTGACCCCGAGCGGCAACTCGATCAGCAATTGTCTGAATTTGCCGCGCGCGGGCAGGGGGTGATGTTTACACCAATTCTCGCGAAGGTGACAGAATCGATTGCCGCCATGAATCAAGCGAGCATTTCGACGTTGAATTTTAGCGGCAATACCGCGGAACTCAGGATCGATATTCTGGCGAAGGACTACCAGGCTGTGGATTCTTTGAGGGCTACCTTGACCGAGCGTGGTATGAAAGCGACCTTGGAAACCTCTTCTTCTCAAGGCAATGAGGTGCGAGCTCGCCTGCGGGTGGCCGCCCTATGATCAAAGCAGCCTTCTTATCGTTGACTCGCCGTGAGCAGATCTACTTGCTCATCATGTTGGCTGCCGTAGGACTTTGGCTTCTCTATCAGTTCGGTTTGGCCCCTGCCTCTTCGGCGCGCCAGCAACTGGTAGAGAACAATCGCGCGGCGATCGCTTTGCTGGCTCGAGTCGATGCCAAAGCGACCGAACTCATTTCTTTGCGGGAAACAAGCAACGATCAAAGCGGCGGTTCTTTGGTATCAGCGATCAGTCGCTCGAGTGAGCTTGCGGGTTTGCCCGTTAGACGGTTACAGCCAAACTCCCGGGGTGAAGTGCGGGTGCGCTACGAAAGCGTCAACTATGATGACTTGGCGCGCTGGTTGCATCAGATCGAGCTGGTCGAGGGTCTTTTGGTTGTGGAGGCTTCGATTACTCAGGCTGGGCGAAGCGGTGGCGTAAATGCCTCGGTTCGGGTGGCGAGGCCGACTTGAGCGAGCTACCTAACCCTTTGCGCTGGCTAGGTTTAAGTGTTCTTCTCTGTAGCCTGCTGTGGCAGACCCCTGCCCGAACTGTGGGAATTTTTTTGCCTGCAAGCGTCCAGCTTGAGGGGTTCACTGGATCGCTGTGGCAAGGGCAGGCGGCGCGGTCGCGATTGCTGTTCGCAGACAAAGCGTTTCAGTTGGGTAGCCTGTCATGGTCTTTATCACCCGGATCTTTGCTGTCGCTGACTCCCTCTTTCGATTTAGCCACTCGTTGGGGGGCCCAGCGTCTTGACTTGGCTGTTCGATTCACCCTGTTTGGTCTGGAGGTTCGGCACTTGACCGGCGATCTGGATGTTCGATTCGTCAGGCAGTTAGCGCCGCTCTATGTGGGTGGCCAGGTGCATGTCGACCTGGAGGCGCTTGATTTCCATCCCGGGCAGGTGCCCGAGATTGTGGGTGAGGTCCTGTGGCGGCAGGCTGTTTGGACTGCCCGAGGGGGTGATGTGGGTCTGGGCAACTTTCAGATGACATGGAGCAACCCTGAGCACGATGGCGAACCCGGGGAGGCGATCGGCCAGATTGTCACCTTGTCGGGCGCGCTTAATGCCGAAGGCGAAGTGGCTATTGCGAGTGACAATTATCGGGTGAGTGTCGCACTGACAGGTCCAGCCCTCGATAACGATGCGCTTCGAGGTGCGTTGCAAATGTTAGCAAGCCCCGATGGTGAAGGCCTTCGTATTCAATTGTCCGGTGCGTTATAGTCGCAGGGGTTGGGTGTAACGCCTTGGGAACTTACATGCTGAATCGATTATCTGGCTTGTTCACCGTTAGCCTGTTGGCGTTTACCATTGCGATAGAATTAGCGGCGCAGCCTGTGATGCAAGGCTTTCCGCCGTCCCCCGAAAGCCAAGTCACCAAAGCAAATTATCTCTCGCCACCGTTTAATCGGTGGGCATTTAGTCATGCGAGTGCCCCGCTTGGCACCCTCATGGTGCCTCGAGGGGGGGCTATCCATTCGTTTGAGGAAAAGCGCGATGCATTGGAGATCTACAAAACTTCCGATGGCTTGAGTCTCGCCCGTGTTTTCGAGGATAACTATGCGGATAGCGTGCTGGTGCTCCGCGGCAATACCTTGCTGATGGAGACGTATTTTGGCGACGCGCTGGAAACGGATCATCACCTGTGGTTTTCGATGACCAAGTCCTTGGTCAGCAGCCTTTTTGGTTTGTACCTCGAGGCGGGACAGGTGAGTTTGGAGGAGAAGCCGACGCGCCTTATACCGGCGCTTGCGGGATCGGCGTTTGACCGCGTGTCGATGCAACAGGTGCTCGATCAC
>Ga0255764_10003423_pt1 | contig 12632 bp, 11 predicted proteins | sample 071ome_30_FD_179964 | JGI IMG/M metagenome (GOLD analysis project Ga0255764, IMG submission 179964) | Coastal salt marsh microbial communities from the Groves Creek Marsh, Skidaway Island, Georgia - 071406AT metaG (version 2) | ecosystem: Environmental > Aquatic > Marine > Intertidal zone >... | reverse complement strand
GTCGCCGAGACCTTCCAGGCTTGGAACGCATACCTTAACGAGAAGGGAGTCGACCACGGCGTTACTGCCATGTTCCCAAGAACCGGTAATGCGAACTCAACCGCAGGGGCCTTTAGGTTTCTCTGGGGTGGCGAGTTCAAAAAAACGTAGGCAAGACGCGCGAGCTCATCGCAAAAGATGAAGCCCAGGCTGCTTGGGCCAAAATCATCGGCAAAACCTTTGCCTGTGAAGCTTATGATCGCGGCTACTACTTTCGCAAGATAAGCCGATAATGCGTCTTAGGTCGCGGGGCCAACCTCGGCCCCGCAAGCCAAAGCTAGAATTCCCACGTACATCGGCTGCGTTGGCGACAGCAATAGCCCCTCATTCAGTTTGAAATCAGGATGATCCCCTCGAGATTCTTTCATCTTGTCTCAGCGAGACTCCCTTTGTTCCTCGTGTAAAGATGATTCGACAAGAGTGAACCGGCGTCCGAAGCCGCTTGATTGTGAAGTCACCAGAGAGTCTCTCGTATGGGCTGGTGCACAACAAAGGTTCAGTCTGCGGGCATCAAGACCCGCCCTAAACGATCCACGGTGCCTTGCCCCGATTCAAAAGCCAACTGTCCTCCGATGAACACCCAATCAAACCCCTCGGCCAATTGATGCGGGTTCTCGAAGGTTGCGGTCTCCTGCACCGCCTCGGGGTCAAAGACCACTAAATCAGCAACCATGCCTGTTGCAATACGGCCTCTGTCCTTAAGACCCAGCACATTGGCTGGCATGGAGGTCATCTTTTTGACCGCGCTCGCTAGACTGAGACGCTGAAACTCAAGCACCTCTCGCTCGATGATCCGCGCCACCGAGCCATGCCCCCTCGGATGAAACCCCGTCGGGCTGCCATCGGAGCCCACCATGACCATCTCCCCCTCGAGCAATGCGCCCTGAAGCGCCTCATTCATCACAAAGTAAGCAGCCGAGCCCGAATTCGGACCCAAATCGTCCACTAGCGCGACTTCGAAGGGCTTACCCAACTGCTTTGCCACCGCATCCAGCGCCATCCCAGTGTAAGGGGCGTTCGCCATCAGCATGGCGCCTGGCCCATTCCGCGCGAGCACGCGGTGACGTAAATGCTGAAGGAGATCTGCGCGCCGAGTGATTTTATTTGCCTCAAAATCGGCCTGCGTCTTCGCCCAAACCGGGAAGATCAGCGAGACGCTCGTGTAACTCGCGGTGTAGGGATAGAAATCAGCTGTGACCTCAATACCGCTTGCTCGGGCTTGCTGCAGTCGCTGGATAATCGCTCGTCCTCGCTCAGTACCCTGACCATAGACTGACTTCAAGTGCGCTGCGTGAACCCGCGCAAAACGGCCTTGAGCAAGCAACTCATCGATGGCGGCATCGAGTTGATCATCATCTTCATTGCGCATGTGGCTCATAATGACTCGGTCTCTCGCGCCGACAACTTTAGCCAACGCCTCCAGCTCACCAGAGGAAGCCCAGAGCCCCGGTTGATATTCAAGACCGGAGCTCATCCCGAAGGTGTGATCCAAGGCGGCGTCCAACATTTGAGCCATCTGCGCGAGAGCTTCATCTGACGAATGAGCGCTTTGACCAATGCCTGACGCCGCGCGCAGGCTGCCATGACCAACAAACATCGCGATATTGACGCCTAGCCCCTTAGCCTCGTATTCCGTAAAGAGTTTGGGGAAATCAGCGGTTGCAGGGCTGCTGCCATCCTGCCCTAGCGTGATCGTGGTAACGCCCTGAGCCAAGAAATTTTCAAATCCCGGCGTTTCGAGCGGGTCCCCGTGGCTGTGCGGGTCAATGAATCCGGGCGCGACCACTCGACCCGCGGCATCGATCACGTGAACGCTCGGTGTTGCCTGCAATCGCCCGTGGGGCGCGACGGCTTCGATTTTGCCACCACGAACCAAGACATCCGCGAGTTTCGGCGCGCTGCCCGTGCCATCCAGGACCAAGCCCCCGCGAATCAGCAAATCGCCCGAACTGGACGGGGAGATTGAGGCATCGTTTGAGGCGCGTCCAACAAGACAAGCCGAACACAGCGCGAACCCCGCCAGGAACGCTATCACCTGCAACGGCCCGGTGCTTTGCCTTAAAGGTCTTGCTCGAGACGCAATCGACTCAAGCCACATCCTTGCCCTGAATAAAAGTGACCGGGCCTCGAGTGCTAATTGGCAGAGATTCTGCAGCCAGTTTTCTGATGAGCAATCCTTGCGAACCGATGGCCTAATGCCTTGATCATTGAGTGGCTGCTCAATGGATTGGGCGATCTGCATCGACCGATCTCCGGAATACGCCCTATCGCTAACGTGTCGTAGAACATCCTCGGTCATAAGACGCCTCCTCGGGCCGCATTTGGTCTTGCCAAAGATGGCACGCTACTCAGCCGCACGCAAAGCTCCTAGAAAGGGAAATACAAGCATTTAGAACGGGAAACAAAGGAGGGAGGGATAGGAGATGCATGACCGAATTGGCTTATCCACCCCATGGGCGGCATTACCCATGGCATGTCAGACCAAAGTGCAACAGTTCAGGACACTCGCTAGGGCTTTCATCTCCAAGCAAACCAAAACTCTTTACATGAGGGGCTGCGCTTACGCCCGCTCGAACAAGAAACGCACCCCATGCTCAGATGGGCGGGCTAAGCCCCGCCCGCAACCAAGCATCTAGCCCTTAAATGCGTTCACGCCACCCGTGAAGTCATATTTAAAGGTCGGGCTACCGGTGATGGTGCCATCCTTGTGCACGATATGCGTAGCAGGACTGGCCCACTCGATAAAGTCGCTGACGAGCAAATCGCCAATCCGTTCAGACCGCGGGTCGGGCTCAGCATGGTTTTGCAGGAGCACCTCAGTATCGCCCTCAAAAATGCCCACGGTTTCAAAGCCTTCTGGGCAATCGCTATACGGCGTGTGGAAGGAGCCGGCCGCTTCGTAGGAGAACATACCCGTGAGGATGCGACTTTCAATCGGGTTTTCTGACTCGCGGTAGCCATACCAACCACGCACAGTCCAAGCCATGGCACGACATATATGAAAGTGGCTAGGGAAGTCGGGCGCACCGGCGTCCATCTTGTAACTGAAGGCCACGGTGTTTGTGGGTTCATGGACGGTGAGCACCTTGAAGTACGAGCCTTCGCCGACTTCAACCCACTTTAGATCGTTCATTTGCACGTCGGCTGTGATCTTTTCCATAGCCGCAAGATTAAGTCCCATCGCTTCCTCCTTATCAGTCGCTCGCTTTTGGCATTGGTTCTCCCCCGGTGTGGGTGCCTCTCAGCACAAACACGCTCACAGTTTGCAATGGATTGCCCAAAATTGCGAAAGCTTTAGCTCCCCGACACCCGGCGCTCGCCCGTCCCCCAAAATTGCTCGCGCAGGACTTTTCTCTGCACCTTGCCCACCGGGCTCTTCGGCAAGGGTTCCGTTTGAAACAGCACTTGACTTGGCTTCTTGTAGGAACCCAGCGACGTCTTGCAACGCTCGATAATCGCCTCTTGGGTGAACGCATCAGGGTCGGCCACCACACATACTGCAACCGGGGTCTCACCCCACGCTTCACTCGGCACCGCAAACACCGCCACCTCTTCGACCCCTGGGTGATCCAGAATGACGTTCTCGAGTTCCGCGGGCCAAATGTTGAATCCGCCAGAAATAATCATGTCGTCTTTGCGGTCCAAAACATACAAATAGCCGTTGCGATCGATGCGCCCAATGTCACCAGTCAAAACAAAGCCATCCTCGGTAACTCGTTCCTGAGTGGCGGCATCATTGTCCCAAAATCCCAGCATCTGCCCATCACAGCGGATCGCAATCTCGCCTTCATTCCCGAGGCCCACCTCGTTCATCGGCGCTTCCGGATCTCGAATCTCAAGGTACGCATAAGGGAGCACACGCCCCGCCGACCGCAGCGGTTCCGAGCCTTCAACGGCAGAGAACCACTCGGTTGGACCCATCATGCACACAGGCAGCGCCTCGGTCTGACCAAAGCCTTGATACAACACATCGCCGAAGACTTCGCGGCCGAGCAACGCGGTTTCATCCGCGATCGGCGCGCCACCGATCTGAATGACTTTTAACTTGGGGTAGTCAAGCGACCTGGCGAGCGGATGCCGCACAATTTGATTCAGCATGGACGGCACCATGAACATGTAACTGCCTTTGCCTTCGGCCATGGCCCGAAGTACAGCCTCAGGGTGAAAGGCTGACATCAAATGATTGGCACATCCCGCGAGCCAAGCCGGGGTATATAAGTAGCCACTCCCATGAGAGATCGGACCAACGTGGAGGCAAACATCGCCTGGCTCCATGGGCGGGAAGTTGTAAAACCAATCGCGCCCGGCATCAATCCAAGTACGGTGGCTGTACGCCACGCCCTTGGGCTTGCCGGTCGTGCCGCCGGTGTGGCGGATAATGAACCAATCATCTTCTTGAATTGAGATCTCGGGGTCCTGTGCCGACTGGTCGGCCAACCAACGCTCATATCGGTCGTCACGACAAAGCAGCACCGTTATCGCCGGAACTTCTGCGATGAGTGATTTGGCTTCTTCAAGGTAATTGGCGCTGACGACGATCCCCTTGCAGCCTGTGTGAGAAACCATGTGTACATGGCTCGACATGGCATTGCGTGCATAGAGCGGCACCCGAACTAACCCAGCAAGGGCGGCACCCAAAAACATATCTTGGGACTCAAGACTGTTGTCCTCCAAGACCGCGATACGATCCCCGGGATTCAGGCCCAGCCCGAGTAGCCCATTGGCCATACGCACCCCGCGATCGTAGGCATCCGCGAAGGAGAGTTCTCTTTCACTGTGGATGACCGCGGTTTGGCTTGCGTTGTAACGTGCCGCCTGGCGCATCAATCCTGCGACCGTCATCGGCCTAAAACGCTCTCCTTGATGCGACAGCATAAAGACGCCTCCTTAGATTCCTTCTCACTCAACCGTGTTGGGTTTAAGCCCCCGACTCTAGCCCTGACCCGCCGAGCTGCGCCCACCCTCAGGCAAAAGCCTTCGGATAGTCCCTATCTCTCGAGCAAGATCGCATCCTTTCGAGCGTCCCAGGCCCGTCTTAGCCTATCAGCAATGACCAGCCCCAAGGGTGCAGAAAGCCAAATCGACAGCAGCAAACTGACGGATTCCCACTCACGCAACAACGGACCGGTGACGATCAGCATGAACCGGAAAAGCCAAAAGGCCCCGTACATCGCGCCAGCAAAACGAATCATCCAAATTCGATGCTGCGTCCAATCGCCCGAGCGAGCATACCGCCAGCCCATCATCGCTGCCCCATAGACACACAGCGACATGGACCAAAAGCCCCACTCCGCCCAAACACCACCATAGGCGCCGACCGCATCGTGCTCGCTCGCGAGATACAGTGCAGCCACAGTGCCCACAGTGAGCAGCAACATGGTCAATCGACCCAGCCAGGCGTGCTGACGCTGGCTGCCACCGCCCGGCCAGAAGAGTTGTATGTGAAACAAAATGAAGACCATGGAGTTCGCGATCAAATGCACGTACAGCGCGTTAGTCCGCACGCTGGGCGCATCCAGAAACCGCTCGAAAAACGCCACACCCCAGGATTGATGCAAGAGATACGTCTCGCCCCAAAGTGAACACGCATTGCCCGCACACGTTGCCATCGCAGCTGGGACTTGGCCCGCAGACAACCCCAGGTTGTCGAACGCGTCATAAAGACTCACAAAAAAGGCGATACCTGAGGGAATTCCCTCGAAGACGTAACGACCATTTAAAAAGAGCAGTAAGCCGAGGCCAAAGGCCGCGGCCCATCGGCGCCAAGCGGGGTTTACCAGGCTTTGAACAACGAATACGAGCCAAAGCGCAAGCGCACCATAAAACCCAAGTACACTGATGGGCATCACCGTCTCCCTGAAGGGCATGAACAACTTGTCCCGAGATCTTAAGCGTGTGGCTCCGCACAGGCCAGCCGCGTCGGAAAACCAGCATCGGGGGCACCCAATCGCTAGTCTCTTTCAATCGCGCCCATGGTTCCGCAATCATCGGCTATCGACGCAATATCGCCCTTTAACCTAGCCTCGGACAAGACACCTTAGCCAGTAACGTTAGCCTCTGAAGCCCGTCCAAACGCGCACTCAAATTCCCGGCTCAGGGCTAGGCACGAATGACCCTCAGGTCACTGCTGGACACTGGCTAGTCTTGGTAGAGGTACTCGATGTCGTTGCCAACGAAGGTGTATCGGGGATGCTTGTACCAGCCAAAAAGCGATCGACGCGGTTCTTTATGGACCTTGGTTCGAACCACTTTCAATTCGCCATCCGTCGGCTGCAGCCAAAAATCAATATCATAGACCTTGGCCTCTTCACCCACGGGGTGGAAATCGGTGCACGCAAAGTAGGTGTCGCCATCCATCTGGCGCACCGGGTCATGGATCTGCATAAACGTCATGACCAATGCCTCTTCGGTCACATCATCGGTCAGGCGAAAGTGGCCATCCGCATCGAAAACAGCATTTAGGTGCTTACCCATCGCCGCCTTAATATCCTCTGCATAAAACTGCGTCGATTCGGAGGCGATGGCTAAGGGCGCAAAGCACGCGAGCCAGACGACCGTGCCCCAATAGCGCGCGAGGCGAATGATGAGCGTGCTCAATCCAGCACACTCAAACGGTTAGCGGTTAGGCGCAGGAGAACCACCATGCTCCTGATGCCCTTTCGATTTGGCTGCAGCGCCACCGTGCTCTTGTTTCTTTTTATCCTTAGTCTTTTTATCTTTGGACTTTTTATCTTCAGACTTTTCTTTCGTGGGCTTCTCTTTGGCCGCATCTCCGCCATGCTCTTGATGCGCCTTAGACTCAGCCGCGGCGCCGCCATGCTCTTGCGTTGCGCCCTTGTGCTTACCCTGAGATTTCCCCTTTTCAATCCCTTTGTGCTGACCAGGATGGGCCTTCTCTGATTCCGGCTTGGCTTTCGCCGCCGAACCACCATGCTCGGCTGCGCTTGCGGCAAACGGTAAGCCTGCCAAAACCAGGCAAAGCCCCCATCGACGGACCCAATTCAAGTTATTTCGTTGCATGTCTATGACCTCTTTTGAGCCCCCATACATTAGCAGAACTTGCTCAAAATCCAGCATCCGTTAGCCATCGAGTCGCGGATTTCTTGCCAGAGCCAAATTACGTGAGCGTAAAGGCTCGAGCAGCCACTCCTTTGGGGACGCTGCAAGTGTTCGACCTTCCGGCAATCCAATTTCGACCGTTCTCATCGAGGACCCCGTTTGGCCCCGAGCCATCGAACCAAAAATGGGATCCCACAAACTAAAAATCGTCGAAAAATGGGCATCGCCAAACTCGCGATCCACCATATGATGCATCGCATGGAATCTGGGGGTCACGATGAAGAGCCGCAATTTCGACTCAACGGCATCCGGTAAATCAATGTTGGCGTGGTGCCACTGCGCCGAAAGGCTGATGGCCGCCTCAAAAACAAACCAGGCGATGGCGGAGGGCCCCCAGAGCACAATCCAACCGGCCTTCACCAAACCGGAGATGAGCAACTCCCCAGGGTGAAATCGAAGTGCTGTGCTGACATCGATTTCCGTATCCGCATGGTGAGCTTTGTGAAATCGCCAAAGAAAAGGCACACGGTGATTCCAACGATGCCACCAATAATCCAGCGCATCGAGGACAATCAGGGATATGACGACCTCCTGCCAACCGCCCAAGCCAAAAAGCCGAGAGAGTCCCCAACCTTCCTCCTCGCAATACACCAACCAAAGCAACAGGGGCACGAAGACCAAGGCACGCATCAGCAGGGTATTGAACGCCGCGATCATGAGGTGGAACAGGCATCGCCAACTCAAGTAGCCGGAATGGCGTCGATGCTGAAAAAGAGACTCGAACGCGACGAAGCCCGTCAATCCAGCGAGGAAGACCACGAGACGCCCTGTGTCTAAGTCAAGCAGCATCTACCACCCCCGTTATCTTTGATGGCGTTTACCCTTGATCCGATGGTTATCAAGTGAGTGCAATCCGCCATTCAATGCCTTGATCCGATTCAATCACCGAGAGCGACTTCATGACGCTTTGCGAGCGCATCGCACCCACCCACAACTCCTGCCAACACAGCCATACAAGGCGGGCATTGTCCTCGGACAATCCGCTCAAAATCCTTTGATTCGACTGATGGACAATGCCCTCCTCCGCGCTCAGGATGCGAACCTCATCCCCCATTGCTTCCAGCATCTGCGCGAGATAGCGACTGGCGTCAGCCACACCCCCGTCAACACCGCCGATCAGCACTCGGGTTTCGGCGAAGTACTGCAGACCAATCAGCCTCGCGACTCGGCAACCGATCGCCAATGCCGCTTGCTCACCCACCACGCCCGCGAGCTCGATAAGGCCATTTCTCACGTACTCGACCGCGTAGTTTCGGTTGGCCTTCTGAAGTCGCGCCTCGTTCCAAACATCTTGGGGCACCGAGGGCTGCGCATGGTCTGAGAATCTCGGCGGTGTTTCATGAGGCGCGAACTGCAGACGCTGGTCTTCGGTCAGCGGCGCATCAAATTCTTTAAAGTAGCCGCAAAGACCGAATTGACCCGTCATATCCTCCGAGACACAGACAAATCCGAGTCGAGGGTTCTTAAGCGAGACGCCATTTTCCGCGTACCAGCCCTTTAAGAACCCCAGAGAGACTTCTCTTGGAATACCGCAGATGGTGGGTCCAGCGTACATCCAGCGAGGGTATCGAAACCGTACCCAGGCCTTCTGATCCGACTCAAAGGCATACTCGACACCGACGCCGCCCACATTGTTAGACAGCACATGATATTGAGCGCAAGCCACCGCATGAGGCAAACCCGTCAAACCCAGCTTTTCAAAACTGGAAAGAAATTTGTCTTTGTGTTGTCGCCGGAAGAGTCTAAACATCCAGTCGTAGGTGACGGCCGCACCATGCTCCATGACCACGGCCAGCTGAAGCCCAAGGAAATAAGCATGGTGCAGTTTCGCCTGCGCTCGCACGGCATTGAATGAATGCGGAAATGCCTTGGTTGACGCCATTATCCTGCCTTCATATGGATGTACGCTGATTGATCAACCGAGCGCTTGGATGACGCGAGCAGCTTCACCAGGTTCTGGAAAACGACCAACACGATATTTTGAGAACACCAAGTGTCCATCGACCTCAATATCGAAGATGCCCTTGCCTTCAGCATGAAGGATGACGTCGCGGCCCAGTGCCTCAGCGATCTCGGCAGACACACGGTCCGCTTCGGGGCGATAGTTTCACTGCGAACAGTATCTGATCTCAATTTTCATTGTGTGCAATCCACCTGATGGACGTTGGCGCCAAGAGTTTAGTCAGGCGCCCTCGAAATACCAACCGCGCTTTGCGCAAGACCCGAATGGAAGAACCTCATGGTCATTAAGGCGTGTTTTCCTTCGGATCGTCTTGTTCCCGAAAACCACCATACAGTCCATTGGAGCCTGCGTAGCCCCGTGATCTGCTTTGGCTTCAGCTTGATACGGCCTGCCAAGCCTTTCAGCCCCCAGTTTCGTCCCGCTTGACTAACCCAAGCCGACCACACCTGAGCGAGGGATCAGCCCAATAGCCTGCAGCAGCCGACATCGGTCTGCGCGAGAAGACCATCACCGGTTATTCTAAGGGCTCGTTCATCGCATCAAAATAAACCGCTCCAAAGGACCGCTGTTAGACGCACTAGGCATTGCTCGACTGCGCCCTAGGCGATCGCCGTCATCTTTCGCCCGCGTAATCTCAACTCGCCGCAGGACCGCCAACCGCCAACCGCCACGCTAAGATGAGCGCGCAGCTGAGTTCAATCCCGCCTAATCCAGTCATAAAGCGTCAATCAAAGGTTGCTCCGATCACGGGGTTTACGACACTCGCAACCAATCTAGATCTTTTCGTCGTGATAAAATGTAGGCGCACGCTTTTCTCGCAGAGCAGACACACCCTCCGCCGCATCCGGACCCATGAAATTCAACATTTCAAAGCCCAAACTGGCGTCAAAGGCGGGCGCAGCCTGAGTCAACCACAAATTCAGCGAGCGCTTCGTCAGTCGTGCTGCGTCTTGCGAACCTGTCGCGATTTTCTCAGCCACTGCCATGGCCCGGGGCATCAGTTCATCACGAGGAACGGCCTCGCTCACCAGCCCGATCCGATCTGCCGTGCGACCATCGATAAAATCAGCGGTCAGCAAATAGTATTTGGCCTTGGCCAGCCCACACAGTAACGGCCAAATAATATTCGCGTGATCACCGGCCGCAACACCGAGACGGGTGTGGCCATCGGTGATTCTGGCGTCCTCAGCGATAAGGCTGATATCGGCCATGAGCGCGACCGCAAGCCCAGCCCCCACTGCGACACCATTAATGGCGGAAATGATGATCTTCTCGCACCGCATCATGCCGTAAACCAAATCCCCCGCCTCTTTGAAGGCGGCCTTCATGCCGGCGTAGTCTTGCACCATGGTCGAAATCCATTCCAAATCGCCCCCGGCAGAGAACGCTTTGCCCTCTCCGGTGATCACTACGACCCGAGTCTCCTCATCGTCGTCGATGTCTCGCCAGATTCTAGAGAGACCTCGATGCAATACTGCATCGGTGGCATTCATGGATTCCGGGCGATTGATGGTGATCAACAATATCCCATGGGCATGACGCTCAAATTTCAGGTGAGGATAATCTTCAAACCATGTCGACATACTGCTGCCTCCTCTGTGACCCATAGGCGTGACCTGCCTATGCCGTGGCCATTTGGTCGATGATATGGGCCTTTCCCTACATCGATCTGAAACGATCAAGGCCCGATCGCTGATCAGCGTGATGTAATTCTCGCTCGGCTGCAACTGCGCGAGCATTCGCGATCTCCGCATCAGCCTTCGCTCACAGGCTATCGTTACACCTGCCCCAACATAGACAAAGGAACCGGCACACGGCGATGTCAGTGGCAAAACACCGGCATGAGGGAGGCGCTGCCGCCCAGACGGGTAATTGTCATTGACGCGACTTGCACTTAATTTGGCTCAAGACTCTTGCACCACTGACTCATCACGCAGGTCTTTACTCAAGGCCCCTCCCCGCGCTCAATACTAAGTCGGGCGATGCGCCCCCTACGACGCTCATGCCCATGCTGAGATGCGTCGCCGCACCTAGGCCTGATTCCCAACCACGCCTGAAGCTTGATAGCCTAGGCCAAACCTACAAAGCGATCTGGAAACCATGATGATCAATCAATTCTCTCGGATCCCCCAACGCATCTTACTCATCAGCCTGGCTTTTTGGGGACCCGCCACCTACAGCGCAGACGACCCACAGATTATTCATGAGCTTCGCGAGCGAGTGGCTGAAGGGATGCCTGCGGAAGGACTGCTCTTTTTCAATCGAGAGGAACGCGAAACTGCGTTTGCGCACATGGATGCCATTTTTCCCACACGGTCCATCAGTGCGCCCCCTTCACCCAAAGCCTTCTTTGACGCACCTCGCGATTTCGGGGGCCTACGTTACGAGTTCGATGGCCGCATACGATCGATCGCGGATTTTTTGGCTGAGCGACGCACCCGAGGGCTGTTGGTGGTTCAGGGCGATCAGATCCTCCTTGAACACTACGCAAAAAATCACGGGCCTGACGCGCGTTGGGTTTCTTTTTCAGTGACCAAATCCGTCACTGCGATGCTCATCGGTGCAGCCATTCGAGAGGGCTACATTGAGAGCGTCAACGACCCCGTGTCACGTTATGTGCCGCGCTTTCAAGGCACACCCTATGGGCAGGTCACGGTGGAGAACGTCCTGCAGATGGCCTCGGGCATCGCCTGGAACGAAGACTACAGCGACCCCGAATCGGACGTCGCCAAGGCCGGTGGGGCCAACGGGATCCGTCTGCTAGATTATTTAAAAGGGTTGGGCCGCGCCGCGCCTGCCGGCGCGCAATTTAACTACAACACGGCAGAGACCAATCTCGCAGGTGAGATTCTGCGTGCAGCGATTGGCAACAATGCCGCTGCCTACCTCGAAAAAACCATTTGGCACCCATTCGGTATGGGGGACTCAGCTAATTGGATGTTGGGTGAGCCTTACGGTGGCGAACTGGGTGGCTGCTGCATTTCGGCGACACTGCGAGACTACGCGAGGCTTGGCCTCTTCGCGATGTCACAATTGAACGAGCGGGAAGGCCACCCCATTTCGGCCCAGTACATGCGCGATAGCATCGCTCCCTCGAAAGGTTTCGACGGTTATGGCTACTTTTGGTGGCTTCAGGGCGAGGGTCGCTTTTCTGCCCTAGGGATTTTTGGGCAGCAAATCTTTGTGAATCCGGCGCTTAACCTGGTGGTCGCCGTGCATGGCAATGACGATGTGGCCGAGGCGCTCGAGTACGAGGCAGAAGTGCTAAGCGTCATCCGAGCGATTGAAGCTGCGCTCTAGGTTACGAAGCGCGCCTCCATTTTTTATCTCTTCAGCAAACCAAGATCCAGAGCCTATTCCGCTACGGACCGGCCGCTTGAGATCAAGCAATCAGTCCCGCCTGCGCAGCTTTCAATGCTTTGAGACCCGCGATATTCGCACCTCGGATCACGTCCATACTGGGCGCTTCCTGACTGATATCCCCCATCTGCGTTAGACAAACGTGAAGCTC
>Ga0255764_10003416_pt1 | contig 12643 bp, 12 predicted proteins | sample 071ome_30_FD_179964 | JGI IMG/M metagenome (GOLD analysis project Ga0255764, IMG submission 179964) | Coastal salt marsh microbial communities from the Groves Creek Marsh, Skidaway Island, Georgia - 071406AT metaG (version 2) | ecosystem: Environmental > Aquatic > Marine > Intertidal zone >... | reverse complement strand
ACTGACAAGGCAAGACGAAGGCGGGGGGGGGGCTGTGGTTAGAAATCACTTCAGTCTATCCGCTATACAGCTTATTTGACAATCGGAAAATTAAATTGTTAAATAGTGTAAAATGAACACTAAAGAAAGAGCAGATAATACAACACGTTTATTAACTTCGTATGATTACATTATTGTTGGAGCAGGACTTTCTGGTTGTGTGATTGCAGAACGCATTACGAAAGATGATGTTTCTGCCAAGGTATTAATAATTGACAAGAGAGAACATATTGCGGGGAATTGTTATGATTATGTAGATGATATGACAGGCATTCGCGTAAACAAATATGGCGCTCATTTATTTCATACAAACAATGAGAAGATATGGAACTACGTAAATCAATTCTCGGAATGGATAAGATGGGACCATCGTGTCGTTGCTTACATAGATGGAAACTTTGTTCCTGTACCATGCAATATTAGCACCGTAAATGCTGTATGCAAAGAGAACATTGTAACGGAAAAAGAAATGCGCGAATGGATAGTTACAGACGGTGGCGCAAGCGCCGAAGATGGAGATAACATGCCATTTGCAAATGGTGAAGAGGTGGCGATTGCCCGTGTTGGTAAAACATTATACAATAAGATATTCAAAAACTATACATACAAACAATGGGGGGTAACGCCAGACAAGTTATTGCCACAAGTACTTGCTCGGATCCCAGTATATTATAATCAAGATACGCGTTATTTCCGAGATCGATGGCAAGCACTGCCTAAGAATGGTTACACCTCGTTCTGTGCAAATATGATTAACCACCCTAATATACACGTGCAACTAAATTGTGATTGGCAAGACATTGTAGAACAATGGAAGTGTATGAAGAAGTGTACCGCTCCAAAAATAATATTTACAGGACCTATAGATCTCTACTTTAATGGTGTCGCCGGTAAGTTAACATACCGTTCTCTGAATTTCCACCACGAACGTTTTGTATATGGCGATGTTTGTTCCATAGATATGACAAACCGTTTGTATTATCAACCCTGTTCTGTAGTGAATTATCCAGAAATAAATATACCATATACGAGATGTGTGGAATACAAACATTTTCCCAATCAACCCGATGGGGCATCCGAAACCATAAAGCGTTCATGTAGCACTATTATTGTTAAAGAAACCAGTTGTGAAGACGGTGAGCCGTATTATCCCGTTCTTACGGAAGAGAATGTAAATACATACAAGGCGTATCAAGCTTTGGCGGCAGATGCATGGGAAAAGGATGGTGTTCTCTTTGTCGGGCGACTTGCCAACTTCAAATATTTTAACATGGATCAAGCAATTGCAAACGCTCTGGATATCTATGATACATACTTATCACCACACGTCCAAGATATCCAAAGTTCCATTTGACTGTGATATCAAGAGTTCTCTGTAAAGCAATAGAAGATGTCGTGTTTATCGTGTAAGTTTATTTTATTTTCCCATGATAAATATAAGAAGTTACTATGTCTTCCATTGATATTACTACACCTACTACCAAAGAGAAAGTTGTGGATCAGGCCCATCGGCTTATGTCTGAACTTAAAAAAGTATCTACAAGCGATGACAAAGAATCTAAAGTGCAGTCTGCAACCATACTGGGTTCAGAAGTAGAAGATATGATTACAGACATGTATATTCACCTGAAGAATGTCTTTTTCTCTCCTGAAAATCAAGACCGCAGTCTTATGACAGAACAAGAATACCGCTCTAAAAACGCTGCCATCCGTTACATTGATAGTTGTATAGATAGGAGTTACGCCCAATGGGATGATTCTCTTATGGATACATTTAAAAAGATGAACCTCATAGATGATGCATCGGCACAAAAGTCCACAGAAGAACGGGCTGCTTTAAAGATTGCGGAAACACTGAAAATTATTGCCTCGGAAGATGCTAATTCTGAGATCATTCAATCACGTGCTCCCCCACTCTTTACAAAACCCACGGAACCCCAAATGGAAAAAGCTGATATTCGTACCCTTGATACCCTTGATACCCTTGATATTAATAAAGCCTTTTCGCCCCCTTCCATGCAGCCGCCTCCTGCTGCGGCTGCAGCTGCCGGAGGAGCAAAGAAAGCTACTGTTATGTACAAAGGTAAAGAATACCCCGTCATGGAAGAAGAACGCGAGGATAAAAAAGGCGGGTCGGCGGTTGTAAAAAAATACATTCTCGTTGACAATAAGAAGCGGTACTTAAAGAAAACATGATATAATTGAAGTATAGTAGATACAACGTTTATTAATATCCAACAAGATGAATAACATTGAAGCCATTCAATATCTTGCCCAGGAAAATGCAAAGCACATGGTCCCAGCAAAAGACATCTCTACACAGAGGTCGGAAGTCCCTTATTTCATAATCAAACGAAATGATATGGGTAGATGTGTTGCCGAAGGTTTCAACTATCATTGGCATGATAACGCAAATCGTATGCCATTCTTTATGCAGTATCTGAATAATGCCGTCCTTCCTCATGTCAAAGGAGATTGCTGCGGCGTATATCCCATTGAACTCCATGATAGCTATACTTATCTGGATCGCGACAGGGGTCTTGACATCGCGGAAATATACAATAACAAAGACAAACAGGCGATATTCTCTTTTGCAAAATTCAAAGAGGATACACGTCCTGTTCTTATTCCCGACCCTTATATGATTGTAAATTGGAATGGTCATCGTGTGACAGATGCTATCCCCTTTGAAGAGAAAGAGAACCGCGCATACTTTTATGGAACAACTACGGGGAACCGCAAAGCATCAGAAAACGTCCGCCTTCAGTGGTGCAAATGGTCTCTTGAACGCCCTAATAAGGCGTTGTTTGATTTCAAGATTACACATGTTGCACAGATGAGTACAGATAGTATTGTTCAAGCATATGGAAATGATGTCTGGAATAAGATGCATCTTCCTTATAGAGTACCCATAGATGAACAGCTCAAAATGCGTTACCATGTGGTTCTTGATGGTAATACATGCCGTTTTGATATTTGGAACTACAATACAAACTGTCTTACCTTGAAAGCGGCAAGTAAAGAAATGTTGTGGTATTATCCTTATCTACAGCATGACGAACATTATGTAGAAGTGACGAAAAACAATATTGAAAAGGCATGTATGTACTACTCACAGAACCCAAAAGATGCAGAAAGGATACTCCAAAATGCAAAAAACATGTATCACCGTCTGTCTCGCCCTCTAACTCATGTTATCTATACTACCCAACTCTTTGAAACCATTGCGGAGAATAAATAATCTTCGGCGTTATTTTTCTAATGAATAGTTAAACGATGGAACTGTTCATTCTGATCGCACTATTGATCACCATTGCATTTATCGCCGCATCTTTTATCTTTCACCTCTATCTCGCCAACAAAACAAAGAGATACGTAGATGGCCGTCTGGAAACGTTGGTGTCGGAAATAAATCGTACTCACGAAATGATTATCTCTTATCAGAAAAACGCTCAAACAAATATGAAAAACATGGAAGAGAATATAAATTCTGTGTGGAAAACGATAAAATAAATCGCTACTCTGTGAACAATTGATATGCGTCTGATACAAAAATCTATAAATATTACAAAGAACATTTCATTGTTCAATCAAGATGGTTGCCATCATTGATAAAGATAAGTATATACTGGTCGGAATTTCTCTTGCACTTTTGGTAGTTGTTACAATGCTCTTGCTCGTACGTGTTTCTTCTATGGGTCACCGCCCTTATCGGAATTATAGTCGTGTATCTACTTCACAAGTGTCAATATGTTCTCTAAAAGAATGTGGAAAAGAAACAGGTCTTCTTCCTGTCCACGAGCCTTCCTTCAACATGCGGGAAATGATTAAGCAACTTATTCTTCTGGAGGACCATCTCTTCCAAAAAGAAAAGTTATGTGTGGAATGTATCAATAAACATTTTATGGCGATTGAGGCATTTGCAGAGGAGGGAATTACTCTTGACAAGAATGGTCAGTACGTGGAACCCATGAATACTGTAGCTATGGCAATGCGGGAACACCAAGCACTCTTTAATACAAAAAAAATGGAACCCCGTGCTATTGCTATGAAACTGCGCCAGACGCGTAAGGGTCTCATGAAAAAAGTACAACTGCATATTTGAGTGCATATTTGAGTGTATATTTGCGCTTTGTTTTGTTTTGTTTTCTACATGTATCCATTACGATAAGATGTAGTATCTATGGTTGTGTTGGCGGCGCTGTCCCAACAGCACTCAATGTGTATACGCTTCTTCCCATAAGTATCTTTTTGTAATTCTTCGGAAAGGTCACTGGTGGGTATAATAACACGTTCAAGATAGACATCCTTACACTCCTTTATGTTTTGTGGCATTCCATAATTATGGTATTGTCTTCCGTAATCATAGTTGCCAGGGGTGATATAAAACGTTTCCAAGTTACGAAGATGGCTTGTATGAGGAATAGAATAACTTACGCTACTTAAGTCTGCAAAATATCGCAGGGTATCCGCCCATGCAATCCAAGTATCCTCTGAAATATATCTGGAAGTAGAGAACATATTTTCCAGATGGAGGTGTTCCAATTGTTGGGTACATGCTGCAAATGCATTCGTAATGTCTTGATTTACAATGTCGCAATTTTCCAGATGGACTTTTCTTGCGAGGGGTGGCAGTGGGGTTTCAAGAACTGCATCCACGAGAGTAAAGTGTTCTATAGCCTCTGCAAACAATGAGGGAATGCGAATAAGAAGATGACCTTCTATATAAACAGAGAGTGGTTTTTGGAAGGGTCGTGCTTCTGGGAATATAATACTGTGGTGTGCATGTATGGTTTCCTCTAAATAATCAAGAGATGATGGGTCCTGTGCATCTGGGTAAAATACAATTTTTGGAATATATGATACCACTTTTAGGCTTGTGGTATGGGGTGAAAGAATGGTGATATCTATTTCGGTATTGGGGTGAGCATCAGCCGAAACAATAATTGTTAGCTCTTTTACTGGGGCATTTTTCATATACTGTTGAATAATGGGGTGACTCCATGCATCTATTTCACAGTGTAATTGTGTAATTTGCTTCAATATTGCATTGGTAAGTTCGGGGTCCCTACACATTTGGTGAAAAAGCCAACATTTTGTATCAAGATGATACAAACCTGTTATATTTTTAAAATATCGTGGTACATATAACAGCATTCGTGATGTGGCGGTATCTTCTATAATCTGGGCATTTAAAACGGTTGGTATTTGCCACCGCAAATCCAGCCAATCTTTAGATGCAGAGAGAAGGGCACGGGCATCGCGATCACATAGACCTTGTGTTGTTGCAATGTAATGAATAATATCCAGAGGGAGGAAGGCCACGTGAGGCATATTAACAGTGTCTGGATTATATTGTAAGCGAATAGAGCAAACCATAAGAAAATCATGTACATTTGTAGTCGTCTTCAATTTTTGGCATCTACATTTTCATCTTGTTTGTCGGGATTATCAAACACAGCGAAAGAAGATACTACGGTTTGTTCAATGGGGCGTGGGTGAATAGCATCTGGAGGATTTTCAATGTCATGTTTAGTTTCATTACTGCGACGCTGTTCTTCTCTCTGTATAAATGTATTCTGTAAATTGTGGAATGCTTCAGTAGCTTGACGATTTGTGGTTCTATCTTCGTCGCTTTGTTTTTTATCACTGTTTTGATTACGAATATCTAAAGAGTGACACTCTTCAGATGGACGTGCTTCTTCGCGGACCGTGGAATGAATGCGGTCATAATCTTCAATGTAACGAGGAATATTTAATTGCTGGCTTTTAAACTTTTGTTTTGTAAACAGCCTATTTATGATGTTATAATGTGGGATTTTCTCATATTCTACAAGGATGTACGTGTTTTGACTTAAAATGGGCGGGGCAATCTCGTTAATCTTCATATATTCGGAATAACACTCTCTGACAAATACAATGGAGCGTCGGCGTTCTTTAGAGATGGTTAATTCAATGTCAATCTTCTCTTTCAGCTTTTGATAAGACTGTGAGGCTGTAAGCGACCCGCTCATATATTCTTCTAATTTGAGGAAGGCTTCAATAGATGATATGATAGATATGAGTATATTTACAACACCGACGGTAATATTTATGGGCGCTCTTGCACTTTCGCTAAATTGACCTGAACCAAACGCAGTTAGACCAATCAGGGAACCCAAAATAATAACAGGGAGTTTATAATGCATCCGTTTGCGGCGATACATGTGAAAGAGTCGCATATAGCGATTAGATAACTCTTCACAAGTCGTGGATATTTGTTGGAGGTACCATATTTCGGATGTGAGCCAAGGATTATTGTCATTGTCTGAATTTTCTGAATACGTTGGCATTTGTATGATATAATGCTTACATTATTACGTTGTTTTAATTCCACGCGATGACCCAAAGTAAAAAGTTTTGAGTATTCATATCGTATTTTTTAACAGATGGTGGGGAAAATGGGGGCACGAAATATGTCCGCCAGGTGTGTAGACACAAGAATATAGTATACTTTTCCATGGAAACAATGGTGTGCATTTACTCTTGCACGACATATTATTGACCAGAATGAGACGATATATTGGACATTGACAAGATGATATATGCTGTCCTGTGATGTTCACGGCGGGGCTCGAACCCGCGACCTATGGTTCATAAGACCATCGCTCTGACCAACTGAGCTACGAGAACAGCATATATAATAAAGAAAAATAATAATGAAAAATTGATAGGAATGAAATACTCACTATCACAATTACTATAGAGTAATATACGTTTAAGTAAATTTACGTAATTAAATTACATTAATAATAGTGACCATGGAAGAAAAGAATTCCAAGGATGATAATAGTGAATGTCACTGCAATATTTGTTGTGAGACGTTTACTTCAAAGGCGAGGAAGCCATTTAGTTGCCCCCGATGCGAATATCAGGTATGTATGCAATGTGTGAGACAGTATATTCTTACGACTTCCACGACACAACCCGTGTGTATTAATCCGGAATGTAAGACACAGTGGTCCAATGATGTATTGCGATCACAATTGCCCCAAACATTCTTGAATAAGGAATATAAAAAGCACCGGGAGCAGGTACTTTATGAAACCCATGTATGTACACTTCCTTCTGTGCAGCATCTGGCAAAGATTAGATTGGCGTTGGAAGAAACCATGGTAACAAAAAAGAAACTAAACGCCAAACTAAACGAACTGCATGCGAAGGTGTCTCACTTGAATGCTTACAAAAATTGTCTTAGAAAGGAAAATATTTACAGGGATTTAAAGCAACTTCAGATTAGTTGTTCAAAACCAACATGGCATAGAAGCCGCAAACTAATAAAATGGCACTATTTATCAACCGCCAATCTCTTTGCGGAGTTTGTAAAGGTCTATAACAATGAATATGTAGATTCAAAAAACTATTATAACCTTGTACAAGATGAAAACTGGGAGAAGATTTCTCCGTTCCCTTATCATTTATTTACCAAAGAGAATGTGGAGAAGCTATATGCCACGGGTAATAAATTTAAGAAACTGCCTTCCAGATATTCTGTATATTACCCGCGTAGAATTCCGTATTCTCTTCTCAAGGACTTTAGTGAAGAACATTACAAAAGACTTATCGCCACTCTTAAAAACGTGGATTTAGAAGGGCTTGAACAAAAGGTAACCTATGCTCTTGCAGAACTGTATAAAAAGATTAAGGAAACATCAACAACATATCATAATGTATGTGAACAGGCACGAGTATATCAAAATGCAGATGAAACATTCCAGCCGAATACCCAGACCCATCGTGCCCGAACTGTATCTTTAAAATGTCCTGTTCCAGATTGCAAGGGTTTCTTGAAATCCGACTGGCATTGTGGTATCTGCGACTGCTATGTATGTTCAAAGTGTCACGAGAAACGAGGCGAAGAAGGTGGTGCCGAAGAGACCCATGTCTGTAAGCCAGAGAATATTGAAAGTGCTAAGATGATTATGAAAGAATGCAAACCCTGTCCCTCGTGTTCCTCTATGATTTATAAAATTATTGGTTGCGATCAGATGTGGTGTACCCTATGTAAAACTCCATTTAGTTGGCGAACGGGTAAGATTATTCATACTGGTGTGCTACATAATCCACATTACATGGAATACCAAAGAGAGGTCACGGGAAATGCAAACCAAAGAGACCTGAATGATATTCCCTGTGGCGGTATGCCTGACTACCGTGAGATTACAGGACTTACGAAACACATATACCAAAATGAAACAGCCTTAAACATACTTTACTGGTTTCATCTAATTTTGGATGTAGAAAATGACAAATTACCGCGGTATACAAATGAGGCGAATGACACACAGAGGGCGATAAGAGAGCTACAGATTAAGTATCTTCTTAACCGATTGGATGATGATGGTTTTAAAAAGGGATTGCAAAAGTTGGAGAAGCATACACATAAGAAAGAAGAGATGCGTATGATACTTGAGACCATGCGTAATGTGGGAGCAGATACATTCCGCACATTCATTCTTAATATCTCAGACGTCATGAAGAAGGAAGTTTACAAAGACATGAAAGAGAACCCTATTTGGCAAGAGTGGGTTGATGAATACGCCGCCGTTTTAGAAATTTTATACAACATTAACAATGTGATCCTAAATAATCAGCCCAATACGCGTAGTGCATTGTATAGACGGTTTGATCGTATGTCTCGTACAGATGAGACTATAGACCGCGTAGTGAATATGAAGATGTCGGCACTGGAGGAGAACGATGTAAATGACACTCTTTATGCTTTACAAAGTGGTATGAAAAAGCTTGGGTCACGATACCAGTATGTCATTCGGGATTACGAAGAGTGTATGAAAAAAGGAATTGGTACAACTGTAACACAACTAAATGACATTATCCCTATAAATAATTTGAAGGAGCGGTTTCGGAATTTGGACACAAAGATGACAAAGAAAGCGACTTCAGATATTTACGCAAAGATCAGAGAGGTATCTATGCCTATCTATGATACACTTGACAAACAACTACAGCATTTAGTGACCTACATTAATACGTGTTTTGAAAATCAGGGCAAGAAGTATAAGAGTGTCGTAAAAGAATTCACACGTACCAATATACATAATCGGCAGAATGTGGGTTTGGGAACATGGGTTCTTCGCACAAAACCAACAAAAAAATAAGCTTAGTTAGAGGCTGTGTCGTCCAATATGGTCATGCATACGGGACATGTTTTATGATGCTTTAGCCATTCTGTAATGCATTCTTTGCAATACAAATGTTTACAGGATGTTTCTACAATTGTTTTTTCTTTTTCCAATAACTCTTTGATTTCTGTTTTACAGATAGTACATTCTGTATCATCGTCTATTGTTTTTACTGTTTCTGTCGTGGGTTCTTTGAGGACTTTTTCTACATTAGATAATCCGACGGAAACATTGCCTCCCATAAGTTCTTGTAGCATCAAGTTTATTTCATAACTATTGGTGTTTTCAATATCAAGAGGGATGAAGAGACGTGTGACATCTATATTCCAATCTTCGTCGTTACCATCTTCTGGGGGGTCATCTTCACCTTCATTGTCGTCCCTCCCGGCTCTGCCTCCTCCGCCTCCTCCGTGTTGCAATGTTGAACGTATTATATTAGTGATGTCATCATATATACTGGGTGGGATTGGAAGTATATATAGAGGACTTCTATCTTCACTTGTGTCGTCTGGGTCTTCTGGTTGCTCGGCATTTGAAAACGCCTCCAGTGGTGTGGCGGCATTTGAAAACGCCCCCTGTAAAGACGTGGTGGCATTTGAAAACGCCCCCAGTGGTGTGGCGGCATTTGAAAACGCCCCCTGCAAAGACGTGGCACCAAACCGCTCCAGAATATCTTGCAATGGAACATTTGAAGCATCATGGGAATTCTCAGGAACATTGGAATCATCTGAATGCAAGATAGGAATATTAGAACCACCTCGGAAAAGAGTAGTAAATAAAGAGGTTATGTGTGCAGATAATTGATCCGCCATTGGTTGAAAAGAAGGCATGTGATCCATATCCTCTGTAATGACAGAGTTGTAGTGTAAATGATTACGTCGCATTCTATCTACGGGATTACATACACGTTGGTGAGCATCATAATCCGCCCATTTCACCATAGTATCACAAACATCGCAGGGGATCCAAACCTCATCTTCGGTGTCTGTCGTATTACAAGTATTACATGCAGTCTCTTCACTTGCACCCATTGTCTGTTCTTATTTTAGCAAGATAATAGTAGTTCTATTATTTCTATAATGTCTTATGCATAAGTGCGTTTGAAATCAACTATAGAATATCTAAGAATAGAGTGTAATGGGATTTGTAGTAACATACATTCTCATTGCCACTTAGTGACCGCGTAGCTTAATTGGTTAAAGCGTCCGACTGTTAATCGGGCGAGTGTTGGTTCGATTCCAGCCGTGGTCGCTACAATGTTTCATTTTTCCATGTAACACCGACGTTCGGCGTTATACGTTTTTATTGTTTCGTGTATATGACCTAAAGATAAAACACAATTGACATCAAAATATGCTTGATTACTTGCCATCTCATATATTGTCAACCATCTGGAAAGAGACGGTGTCCCCAAAGGACATGTCAAACTTGATGTTGGTAAACAAAGAGTACTATGATTACTGGAAAAAAGAAATGATAGAATGGTATCATAAATACATACAAAAAACTTTTCCAGAACTGCATCAACGCTGGATTTCTCATAACATAGATACTAAGAGTATGTACAATGATATGGGAATACATTTTGACCATCTCATAACATTCCTAAACAATGATACGCGAACATGTGTAAAGATGTCAGTTGCGGAAAAGATGGTAACAATATGCACAGAGAATGAGACAATTCATTGTAACGAGAGTGTCATATTTGTAGTACTCTTTACAATTTTAGATTACATTCGGGAACAAAAAAGAGGCAGTGATGATAGGTATACACGGTTCAAAAAACAAGCTTTAGAGACCGTACTCTTGTATACACAAATCTATGAATTCATTCGGAAAATTTACCTCTATAAGAAATCATCACCATACAACAACTATTTATTCAAGATATGTGTGTTAGATAACATCGACTATATCCAATATCATCTGGAAACATGGCGTTCCGTAATGCCAGTACATTTATGTTATCGTCTCTTACGGTTGACACAGATCGTGGGACAGATGATTGTACGTAGCATACATACATATTGACACGGATGTCAAAGTGGCTGCCGCAGTCACGCGGCTACATGTTTTGTATGTATTGTACAAGCGTGGTTATTTTATTTTTAACAAGTTCAAGAATAATGCATTTGAATGGGTCCTGTTCCAGCGAGGTATATTTCTCCAGTAATTGATGAAGGGCTTCTATTTCTATGGCAATACTTGAACCACATGATAGCGACAACGGGTTTGTACTCACAGGAAGATTACCTGCCCCCTTTTCAAACAAACTATATGATGTACCGTGGGGTTGTTCTTCCATATTACGAGAAGGGGGTACAGAGTTTGGAGTTATGCTATGGGACATTCTATAACCTCGCGGGTATAAATACTTATTTTCTTCTGATGCAACGGATTCATGTTCTGTAGAAAGAGGTGGTTCAAAATTGGAATGCTCTCGCGACGCAATAATTTCATCTTGCCGCCGCCTCCTACTCTCTTTACGTGCCTCATTCATGTACATGCGTTTACGCGTCAAAATGGTATTTGTTACATTGGCAAATGCTTCTTCGCCCATATCTTTTTTGAGCATACGAGATATGGCATCGTCTTCAAGAAGTTTTAAAAGGCTTTCCATGGAACTTGAAAAAGACCGAACGCTCCAGTTATGCGGCATATTTTCTGGTTGGAAAAAATGGTCTGTATCTGTAATTAATAATTCAAAGAATGTTACGGCATCCTGTTCTGGTCGTATACCATGGGATGCAGTTAATTTTTCAATAATATTTACAGGGTTTAATGACTGGGGCAAGGTGTCTTTTACTCGTCCTGCCTCCTCTAATAGTTTCTGAATTTTTATTTTATGCTCTATCATAACTTTTCACGCCTATGTTTATTAATAAATCAGAGATTTTGTACCGGTACACTATTGCAACTATGTAAATACAAACAACTAACGATATCTTTGTGCGATAATAATACGACAACAAAAATATTTAAAGATTTTCGGGCATGTAATATTTACAACCATACTCTTACACATACATACACTATGAGCTTCTTCTTTGTACTCTTTATTCAAGACTTTTATAAACATAGAAGTCAGTATTTTTATTTTGCAAATATTGATAAGGCTCTTGATAAGCTAAGCATTTTACGGGATAAACATCAGTATTCTCAGACAGGCTACCCTCACATATCTCTACAAAAATATGTGTTGGATACTCGTACACAACAATATTTGTATAATAAAGAGTACAATATTGAAGAACTCTTGTAATGAATGGTTACATAGCCAATGCTCTTACACTTTTTTCTATACACTTGCAGCCCAAATAATATTATTCAAGCTCTTTCTATTTTTTTGCTTCTGAATGATAACTATGTATCCAGAATACATTACAATAGTTGGATTGTGTCCCACCATGGCTACTACA
>Ga0255764_10003401_pt1 | contig 12674 bp, 9 predicted proteins | sample 071ome_30_FD_179964 | JGI IMG/M metagenome (GOLD analysis project Ga0255764, IMG submission 179964) | Coastal salt marsh microbial communities from the Groves Creek Marsh, Skidaway Island, Georgia - 071406AT metaG (version 2) | ecosystem: Environmental > Aquatic > Marine > Intertidal zone > Salt... | reverse complement strand
TTCCTACGTTCGATTTCTATTTTCGCATCGATAGAGACTTGCGTGCATTTGCGAGCTTATTTACATGTTGCTTTTGCACGTCAAACGCGCCAAAAATGTCCAAGTGATATTTGTTGGAGCGCTCCAATGTGCGGAAAGCTTCCGGTCCGCCCATGATCTCTGTGAGCGCCGTTTGCACAGACGTTTCGATTCGGACGTCGCCGCACACGTAGACGTGCGCATCTTCATTCAAGACGAGTCGCCGAATGTCATCAGCGTGTTGACGCATTTTTGCGTCGACGTATGTCTTCGGTTGCCCTTCTTCGCGAGAGTATGCGACGAGGTACTTTGTCAAATGCCCACTCTGTTCCGCGAGACGCATGTCTTCCGCGTACAGCTCGTTCGATCGGGTTCTACAGCCGTAGAAAAGCCACGCTTCGGCAGTCGGTTCAGAGCGCGCAGTAAATTGATCGACAAAGCCCTTGAACGGCGCGATACCCGTCCCTGCGCAGAGCATAATGATTGGTCGTGCGTTCGACTTTGGCATTCTGAACATGGGCGCTGGTCGCAGCTCGACCGTGACATTCGTACCAATCGGTAGCGTCGCGATGAAATCGCTGCAAAATCCGAGATTGATGCGTCTGTTATCAGCGCTGCGATACACCAGCCGTCCGACGGTGAGCGCAAAGCGCGCGTTACCGCACACGTCTGGGGCACTCGAGACTGAGTAAAAGCGTGCTCTCAGCTTGGGGATTTGTAGCAGTATATCCTGAAGCATTGTCAAACCAACCGCCTTTTCACGGCGGTGAATCGTCGACAGTGTGGGGAATTGCTCAAAGATCGTTCGGACGCACGCACCCGTCTGTTCCAACCACTCTCGTCGAAAGTCTTCTTCGCGAGCAAGCTTTTCAAGCATTTGCTTGCACTCAGATTCATCGACGTAGTTTGCCAACGACGCGAGCATTTCCGCCGGCGGTTCGGCGTTGATGTCGAGGATCTTCGTGAAAAGGTCGGCGACAGAGACTCGACGCGGAATGGCTGGGTCGATGGCGCGCTTCGATGAAAAGACTGAATCATCGAGCGACACGATTTCGATGAATTCCTTGTACTCGATGCCAAAGTGCGCAGCGAAAAATCGACCTTGGGCTTCGCTCGTACGTGGCCAAACAGCGACGTGGTCTCCGGGCTTGTAATACTCGACGCCGACTCTGACGTCTTGCAGCTCAAACGTCACTGAGACCGTACTCAATCGTTCGGCGGAGCCTAAGACTTCGCGTTCCACGAGCGTCGCCGTGACACCAGGTCTCTCGTATTCTGTGCGTTTTCCGTGCACGTCGTGAGGGAGCAGCTTGATTGCAAACGGGGGCTGAATCGCCTTCCCACTCGCCAGGCTTTCCTTGAGTAGTTGATTCACGGCGGACGTCATTTTTTCTTTGGAGAGCAGCCAGTCGAACACGGATCGCATGTACTTCTGCACGCTCACGTCTTCGCAATCGAGCTGATCGACACAGACGACGTCAAACATCTCAGAGGCGCCGACGTCGCGCAACGCGGCTGCAAATTGCTTCCCTCCCGCGCAAAATTTTGGGTAGGCTCTAGAACCAAAGGCGCAAACGCTGAAATATTTATCTTTGAGAATGTCTTTCCCTTCATCAGAGTTTACCCAGTCCAAGAAGAGCTGACTTCCGGTGGGTATTTGTCCAGAACCAGTCGTCGACGCGAGAAGCATGATGAATTCGCACGCTCCGATGGCTGTCTTGAAGTCGACATCCGGGTTCGCGATGTTCACCGGCCTAATCATGGGCAAGCGCTGCCGTAAGAATGACCACATCCACGTCGCACGAGACTGTGTGCGACCTCCATCGGACGCAAACAAAACCACGCCGCCGTGAACGCGACGTACGCGCTTGGTCCACTTTGCAGCCGCCAATGTCGCCCGCATCATCGCACCGCTCGGTCCGGATGGCGTAAAAAAGCCGCTGGCAATGGCTCGCGTGACGAGCTTTTTTACGCTCATGCCGCCGACGAGCGCAGGCTTGAGCGTGTACTCAGTCATTTTGTTTAAACCCAAATAGATAGAGCTCGTCGACGACGCCGTGGGTGGAATGATCCACTTCCAGTTGCCTGGGCAGTATCCACGATTTTTCAACTCTTCGGTGTGCCATTGAGCGAACGAAGCCGCCGCCGTGTGATGATCGACAATGCTCACGCGCGCGCGCTTGAATGAGTACAACACGGCAAAGTTGATTGCAGCCAAGGCGTGATCTCGCCACAGAGTCTCCTCCGTGGAAGAGTCTATTCCCATCGATTCGGCGATCTTTGGAAGCAAGTTGTACCGGCTCTCGTCGCCGAAATTTCGAGTCGCAATCTCCGTCACCATGTACCAACCGTTGAACGGTGCGGCGGTGTAGTGCAAGCCTCCGAGGTCGAGAGTGATGTTTGACACTGCTGGAATACCGTACCACTTCAAACCGAGAGATGAAATTTCAGGAACATCAGGATGATGAATAGGCACCTCAAGCAGACACTCTTCTGGCAGTTCAAAGATGCTCGGCGGTTGTTTCGGATCGATTTGCAAAACAAGCGGCAAGCAATCAAACATGCCTGGCGACCCAGACTTTGGAACCCACGAAAAGTACTTTTTAATCGTATCTGTAAAGTTCAACTCTGCTGGGTCGCCGATGACTTCTTCGCCATCGCCGCGATGCCCGGCGTAACGAATCAACTGCGAATTCCAAATTCTCGGGCCGTCATCCGTGCCGGGCGTTTGCGGTCGAAAAACAGTCATCAACACTGGAATGTGATCGGCGCCTATGCCTCTCTTCAAGTGCGTCTTGATTGCCTCAAACATTTGTTCATTCGTCGTCGCCTCGCGAGCATCGATGACGTCGAGCGTATTGTAAAATTTGCGATTGATACATTTGGGAGCGTTCCGCCAGCTCACTCGAGCGCCGTGTCTGATCTCATCAACGGTATGCGTGTACGTCCCCGTGGATTCGATCGATTCCAACACTTCCGCGACTCTTCGCTTCGTATCTTCTTCGCTCACCTTGTTTTCCTTGCCATACAGCTCGATGAATTCAGTCGCCTCGCGCTTGAGCTTGTCCTTGGGCGCTTCTGCTTTCGAGACGTCAGCCTTGAGCGGGACGCACCCGCGCGGGCACACAGCTGGGTGCTTGCCGTGAACGTATCCAGGGTACGGGTCCACCGTCGCGGTTCCGTGTCCAAAAGGACAACGCGAGACGGGGAGAACGTTCGAGGATTCATCATCGTCAGCCATCTGTTGACGAGGATTATTTTATCAGGGACAGAGTGGTGACACGCCCTCGAAACGCCGAAAGCGAGATCGATGAGGGGTTGGTTGGCGTTCTTATTCTTGCGCCTACGTTTTTTTCGGGTTGACGTCACGGCGGGTAAAGTTGCGCGCCGTTAAGTGAAGACGGTGATTTCACTGAATTGCCAGCCACGCCAGCGGTTAAAAATCTACTTTATACACAGGGAAGTCGCGCGCGCATGGTGAGCTCTTGGCCGTCGCTCGTCGAGTTGACGTCTAAGACTCCGCCGTTGTCTTGAATGAGTTTCTGCGCAATCCTCAAACCGCGAGATTCGTACACTTCACTCAACATGACCATCGCTTCGGCGTTTGCGGACGTATCCACCGTCACCGTCACCGTGACGCCGGAACCGCGCGCGACGGCTTCTTGCACCGAGACGTCGACGACAGACATGCGAGGCGCGACTATTAACGCGACATCAATCATCTGCGCGAATGCGCTCTTTACGTCTTTCGGGTCTGCTCGCACGGTTGTTCGCGGAGCGGCTGATTCTGGAAGTTGCGCCCGCATAACGACATCGTTCGATGTCGCCACCACGTCGCTGCTTGCGACGAGGGTGAGCACGACGGGGGTGACATCGCATACCGAATCTATCGAACGCGCCGCGTCCAATACGATTTCAGCATCCGCACTTCCAGCGCCAGGCAGCATTTGGCGTGACCTCGAGCGTTCGCCACTAAACCCAGCGTCGCTACCGCTAATCATTCTATTCGTCTCGCTCGGGTACAAGACGCGTTCTAATCGCTGACTCAGTTCGGCGAGTTTATCGCCTTGCTGGAGAAGCGCAGACGCCATGTCCCCCGCCGGATCATCGGGCTCTAGATAATTCTTCAACATGCTCCCGAGCGTACGAAGCGCTGTGAGCGGCTGCTTGGACTCTTTTAAATAGCCTCCGACGCTCTTGTCGGCTCTGTAAGCGGCGGCGACCGCCATGATTCGATTTCTATGAATCGCCCACGTCCGAACGAATGTCGCCGCGGAAGCTTCGAGGAGACTACGCTCTCGCGGAAGGGCGATAGCGACGTCGCTACCGATGCGTTCAACGACCAAAAGCCCGACGACTGTTTCCTCAAAAGTCAAACACGCGACGACTGCGTTCGCCGAAGGCAACTCAAAAATAGACTGCGACGCCAACGTATCCTCTGGGGCGTCCCAGTCTATCGCTTCCGAAGGCGACGAAGACGGCGCGTCCCACTCGCCCGAGAGGTTCACCGCGCTCTCACCTACAGTTTGTGCGCTCGGCCAAGACGCGACGCGAGTCAGACGCATTCCCGCCGAACCAACCCCGGAAGCTCTCATGTATATCATGCACCGCGCGTCCACCTCTGCAGCCGTCGTGAAAGCGCGCGCGGTAAACTCGCAGTGCGACTGGGCGAATTCGGCGAAGAGGTCGTCGACTTCATCCGACGAAAACGCGGAGGGAGACTCTTTCGTCGATGAAACCGTCGGCGAGACGACGACGAGCGAACGATTCGCGTCGGCGTCATCGGTCGCCAAAGCGGGGTGCCCACAAGAAGATGGAGAAGACGAAGAGCCTCGCCGGCGGCTCCAAGAGGCACTCGCGCGAGCGCGGCGTGGCGCGACGGGGGCGCGCGTCGTCGCCCGGGTCGTCGCCCTGGTCAGGTTTGACGTCGCCATCGAATCGTTCGTGCCCGACCGCGACCCCGACCGCGACCGGGACTGAGGGCGGGCGCTGGACGGATAAAAAAGAAAAACAAGACAAGGCAAGGAGGGGCGCGTGTCTCGCTCGCGCACTTCCCAGTTTGTCGGTCGCGTTTTAAATTTTAGTTTAACAAAATCTTGTACCTGGTACCGGTAGACCGGTAGTAGTCGTCTCGGTAATCCGATCGAACCGATCGGACGCCGTGCCGACTGCCTCACTCGCCGACGCTCGAACGTGACGACCCGTTCAGGACGTCCACCAGCCTTCAATGTCTCAAATCGCGCTCTCCTCCAAGGTTGCCGCTTTCGCCACCAGACAAGTCACCGTCGCGTCTCGAAGAAGAGCGAGCGTCAGAACCATGGCTTCGATTGAAATCAGTACGTCATCATCCTTCATCGTCAACATCAACGAACGACCCCGCCGACGTCCGACGCGCGGGCTAGGGAAAAACCCTCGCCCGGGGTGACGTTTCGAAGGGTTCTCGCGAGCGCCCGCGGAGGGTTCATTTTCGGAAACGATTCCCGTCCCGTTTGAAGGGAGTTTAGAGAGCGCGACCGCTTCAGAGGACTGACTGGATTGGATTGATTACTTTTCGACGCGAACCTTAGCCAAGGGTGTGAGCTTCGACACCGTCGCTCGCGAACAACGCTGCAAGTGGTCTGCGGATAACGACAAGGCTTCTTTGCAAAAGGCTCAAGAAGTCCTCGCCAAGCACCTCCCGGCGCTCAAGGCGAAGGGTACCGTTCAGCGCGTCGTCTGCGGCGGCTGCTTGGACTTCAAGATCATCACCTCCATGTCCGCCGATGACTTTGGCAAGTGGGAAGCCGAAGGTTTCGCCCCGGAGGCTGATATCCTCGCCGAGCTCGGTGCCATCGACGGTGTTTCCACGGTTGAGACGCAAACTTTCACTCTCATGCCGATGTAAGTCGAACAGCAGAGAGCCAGATGTTGTCAGTCAAAATGAAAATAAAATTACACTCAACGCGTCGCGGAGGAAACAAACCTCCCTCTACGCCGCCCCTTCGAGCACGAGAACTGCGTCTTGTTCAATCTTACACGCCTCGGCCGGAGGTTTGCGATTGAATACAGCCGCAGCGGCGCTCTCGGCGCTACCAGACATCCTAAAGGCGAAAACTGTGTACAGATACGCCGCTTCCCATTCCTCATCCGTCATCGACATGGCTTCGTCGCCCATTATTTGCGACCACAATCCAGACGCTCGCTCGCGCGTCTGTTCTCCTGTGAGCTGCGTGTGCACGTAATCGTGAAAGTTTTGCCACTCGACGAGTTCTAACCCGTATTCCGCGGCGAGCTCGACCCAAACATCTTTCGGCACCATGCACTCTCTGCACTTGGTCACCGCGTCCGCGAGCGTGAATGTATACTCAATTCCAAACCCACCAGTCTCGCTCGTGGGGAACGTTTTGCTCTTGAATGCCTCGTCAAACTCAACCTCGTACACGGGATTCCAAAAGGCGAGCCCGTCGGCTTCGCGTAGCTTGCGAACGAGCACGTTGGAATCAACCGTGGTGCCGATGAAATATCCACCCGGCCTCAACATTTTGCAAACATTTCTCAGAGCTCGCCGAGCGCGTTGCTCGGTCGATAACGAGTAGTGAATCGCGAATTGACACGAGATGACATCAAGCGTGCGCACGTGTTCTGGGAGCACGGCGGCGAGATCGACGAGAAAGGCGTCGCCCGCGATGAAGACCGCGGGAAACTCTCTCGCGTGTTCCTTATTGTATCGCCCGACCGCATCCCTTCGAACGCTCTCCAAGGCGATATCCACACCCACGTAAGACCCTATGTTTGCTTTTGCGTACTTTCTTAAATCGCCACCTTTACCGCACGCTAAATCCATCACTCGATCGCCGGGCTTGAGGTGGTGCTGAAGCAGGTTCGATTTCACCCAGTTGTTGAGGCAACGCAGACGATAGATTACGCTCTGCTTTCTCTGCGCCGTCGTCTGGTTCGACCGACCGCTGTAGTGTTGCGCCACCAGTCTCGCGGCATCACTCTTCGTGTGATCATCTTCACCTAGCTTTGTCGTCGTCGTCGTCGTCGTCGTCGTCGTCGTCGTCGTCTCTCCCGGTTCATCCGTTCGAGTGGAGAGAAGTGTTTGTGATTTCTCAACAACCTCGTCTTTCTCCGTCGATCCCTCGCGCCTGCGCTTACCACCCATGTCGGTTTCACTCGCGCTCTCGGTTCGATCCGTCTCCTCGTCCGTCCGTTCGTCTCTCTGACGGTTTCCCTCGTTTCTCGCGCCCGCCCGGAAGAACCGAGGTAAACAGTGAGGGTGGAGAGGAGAGGACTTTACGCGTGACGAACGGTGTCGTCAGTGCCTCTCGCCAGTGCGCGGCGTCGTTGAATCGATCGATCGATCCGGGGTAAACGACGCGCGCGTGCCAAGTGCGCTCAGTCGTCGTCGTTTCAGAGTCACCACCGAGGCGGCGAGAGAGACGGGGAGGGGACGGAAACGAAACGGCGTCAAACAACGCGCGCGCACACACACTGGCTGGCGGCTCTCTCTCTCTCGGGTGACCGACTCGACAGAATGCGCGGGCGACGTCCCGAGGCGTGTTTGGTTGTGGTGTGCGGTAAACCTTCGAGTGGAAAGACTCGCACGGTGGATAAGCTGCGAGAACGGCTGGGAAGAGACGATGTCGGGGCGGACGTGGTCGTCGTGGATGAGGCGAGCGTCAACGCGGGAAAGCGCGACGAAGCGTACGAAAACGCAACCAAGGAAAAGATGACGAGAGGGGGCTTGAGAAGCGCGTGCGATCGAAGCTTGCATCGGTCCGGTCCGTGTGTGATACTAGATTCGCTCAACGCAATCAAGGGATTCAGATACGAGCTGTGGTGCGTCGCCCGCGCGGCGGCGTCGAGGTACGCCGTCGTGTACGTGGAGACGAGCGACGAAAATGTCAAGACTTGGAACGAAGAGCGACGAGCGAGAGGAGAGGATTCGTACGACGATGCCATACTTGAAGATTTGTGTTTTCGATTCGAGCACCCGATCGCGAGCAATCGGTGGGACTCCCCGCTCTTTACGTTTCGGCCGGCGACGGATACGCCGGGGCACGAGGAAGACATATTGGACGCGGTGTGCGCGCACGTTCGAGGCGACGCTTCGAGTACGAAACCGAGCGCTCGAACGCTGACTCCCAATAAAGCGACACAGAATGCACCTTTGAGCGAGACCAACATGCGTTACGAGATGGATAGGGCGACGCAAGAGGTGGTGGACGCCATCATGGAGGCGCAACGAAACGCTGGAGGCAGTTGCTCGGCGTACTCATTCGGCCCGGACATGCCGCCGCTCAGGTGCTCGCGCGTGCTCACCTTGGCCGAACTCCGGCGACGTAAGAGAGACTTTTTACAGCTGGCGTCCAAGTCTCTCAACAAGCCGACGCGGGAAGGTGTTAAAAAGTTATTCATCGAGTGTCTGCAAGAGGCGAGCGAAGGATGAGTGTGACGAAAACTTCTCTAAAAAGTAGTAGTTGTAATTTCATAACGGTAGCATCTAAAAGAGAGCGTAAACAGCCCCTTTAAAAACAACAAATCCGGACGACGCGACGCGGCACTTTCACGCGTTCTTACCTCACAAGAACTCGCGCTGCGCCGGTGCGGAAACAACCGCCGGCGCGTCGGCGGTGGCGAACGAGCCTTGCTCTGATTTCATCATCCGGCCCTCTTCGATGAGCTTTTGCACGTCGCCCGGGCGAAGCTCGCCGCGTTGCATAGCCTTGACCAGTTCGGTAGCTTCCGTTCTGCGCAAGAGGCCCTTGACGTTGCGTTCACCGGTGCCAAAGCACACGGGACAGACGCGAATTCCGCGACCAAAGCACTGAGGACACTCGGTAAACTCATAGGTATCGTTCGCGCGCTTCCGGTTGAGAGCCTTCCACTTACCCGTGCCTCCACACATGTCACACGCGACGACGCCTCGTCCACCGCACTCCAAGCAATCGTTCGGTCCCAATTCAGCGTTCGCGCGTTCGACATCGACGCCAGCCAAGCTCAGAGTCGCCGCTCCCAGCGCGATGAGCGCTCTGCGTCGAGAAGACCCGACGACGCCCTCGTTCAACCCGCTCGTGCTCGTGCGCTCATCCGAGGCGACGAGGTCATTCGTCCCAGAACTGGTCACGCCACCATCGATGATGACGCGTTCATCACGCCGACCACCCGACATCGCGCCGACCGTCGTCGTCGTCGTCGTCGCCGCACGGGACCCTCCTCTGGTGACACCGCACCCTCGACATGAGGGACACACTCGAAAGCACCCACCGCTCGGTGCCGTGAACATGACCAAAAAAAAATCAAAAGAGAGCTCGAGTTCTCACGGAGTGTCAAACCTCGGGAGCGCGGACGCCGCGCGAGTGAGCGAGTGCCGCCGCGCGCAGAGTTGAAGCGGATTGATTACTTTCACGTTATCCAGCGTGGACTTCGCGTGGGCATTTAGTTTACTTTACATTTGGTAGCCTCCCAACCCTAGGCAGTCTCGCCCGGTCGAACGGTGTTCAACCGTTCGAACGTCACGAGCGACGGACGCGAGACGGCGACGGAGACGCGTCTCGGCGGGACCCGCGAAAAAAATAGGAAGAAGATGGTGTTTCGCGTCTCCGTGGTTTTCTTCAGTAAGACGGCGCGTTTGGTGACGCTGGCGAACGTCATCGCCGAGGGCGCTCGAGCGGTTGAGGGTGCGGACGTGCGCGTGTTTCGAGTGCGGGACACGACGAGGGCGGAGGAGGACGCGTCGGCGTACGAGAGGGGGATTTTAGATTGCGCCATCGTGACTCCGCAAGACATACTAGAGAGCGATTGCGTCATTTTTGGCGCTCAGACGCGACACGGTAGGCTCGCGCCAGAGATGTCGCTGTTCTTTGACCGACTGGCGAGCTTTCACGCGAACGGCTGCGCGTTAAAGGGGAAGATTGGAAGCTCGTTCACCGAGGTTGGTGGACCTGGACAAGGATACGGTGGACACGAGATCTCACTCATGACGTTTCATTCATTCTTCATGCAGCACGGCATGATATCTGTGGGCGTCCCGCCGCTGCCGGTGCTCGAGTCGGCTCAAAACTCGACGGTGTTCGGCACGACGATTTCTGGTGGCACAACCGTGCGTGGGGCGAACGGACCGGTGTCGAGAGTTCGCGAGCTCAGCGCGGAAGAGGTGAAGCTTGCGTACGCGCAAGGCGAGTGGGCTTCCGTCATCGCAAAGCAACTCCACGATGACGGCGAGCTCGAGGACGCGTAAGAGGGGAGAACACACGACGTGTTCAAAATATTTTGTTAAGCATAGCCTGTAGCAGCGACTAGTAGCGCGTCGCCTTGAATTGTAGAGTGAAGAAGAGTGACGGAAAGATAATTTTATATGCGGTTTGTTTGTTTTCGTTGCAAAGTTTAATTCTCTAAGAGGTTCCAACGCAACGGCGCTTACAAGCCTTGGGAGGTGAAGACGCCGATGGCGCCCGGGTTCGCCATGTGGGAGAACAAGTTGTCAACCGGACCGGTACCCGTGGTCACGGCTTGGGCGCAGCAGCCCAAGAAGGCAACCATCGCGAGGCGGCCGTTCTTAATCTCCTTGAGCTTGAGCTCCGCGGTGGTCTTCTCATCCTTAGCCCAGCCGAACTTGTCGAAGAGACCCTTGGGGTAGCCGACATCCGTGTTGGTGTCGTTCGCGTTGTAGCCGAAGAGCGGGTCCGTGTTGACGGAGCCCGGGTTCTTCATGTCTTGCCAGCGGCGAATTTCGGCCCAGTTGAACATCGCCATTTGAATGAAGAAGAGGGTGCCGCCCGGCGCCCAGTACTCGTAAGTGGCGGCGTCGATCCAGTTCGGCAAGTCAGCGATGCCAATCTTCGTGAGAAGTTCCGGCGCGACAATGCCAGCGACGCCCAACATGGCCCAGCGGGCGTGTTGAAGCTCGGCTTGGACCATCCACTTTCTCATTTCCGGATCGGCAGAAAGGGAGAGCGGGTCAAAGCCGTAATCGCCCGGGAGGGAGCCGTCGAGGTGCGCCGCCGGCGCCTTGCCCGGGTACCAGACCGGACGGTCGGCGTTGGCGGACACGGCAACCGGACCGCGAGCCGCGCGGGTCTTGGTCATGGCGCGGGTCTTGAGCCTGCGTGGCGACGGAAGAGCGAGACGAAGCGCGCGCGCGGTTAGTCTCTCGTTCGCGATGAAACAGCTCAGCCAAACATATTTGTATGAGCAAACAGTGTGTACTCGTAGAAATTCAACCACCTCGACTTCAAAAAAAAGCGTATCGGCGTATCCCCGATGCAAAGGGATGGATGGGCGGACGATGGACGATGATGGTTGACGGCACGGACGACGGCGCGGACGGGTCGGGTCGTCCGTCCTCGGCGGTGCTTCGCCCGGAACTCCCGTCGTCGCCCTCCGCGCCCGTCTCGTTCGTCGTTCCTCGGCGTCGGCGTCCAACGTCCTCAACCTCCACCGCGTTTTCACCCGTCGTCGTCGTCACTCATAGATACGCCTAGAGATACGACCCGTGCGTGGTGTGCGAAAACGAGCGAGCACCCACGGGTGGGTGAGGGCTGGAAGACGGGGACGTTTGAACCGGCGACCGATCGACCCCGCGCGGCGCCGCGCCGAACGCGGAGGTCGTTCGTTCGTTCGCCGACGTCGTCGTCGTCGTCGTCGTCACCGCCCCGTCGCCGAGACCCGACGCGGACCGAACGTCGAGCACCCGATCGGCCCGACCCGATCCGATCCGATCCAACCGCCCCAGGATGAACGCGCCCGCTCGACGACGACGGATGGCGTTCGGGCGATCCCGAGCGCGCGCGCGCGCCGTCGTCGAGAGACAACGCGGCTCGGACGCGGCTCGGTCCTCGAGCGGGCGCGTCGGCGGAGAGAAGAAAAAAACAAACGAAAGCCGAAGACGCGGGTTCGTCGAGCGAGCGCGCGTCGTCAATCGACCACGTACCCGGCCGGGATGGAGGCGCGCATGGAGAGGGACATCTTCAGTCTTCAATCGCTCGTGCGTGGATATGTCGTCCGAGACGAAGACGTACATCGAGGGGTTCGTCCGAACGTCCGTTCGCCAATCCGCGTCCCTTCCCCAATCGAGGAGTGATGAACGGTGAAATCGTCATCTAAATTGTCATCCGCGTACGTACACCGCTTCAAAAATCACAAAGGAGGGAAGATCCACGAAGAAGATTTATCGATAAGTGTCCGAATCGACGGATGATGGGATGGGATCGACGATCGAGCGCGCGCTTCCGCCTAAACCCGTTGAGGGGTGACGGATGGGGTGACGGATGGATGGAGACACGAACGGACGTTTGTTGAAGAACTCCACTCGTCGTCGCCGCGAGGACGGGCGTTGACCGAGGACGACGACGACGACCGATCGAGGCGACGACGACGACGCACCGATGCGTGATGACGCGGGGCAAAGAGATGATTTCGAGCGTCGCGTTCACGCGTTGGTGCGTCGAGCGGTGTGGGAGAGGACGACGACGACGACGACGACGAGACAGAGAAACAAAAAGTCTCGAACTGATGGGAAGGATGTGATGGAAGAAGAAGAAGAGAGGACGACGACGACGACGACGACGACGACGATGAGACGAGATGACGACGATGACGACGACGTGAGGGATGGAACGACGTGTGAGTCGTCTGCGCGCGCGCGAGCGGTGCGAAACGCGATCGCGTCGAGC
>Ga0255764_10003376_pt1 | contig 12717 bp, 9 predicted proteins | sample 071ome_30_FD_179964 | JGI IMG/M metagenome (GOLD analysis project Ga0255764, IMG submission 179964) | Coastal salt marsh microbial communities from the Groves Creek Marsh, Skidaway Island, Georgia - 071406AT metaG (version 2) | ecosystem: Environmental > Aquatic > Marine > Intertidal zone > Salt... | reverse complement strand
ATCCCTCCATCGGTCGCTCTCGCCGTGTCGACGCGCGTCGTTCGGTCGTTCGGTCGTTCGGTCGTTCGGTCGTTCGGTCGAGCGATTGAAATAAAACAAAAAAAAGACGGGACGGATGGAACTGCGTGACCACGACTACGTGTCGAACGTCCGAGATGCGTTTTTCTTTTTCACGTCGTCGTTCGGACAATCGGAAAACGCTCGGACACTCGGGAAAGGACGGGCGGGCGGGCGGACGGCTCGGAAGGACGGCTCGCGAGTGCGACGCGCGAGGATGTCCGGGCGACGACGCGCGACGCGACGCGCGGCGACCGCGGACGCGGATGCGACCGCGGAGCGAACCGACGCGACGAACGACGACGCCGAGGCGAAGACGCCGGAACGACCGGCGCGACCGACGGATGACGTGCGTGCGACGACGAGGAGACGGACGGACGGCTCGCGCGTTTCGTTTTCCCGCGCGTTTTTCGATGTTTGTTTGTTCGCGACGATGACGATGGGTGGCGGATTTTCAACGTCGCGCGCGACGACGTCGGCGAGCGGATTCGCCGATCGAGGACGCGGTGGGGAATTGGGTGAATATTTTTTTCGTTTCATTCGTGTGATTCGAGACTGACGACGCCGGATCGTCATCGAACGCGCGCTCGCGCAGGTATCCGCGCTCCTCGCGTCGCCTTTTCTGTTATTCGCAAACGCGCTGAGCCCGATCACGCCTCGGGCGGCGTCCCTCGCGGACGGGTCCGAGCCGGCGTCGTCCCGCATGGGTCGTCGCGGGAGCGCTTTCGAGTCGCGCTCGCCCGGTCGGCTCGTGTTCAATTCCCCGGACAGGTGCGTCGCGTCGCGTTCGTCATCCGCGGGCGAGATGAGATCCGCCCGCCCGCCCCTCGCATCGGTTTTCGCGCCCCGATCGCGTCGCCTCCGGGCGATCGTCGCCTCGGGTCGGACTTCTCGTGTGATTCGGATCTTGGTGTTTGGGTCTATGTATATATGGTGTATTCGTATTTAGTATACACATGGGATGGATTTCACGCACGCACTGTGTCGAACGAACTGACGTGGAATCCGAGACGCGCGAGACGCGAGACGGAAGACTGACCGATTGTACCGAACCGAACGCGCGCGCGTTCTTCGTTTCGCTCGCGCATTAGAAACTTGAGAAGAGGGGTGACGACGAGCGGAATGTCGGATGTTGAAAAATTGGCCTTCTCCGTCGACGCGTCGCTTCGCGGAAGCGATTCGAAGAGTAGCGTCGGGGCGAGCAGAGGGGTACGTTTGGCGTTTCGCGCGTTTGTTCCGTTTACGTCGTTTACGAGCGCGATCGAGTTTTTGTCGCGCGAATCGTCGCGCAGAGGAGTGAAGAGGAAACTGACTGTGTTTATTCATTTTTTAATTAACCGCGCGCAGCTCGAACCCGAACTGAGCGAATTAGACGTTCACTCGATCAACGACGATCGGTTGTTGTTTCAAAACATGTACGATGAGTTTGATGACTCTGTCATCGGTGCCGTCGAACGCGGAGCTCGACCGAGTCGAGGCGACGATTCGGCTTCCAAGCGCTCTAGTACCACTGGCGCGAGCATGGAGTGGACCAAGGGGTTCACGAAGACGCTCAAGAACTTTGATGAGGATTCTCCGCGTGTGGGCACGCGCAGCGCGCGCCGAGTCAGTTACGCGGGGTCCACTGAAGTCCCAATCATGGAGACGCCGGTGCAAACCAAGGGGGCAAACCGACGGGCGAGTCTCTCCTCGAGCAAGAGCGCCGCCACGCCGCCGTCTGTCGCGAAGAACGGTGCGTCGAGCGCGTGCAGAGAAACCTTGGAGAGCAAGAAGTGCAACTGCAAGAAGAGTAAGTGCTTAAAGCTGTACTGCGAATGCTTCGCCGCGGGAGCCTACTGCAAGGATTGCTCGTGCCTCACGTGCCAAAACACGGTGGCCAACGCCGACATTGTCGACAAGACTCGACAGCAAATCGAGTTGAGAAATCCAAACGCTTTCGCGAGCAAAATTCTCGGTGAAGAGGGTGACGACGCTCGTCACACCAAGGGCTGCCACTGCAAGAAGAGCGCGTGCTTGAAAAAGTACTGCGAGTGCTTCCAGGCTGGTGTCAAGTGCCAAGACTATTGCAAGTGCGAAGGGTGCAAGAATAAGGATGACGCCGCCCCCGGCGGGGCGTCTGGCCCTCGCGGCGACACCGTCGCCAAGCCGGTTCTCCTCACCGCAAAGACGACGAACAAGTCCAAGGCTCGCGCCAAGGAAGCCGCCGTCGCGGCTGCGAACGCCGCCAGGGCGATGCAAGACGATCTCGTCATTGAGGATTTCAAGTTGGAAAGGCTCGTCGGTTCTCCGCTTCGTTCCTTTGAGCACGCGGATGACTTGTCGAGCGAGTACTCTCAAATGAACAAGTCTGTCGAGCAATCGCCGCTCCGCACTCTTCTTCTCTCGGAAGGCGTCACGCTCTCTCCGCTCTTTAGCAACACGTCCATGCCCACCGGACTTTACAGTCCGCTCCGCGTGGGACAAATGTCTCCTCTTCGATCTGGCTTGATGTCGCCGTTGACGCCGGGTATGCGAGCCAGTCCGGGCAAGTACACTATTAGATCGGCCGCCGCCGGTAAAGCCCCTCCCGTACCATTGTTCAACGACGACAGCGGAGAATTCAAAACTCCGAGAGAGATGAAGAAAAACTCAGTCTTTAGTGGCGTCCACGACGCGGCTAAGGATGGCGGACTTCACGCCACGTTTACCTCGCCCGTTCCGCTGCGCACTCCGGATGTCTACGAGTGAGCGAGCTCGAACGTTCGTACGCATTCCATCGATCGACCTCATATCTGATTAGTCTCATAGTAGTCGTCCAACACACCAACGAAATGGAGCCACATGTTTGTACAGTACACTTTTTAATACGATTTTGATCTCATAAACGAAATCCGCCGCGTACGCCAGCCTCCTCGCGCGCGCTCGCGACCACTTCGCGGTGCCCACGCCACTGGTTGGTTTGGAATCCATCCCATCCACACACGGTGACTCGCCCGTTTCAGCGCTTCGCTCTTCGCGGCGCACCGCGAACGACGGACGAAAGCCGAGTCGAGTCGAGACACCGACCGAGCGATCGCGCGCGCGGAAACGAAAAGACGAACGCGTCGTGACCGTCCGCGCGAGCGGAACAGCTCTGAATTTACAAATCTGAATCCGACGCGCGACGACATGGATCCACACGGTGGGGGCGATCCGTACTCGTCGGCGCCGGTGAGGTACCCGACGACGTCGTACGCGCCGGTGACGACGGTCGGGAACGGGGCGATGGCGATGGGAGCGCACACCCAGAGGGGCGCCGGCGGGAACGAGGGAACGTTTTCGGCGCGCGGCGGGAATAAACCCGTCGAGGTGCCGGGGGCGCCGGCGGGGAACGTGAGGTACCGCTGCGTGATGATTCCAGTGACGGATGGGGACGATATCGAGGACGTCATCGCGCAGGTTGGGTTGGACGGGGTCAAGTTGTTGGCGGGCGGCGACGCGGCGGTTGAGCGGAGGGCGTACGCGTTGACCAAAGTGGCGAAATGGGGAACGACAGATCCGACGATACTGCGAGTCGTCGTCAAAGATGTAAACGGGGATAAGGAATTGGCGCTGAGCGGCGATGCGGGGACGATTTCTGCGATGATGGATGTGTTGACGACGTCGGCGTTTCAGTGGTGCGAGTTGAATGGACACGACGCGATGGATACCATAGTTTCCGCTGGATCGGAATGGACGAATCGCAAGGCGACGGAGCAGTCCGCGGACGCGGGGGCGCTCGCAATTGTCCAGCGCGTGGCTGGCATTAACTTTTGGGAAGCTCCCGAGTATTCCGGTTGGCTCACGAAGCAAGGGGAGCACATTCGCACGTGGCGCAAGCGTTGGTTTGTGTTGAAGGAAGGGTACTTGGTGTGGTACAAGACGAACGTGGTCAACGAGCGCTCCGTGACGCGAGGTACGATACCTCTTCACGATATAGAAAGCGTTTCGGTGGCTTCCGACGCGTTGGTGGGTAAGCCGTACGCGATTCAACTCGGCGGAGCGCTGGCGACGCGAATCGGCGCGCAGTATCTCGTCGCCGATTCGGAGCGCGAACGCGCGCAGTGGATCGAAGCGTTGCACAAAGCCATACACGACCAAAGAAACACAACGCAAGGTGGTGGCGTGTCTTCATCGAGCGAACAGTTGCGTCAAGGGTTTGCGCAGGCGGCCCAGTCGCCTTCGGCGCCGGGACCGGCGGCGACTCGGACGCAAAACTTCACCGACACTTCAAACATTCGCATCCAAGTACCGAGCTACGCCTCGCCGAGCGCTCAGCCGCATCCACAACCACAGGCGTCACCGGGAACATCATATGTCACCCTTCCGGCGCTTCCGTTTGCGCATCCATCCTCAGCAGCGGGTGCGCAATCCTTCACGGCGCCGCCCGCGGCTCCCGGATCGGAGTACTACTCCAACGCGTACTCGGCGCCGCCAGATTTGTCCGATTGGACCACCTATCACACACCAGAGGGAAAACCGTACTACTACAACTCAAAAACCGGCGTCACTTCGTGGAATCCGCCTCGTTGATCCTCCCGAACATTTGTAATTTGCACTTCATCGAAACGAAAAACGAAACCAACGCTCGCTCCATTGCGCTTTTTCCCGGCGTTTCTCACAACTTTTGTCTTCACTCTGTGACGAACGATGCGTGCATCGACTCACGCGAGAGTCACCCCCGCGACTGCGTTGGCGACGACAACGTCATTCTCCGCGCGATACGTCGTCAATCACCCTGCGTGTCGTAGTCGTCTCGCGTCGTCGCGACAAAATCGCTTTAACAACCAACAAAAAGCACTTTCATTCACCGTGACTGAATCTTCCGAGTGCGTCGATGACGTGCGCGCAGCGGCGGCCTGCCGAGCGCTGGCGTTCGCGGATAAAGTTCCGAGCGATCGATCAGAGTTCGCGAAACGGGCGCAGATTGAGATGAAGATTGAAGGGGAGACGAAGAGTTTGAGGAATAAGCTTCGGCTTGAGGGAGCGCCTCGCGAGCCGGGTTACGAAGGCGTTCCGGTTCGCTTGATCATCGCGCAGACAGAGCTGACAGATGGGAACATGCCGACTGGGTTTGATTTGAGAGACGGGATGCACCCGTGCAGTCTGGTGTTCGGTTCAAATGGGACACAGTCTTTAGTTTTGGGATCGTTGGATATCAACGTCGGCGACCGACTGCCGGCTGAGGAATCGATTGGAGAGCGCTCGCCTGGGAAGCGGGCGTACCTGTCCAATGTGAGCGTCGTCCCGCCGGCGCGGCGTCTAGGGATTGCCGTGGCGATGATTGAGCGCGCGCTCGAGATTGCGAGGGATGACATCGGGATTGAGATGATGTACGTGCACGTCGAAACGAGGAATTCGGCTGCGTTGGCGTTGTATCGACACTGCGGATTTGAGATTGAGAGCGAAGAAACAGAGGGGGCGGCGTCGACGCTCGGGCGTCCGCCGAGGATACTGTTGCGGCGAGAGTGTGTCTAGGTGTTAATTGTTGTAGACTACACGTTTTTTAGATCTTTTCCTATCGAACCACGCCGAGGCATGCCAGTCGGCGAACCGTTGCTGAATGAAGTGCGTTGAGCGCTGTCGCTCGTTTCGGAGACTTGCATGTTTCGAAGCGCTAATTCAGCTAAGTTTTTGTACGTAAACTTTTGAAGATCATCTTCATCCTCTTCATCTTCATCGCCGTCTTCGTCGGTATCCTGCTCGAGATCTACGGCACTGAGCGGGAGCACGTCATCCCTTAAACTGTCTTCGCTCAGTCTAGAACCGCTGCGCGAACGGATGTGTGCTGTATCCACTCCACTCACCACCATGCTCACACTAGGCGTGGGAACGAAGTACGACGTATCTCCACGATTCATGGGCTTTGGTACGAAGACGCTCGCCGCGCTCTTATCGTACACGTGTTCCCACTTGACGTCGTCAAACCAAGACTGCGATTTGACGTCGTCGGCGCCTCTCGACGCACCCAGTCGCGTCTCGACGTCGTCCATCAGGAGGCCTTCGATGAGAGACTTTGCGTCATCAGAAATATCTTCATCGCCCTTTGGCCATTCTAAACCTCTACCGACAATGTTGGAGAAGATGGCAAGCGGCGTTGAGGCTGTGAATGGCGGCACGCCGATGATCATCTCGTACGTCATCACGCCGAGCGCCCACCAGTCAACGCCTTCGCCGCAAGGTTCACAGAGTAGGACCTCGGGTGCCAAGTAATCTGGTGTACCCTTCGGACCTGAGATATGTCTCGATACCGATCGTCTATGGAGCTTTCGGGATGGACTGTCGGACGGGCTTCCCCGGCGTCCAGTCGCCGCAGCGAGCGTCATTCGATGAATTGGGCTACTCGTAGTCAGCACATCCTGTGCGGGAATCCGGATCGTTGTGCTACTTCCAGACAGCTTACTCGGGGATAGCTGCGATGCAGATCCAAGGCTACCGTATGGACTCGGCGTCGCACTTCCGCTCGATCTATCCTCTTCAATGTCTCTGTCGATGCGCGACAAGCCAAAGTCTGCCAGCTTTATGTGTCCGTCGGACGCGATGAGACAGTTACCTGGCTTCAAATCGCGATGGATGATTCCCTTGGAATGAATGTACTCGAGTGCTAGAACGATCTCGGAGCAATATTGCCTCGCGTGATGCTCGCTCAAGCGCCCAATCTGAGACAGGAGACTGTAGAGGTCGCCGCCGTTCGCGTACTCTGTCACCAAATACACGTGCCGAGCAGACGTGAAAGAGTAGTACAATTTGATGGTGAAAGGGTTTGCAGCCGTGATCAAAGCGTCTCGTTCCGAGATGACTTGTTCCATCATATTCTTGTAGCGCAGATCGCTCTTACGCATCGCTTTGACGGCAAACATGTCGCCTGTGCTTCGTTTCTGAGCCAAGAAGACGCGTCCGTAAGCGCCGCCGCTGATGAGTTTGATGACTCTAAAATCGTCAATCGTCACTTGATCTGACTCTTCTCGCACGAAAGAATCCGAAGCCGACACTCGAGGGCTCATCTCCCTACTAGATCCCAAGGATGACGATCGCATGCCCGTGCACATAGAATTGTGCAGCTCCACTTCTGCCGAGGGAATTGGCTGTTCACACATTCGGCAGATGACGGTGCCCTGAGGGGTGTCGTTTGAATCCTCAAACTCATCGCCTTGGCCGTTGAGAATACGCGGTGAGTAGAAAATCTTACTCGGCGATGCGCACAGAGAGCTCGTGGACTGTTTTCTATCGTCGGATGTCGTCTCGTCGTCACTCGCTTCAGGCGTTCCCAACAAACCCATGTCTTGTTGCGACGCAAACGCGCGCGCCAAACCACCAATCACTTGTTTCGTCTTTTGCGATTCACTGAGATCAATCATCTCAACTTCTTTATCCCGATGCTTTTGCTCTAAACCGGCGAAATACGCGACTATGTATCCCATTCTTTCCGTAAAAGGCACATCCGGCGCCTTGCACTGCACCCGCATCAACTCGAGCACGCCATCTACATCGTCCTCACCCTCGTTTTCCGCCAAAACTTCCTCTCTCGCCGCGGTCGCGAGTTTACTCAACGCAAACAGAGTCATGAGACTTATTTTCCGTTTCACCTCATCCCTCTCTCTACCTCCTTCATCCACCTCTGACTCGACGCGTTTCATCTCCCGCAGCGCCGTCTTCAACGCGTCCATCACGCCCACCGTCGATCTGATCATCACCCCATCATTCGCCCGCGTCAACGCGTTTAACACCTCCAACATCGCGTCCAAGTCCGTCTTCAACGTTCCGAGACCATCGTTAAACGTCGAAGTGGACGCCGACGCAGCCTTCTCGCGCGACGTCAACTCTTCGCACTCAGCCTTGGAGCGCGCCAACAACGCCCGCACCTCCGCGACGATCCCTTCGCGTCCCCACGCCGGACGTCGCGACCGATCGCGAGATCCACGTCGTCGTCCTCCGCCATCGTGGCTCTCTCGCGACATTGCGTCCTTCTCCCGCGCGAGTAGAACGAACGAGTGCGCGTCGAATCGTCGTCAGTTGCAGAATTCAATCGCAATTCCGATCGTCGTTTCTTGCAGCGCGTCGACGCTCGAACCGTCGTCCGAGACGCGCTCGAGCGTCGCGAACGATTCGTGTGACGTCGTCCGCGACGCGTCGATCGGGGTTCACCGCGCCCGGGACTGAGGATGGAGACGGATAGTGATGTGCGCATCAATCGCGGTGGTTATGACTCAGCGTTGGTGACTCAGCAAGCCGAAATGAAATGTTTGTACGCGCGCGCGCACGGAACGACGATGATATCGGATGCTTAAATCACATTAATACGCGTGAATAATTCATTGACGACTAATCGCGCTCCCAGGTGAAGGATTTCTGTTCCCACCACCGCGCCGAGGGGGCGTCGCGGACTATACGCGATGGTTGAACGCGTTTGTCCAGATTCGGCTCGCGACGCGACGGAGGGTCCATCGACGTCGGTGCGAGAGACAGACGCGGCGAAGGACGACGCGATGCCTTGGAGAGCGTGAGTTTGGGTTTGGGAGCCGCCGATACTGGTGCTCTGCTTCGTCTTTTCGCGCTCGGAATCGGTGGATTGTCCTTTGTCAGTTGCCGTGACCGCGACGCCGACGGAACGACGCCTTTGGTTTTGTTTGAAGCGATCATTCCGAGCGGTGGTCTCACATTCTTGGTGACGTGCTTTCCAAAAACCTGCGGTGTTGCGGTCTCTTCGTCCTTGTAAAGCCCGTCGTCGTCGTCAAAACTAAAGGGATCGGGAATCGTGCACTGACGCTTGCGTTTCTTTGGCGGTTTGGAAAGCGGCGCGACAACCATTTTGGGCATCGGGAACTTTGATTTCGAGCTCGCGAGTTTCGGCGGCGTTTCCGGTGAATCTTCTTCATTCGCCTCTAGCGGAGAGGCTTCAACTTCCGTGTCTTTCGAAGACGGCTGCGAGGTTCCATTCTTGATGTCGCTTCGCGCTTCGTCTGGAATTTGCGACAGTTGGCTCTCAATGGCGTAGCCCAAGCGCCGAATGCTGTAATCGCGATCTTGACTCGTCCGTGGCGCCGTGCGCACGAACGCGATTCCGATTCCGATTGCCATGTCTCCGTGAATCTTCACCTTGAAATCCTTCGCCGCGCGCGAGAGGCGGGAGCGCCAATGATCCGGGCTCGTTTCCAGTAAAGCGAGCTGCGAACGCGCGAATTTGGACAGTTGAAGCTTGCTCATCATTCTGGTTGACTTCATGATGACATCCATGGGCCAACAGAGGCACACGCGCGTGCCGTGACGAATGAGAGTCTGTAACACATTCATGCTTTCCAGCACGTTCCAGATTCCTTCGTTCGGCGCGTTCGCACCGTTGACGTACACAATCATGGCGTGACGCTCGTCAAAAATCGGCTTCATGACGCGTTCTCGGACAAACAGAGAGGATTGCGGATTAATCTCTGGAAGGTCCACAAAGGTGAAATCGTTTCTCAAAGGCAACTCAACAGTCACAGCTCCCTCAATCATCCCCCAATGCGTCCATTTACCACCGCTCGCCACTCGCAATAAGAACATTCGCACGGCGGAGCAGACGGCTGACGCGTCGACGCTATCCACCTCGTAGACCCGTCGCAACCCGAGAAGCTGGCGGAACCGTTTCGGAATGAGCGGTTTCCTACGGTTGTTGTCGGAAATGCGCGTCTCTACGTCTTTCACCTCTTCTCCCAAAACGCACGCGAGTTCTTCCAATCCTCGACGTTCGTCCGCGTCCTCCTCGACGTTTGCTCTTCTCGGAGGCGTCCCTCCCGCGCACAACGCCGACGCGCACGCCCTCAACCGCACCACGACATCGAGCATAGCCTTTTCAACTTGATACTCTTCCATGTAATTCACTATCACTCGCGCTCGAAATCGTCCATCATCCTCTTCGTCATCCAATTTACGAATCCGTATAGCCGGTCCCGATCGAGCCTCTGGCAACGCGTCCATCCCGCCTTGTTTCCTCGCGCACGTCTCCACCGCCCTTCGCCCCGCATCCGTCGTCCCCATCTCTCGCTCTTCATCATCCCGTCTCGCTCGCCAATCGTCCGCGTCTATGATCGCTCGCACCTCCCTCGCCGATTGAACCTCTCGTTCCGACGCGCTCAGCTTCATCATCAACCGTTCGCTCTGTTTCGCGTCCGCGCCGTTCCCTCGGTCAGTCAATCACACCGCGAGACCGTCGCATCACACACTCTCTCTCTCTCGCGCGAACTCGAATCTGTTCCAACGCACCTCCACGACCGCGCTCCGTCGTCCCTCGCCGCCACCGTCGTCATCCGCATCCGTCATCAACGCGTCTCGGACCAATCGGTTCATCACCATCGTCTTTCTCGACCCGTCCCCGCCGAACACCAAACACGACGCCGACGCCGACGCGCCCGTCGCGACGACCATGACGCGCGACGACCTCGACGCGCGTCGGTATTTATACCACCTCGCGCCGTCGTCCGCGTCGTCCGATGCCGTCGCGACGGAACGGAACGCGATGCGATGCGTCGGCGTTTCCGAGACGTCCGAGACAAAAAATGACGTTTCGTTTTCCAACGCGACACACACCGCCGCGCGTCGCGGCTCGGCCAAGTTTTGGCGCTTCGACCGCGCGGAAGTTCGCCGGGAGAGTTTCGTCGACGCGTTCGCGCGTCTTTCGCGCGTCGTCTTCGTTCGCATCGTCTTCGTCGTCGTCGTCGTCTTCGTCTTCGTCGCGAATCTGAAATCTGAAATCTGAATCAGTCAGATCATCGCTCGATACCCCGACGCGCGAGACGACCGACGCGACGGCGCGCGACTACAACGTAGGCGCGCGGTCTGGTTCGCGTCGTCGTCGTCGCGAAAGACGAAGCAAAAAGATCCATGTTTAAAAACTTTGTGAGCGCAGTCAAGGACGCGCTTCCGGATGAGGTGAAGGATGCGGCGAAGAAGAGGGTTAACAAGTGGAAAGGGATCGGCCCGGACGAAGCGCTGGTGCGTGAGGCGACGAACGGGGAAAAGTGGGGACCGCACGGGGAACAGCTCAAGGCGATCGCGCGAATGACGCGGGAAGGGAAGTGGTCGACGGTGTGGGAGGTGTTGGAGGAGCGGATGCGATGCGGGGAGGGTGAAAAGTGGCGAAGAATGTACAAGGCGTTGTCGGTGATTGAATTTTTAGTCGCGAACGGGGACGAGAGGATTCCGGGCGTCGTCGCGAGGTCTGGACACTTGGAGCGGTTGATGCGATTCGAGTATCGGGACGAGCGGGGTAAAGATGAGGGGGTGAACGTGCGACACAGGGCTGAAAAGATCAAGGCGTTGGTGGAGGATCCGAGGTCGATTGAAGAGGCTCGCGAACGCGCGGAGAGAAATAGAGGCAAGTACAGCGGGATGTCGAGCGCCGAGGCGAAGAGAATGGGAAGCGGATCGTCGTATAGCGATAGTCGAGACAGCGCGAGGGCGTTCGGCGGGGGATCGGGGTCGTCGAGCGTCGTGGACGCGAACGCGTCGTTTTCGCCTCGTCCATCCGCGGCGGCGGCGACGACCGTCGCGACGACGACGACGACGACGAAGAGCGCCACCGCGACTGGCGGCGGTGCGTCTCAGTGGGATCAAGTGCGCGTGCCGCCGAGCGGCGGTGGTGCCGCCGCCGCCGCCGCCGCCGCGCGCGTGGGTGCGACGATGGGGTTCGACGCAAAGAAGGATGGCGAATCGAGCGACGACGAAGACGCCAGCGTTTCGGCTTCGTCCTCCAACGCGCCGAAAATAATCTTCAGAGAGGCCCCGATTCCGCGCGCATCCAACGTACCGTCGTCGACAATTTCACCCTTTGCGCCGCCGCCAAAGTCTTCCAACTCGGCGGTCGCGGCGGTCAACTACTCGTCCTCGTCGGGAGGAGCGTCCGCCGCGCGAGCGGCTCCTTCGGCGTCGAGCATCGACGACCTCCTCGGAGGCCTCTCCGTCGGAGCTCCTCCACCCGCCGCCGCCGCACCCGCGGCACCGGCGCAAGCGTCATCATCGTCCCCGTGGTCTGGTTTAGACGGCCTCTTCGGCGCCGCACCTCCTCACGCGCCTCGCGCGTGTCCGACGCCGAACCCGCATCCATCCGCGGCGACGCCTGATCCGTTCGCCGCATCCTTCGGCGTCCCGCCCGCCGCTCCGCAACCGATTCAAACCCACAACCACGCGCACTCGAGCGTCGCGCCGACACCGACGGATCCATTCGGACTCTCAAGCTTTGGCACCGCGCCGGCGTCGTCCGCCGTTCCCGCGACTTCGCCGACTGGCATCGGAGGTTCCCCGCGCAAGCCGCGCGCGCCCGAACCGGCGGATGCCCTCGCCGCGCTCACCGCCGACATGGGGCTCGGCGCCGGCGGTGCGAGCCGCACCACAACCGTCGGCGCGTCGTCATCGACGCCGCCGTCTCCGTTCTCGGGCGGTGGATCGCTCATTTAATCCAATCCGTTGTAATCCGTTGTACGCCCGAGCGTTATTCATCATCATCATCATCAGCGCGTCCCATTCAAACCTCACACCTCTCCGCGCGGGGCGGCGCGCGCGTCCTCCGAGCTCGCCCATCCGAGCGTGAAGCCGACGCCCGTCCGTCCGTCCGTCCGTTCGCGACTCGTCGTCGTCGTTCGACGAAGCATCGTCAAAAGAGATCGATCGATTTGATTGATTCGCATTCGC
>Ga0255764_10003375_pt1 | contig 12719 bp, 6 predicted proteins | sample 071ome_30_FD_179964 | JGI IMG/M metagenome (GOLD analysis project Ga0255764, IMG submission 179964) | Coastal salt marsh microbial communities from the Groves Creek Marsh, Skidaway Island, Georgia - 071406AT metaG (version 2) | ecosystem: Environmental > Aquatic > Marine > Intertidal zone > Salt... | reverse complement strand
CGATCGATATTCCCATCCCGTGTGCGCCTAAATCACCCAAACCTAACACCCTCGACCCGTCCGTCACGACGACAATCTTCACGTCCCCTCGCCAGTTATACGTCATCGAGTGCATGTGCCCGACGTCATCTTTGGTGAAAAACATCCCCCGCGCGCGTCGGAAAAACCGAGAATAGTTCAAACACGCCTCACCAACCGTTGGCGTATAAATCACCGGCGCTAACTCCTCCACGTGCTCTCGCAACAACCGATAAAACAAAGTCTCGTTCCTATCTTTCAGCGCTTGCAAATGTCGCCAGCGCGCAATCTTCGGCGCGTTCGATTCTCGCATCGTCACCTGTTGCTGCCAAATCTTCTCCGCTTGCTGTTCGATGGAGAAATACCGCGGCGGTACTAACCCTCTCACCCCTAACCGTTCGCGCTCGGAGTGGTTAAACCCGGTCCCTTTGTTATACACCGCGTTATGTAATATCTCGCTCCCTCGGTGAATATTCCCAGTCAAAACGACAATCTCGTCCACGCTTCTCTTCCGACTTTGCCTCGCTAACCAGTCTCGCAAACTCTCGTGTTTGCTGTATTCCATCTGCTGCTCTCGCGTTCGAGGCGGAGAGGTCGCGTCGTTGATAAAATCGTCCTTCGACGGGTCTCGCGCGTTCGAAGGGAGTTCTTGGGGAAAGATGGAGAAGCCGTCCGTGGCATCGTCGTCGCCGGTGGTGGTGGACGTTTTGGAGTCGTCGGAGGAGGAGGAATACCATCGAGAGGAGGAGGCAGAAGAGGAGGAAGAAGGAACGAACAACGGGTAAAAAAGGTCGTCTCTTTTGTGTCGGCGACGAGGAAGCGCGCGTCGGAGTGCCGCGCGCATCATCATCTCGCTTTGTTACGTATATCCAGAGAGAAAGCGATTTTCTTTTGTGTGGATAACGGTCTGTCTACGTGTCGAGAGAATACGCGGGTAAGCGAGATAAAACATCGTCTTCTTCTTCTTCTTCTTCTTTAATCATCGTCTACTGTTACACGTTAAAACTAAGCGCGCGATGGGGAAACTAGAGTCGCTCGCAAATTAAACCAACTACCCTCCGGCTAACTCTTTCGCGGTGAATTGTTTCCGAAACACGTCCTCGCGGATGCTCCACAAACACTTACCTTTGTTTCTCCTCGTCGGCTCGGGCGGGACGGGAGGTTTTAGAAACGTGAGCGTTAATAACGCGCGGCGACCGCGCGTGTTTTCGCCGCCTTGGTGGAACGCTCGCGCGTTGTATAAGACCGCGTCGCCTTTTTTCAAGAGCGCTTCCGCGCAGGTTTTCGTTCGCAAGATGTCGAACTCTTTCTCGGTCCATTTGGTTTTCGGGAGTTGGTCGTGCGTCTGTTTGTCGTGAGAGTTTAAAACGAACAGCGTTGGACCCATGTCTTGCGTGACGTCTTGCAACGCGATGAACACGGAATATAACGTTTCGTGCGGGGCGTCGTAGGCGACGTCTGGGTGCAGCACTTGGCGGTCGGCGCCTTTTTCCGTGGCGAGGACGGAGAGTTCGACCAACACGGCGTCCTCGGAGGCGTCCTCGATGAACGAGAGGATGTTCCGTATGTTTCCTCCTTCTTCTTTGCACGCGGATTCTAACGCTTTCTTCACCCCGTTGATTTTACCACCGTTTTCATTGCTGTCGTCATCTCCATCACCAAGTCCGAGCAACACGTCCGTCCTCCGCAACGCGTCGCCGTACGTCTCTTTACATCCGTCGCATATCGCGTTCAGGTCCGCTAAAATCTCGTCGCACGTCTCCTCCGGGACGACGGATTTCAAAAACACCAACCCGTGCGTCCGCAAGATATCCGCCGCTCTCTCCGCTTCCCTCAGTTTCTCGCTACTCTTCATCGTTTCGTTTCCATCGTTTTCGTCTCCGCGACCATCCTCGACGACATCGCCGACGCTCCGCGACGTCGCGCTCAACACGTTTTCCCTCTCCTCTTCGCTAACGAACTTTTCGACGCAGTCTCGCTGCTTCCCGGATTCCAATCTCAAATACATCTCCAATGCGGCTGCGTCTGAAACGACGCCTCCTAACCCATTCTCATCGTCTTCGTCGTCATCTTCATCACCGTCTGCCCTGAACGAGGCGTCCACCACCGCGGTCACGTGCTCGTTAATCTCTCGCCAGACTCGCGTTTTTATCGTCGCTTCTCTCCTTTTTCCCTTTTCGCTTTGAGTGGGATTCCGCGCTTGACTTGTCCTCTTTCTCGGGCGAGAGAGGGAGAGTAAACGCGAAACAGTCGTCGTCGTCGTCATCGCGAGAGATAGAAGAACGGCGGGGACGGTATTTTTTATGTGTTCTTCTGGTCGCTTTCAGCGCGAGTAGTTTCGCAAAGTCATGCGTTCTCTCCGTTCTTGCGTTTCGGATTTTGGATAAAATGGAGTTTCGGAGAGAAACGTTTCGTCGTTTTTTCCTCACAGACAGAGAAGAAACGCACAAAAAATAATGGGGAAGAAGAAAAAGCTCTCCGGCGCGGCGAAGAGGAAGAAGAAAAAGGTGAAGGACGAGGCTATTGCAGAGGCTGAGGCAGATTTGGAGCGTTTAAAGCTCGGTCCGACCAAGTTGTGGACGGGATTGGTGACGCATCACAGGGATATTTTTGTATCGCATGTGCTTCCGAAATTGAACGAGACAGATCGATATTTCTTTTCAGAGGCGAATACCGAGAGTTTAGATTTACTCGAATACGCGGGGATAGACGAATCGGAAATCTTTCCGTATATTTCCGAATGCACATCCATTTCGACGCTGGAATGGGCGTGGAATAATTTCGAGTGGGGAGGGAAATTTGACGATGGAAGAGTGAAAGATCAAGCCTCGTTTTGCTCTCAAGTTGCTCGAACGAATAAACTCGAGTTGCTCAAGTGGGTCAGAGAAGTGAAAAAGTGCGAGTGGGATGAACGGACGATTAAAGTAGCAGCATTTGTAGGTAATCTCGAGATGTTGAAGTACTGTTTTGCTAACGGTTGTCCGTATGACGAACAAGAGTCATGTTGTCAAGCTACTGGAAAAGGTCACCTCGACTGCCTTCGCTTTCTTTTCGCCAAGGTGAAACCTTCGCGAGAAACGGAAATGAATGCTGCAGAAACAGCTGCAGCATATGGTCAATTAGACATCTTGAAATACTTCGTTGAAGAAAGAAAGGTACCTGATTATGAAAAGGCCGAATGCGTGTTACACTCTGTGCGCAAAGGTCATCTTGATTGCGTCAAATACTTAGTCGAAGACGCGAAAGCACGTCTCGACGACTGGCAATACATCGCTCACGCGCGATATTTCGAGCAACCCGAGTGCTTATACTACTTGCGGGAAAAAGGGTGCCCGGAACCAACAGACGAACAATACGCTGCTTATGTTGAGAGAAGCAAAGAATTAGAATCATCCTCACGGCAAATCAGAGCAGAATGGTGCGCGCGCACGAGAGACGGAGACTTTTCTCTCTCCTCGTAAGTTTACGTAGATTTTTTTACCTTTCTTGTGTCTCGTGTAAATTCAAAAAATAAAAGTCAACACAACTCTTGACTCTCCCACTTCATCACACAATCGCGCGAGAAGAACGAGCGCGAGCGCTTTTCGTCGATAAACAGCTGTCTCTCTCTGTTTTCTCGCGTTCATCATCTGAAGAAGAGGAGGAGGAAGAAGAAGTTCACGCGGTCGCAGAGAGAAAGAAAAAAAAATGAATTTCGTGAATAAATTTGTTTCCAATTTGGAGCAACTCGATAAGAAGGCGTCGAATATCTCGAAAGAAACCGACGGCGATTTGAAGGAGACCATCGCGAAAAACTTGCCCATCGTGACGAGCAAAGTGAAGGAAATAACCGCGAGGAGTTTTATCGGTAGCAATAGCGGCAGCGGTAGAAGCGACGAGGAGAGGAGGAGAAGAGAGAGTCTGGAAGATGCGAAACGGTTGGAGAGTTCAGAGGAGATTTTGAGAGCGCTCGCGTCGTCGTCGTCGACGTCGACGTCGAACGCAATCGAAGGGAACAATTATCTCGAAGACGAAAAAGGTGAAGAAGAAAGGCAAAAACGCGAGCGGCGCGAGAGTTTGTGCCGACAAACGGAGCTTCTTTTGCCGGCGTTGCGTGCGCTCGAGGCGGATGTGGACGCGCTTCAATCCCGCGCAAACGAGCAAAAGTTTCGCGAAGAAGAAGAGGCGAAGAAGCAAATGGCGGAAGCGAGGCAACACGAAAACGAGTCGATGAGGTTAGAGCGGTTGTTGGAGAGAGAGAGAAACGCGCGAATGGAGATGGAGAGGTTTGAAGAGGAGCGCGTGATGGCGATGAAGAACGACCAAGGGGAGTGCGAGAAGACGACGAGGGAGTGTCGATTGGCGAAAGAGGAAAGGAGGAAGGAGAGGGAAAAGGCAGAGAGAGAGAAGGAAACGGCGGAGAAGGAAGTGATAGAAATCGAAAGGAGAATAGTTGAAGCGGAAGAGCGGTTGAGAGTAAGTCGTGCGGCGTCGACGTTGACGACATCGACGATTGTTACCGCAGCCGCGGAAGAAGGAAAAATAGAAAATGCCGAAGAGAGAGAGCGACGACTTCAACTCAAACGTCTCGTCGAGGAGGCAAAACGCGAGTTGAAAATGTTAGACGAACAAATATACGAACACAAACAAAGCAAGGCGCGGTACCGCGAGAATTCGGATGATTATTGCGCGGAAATGCAACGTCGACTTCGCTCGTTGGATGAACAGTTACAGTTTCGACGGATGAAGTTAGCCGGGTTGGAGTCTCAAAAAGCCGACGCGGAGAGAGAATTAGCGAGGTATAGAAACGAGAACAACGGTTCACATCGCGTCAGCGTGTTGGACGAATTCAACGTCCACCCAGCCGGTGGAGAGAGAGGTGAAAAAGGAACGCAGCGACGACGCGCCGCCGCCGCGGCAACCCACCGAAACGAAGGCACCATCGACGACGACGACGACAAAGAAGCGCTCAAAAAAGCCAACACCACCCGTCGACAAAAACTCGACGCGTCCATCTCCCTCGTCCTCCGTCTTCTCCGAGACTCTCCCAGCATCCGGGGTATCTTCGTCCTCTTCTTCGCGTTCGTCCACATCTACGTGTTCGTCTCCTCGGCGAAGCACGCTTTGCGCAACGACCCGAACCATCGCGAAGGAAAGGCGCACCATTGACCGTCGGAGAGCGCATCAAAAAGGGACCGTAACAACAACAAAAACAAGAAGAAGAAGAAGAAGAAGAAGAACGCTCGAACGAGCGCTGTTGCGGCAACGACGGACCGGTTTTGGGAGCGGTTCTCGATGGGGGTTCGCTGGATGTCTTTTTTGTAAATTTTTTCCTTCACAACACGCACTGAAACAAAAAAGTTTCCAAAAGAGAGGCGCGCGCGCGGAGACACGGAGAGAAAAAGATGACGTCTGCGACGACGGCGTTAGTCACCTCGCCGCGAAGGAGGAAAAAAAGCGGCGGCGGCTTTAACAAACGACGCGAGGAGGTTGACGCGAGCGAGAACTCATCGAAAGCGCGGAAGCGAAAAGACACGCGCGCGATTAAAAAGTTGCTCAGATTCATCTTCGTCCTCGTCGGCCTGTTCCTCGGCCTCTCGCTCGCTGCGGTCGCGACGAAGAGGAGGAACCCACTCACGACGAGGAGTGTGAGTTCTTCGACGCGCGAAAGAACGGCACCATCGGCGATGGATCCGAAACAGATGCGAGAGCTCGAGAGAGCGAGAGAGCTGCTTAGAAAAAATTACGAGGAGTCGTACGAAGCCATCGAGAGCGAATTTTCGATTTTTTCAGACCAATCGAAGCTGGACGCGTATTCGGACGCGTTTTCGGAATCGATGACGGAACGAGGACGAACGGCGATTTGGGAGCGAGCGGCGGAGAGGTTTTACTCGAGAGCGGAGTACGACGTGGACGGCGAACGAGGGAGGCAGCTGAGAGAGGTGCACGGGACTTTCGCGCCCGAGTTGAGCGCGAAGAAACAGTTCGCCGAGGACGATCCGAAACGGTTTAAGCGATTGATGGAATTGGTGCGAGACAAGAAGGAGAACGGACCAGAAAACACAGAAACACAGAAAGGAAAGAAAGATGTGGAGGTCGAGATGAGAAAAGATACGAAAAAATTGGCGAGAAGCGCGGCGCTGACGGCGTTTGTGTTTGAAGTTTTAGAGACGCTGCGAGAGGAAGGATCTAGTTTTTTCGCCGAAGCGCCCGAGTTTGATGTTTAGTACACTTAATCTAGCTCATTAATACATAAATTGCACACACAGTTAGTTAGGTAGCAGAATCAGTTTATTTTAGCCTTGATTGAATCCGTGCTTCCGTACCAGTGTTCAAACGCGCCCAGCGCTACGGTAATCGCTTTCAGCCGTCCCGCGACGTCCAAAGAAAACGCTTCCGATTTCGTCATCGAAGGCGTTTTGCCTACGGTTCCCTCGGTCGCGTTGTTCGATTTTTTCTTTCGAAACGCTACGCCAATGGATTGTCGCGGCGGCAAAGCGCTGGAAGCTTGGCAAGACGTCCCCCAGTGCACGACATCGCCGGACCATCCCAGAACCCTGCCACCTTCTACCGGAGCTAAAGCGACGGCTTTTTCAATCGGAAATTCTGGCTTCGATTTGTGGCTGCCGCTCTTCGAAGCGTTTCGCTCGTGATCGTGCTCTTTTGGAAGTACGTAAATGCATCCATTATCTTCGTCGACGTCATTCACTGGAAGCCAAAGCGAAAGTGCGTCGTCATCTCGCGCGTAATCGCGGTGCGGCTGACCAAAATTTTGCCCGACGTATTTCTTATTTCCATTATCGCTCTTCTTCTTTTCCTTAGTCGACGCTGGCTTTTCCAACGCGTACGCCGCAAATGACGGTTCCAAAACAACCTCCTCGTGATCGTACACCTCTTCCGCGATGGTCCATAGTTTTAACACAATCTCCCAAGCGACGTCGGTAACGAAGGCCAGCGTCGCCGGGTACCCTTTCTGTTTCAAAGTTTCCACCACGCGGCTAAATTTTAGTAACAACTCTTTCTCCTCTCCCTCGGAGGTCACGATGTTCGCTGAATTTATTGGCGAAGCGTATCCCATAGAACGAACATCTTTTTGGAAACGACTCCAATCGTGGGTAGATTTAACTTTATCTTGCACCGCGGCGATGCGTTTGGGAGTGAAATACGTCGCACACTGTGCCGGCGATTCGGTCAAGCCTTCCCATCGAGCGGTCACATCTTCGTCCACTGCTACTCCTTGTTTTTCGGTTGTATTGTCGTTGAGATCGTCGTCGCCAAAGAGACTAAAAGCCGCATTCGAAGTGTCTAGATTCTTCTTCGCGTACGACACGTTTTGTTGATGCATATTTCTAGCATCGAAATCGTCGTCTTCGTTCTCTGCGAACGCAACCGTAAAGCTCTCCATTTTCCCCACCTTGGCGCTATCGCTATCTAATTTCACTACGCTATCTATAAGAAATGGTAAGTTTTCTAATTTCGTCTCCTCCGATGCGCGCAAAAGCTGTTCGGACCCGCAATTGAAAAGCAACACGTCCGTGCTTTTAACGCCACATCGCTTGAAAAAGGCGTCCACGCGTTTCGCGTTTCGTTTATCGTCTCCTTCCTCTGAACCGTTTTGTTTACGCCTTTTTGCCGCACGCGATGCGTCTTCTTCTTCTTCTTCTTCTTCTTTTTCTTCTTCTTCTTCAATCGAGGGATCGACGCACCGCACAATGTTTGGTCCCATCCAAGTCGGTTCGAGAATGTTCGCGTGCGGCAGAGTCTTCGCGTTCGCAACCGCCACAACCGGTAACGTCAAGCCTTCCAAGTTTACGTACTGTTCAACCGGATACTGCGTTCCATCGCTCACGAGAATGACGTCGCACTTAAAATCTCGAGTCTCCGCATCGGACGAATATTCATTCATCGGTAGAAGCATTTTAACTTCCACGCCCGACCGTTTCGAGGAAAACTTAAAATGCTTCTCCGCCAACTCCACCACGCGATTATCGTTTTCTATAACCACACACTCTAACTCGTCCGAAGGATATCGTCGAGCGAGAAAGGTTGGCAACGATCCGTCGCGTAAGCCAAAAAGTAAAACAGTCGTCGGCGAAGATGATTCAGGAGACGCGCGTTTCTGTTCCCGAGCCACGTGTACGGCCGAGGCGAACATCGCGTCCTTCCACGCGTCCAACGCGCACCCCAAAACCTCCTCTGGATTCACTTCTCCATCCACTTTTCCGTTCGATCCTCTCCAACTGCCTCGAACCAAAGCTCTGGCAACGCCGCGACCGCTGCCATCTTCCTCTTCGCCTCCTTCTTCCTCCAATGCCACGTCCACCACGGCTAAATCTTCCTCATCCTTTTCGTCCTCGCCCAACTTGAAATCCACCACCTTCACCTGCCACAAAACCTCTCCCTTCTTCTCGTCCACGCCGCTCGGCGCCAACAAACTCACGCACTCGCACAACACGTCCAACGGCCAATCCTCTTCCGCATCCATCGCCAATCTCGGCAACTCGTTCGTCCGCATCCCGCTCTCCACGTTCACGTACGCGCACGACCCGGTCTCCTCGTCGCGAATCACTTCAAACCCAACGCCTTCGAGTAAAATCTGCCCCACGTTTGCCAGTTCAGCGAGAAGTAGCAGCGCGCTGTCCGCTAAATGCAACGTCTCCGCGTCGACCACTTTCTCGTCTTCCACCGGTTCCAGCGTCGTCGCGTTTCTGGGCACTTTTTGCACGATTTGAAGCAAAGGCAACACCGCGTTCGCTCGAACGATATCGATGGCCCACGGAATCGGGGAAGAACTTTCTGTCGTTTCCTCCTCCTCCTCTTCGACGGCCGAAACGTCTTCTCCTTCTTCTCCTTCTTCTTCACGAGAAGGAGCGCCGTCACCATCCGTCGCGACATCAGCAGCCAAAGGGCGCAAGTTGAGCATCGATTCGACGGCGTCGATTTTACCGGCGGCAGAAGTTTCCCGAAGAAGAAGAAGACGCCGGAGATGCGCGCGGATTTCGGGAACGAAAGATTTCGGTCGCGGTGGCGACGACATCTTGAACGTGCCCCTTTCTTCTCTGCGCGTGAGAGAGAGGTGCGTCTGCGTCTTTTCTCTCCTCTCTCGCGCGCAACAGCAAATGCGCTTTTTTAGTTGTGGCGAATCGTGAGAAATGCACTAGAGAGTTCTAAGAAGGAAGATGCGAGAACGCGCGATGACATTTCTTCTTCTCAATACTTTGTGCGCGTATTTTCTGCGACAATTCGGCTCGCGCGCGCGCGCGAGTTCGTCGTGTATTCGTCTGCTTCTTTTTTACAACGCAAAGGGTGCTTCTTACTTTCTCTCTCTCCATCTGTTTCTCTCTGATGCGACTATCGTCATCGCGCGCCGCTCGACGCGCGCGAGGCGGCGACGGCGAAGAAGACGTCGTCCTTGTCCTCAGAAGAAAACGGTTGGACGATGTCTACGGTCCACGTCGCGCGTAAGTCGTCCTCGGAGAGCGCGCCGAGGAGTTTGCACGTGGCTGAGAGTCTCGCGCATTTCGTTTTTGCGGCGGTTAAGGAGGCGATTTTCTTGGCGCGCGAGTCGTCGTCGTCGTTCTTCGTCTTCTTCGTCTTCTGTTGTAAGCTTTCGATTTGGTTCGATAAGTTTTCAATCACCGGTTGGAAATGACCGTGCGCCAGACGGAATAAGATTTCCGCCGGGTATTTTTTGTGGTCGCGAACGTGCATCTCGTAGTCGTCCCAAAACAAAGGCAGCGGGTCTGAGTTCGCTTGGAAGTGCGCGAAACGTTGGAAGAAACGCGCCTCCGCGGTGGCGAGCGTGAAGGCGGGTTTGGGCATTTTGATGAGCCCGACTTTATCGAGCGCGGCGAGGACGCACTGCGCGGCGTTGCTTCGCGCGAGAAATATCTGCGCTTCGCGGTAGGTAGTTGCAGATTTCTCGGTAACTTCTTCGGCTTTGCTGTCAAAGGCATCGGCTACGTACCGGTCGGCGTTGAGCCCGTGGACGATTAAGTTATCCATGTACCAATACACGGACGCTAACTCGTAGTTTTTATATAGCTCGCATTGGAAACCGACTTTTAAGATGTCAAACTGCGCGTCGGCGACGATGCGCGAGGCCCAAAGCTGGAAAGCTCTGGTGCAAAATTCGTGCGTTTTCTCCTCGTCGATGATGGCGTTTCCTTTCTTATTGTTGTTCTTTTTCAAAAACAAAGAAGCGACGCCGAGCGCGTCCATGTGCGAACACGAAACTTGCAAATGCGAAAGCTCGTCGAGACACCGGCGAAGTTTCCTTCGCCTTCGCGCCGGGGACGCAAAGTAGGCGCGAGAAAGGAAGGAACACGACCGCTGACACTCGTCTTTAAACGTCGCTAAGATTTCCAAGGGATCGCCGTCAGTTTGCGCGCCAGTTTCTTCGCACGTCACCGTGACGGCGTTGTAGTTGCCTTTCTTTATTTCACCCACGACGTATTCAAACGGTGCCCTTTGAAACGAGCTCAGCGCTTGCGCGGAATCGTCGTCTATTCTTGCTTTATTCGGGACTTGCGCGAAAACTGAGCGCAAGCACAAGTCTACCGCGGCGACGCCTAAGTGAGAATCCGTCGAGCCGCCAACCGTGGAGATGTACGCGGCGACGCTTCGCGACAACGCCAGGAAATCTCGATCGGTAATATCGCGACATTTACGAAAGAAATCGTCCGAGGATAAGCCCGCATTAGTCGTCGATGCCGCGGCGGCTGAGTCGTATAAACACTCAATGACCACTTCTAACTCATCCAATAACTTCAAGTAATACTCGTACGATTCCTTCACCGTGAACAACTCGACGACTCGAGGCGGCGAGTTGCCGAGCGCGTGCGCGCACGCCGAAGCGTCAAATGCCGGATGTTCTTCTTTATCGTCGACAGTGTTGCTGCCGCTATTACCACTATTCTCTCCATTACTGCTAGTATTGCTATCACTATTTGCACTGCCACTACCTTTGACGTCGTCCTCTTCGAGAATGCGTCTCGCGGTTGCTCGCGCCTCCTCAAAATCTCTCCTAATCTTCTTCCCGTTTTCCTCGGTCGGCACGTCGGCGATCCGTTTGAACGCGCGATACAACGCGTACCTCAACGAGACTCTCCGATACAACTCAGATTCCTTAAACATTTCTTTTCCTTCCTTCAACACGTCTTCGTACTTGGTCGCGCACGCGTCTCCGTCCAAAACGTCCCCGCCGCGCTCCTTACTCTGCATCCGATCCGGCAAAGGCACTTTCAACCCGTAATCGTGCGGATTGAAATCCTCCTCCTCAAAAATATCCCCTATTTCCACCATCTTCTTCACCAATCCAACGAACGGTAAAGTCGTCGTCAGCAGCAGCTCGAACGCCTTCGCCAGCCACGACGACGAAGAACTCGAACTCGCTTCTTGTTCCGCGACGATACACGCGGACAATTTCTTCAACTCCTCCTCTTTCAAATACAAGCACGAAAACACCGTCGGCGGCAGCGCGTTCCCAACGTGCCACGAATTTTCTCTCGCGAACAACTCGTCCGCGATTTCCTTCATCTCTTTCTCGCTCCTCGACGCGACGACGACATCCGGCGTCGAAGGCTTCTTTTTACCACCACCTTTTGGCTGCGTTTCGCTCAACAACAATCCGTCGTTACTATTGCTCGCGGCGGCGTTAAAAGAACACCCGGCGTCCATCTTCGGGTCCATGATTTCCACCGCCGACATCGCCTCGAACAATCCGAACGATTTTTGGTGGATCAGCTCGCCCGAGCGCATCGCTTTCGCGCAGCTTTCCAAGACCGGTTCCAAGTCTTTCCATTTTCGCATCTTTTCTTCTCTCATGTGTTGATGATGTCGATGAGACTTTAAAACAACGCGCTCTGTCTGCCTCTAAAACAAAAAAAGAGCTTTCTCTCACCGCGCATATGCGCGCGAGCAGAAACACAAGAGGAAAAAGAAGGCGCGATAGATAGAAACGCCCCGTCCTTCCTTCTGCGCGCGCGCTTTTTATCAGAGAGAAGAGAGAGAGCGCTTTTTTTCCCCAAACTTCTCTAGTTTAGGGTTTTGGTCATTTTCTTTCAAACCCTAAACTAACGAGTTTCTCGCTCCGACCTCCCTCCCTCCCTCCATTTACAAAGGACCTACACCTTAGAAAAGTAAAACAAAAAATGGTACGTGTTATTAGATGTTCTTGCGTAGATAGAAGCGCGTAAACGCGCGAATTTGGAGCGGAATCCAACGCGCGATTGCACTCATCGCGCGAAACCGGCGAGAGGAAGGCGGATGCGCGTTCGCGCGCGCGAAGGTTTCTTTTTTTGTTCTTACGCGCATCTTCTTCTTCTCTTTACGATGATGAAAAAATGTGTCGCACAGCGAAGGAAACCTGGTAAAACCAATCGCTGGAGTGGATGGATGCGCGGAGAGAACGTTTCATCGCGCGGAGCGTGGTTTTTTACGCGATATTCTCGCGCGCGAGCGGCGAATGGACGTTCGCGTCGGGGTTTCGCGCGCGCGGTTTTTCGTACATTTTTCTCTTCGCCTCCCTCTCTTTTGGGGCTTGTTTCTTTTCCGCGCGATTTCGTCTCACAACGCGTAAACTGACTCTCTCATAACTCTTCATCAAAAACAGGCTCCGAAACAAGACACGTCCGAAGAAGACGCCTTGGTCACCGACCCGTCCAAGAAGACGAAGAAGGCGTTCAAAAAGTTCTCCTACCGCGGCGTTGACCTCGAGCAAC
>Ga0255764_10003359_pt1 | contig 12769 bp, 8 predicted proteins | sample 071ome_30_FD_179964 | JGI IMG/M metagenome (GOLD analysis project Ga0255764, IMG submission 179964) | Coastal salt marsh microbial communities from the Groves Creek Marsh, Skidaway Island, Georgia - 071406AT metaG (version 2) | ecosystem: Environmental > Aquatic > Marine > Intertidal zone > Salt... | reverse complement strand
GTGGAGGCGGGACCGAAACCGGCGTCGAGGAAAATGGCGGATTCCGTTCCGAATCATCTACGCGCTGACTCGGCGAGACGATGTTCGTCGTCGGGATGGGGACGATCGTCTTCCGGTGGAGGCGGCGCGCTCGGAGGGTCGTCGTCGCGCAAACGCGCGCGAGACGGCGGATGGGGCGGGTGGGGCGTCGGTTTCCGAGGCGCGCGACATTCGCGAAACGGAGGAGACGCCGAGGCGCTCGGCGCCGGCCCGTCTCGCGCGCGAGACGGCTACTCCTCCATCGCCGCTCCCGCGCACGACGGTCAGGTGAGTTCGCTCGCCACGACACCGTGCGGTATGTTTCTCATCTCCACCGGCGCCGACGCGCGCGTTCGACGCTGGGATTTATCAAACGGATTGAACGCGTACACGCCGTACGACGCCGCCGGTTTGATTCCCACCGCCGCCGCGTGTCAAATCGCCATCACCGCCGACGGCGAGCGCCTCTTCGTCCCGTGCACCGACGGACGCGTTCGCGCGTTTCGCACGACGTCCGGCGCGCTCGACTGCGAGCTTCGAGGACATCTCGACGACGTCTTCGCGTGCGCGCACAAGGACGGCGGCGACGCCGAGCTCTTCACCTGCGGGAAGGACGCCAACGTTCTCGTGTGGTCATCCACACCCTTCACCGCGCGCGGCGATTCCACCGACGTCTTCGACGGCGACGCGTGGAGCGACGAAGACGAGGGCGATAACGCCGAGTTGGATCGATCCGGCCGTCCGACGACGGCGGCCGACCCGCTTCGCGCCGGGCCGAGAGGTTTGGGATACCGACGAGGTCGCGTCGGGTGACGACGCACCTTACGTCGTCGAGGCGACAGAACGCGCATAGATAGATGGATAGATAGTCAGACATAGATAGCACACGCACTCGCCATTTCTTCTTTCCGCAATCGCGCATCTCTCCGTCATTCGCGCGTCGTCGTCGTCGCCTCGATTTTTTTTCTCTTCGCCGCGCGCGTCTGTCTCTTCACACGCTCGCGCGCCATGTCGGCCAAGCGTCGCGTCCCGCCCGTCGTCGGCGGCGTCGCCAAGAAAAAATCACCCGCCGCGAAACCCCGCGGCGGGTCCGTCCTCGATCGCGTGCGAGGCTTGCGTGCGTTCGGTGCGAAAATTTCAAATCGCATGCGCGCCTTTCCCGAGACGGTGCGCGAGTCGCGTCTCGCCGTCAATCGCGCGGCGTCGTCCCGCGACGATCTCAGACGACGTCTCCAAGGCGGTGTCTTTTCCGATCGGTGGCCTCGCGGACAGCGCGTGGGCGTTGACGACGACGAGAAGGACGCGATGAAGGATCTGCGGCGGCGGTTGGCGCCCAAGGCGTCTTCGGCGTCGAGAACGAAATCGCCTCGCGAAAAACGTCGCGGTGGTGATTTACGCGCCGTCATCGACGCTCGAGACTCGCGTTCGCATCCCCCGACGGGTGGTGATCGACGCGTGAACGAGTTGTTGCGTTCGCTCTCGTTGGAGCGGTATCGAGACGTCTTCGCCGCCGAGGAAATCGACATGGACGCGTTGCGGGCGATGCGAGACGTCGATTTTGAAAAATTGGGCGTGCCGTACGGGCCGAAAGTGAAGATTATCGCCAATTTACGCGCGAATCGACGGAGGTAGATGACATCGTCGATCAATCGACGCGCGCGTTGTATGTACACTACACACTATTCGAGGTCGCGAGTTCCGATTCCGACGTTTCTACGCCGACGCGACGACGACGACGTCACTCCGCGCCTCGCGAACGAACGAACGAGACCCGCCCACACGAGACGAGACATAAGCGAAAACCACCCACCATGTCCGACGAGTACTCGCGCACGGTGCGACTGACGGACGATCTCTCGTACGTCCCGCCCACGGCGCCGCTTCCGTCTTGGCTCAAAGGCTTTCTCGTCACCAGCATCCATCCCAACGAAAACGCCATCGTCGACGCGGTGATCGAGACGTCAAACATTTTGAACGATTACTGGTTTAAGGTGGCGTACGACGCGCACAGAATCGATGGTGAGAAACCGTACGAACGCGCCGAGTGTATGTGGATACCGGGGTGCGATTCGGCGGCGTTTCTGGCGTTGCGTCCCGACGATAACGACGTCGACGTCGGTTTGTGCGCCAAAGCCGTGATCGAGGAGTGTAGAAAAGGCGCGGATTGGAAACAACCGACGCACGTGAGTCGAATCGTGCCCGTGGAAAGGTGCGCGAGCGAGTTGGAATTGAACGCCTTGGCGTCCGAGGTGCTCGCGAAACATTTTCCTCCGCGAGACGTCGACGCGGACCCGATCGCATTCGCCGTCCACTACGAGGAACACTCGGCGCTTCGACACTTTTCATCCTCCGACGTCAATCGCATCGTCGCCGAGAAAGTCCCGGACGTCGGGTACACGGTGAATCTCAAGAATCCGAACAAAACCGTGCTCGTCGTCAACGCGGGCGGTACGATGATGATGTCCGTCGTCGACGATTACGAAGCGCTCGGCCACTTCAACGTCCATCGCGCCGCGTTCGAGGATAAACCCTCAGACCACGTCCCGACATCCGACGCCGCGGCGTAAACCGCTCGACCGACGACGCGACCGACGTCCGAGTCGCGCTTCACGCGCGCGGCGCGCTCGCGTTCGATTTACACGCGTTCGCCAGACGCGCGCGCAAGACCTCTCGCGCTCGATACGACGACCTCTCTTCATCGCCCCGCGGTGTAAACGAACACTCATTCACACACACACACACGAGTCGATGCACCACGGGCGCCTCTTTTCACCCGTCGCGGACGCGACGTAGCGCGCGTCGGCGTTCGCGACTGACCTAAACCCTCACACGATGCGCCTCGACCCGTCCCCTCGCGCGCGCGCGCGTCACTCGGCGCCCGCGTCGCCGCGCGCGTCACCGCTTCGCGAACGCACGCGCACGCATATCGTCCGTCGTTCGTTCCGACGTTCGAACGCGAGAGTGTCGGCGTGAAGACGACGACGACGACGGGAACGTCACCATCGTAATCGCATCGTCGTCATCGTAATCGCATCGTCGACGTCAACCGCGCGCGATGTCCGGACCGACGCTGGCGAACGAGATCATCGATGCGGTGCGCGCGTTGCCGCTCGTGGTGTCGGTGCCGATGGCGCTGACGACGGTGACGATTTTGGTGTTTCTTCTGGATCAACTCTCGCACGGTCCGCTCAAGCCGAGAGGATCGCCGCCGGTGATCGACGTCGCGCCCGTGTGGGGCGGTATGGTGGCGTTCTTGGCGGGACCGATGCGATTGATGAAGAACGCGATGCCCAAGTACGGTGAGGTGTTCACGGTGCCGGTGTTTCATAAGCGAATCACGTTTTTGATCGGGCCCAAGGTGAGCGAGTTTTTCTTCAAGGCGAAGGACACGGAGATGTCTCAAAAGGAGGTGTACGAGTTCAACGTGCCGACGTTTGGAAAAGGCGTGGTGTTCGACGTCGATCACACGACTCGGGCTGAACAATTTAGATTTTTCGCGGACAGTCTCAAGAGTAATCGCTTGAGAATGTACGTGGGGATGATGGTGAAGGAGGCGGAGGATTTCTTCGCCAAGTGGGGCGACGAGGGCGAGGTGGATTTGCTCGAACAGCTCTCTGAATTAATCGTGCTCACGGCGTCGCGATGTTTGCTGGGAAGAGAGATTCGTGAGACGCTCTATTCCGAAGTCACGAGCCTCGTGCACGATTTGGACAAGGGCATGGTGCCGTTGTCGGTGTTTTTCCCGTACGCTCCGATTGAAGCGCATCGCAAGCGCGACGCCGCTCGCAAAAAGCTTGCCATGATTTTCGACAAGGTGATTCAGGCGCGACGAGAGAGCGGGGCGAGCGAGCCGGACGTGTTGCAAACCTTCATCGACGCTCGTTACAAGGACGGTTCCAAGCTCACCAACGACCAAGTGCTCGGCATGTTGATCGCCGTGCTCTTCGCCGGTCAGCACACCTCCTCCATCACTTCCACCTGGACCGGTTTGCTCTCCATAGCCAACAAGTCTCGGGTCATCCCGACGCTCGAGGAGGAACAGCGTAAGATCATGAAGAAGCACGGTAACGAGTTGGATTTCGACATCTTGGCGGGCATGGATGAGCTTCATTTCGCCGTCAAGGAGGCGCTTCGCATGCACCCGCCGCTCATCATGCTCCTTCGCATGGCCCAAGTACCCTTCGACGTCGAGACGAGCGACGGCAAGAAGTACACCATCCCCAAGGGCCACATCGTCGCCACCTCTCCCGCTTTCGCGCACCGTCTCGAAAGCGTCTACTCCGATCCCGACGTCTACAATCCGGGTCGTTTCCGCGAGCCCAATCCCGAGGACAAGGCGGCGTTCGCCTCGTTCATCGGTTTCGGCGGCGGTCGTCACGGATGCATGGGTGAAACCTTCGCCTACATGCAAATCAAGACCATCTGGTCCATCCTGCTCAGAAACTTTGAATTCGAGCTCGTCGGCGATCTTCCCGAGCCCGACTACGAGGGCATGGTCGTCGGTCCGAAAAAGTCGTGCGTGCGCTACAAGCGTCGCGCGCTCAAATAAAGTAATCCATCTCTTCATCCTCCACCACGCACCGACATCCCCACGACAGGCACACCGACACATTGACACACATTTTCCCCCCCGTTCCACCGATCCGCGCGCGCGTTCGCCCGCGCGCGACCCTCGACCCGGTCGGCGTCCGTCGCGGCGTTCGGCGCCCTAAACCGAGGTCACGCCACGTGGACACCTTCCCGCACACGCGCGCGCGCCGTCATGCGTCGAGCGAGTCGACTCGCCCGCGACGCGATCGCGCGCGCGTCTCGCGCGCACGCGCCGGCGTCCGCGACGTCCACCTCCGCGCCCGCGCTCGCGTCCGCGCTCGCGCCGTCGTCGCTCGGCGTCGTCGATCGTCGCGCACCATCATCCGTCGGCGCCGACGTCGCGCTCAGGCGCGCGCTCTCCACGAGCGCGCGGATGATGCGAAAGCGAGGGGGCGATCTCTCGCGCGCGCCCGTGCGCGCGGAGGACCTGCGGTACGATCGCGTGGTGGCGGTCGAGGACGCGTCTCGCGCGCTCGCGCCGGTGGACGGGACGCTGTACGGGACGCCGCCGAAGACGTGGGTCGAGCGCGAAGGCGCGTCGTGGGACGATGAACAGGCGAAAATTGTGGATGAGTTGTTTGCGTCGTATGATTCGGAGAGTAAATACGTGCGAGGGTCGGGGATGCCGACGCTGGAGGAGGTTTTGGCGGGCGCGAGGGCGGCGCCGCGTGAGGACGAAGAGGAGGACGGCGAGGAGGATGGTGAGGAGGACGGTGAGGAGGAGGAGGCGGTGGACCCGAACGCGCCGCTCGTGCGTGTGCCCATACGAGACGCCGCGGGGAGGAGTTACGGCACGGGGAAGCGGAAGACGGCGGTGGCGAGGGTGTGGTTGGCGCCGGGCTCGGGCGAGCACAAGGTGAACGGGAAACCGTACGACGAGTACTTCCCGTCGCCATCGTCTCGCGCCGAGATGGTGGCGCCGTTCTTCGTGAGTGGAACTCTGGGTCTGTTCACTGTCGTCGCGGACGTGCGTGGCGGTGGAATCTCGGGTCAGGCGCAGGCGATTCGTCACGGCGTCTCGGTGGCGCTCCAAAACTACGACCCCGCGTTTCGACCGGCGTTGAAAGCCGCGGGCTACCTCCGACGCGATCCTCGCGTCGTTGAGCGTAAGAAGCCCGGCAAGGCCAAGGCGAGAAAATCATTCGCGTGGGTGAAGCGTTAAGCGTTAGACGACCCGACGTCTCATTCATATCAACACATCTAGCGTTCCTTTCTCTGTCCTTTCGCCGCGCCTCCGATTCGGTTCGCCGCACACGCCGCCTCGCGCGCGGCCGGTCGCGATGTCGCTCCAGTCTCGCGCGTCCCGCGCGCTCGGTCTCGCGCGCGCCGTCTTCGCGCGCACCGCCTCCTCGTCGCGCGTCGGCGTCGACGACGTCGCGCGCGTCGGCGTCCCGGTCCCGGTTCCACCAGCGTCGCGCGCGTTCGCCGCGCGCGCCACCGAGGCGTCGACGCGGAGCGCGTACGGGGTCACGGATGACGACGCATATAACGTCGCCCGCGCCGAGGGCGACGACAACGCGCGGGACGGCGATCTCGCGGTGATGAAGCCGACCAAGAGGAAGAATCACATCAAACGCATGCGCGCGAGACAGGAGTTTAGACGAGAAAACATGCGCACGCATCGAGAGAACGAGCGGAGGAACGCGATCGAGCGTCAGGAGAAACGAATTGAGCGTTGGCGCGCGGCGGGCGCGCGAAAGCGGGCGTTAGAGGCGGAGAGAGCGGCGGCAGAGAGCGAGACGTGAGAACGTGGTTAGGTTTGGCGTCGAACGCGAGGTGTAGCATCGAGAGAGCATTTGTTTTGTAAACGATGAAAGACGTAGAGTGAGACGACGAAATATTGAAAGTGCTCGTTTGCGGAAATGTTACAAAAAAAGAACTACTGCTTTTACTTGCTGCTGCGGTGCGAATCGCGCGCGCTCGAATCCCAAGGCTCTGGGACCCACGACGCGTCGAGTTTCTCGGGAACTGCGAGAGTGTTTGAGCCCGCACCCGTGGCTCTCCGGATTGGCTCGATGCTCGTGAGAGCAGCGTGCACGGTGTGCGCGAACTTTTCTTTCGCCTTGTCGCCGAGGGAAGGATTGACTTGTTTCGGACTGAGCTCGGCGGCGTCGAGAAATCGATCAGTCGCGGCTTCCCAAGACAAGCGATAGGAATCCTTCGCGCTCAGAGGTTGCGGCTCGGTCGTCAGCGCTTTCGTGACGCACTCGCTGAACTCTTTGGGGTTATCGTACACGAGACAGTTGGGGAAAGTGGAGAAGAATTCGTTGCTTGGATGTTTGGCGCAGACGACGAATTTGCCCATCGCCAACGCCTCGGCGGTCGTCGTCGCGACGACGTCCGAGAGCGAGGGATTCACAAAAACTTTGTAATCGTGGATATCCTTCGCCGCGTGATCTTTTCGTCCGTGAAAGTGAAGAGGGAGCTTCATCTTCTCCGCGCTCGTTTTCACCTCGGTGAAATCGTCGCCGTTACCGAAGACGTCGAGCTCGAGCGGGCAATCGCGACCACTTTCGCTGCCGTTGTGCTCAGAGACGCGATCAAGAAGTTCTTTGTATCCCTTACCCCACACGACTTTGCCGAGAAAGTACGCACCCTTGCTGAACACTGGCGTGTCAGCCTTTGCGGACGCTATGTTACGTTGCGTCGAGGCGCGACCGATGGACGCCAACGGTCCCTTCACCACATCTACATCGCTCGTTCTCGTCGTCGCTTCCTCGGCTTTCTTCGCGCCGACGTCCAGGAAGATTGGGGACACCCCGTGCACGTTCATCGTCGTGCTCTTCGGGAACTCTTGCACCGCGTCGGAGAGTTTGATCACCTTGTGACAGTGCACCGACGACACGACGTTGTTGACAAACTTGAGCGCCTTCTCTTTCACGTCCCCGTTCTCTTCGAGGCGGACGTAGTCGAGATAGTTTGTGTGAACGATACCAACGACGTGCTTGAACTTATCCGTCCATCGTTCGCCCGAGTGGTACCAATTCAAGTGCTCGGGTTCCTCCAAAACCGCAATGTCTGAATCGCGGTCGCCCGGGACGTACTTGGTCAAATCGCCCACTGGGATGATGCTGTACTTATCCGTGGCGTAGCGCCCTGGATAAAAGGACAATTTCATCTGTGGTTTGAACCCGCAGCGTTCCTCGACCCATTTGTTGACGTACTCGGCCTGTTCTTCGGGTGTGTTGAAGATCATGTTTGGATGGATGATTTTCTGCTCGCTCGGCGCGAGGAACGGTATGACGAGCGTGACGTCGTGAAGCCCTCGTCGGGCGAGGTAAGCGGCTCGTAACAAAGGATTAACAGCCGTTCCCGTCATCCACGGAAGCGCCGCCGTCGTCACGATGGCCACGGATCGTCCCGGCTCTCTCACCGATCTCGGCGCGTCTTTACCGCGCGCGGCTCGTGCGTCCTTCGCCTCCATCTCCGCGGCTCGAATCTCCTCTTTGCTGCTCGACCTCTTGAGCACAACTCCAGGACTGGAGAGATCGGCGTCGTACGGCGAGGAGACGGTGATTTCCTCGGGTTTGCCCGCCAGTCGTCGAACGGCGTTTTGTAAATCCGTCGTCATCTTCGGCAGACTCGGCGGACGAGGTAATCGACTCGTGATCTCCTTCTTGATGTTCTCGAAGACGTTTTCACGTTCAGATTCATCGCGCGGTGTTGTCTGTTCGGATGTCTTCGCGACCGCATGGAACGTGTCCTCGCCGAACGACTCGCTCCTCGAGAGCGCGCGCGGCGGCGACGCGTCTCTCGTCATCGACGACGACGTCGTCGGTTCCGGCGCCGCCGTCGCTTTCACCGCAGCCGCGCGAGGAGACGTCACGATCGGTGCGCTCGTCGAGATGGTCTCGGACTGCGCGCGACGGCGATTCAGCGTGCGAGGCCGTCCCAGCGGTTCGGCCTCCGCACTCTTAAAGTTGGTGCTGATCGCCTTGAACACGTCCCACTCCTCGCCCCATTTCGGTAAGCTCGGCGCCTTGGACATCCCTTTCGCGATGAGCGCTTGTAAATCTTGCGGCGACGTTCGCGCGCTTCGCGAATCCCCTCGTGCGTCGTCGTCACCGTCCTCGTCGCTCCCCGAAAACCGCCTCGAACCGCGTTTACGCAAACGATCCAACCGTTCCATGAACTTCGCGTCGTCCAATTTCGCCAACGAATCTTGACTCGCCCGTCGCGCCATCGCCGCGAACGCGCTCACGCTCAGCGTTTTCCGTCGCCGCGCTCGATGACTCGCCGCCTCTCTCGCGCCCTCGGCGTCGTCCGAGTCCCTCTCCAACGCGCCCCCGACGCCGGCGCCTCCGCCCGCGCCGCCAAAACTAAAACTCCCCCCGAATGTCTTCGAGCTCTCCTTCCACGCCCGCTCCATCTCGTTCGATATGTGTTTATGATGTCGATCCACCGCCGCTCGCAGGTGTTCCATGTTGAACACGTTCGCCCCGTTTCCGCTCGCCGAGCTCGCCGCGCTCGTCGTCGTCTCGGCGCCCCTCGTCCCGACGTCCCCGCCTCCTCGACCCGTCGTCGTCCCGCGCGACGCCGACCCCGTCTCGCGCGATCGTCCGCGCGAGTCCCCACCACCGTCAACGCGCATGATCGACGACGTCCGCGCGCGTCGCCGTCGTCGTCCGTCGTCGTCGTCGGTCGCGCGCGCGCCTTATCTCACCGTTCGGTCGTTCGATGCGTCGTCGACGACGCGAGACGCGCGACGGCGCGTTCGGTCGAGTCGCGTCGACGTCCGTCGTCGTCGTCGTCCGCGCGCGTCTCCTCCGCGTCCGCGTCCGCTCCTCCGTCCGTCCGCGCGGCGTCGAGTGCGACGACGACGCGGTGCCCGCTGGCGCACGTCCCGAATGATGGAGGGACTCCTCGACGAGTCGTGACTCGTCAAAATTGGTGACGGGACAGTCGATTTCACGATTTCATCCACCGGCGAGAACGACGACGACGCGATTCGACGCGATTCGACGACGCGCGCGCGAACGTGAACTCGAGGACTCGACGCGTTCTCGACGTCGACGCGCGGCGACCGCGCGGACGACGACGACGGTGGCGACGGACGACTCGATTTGATTTGATTTCTTTGAAATCTTTCACTCATCTGGAATCGAGTCGACGACGAAACGGCGCGACGTCATGGGGGATCGCGCGCGCGCGAGACCACCGGTGAATAAAGCGCCGACGCATCAGCATCGCGATTTGGGCGCGCGCGCGGCGGATGCGGTGCGCGACGCGGATCCGTTCGCGTTCGGGGCGAACGCGACGGCGTTGTTCGAGGACGTCGACGCCGAGACGCTGGCGGAGGAGGAGGACGACGAGGACGAAAAGGAGGAGAACGCGCGCGTCGGTGCGAAACGCGGGGTGGGTGTGAGCGTGTTCGAAAAGGTTCGTCGGGAAAAGGCGAGCGCGGCGGCGAAGGCGACGAAGGCGGTGGGGGAAAAGAAGACGAACGGGACGGCGAAGGCGAAGGCGAAGGCGCGCGAGGACGACGACGACGCGTTCGACGATCCGCCGGAACCGGTCGTCGTGGACGTGGTCGAGGCGACGAAAGAGAAGGGGAAGGGTGGTCGTGGTGACGGTGACGGTGACGATGACGACGTCGTGCTAGTCGCGGACGACGAACCGACGGCGCGACCGGCGGAGGATTTGTTCGACGAGGTCTCCGCGCCGTCGCCGAATACGAAGCGCGCGACGAGAGCGCCGAAGACGCTCTCGCGGGCGATCGCGAAGAAGCGAGCGCAGACGGCGGCGGCGACGAACGACGAGTCGTCGAACGCACCGTCGACGAGTCGACCCGTGGGGTCCGCGTCCGCGCCCGCGCCCGCGCCCGCCGCGAAGAGGAAAAAAGTGACGCTGAAAGAGTTCGCCGGCGAGGAGGAGGAGGAGGATTACGGCGCCAGGGACCACGACGAGTTCGGGGCGATGATGCCGCGTTCGGGGGCGCAGCTCGCGGACATAGACGAAGCGAACTACGCCGTGTCGGGGTTGAGTTCGGTGAGAGACGTCAAGGAGAAAATTAGAAGTGTGGGAGTGTTAGTCAATTTGCTCGGAAACCAGCGCACGCGTCGATTGTTGACGTCGTACGGGTTACCGATCAAGATAGTCAGAGCTGCGCAGGACGCCGCGATGAGCGCGCACGCGCCGAAAACGTTACAATTTGGTGCGAGCGCGTTGCTCTACCTCGCCGCGGGCGAGCTGAAACCTCCGGCGAGCGACGCGCTGCTCACCGTCAAATCCGCCGACGCGATTCGGGCGTTGCTTCGCCCGGTGAGCGCCGGTGACGACGCCGCGCACGCGCAGACAAACGCCGCTGTTCGCGCCTGTCTCAAACCGCTCAAGTTTTTACCATACGAGACCAAAGACGCGCAGACGCTGGCGCTTCTCATCGCGCACAGGGCGCTCAAGGGCGAACAAGACGCCGTGCTCGCGTCGGGATCGGGACCGGGCGCGGGTGACGCCGAAAACTGCTTTCGAACCGTGCTCGCCAACAGAGGCGGCGTGCTCGCCGCGTGTGAACTCGTCGCCCAGGCGACGTCGACGTTGCAAAACTTTGGCGCGGCGTGCATGTCGTCGTCAGAGGATGGTGACGGTGATGCCGAGGCTCACGACGACGACGCAACGATCGCTGAACACGAACAAGCCGCCGCGCGCGCCGTCGCGCGTCTGTTTCGGTGTTTGCGCGTGCTCGAGTGCGCGAGTTTTGAATCTCCGGCGTCGTGTTCCGTCATCACGTCGGCGCCTCTCACCGGCGCCAAGAAGAACGCGCCGGCAGTGGCGACGCATTCGTCCATCGAACTCATTCCCGTCGTCGACGGACGCGGTGATCGCGCGCAAGGACGTGTCGTCCCGTCGGCGGCGCGCGTCGACGCCGCGTCGACGCCGTCGCCCGCCGAGTGTCGATTTCCCGGCGGCATGGCGATGACGCCTCCGAGCACGCCCGGCGCGATCGCCGTCGTCGCGAAAGAGAACGACGAGGACGACGTCGGCGTCACGCCGCTCTCGTCGCCCGTGCCCATCGGTTTGCTTCGGAACAAGATGGACGGCGAGGCGAAGGGCGCGACGATTCAATGGTTGGCGGAGAACGTGCGCACGCCCGTCAAGGGCGGATCGCCAAACGCGAGAACGGCGTGTCGAGCGCTCGTGGAGACGCTCCCGACGCTCGCGGCGGCGACGGTGGCGGCGGTCGTCGGCGCGAAAAAAGGTGAATACGTGGGTGACGTGAAAATTCGATACGACGGCGCCATCGCCATCGATCATCGCGTCGCCGTGGGGACGCTCAAGTCGGCGCTGTGCGCGCTCGCCAACGTCACGAATGAAAACGAGGAAGGGTGTAACGCTGTCGTCGGCGATGACGGTCGTGGGTTACTCGTCATAGCGAGTCTCGTGCCGTTTCTCGCGCGAACGATCGAGGGGTACTCGTTGGAAGACGCGAGCGATCGACGACGATCGAGAACGCCCGCGGACGATTCGGGTTCGTCGCTCCTCGCCGCGACGTTGGTGCTTCTCGTGAACATCGTCGAGGCGGATTCGACGACGGCGGAAACACTGCGCACCACGTTCGTGCGTTTGGGCGGCGGAAGAGGACGGAAGACGGCTTCGGCTTCGGCGCGAACGCAGACGTCGTTCGTGGACGCGCTCGCCGCGCTCTACCTCCAAGCCGGCGGCGCCGACGACGTCGAGGCGGATTCGACGCAGACGGAACGCTCGACGGACGTGGTCACCGCCGACATGGTCAAGGCGTACTCGTCCAAAACGAACGGCGACGATTTGATCTTACAGGCGTACACGGGACTCTTGCTCGCGTTTCTCATCGAAAACCAACCCGCGTGGCGCGCCGACGTCGTCGCGCGATTTCCCGGAAACGATCGCGACGGGTACAAATCCCTCAAACCGCTCGCCGACACGTTGGAACGTTTCCACGCGTTTCACGAGAGTTTGAATAGCATCTCCGCGCGATCGAGCGACCGCTTAGAGCGCGTCGTCGCGTGGTTACGAGGATGAGGGCGTCGTCGCGCGTAATCGTCCTCTCTCCTGTAGTACCGACTTTTTCGATGCGCGTCATCAGAAAACATCACACACACACATCACGACGAGACGAAAGAGGCATTCGCGCGCGCGTCCGTCGAACCACTCGTCTCGTCTCCTCTCGTCCCGTCTCCTCTCGTCT
>Ga0255764_10003336_pt1 | contig 12806 bp, 14 predicted proteins | sample 071ome_30_FD_179964 | JGI IMG/M metagenome (GOLD analysis project Ga0255764, IMG submission 179964) | Coastal salt marsh microbial communities from the Groves Creek Marsh, Skidaway Island, Georgia - 071406AT metaG (version 2) | ecosystem: Environmental > Aquatic > Marine > Intertidal zone >... | reverse complement strand
CGGATCCAGGAATTGAAGCAGATTGAAAGTCAGAAACCGCCTGTCGCGTCGGATTCCTTGTAGGCACCGAAGGCTAATCAAAAGTCACGGAGTTCATGAGCTCGGACTTCCGATTTTGTTCGACAATGCGGTTGATATCGGTGGATGAGTGTGGTTAATTTACACAAATGGATTGGGAGAACCCGGTCGGCGAAGGGGTTTCGGTGAGTTTCATCGAGACCCTTCGCTTTTTTTTGCAGGCACGATTTTGAGGCCCCAGCCGTCGTAACCTTGGCCTGCCTGGGGGCGACCACCTTCGCAGAAGAATTTGTTTTTTAGCACATCGAAGGCGCGGTTGGGCTGCTCTGGTCTCAATACTTGAAGTCCCATCGGCCGGGCAACAAGATCAGCCAGCTGTAGCCCGGAAGACATTGCTTTCTTATCTGCAAACAGGATTTCAAATGGCAATTGGACCCCCTGGGGATTGCTTCCTGAGCAAATGCGACGAAACTCAAGTTCCAACTCCTTGTCCTCCCTGGCACCGCGGCGTTCGACAACTACATGAGTCAGCTTCTGATGTTCCTTCTTCTCCAAAAGAAAGTCGTAAAGGCTGAGCATGCAGTGCATTAGGGCCATGTGATACGGATTATCAAATGTTTCAGCCACTTGTTGGAGCCGATGTTTTTCGATGACGCAGCTTGCCAGGATAAACTTGCTTTCATCGACATATACGATGTATTTACCGAAGCGGCGATCATGCCTGCTTGCCGATTCTTTTTCAGCAAAACAAGTAGCCTCTTCTGGCGATTGTTTGAAAAGTGGCAGATCTTCCTGTTTCATTGTTCACTCTCGGCCAACCGCTTGCCTGAGACGAGACAACCAGCTTGATGAAGATTAGGGACTTTCGGGTGGCTCATCTTCGCTCCTTTTTTGGGATGCACATGTGTGCACTAGGTGATATTGACGGTGATCGCGTTCTGGATGATGAAGATAATTGTCAGGAGACTTTTAATCCAGATCAATCTGACATTGATGGTGACGGTTATGGTGATGTATGTGATCTGGATATCGATGGCGACGGGTTAAATAACTGTGAAGAAGTTATACCTGGCACGGATCCGTGGTATATTGGAAAAATAACTCAACTTTCAACATTTATAAGCGGAAACAACATTTTGTTAACCCATTTTTGGGAAGGCAGCTTTTCAGTTTATTTGGAATCGAGGAAGGAATGTTCATACAATAAGTAGCGTTTGCAAAATGTTGAAACGTGTCTCCAGATGCACCCACTTAGAAAATATTCAGAAACATCATCGGTTTTGTCGTCCGATCTTTTCCAGGGGAAGTTTTTCGAATCCAATGTCAAATGCGGGAGAATTGGGGGGGAGGCGGAAATCCAGGATGGTGCCATGGGTGGAGCGTGGGTTGCCTTTAAAAAGCGGGTCCGTTTCGACTAAATTGTTCTCAAAGGTGATGAGGGGTTTGGCTGCTTTTTCTGCATTGAGCCATGTTCCACCCCAGGAAATGTTACGGCGAATGACGTTATACTTGGGTTTCCCCGGCTCGTCTTCCAAAAGGGTCAATAGTTGTGGATAGCGTTCTTTCCATGGGGACTGGCGATAGGGAACTGCTCTCAGGCGCTCTGGCATGATGCCTGAAATTGTCTCATGCATCCAGCCGACGCCTCTGGCGTCCACATGGACCGAGGGTTCACAATCAACAAAGATATTGTTTTCAACGAGATTATCCCGACCTCCACCTATGAACGCGGCACGACCTGCGCGATGAAAGACATTGCCGATGATCTGAATTCCGCTGGCGGCATCATCCAGGTAGACTGCCATCGCCCCATGCAGACCGGGACCACGGATGTCGTGGAAGTAATTATGACGGATGATCGTGCCACGCTGGGTCCAGTCACGCCCCATGTAAAACGCGCCCACATCTCCCGTTTCAAAGCATACCTTGTAGATTTCATTCAACTCGATGATATGATCGTTCCCGCCAAGTTGAATGGCGTTGTGAGGTCCGTCATGAATTTCGTTGTGAGCGACCCGGTTGCCTACACCTGAAACGCCCACGGCGGGACGATAGGTGCGATAGATTCTTCCAAAATGGTGAATATGATTGTTGAGACTCGCATGCCCGGCCGGAGTCAGGGTAGGGCGATCACCGCCGCTCAGAGAAATCCCTCCCTCACCTAATGCGTAAAGTTCGCTATCCACAACCTCGCAATGAGATCCACCGCGAATGACCACTCCCCAGCTGCCCGTGTTGCGAAGGGTGCACTGCTCAACCCGACAGTTCTTGGATTCGTTGATTTCGATGGCGGTCGATCGCGTTCCTTCAAAGGTAAGATCGCGGAAAACAATACCCTCGCAAGACTGCAATTGAACAAGATGAGAAAGCACTGAAACACGAACGTCTCCGTCCTGTATTGTATCCGGTGGCCAAAAGTAGAGCAGGTTTGTTTGGCGATCCATGTACCATTCACCCGGCTGATCGAGTTCGGCCAACAGATTGAGTGCATAATAGCGTTGCCCATTTCGATAGCCATAATGGTGGTAGGGGGCATGGAGTTTGATCGTTTTGCTTGCCGGATCGATAGACTCGATTTGCTCAAACGAATCAGACCAATCCCAAAACCAATAACCATGCAGCCAGGCGTCACCCTCCTTGTTCCATTGGCTCTGACGATCTCCCTCATAGGTGAACCAACCTTCTTTGGTGCCGGGAATCCCATGGGACTTGAAGGTGGATTGTCCGACCACTTCTTTGATTTGGACAAACCCCGTATTCGGCCAACGGGAAAGCTGCATGGGTTTGTCGCGAAAGAACAGTTCGATGGTTTTTCCCCTGGTCGCAACGGTTCCAAGATCCTCAATCCCATTTGCCTGTAAATCGGCTACATGAACACGACCACGCGCTTCAGGTCGAATCCTTTCAAGAATGCTTGTATCACTGACAGGTGCAAAACCAACAACAAGGCGTGCCCCTGTTACGTGCACCTTTTCGCCGGGAGCAGCGCGGTAGATGACAGGTGAGTCCGTGGTTCCTGAATCTTCTTTGTCCAGTTGCAGAGGGGCAGTCCATTCGTAGATTCCACCACGAATGGAAACGACCGCTCCTTCGTCTCGTAAGGCGCCATTTGATCTTAGATCACGAACCTTGTTGCGTGCCGCCACAATTGTTTTAAGTGGGAGTGTTCGTGTTCCTGAGTTGTGATCATCACCATTTTTCGCCACAAAAATCTCAACAGCATGAACCTCAACAGGAGGAGCCAGGAGCATTTGAATGAGTGCCAGAGCACGAAATAATTTAGACTTCATCATGTAACAAGAGTTCATTTGACCACCTGTTCCATTGTTGCAGTCCTTTTGTTGAGTGCAAAGTAAATTGGATAGCTCATCCGCCACAATGGGCGCAGTTCAAAAATTAGAAACCCATAACCGGAGGGGTAAGCTCCGTCTTACACCCACTTCAAACCTCAAGGCTTTCGAATTGTTACAACGCTGCAGAGGAAACACCAAAGTCATTCGATGAACGATCGTCTCCCCGTGTTCCATTTCCTTTGCTCAGAAACGTTTCCAAGCAAGAGAGATTGTTACGTGGGAAAATGAGGTGGGTCGGATGACTGTGGCGATTACTTTGAAGCCTGAAAATGGTTCCGACTCGTCGGGAGATATTACCCTTACGACTATGGATTTTTACTTTTTGGTTGCGATGGCGACTGTTTTGGTTCAGTGGGGGATGGAATCTTCCCAATGCCATGTTGTGAGGGTATTAAGGGAGCGGATGAAGATTTGCTGGTCGGCCATGGCGATGTGGGCCCAGGTGTCTTCATCGGATATTTCCAGGCTGGATATGATTTCGTATGCGTTGGGGTTGGCTGACAGGAGGCGTAGTTTGCCGTTGTTCGAGAGAGCGAGTATGCGGTCGTTTTGGTTGATCATTGAACAGTATTTTCCAAGACTTTCGCTTGAGGTCCAGTTGATCTGGCCAGTTTCGGTGTTCAGGCAGACCATTCGTCCGCTTCGACCGTGGAGGTAGGCGTTTTTGCCGATGACGACCGGGTTGCTCATGTATCCTTGGAACCTTTGATTCCATGTCTCGGTGATCGTCCAGTCTTTGTCTGGATTATGCGCTGGGGTGATCAAATGGGTCTTGCCTCCATAGGTTGCCGTCAAGATGCTCTGTCCAACGAATGTGGGTGTTAATATGTTCATGCCTCGAAATGCTGGAACTTTCTGTTCCCATAATTGTTTGCCGTTTTGTGGATCGATGCCTGACAGCGATGTGCGACCGAGGGCTATGATTTGTTCTTTTCCGTCGAGTGTGTGGATGCGTGGCGATGCAAATGGACTTTGGTTCATGGCGTCTTTGGAGAGGTTGGAGGTCCAGATCAGATCGCCTGAGTCCGTGTCCACTTTAATGACTCCTCCTCCTGCCTGCACATACAGGGCGTTGTTGACAATCATGGGCGAAGATACACCTCCAAACGCGGGTTCAGGGGTTTGAAGGATTTCGGGGATGTTCATTTCCCAGAGCTTTTGTCCTGTCCTGGTGTCCAGACAAATAAGTCTCTCCTGCATGCCCAGAACAAACAGCTTGTCGTTTGCCAATGCGGGGGTGGAGCGAATCCAGCTTCCGTTGGACGCAGCGAAGAATGGGACTTTCATACTGCCGTCCCAACTTTGGCTCCAAGCGAGCTTTCCTGTGGCCCGATGGTAGGCGGTCACTTGTTCCTTACCTGAAGGTAGTGATTCCGTGGTGTATACCTTTTCCTTGTCCACCACGGGTGAGCTGTAGCTGGAGGCGAGTTGGATTTTCCATTCCTGCCTGAAGTTTTCCTTGGTCATTTCCTTGGGCCATGTGGTTCCCTCAAATTGTCCATTTCTTTCGGGACCGCGCCATTGTTGCCATGTGCCATCCGTTTCTGCTCCGAGCAATGCTGAAAAACCGCCCAGAAGCATCCAGGCCAGCCAAAAGTAGACACGAAATTTAATCGTCATGACCTCAAAATGCTCCGTGTCTAAAATTTGTCAATTAAAAATAAACAAAACCTACACAAAGGGGCGCAGTTCAAAAATTAGAACTCCTTAACCGGAGGGGTAAGCTCCGACTTACACCCACTTCAAACCTCAGTGCAACCGGATATCCAAACGGTGGCGATGGAGACCCCACAATTAATCGAATACCAATGACTTCCCGCGTTCCACGTCATTTGATCAGGGATGGCCTGAGGAGGAACTTTGGGAATCCTTACTTGTCGGAAGAACCGATCCATCCATGTTAAAAAAACTGATCTACGCCCTTCAGTGGTTGCTTGTTGAAGGGGCGTCCACATCTTCCCTGATTGGTGAAAGGAAAGTGCCCTTATAGCCGGCGCACCCGGATATCCTTCCAGTACACCCGCCAGCCGGATTGCCAGTTCTTTCCCCCATGCACCTGCAGACCGATCGAACCTGTGAATGCCACGACTTCTTTTGCTTTTCCCGGATTGAATTTTGGATGCTTTGTTTTTGAAGCGTCGAAACGACAAACCTTCAGTTCGTTGACCCAGGTCTCGATCACGAGGAGTTCTCCACCCGTGACGCGAATCCGCATGCGGTTCCAGTCGTCAGTTTTCCATGCCGCCAGGAATTCCTCCTGTGTGCAGGTTTCTTCGTAGACGCCATCGGTGAGATTTTCAGGGCGACGATCGGGTTCCATCTTCAGCTCGGGTTTCTTCGGATCGATGCGAGAAAAACCGAAGGGACGCAACGCAACACTGTAGGGTTTTGTTTCCAATCGGATGTGACCGACATTGCCGTTGTCGTGGTGGTCCACATAGATCTGCCAGCCGCCACCGCGTTCGTCGGTGCGCACAAAGATGCCGCTGTCCGGCCCCCAGTCGGGTCTTAGGGAGAGTTCCAACTCAAACTCCGAAAACTTCTCATCACTTAGTAAAAGTCCGCCATTTCCCGAACCGGGAGGCGACTGTTCGCCGAAGAGGATGCCTTCCTTGGTAACCCCCCAGTTGCCGCCGGTTCCGTGTTGTCCTTTTTCCTTCTGGGTATGCCACCCGGATAGGTCGGAGCTGTTGAAAAGTGAGATCCACTGAATCGCTGGTTCCGCAGAAAGTGACAGCGTGACCATGAGGATGAAGATGGAAAGGGTTGAGCGCATGAGATTAGATGTTGAGGTATTTAATGACTACATATTTTGTCCGCATCAGTATTGAAACCGGATCCCTTATCGACGAATTTGCCGCGTTGCTCAAGGAATTCGATGAGATTTTCAGCCGTCATGTTTTGTTGCGAGCAAGTGTAAAATCGGGCGTCTTCCCCGAAGTGCTCGATGATGGCCTCACGAAGCGAAGGTTTATCAAACGTCCGGTTGCTGGTAATCATCATTTTCATGACTTCATGGCCGTGGATTTGGTCCTGTGTATGCATGTGTGTAACTTAATGTTTATATCAACAAGTCTACCAGTATCGAATTTTCATGGTCGTTATCGAAACTCAAAAGCTGAGTAAAAGCTACGGCTTCAAATCCGCCGGGGCATCTGCTGGTCCGGCCAAGCCGGCATTCATGAGTGCGTTGTTGAATGCTTCATCCAAACCTGCGGTCAGCGTGATTCGGGCGCCGGTGGTCGGGTGGTTGAATGATATTTTTTGTGCATGCAGCAGGAGTCGTTGAATTCCAAAATGATCCCGGAAAAAACGATTGTGCACGCCCACACCATGGCGACTGTCTCCCACAATGGGATGACGAAGGTGGGCCATATGCCGACGTAACTGATGCTTTCGTCCTGTCTCAGGCCTAAGCTCGGCCCAGGAATATCGAGTTGTTGGATACCGACCAACGGCCACCGGCAACTCGGTCTGCGCGAGGCATCGGTAGTGGGTGACGGCGCTTTGACTCCCCTCTGCCTCTGAATTTGCGTAAGGATCGACCTCTCGCTTGAGTGGATAATCGAGGGTCCCTTCTTTGTTCAAATAACCACGAACCACCGCCCAATAGACCTTCTCAACCTTTTTTTCCGTAAACTGAGTCTGGATTGCTTTCAGCGACTCAACATCGAGAGTGAAAACGAGGAGTCCGGAAGTGGGCTTGTCCAAACGATGAACCGGATGCACCTTCATGCCAATCTGATCCCGAAGCCGCTGAACCGCGAAGACCGTTTCACCCGGAGCCACCGAACTACGATGAACCAACATGCCCGCAGGTTTGTTGATCACCACCATCGATTCGTCTCGATATACAATCTCCAGCATGTTGGCTTCATCTTTTTACTCCGGGATATGGGGTGTGTACCCATTCCCGAAAGTGGTTGCGTTTTGAGATCCGATTGGATGTCTGATTTTCACGCCCTCCCGCATTCGCGAGATAAAGACGCAGTGACGCAGAGATTTTCCATGAACTCCTCAGGTGTGCAGATGACGGGCATTGCATATCCAAGTTCATTCAGCGTTTTTCGGATGCGCCGCTGATTGTGCGGGTTGGCAATGTGTCGGCAGTTCCAGGTCAGAAGGTAATCGATACGGTGGACCGGATTTGTGCGGCGCTCCTTCCATCATGACACTCTGCGATCAAAGTTTTTTGACTTTGAAACTGCGAAACTCGACCGGATCATTGTGACCGGCAAACCCGATATGACCCTTGGTATGGTCCAAACCTTTGGGAGGGTGGGCGATTTTGGAGCGATCCAAGTGATCGATGTCCACGTCTAATATTTTAGTGCCATTTAGAATGACTTGAATGGTCTGGCCTTTCACCTGAATTTCCTCGAAGTTCCATTCGCCCACGGGGCGCAGAAATCCATGTTTGGCGCCGACGCAATGATAAAGCGATCCATGGTATTGATAGGGGAGGAGAGGGGCTTTGGGGTGTGCAGCGTTGTAGCCGTCGCTATCCAGGACCTGGATTTCCAATCCATCGGATGATGAATGACCTCCAAGAGGCGTCCGCAGGGCTATGCCATTATTGCCGGCACGTGGAAGTTTAAACTCAATGCGCAGAATGAAGTTTTCGTATTCATCTTTCGTCAGTAGATCCCCCCCTTTTCCTGGTCGGCAAACAATGGAACCGTCTTTCACCTGATAACTTTCCACAGCGCCCTGCCATTGACTCAGGTCCTTTCCATTAATTAATTCAACAAATCCTTCCGCATCTCGTTCCGCCAATGCGCGATTGGCTTCATCCGGCCCGATTTCACGAATAAAGGCGTTGCGCCACCGAATCTCGCTGCCATGCGTCTGAAGCTGGATGGGACCCCTTGCATAAACAGGATCTCTCATGAATTCATTCACAGGCTTGGCCGGTTGGGAAGCGTTGGCCTGTTTTCTAAACGCGACATAGCCTGCCTGTTGATTGGCGAAGTAATTTTCCAGGACCGCATTGTCGACTACCTTTTCACCATTAAAGATGACAGTGACCCGTTCGCCAATCATCCGAATTTTGAAACTGTTCCATTCTCCGAAGGGTTTATCCATTTTTTTGGAGGGATTCTTGCCGGGTGCCCCTTTGCTGTTATTCCAAAGTCCACCCGAACCTTTATCCTGACCCAATCCACGCGGATCACCCTGGGTCGAATCCCAGATTTGGACCTGAGGAATACCTCTCAGGTAGATCCCGCTATCACCATCCGGCAATGCCTTGTATTCGATCCAAAACTCAAAATCACCGTAATCCTTCTCCGAGGTCAGGTAGAGCCCCTTTCCATCATTCACGACTTCGTCGTTTTCGACGCGCCAATGGGCATTGATGTGATCATTGCTTTCATCACCGGGCAATCCTCCCTCGATGGATTGTTTCTTGTAGAGAGCCTGATCTGCCGGAGGCATGTCACGTAACAGGGCGGGATCTTTGGTTCCCCATCCATACCAACCCTTCAAATCCTTGCCGTTGAAAAGGGAGGTAAAACCGGGAGGTGGCGACTGAACCTGTGCCAGAGGTTTAATGGTAGTACAGACCAGAGCGGCGATGAATACGGATGAAAGAATTCTCATGATGTTTGATTGATAACATATTGGATGGACTGTGGCGAGTGGGTAGTTGGAGAAAAATGCCAAAGGCATCTTTTTTACTCTGGATAGGAAAGCGGTACTAAGTTGGGGGGCACTTCATATCGCTAAAACCCGTTCCTAGATTCGCAGCGGCTAACCGGCCGAAACAGTTTTTAATTTCGATTAAACCCTGGAATGGCATTCTGGCGACGAACCATCCATGAACTCCTTCCCAAATTCTTTGATGTGTTCCAAAAGCGCCGTGCTGGTGACTGTATTCATTCTTACCAGATCTACTTTGTAGGGAATAGAAAGTTCGTCCATTTCCAGGGAGATCTTCGCCTGGTCTTTCATGCTCAAATCGCCATATAAGGCGAGGTCCACATCGCTGGTTGCGTTGAACGTGCCCATTGCCCTGGAACCAAAAAGGACGACACGATCGACCTTTGAGTGCTTCGCCAACACCTTGTTAATCAAATCACGATGCTTGGCGCTCAATCCATCGCTCACGATGCGTTGGCCTTCTTATCTAAAGTTTGTAGAAGTCGATGAAGCAGCGGTTGGAAGTCGTTTTGAATCAGTTCCAAAGCCTCAAGCATGGTCTCCTCCTCATAGGTATGTGTGAGCAGATTACGTTTCTCCAGAGCAATAAGGGCGGTTTCCGTATCGTCAGCACCCAGATACTCTGATTCAAACGCCTGGCGAATGACTTCGCGCGGTGATTTGACATTGAACCCTTCGTAAAAAAGTAAATCCTTGAGAACTTTCCACCCCAGCTCGAAGGTTTATTCGAAACGTTGAATCACACCGTCCTGTTCAAGGCGGCCAAGAACATCATAGCCATTGACCAAAGCTTCAGAAAGCCGTGTTTCGGCCTTCCTGAACTGCTGGAGTCTTTGCTTCCAGCGGATGGGATCGCTATTGCTCATGCTCTTCCTTTTTGGACGATGGATTCAGCCATGAAAAACGGCGACTCATGGTTAGAGCGGCATGCATTCTTTCCTTAACAGTCGTTCCAGCCCACTGCTCAAATTGATGTCGACGAGATGCGCTGGCGCAAGAACTGCGGCGCGGATTCAGTTGAGGATTTTCATGACTGTCTACAAAACTCATTTGCTGAACCCAAACCTACTGGTTCCTATCAGCTGGGTCAACCATGAGGCGATTTGAACTTGAGATGGGATGGCTTAAAGGCAATGCCTTGCCGTGTGATATCTTGATTGAGTTTTAGAGGATTTCCGATACCAGTTTGCTTCATTGCGAAGCACAGGATAAAACAATCCCCTTTCTTTTGAGATTTGCATGGGTGCGATTAAATGTGCGAGGTGAATGGATTGTTTTTTAACCACAGAGGACACGGAGAGCACAGAGTTATCATGTTTTTCATTAGTATATTCCAACTTTCTGTGAGCTCAGTGTCCTCTGTGGTTTTAATAGGTTTGCCCCGTGGAAACAATCGTGCCCGAGTTGCATCCATTATAGAATTCGATCTGGTTGATGAGCGTGAATGATGCTACCAAGCCATTGTGCTCTTGATTTAAATTGGCGTGTTATTTGAGAAATGTTCTTAGCGGTAGACATAGGTGGGACCAAGACGATTGTCGCTTCTGCTGACAGCGAAGGCAACATCGTCGAGCGAGTCCAATTTGCAACACCAAAAGAACTGGGACCTGGAGTTGAGATGATTCGATCCGCGGCCTCAACGATAGGGGGAAAGTCAAATTTTGAAGCTATGGGTGTTGCGATTGGGGGACCGTTGAGCATTCAAGAAGGAAAAGCAAGTCCATTGCATCAACCTGCCTGGTCAGGCTTTTCTATTCGAGAGGTCTTTGGAGGCATGTTTCAGTGTCCGGTATTCTTCGATGTCGACACGAATGTCGCAGCAGTAGGGGAATACTATTCGCGAAATGAAAAGGTCGACCCATTACTCTATGTCACGGTCAGCACGGGAATGGGCGGGGGGTTGATCAGGGATGGAAAGGTATTTCGAGGTGCAGACTCGAATCATCCCGAAATCGCCCATCAGGCCATTCCAATGATCCGCAACATCGAAAACGCCAAATGTGCTTGCGGACTCTCAGATTGCCTGGAAGGACTGGTATCTGGCCGGGCGATCGAAAGAATCTACGGCAAACCTCCCGCCAGTCTGGATGAATGGGAATGGGAAGAAGTCGCACTACACCTGGCCCAAGGACTGCGCAATGCGTCTACCATTTACAGTCCTGAAAGAATCATTCTTGGAGGCAGTGTAGCAATAGGCGGTGGACAGGGACTTCTGGAACAGCTCAGGAGTTTTCTGAATTCGAATCTACGTCTCGTAAAATGTCCTGAAGTCACATTCAGCAGCCTCGGGAAAGACGCCCCGATCGTCGGCGCTGCTCGTATTGCGATTCTCGGGCACGATGGAGGTGGGGATGAATCCGAAGTTCTATGGTGATATTCAGCGGCTGTAATGAGGTGAATGGTGGGGCAGGGGTGTGTTTGAAAACGGTGATTGTCGGGTTTTAGGTGCACAAATGTGGATAGTATCAAATCATGTTGCAGAAGCGTGGAAATAGTTCATGCAAAAGCAAGTCAACTTTCAATAAATTATGTTCATTCACAACATTTTTAGTGAGATATGTAAAAGTTCTTGAATTCAAAAGAGTCGGATTTTAAAAAAATTTGATCCAAAAAAATCAAACAAATGAAATTGGTCCAAATAGAACTTTTACTGGTAATCATTCTCGCAGTCGGTTCTGCCTGTCGAAGTACGCGAAAACCGGGATTCCCCAGGCAATCATTTGACGAAGCAAAATTAGTGCGTCAATTAGAGGATGAGTTTGATTTGCCTGCAAAAATCACCGATTTTTATAAGAAAAAGCAAGAAGGTGTGTCAGATACGGAATTGCGATCACTTCGTAATGAAGTTGTGTTATTTCGTGTGGCTCTCATTAACCTTAACTATAACCAATTCGTGGCCAGTTTTTCATTGAATAAACAAATAATTGATACCACAGCGGACTTGGCTGATTTCGGGGTGGATCTTGCCGCTACAGCAGTTGGAAGCGCTTCTACCAAAACTGTTCTGAGCTCGATATCTGCAGGAATCAGTGGTAGTAGAGTTTCGATTGATAAAAACTTTTTTTACGAAAAAACGGTACCGGTGTTGGTGTCAACAATGAATGCCGAACGTAAAAAGGCTCTAGCGCCAATCCTGATAGGACAAAATAAGTCGCTTAATGATTACCCAATAGTGCAGGCAATTTCAGACCTCGATGCCTACTATCTTGCAGGTACCTTCCTCGGAGCATTGCAATCTATCCAAGCAGATGCAGGGGAGAAGGAGAGTATAGCGGAGGATAAACTTAATAAAATACGTTCAACTAATTTCATGGACGACAAGTGGGGCGAATCGATTCGGTTGTTTTGGCAACCAGTGAATGCTGGTAATCAGAAAAAGCTTCTTGATTGGATTAAAGAACATTTTGCAGACAATAGCCTTGAGGACTTGATTAATAATAAGGATAAAAAGTTTGTTGACGCCCGGAAAAATGTAATTGACCAGTTGAAGGTGAATATTCCTTCAAACATTGATGATCTTCCCGAGGATCTAAAATATAGAACAGCTTTGCTAATGTTTCGGCGACCCGTAGATTCGGATGCAAAAGCTCAAATTGAAGAGTGGCTGAATGCAAATGGACTAAGCAACATTCCGATTGAGACTTTCGTGAGCGGAGACTTGTTTGGTTCCATGCGGAACGGTGTCAAAAAAGCCAATCACAACTTCGCATATAAACGGATGAGATGAGCCGCCATGTCAATCAGGGGCTTTTCCAAAAGGAAATATGCCCTCAA
>Ga0255764_10003324_pt1 | contig 12824 bp, 15 predicted proteins | sample 071ome_30_FD_179964 | JGI IMG/M metagenome (GOLD analysis project Ga0255764, IMG submission 179964) | Coastal salt marsh microbial communities from the Groves Creek Marsh, Skidaway Island, Georgia - 071406AT metaG (version 2) | ecosystem: Environmental > Aquatic > Marine > Intertidal zone >... | reverse complement strand
AAATTAAGTTTACTAGAAATCTCTAAAAATTTAGAAAAACCCCAAGGTGTTTCATTAGATAATCCTATGTAACGAATTTTTCCTTGGTCTACGAATTTTTTTAGACCTTGAAGGACTGACTCAATGTCATTCCATTTATTCTCTTTGGTGTCATGAGCATAGTCACGTTTTCCAAAAAAATTGGTATTTCTCTCCGGCCAATGTAATTGATAAAGATCAATGTAATCTGTTTGGAGTCTTTTTAAACTTCCCTCAATCGCAAGAGCCATATTTTTTTCAGTGTAGTTTCCACCTCCACCTCTTATCCAACTAGGACCAGGACCGACCATTTTTGTAGCTAAGATAATCTTTTCTCTTTTCTTTGTTTTTTTAAACCAGTTACCAATAATAGTCTCTGTTGAGCCCTGCGTTTCCTCCCGTGGTGGAACCGAGTAAACTTCAGCCGTATCAAAAAAATTTACACCTTTATCAAAAGCGTAATCCATTTGTTCGAAACCTTGAGCCTCAGTATTTTGCTCGCCCATATTCATAGTTCCAAGACAAATTAAACTTACATCAATGTCTGTGTGACCAAGTTTTTTAAATTTCATAGAACTTAATTACTTTAATTATTAAAAACTTCAAAGAGTTATTTCAAATTATGGAGCTGGGTTAGGATTGTTTTGATGAACTTTATTAATGTCATTTATAATTTCCTTGGATAATTCTATGTCTATACTTTCAATATTTTCTTTAAGCTGTTCAATCGTAGTTGCTCCAATGATATTGCTTGTAACGAATGGTCTAGTATTTACGAAAGCTAAAGATAAATGGGTTAAAGACATTTTGTATTTTTCAGCTATTTTAAAATATTCATCAACTGCCTTGTATCCATTTTCTTTTCTGTATCTTCCCCATATATCTGCGTAGAGACCCATTCTAGATTTTTTGGGCATTTGATTATTTCTATATTTTCCAGTTAGGTACCCAAAAGCCAGAGGTGAGTAAGCTAACAAGCCAACATTTTCTCTACAAGAAATTTCTGCCATTCCAATCTCATAAGTTCTGTTTAATAAACTATATGGATTTTGCACTGAAACAATTTTTGGCAAATTAGAAATTTTTGCAATTTCTAAAAATTTAGAAAAACCCCAAGGTGTCTCGTTAGATATTCCAATGTGTCTTATTTTACCTTGCTTGACATATTTTTCCAAAATTCTCAAAACCGATTCTAAGTCGTGCCAATTTTTTTCATCAGGATTATGATCGTAATCTAGTTTGCCAAAAAAGTTTGTGTTTCTTTCAGGCCAATGTAATTGATAGAGATCAATGTAATCTGTTTGAAGTCTTTTTAAACTATCGTGCAATGCTGCTTCAATTCCTTTCTCGTGATATTCGTTTCCACCACCTCGTATCCATTTCCATCCTGGACCTGCAATTTTTGATGCTAAAATAATTTTATCTCTGTTTTTTTTTTGATTAAACCAATTACCAATAATCACCTCAGTTTTTCCATAAGAATGATCCATTGGTGGAGTAGCGTATAGCTCGGCAGTATCAAAAAAATTGATGCCTTTTTCCAAGGCATAATCCATTTGTGCAAATCCGTCTTCTTGAGAATTTTGCTGCCCCCATGTCATTGTGCCAAGACATATTTGACTTACGTTTAGATCAGTATTTGCAATTTTTTTATATTTCATAATTTTTTTTTGAATATGGGTTATTAGATTAGATAAGCTCTATTGAAAAGTAGTAAAAAAACACTATATTGTAGTTATGGTATTTAACAAACAAACAACAGCAGCAAAATCATCAGTATCTGAAGCTATACTAGACCAAGGTCTAAGAGCTTACATGTTAAAAGTATATAATTACATGTCATCAGGTGTGCTACTGACTGGATTTATTGCTTTATTATTTTTCAAACTTTCTGTTGTAACAGGAACTTCAGGAGAGATTTTAGGTTTAACATCATTTGGAAATGCTGTTTATGCATCTGCACTTCAATGGGTATTTATGTTAGCTCCTTTAGGAATTGTTTTTTATATGAGTTTTAACATTGCAAAGATGACAGCAGCTAAAGCTCAAACAACTTTTTGGATTTTTGCAGCCTTGATGGGAGCATCACTTTCATCAATATTTTTAGTTTACACGGGAACTAGTATAACAAGAGTATTCTTTATTACCTCAGCAACTTTTGGTGCAATGAGTATTTATGGATATACGACTAATAGAGATCTTACAAAATTTGGCTCTTTCTTAATGATGGGATTAATAGGAATAATTATTGCCTCTATCGTTAATATATTTTTGAAGTCATCTATGATGTATTTTGTAATTTCAATTTTAGGCGTTTTGATCTTCGTTGGGTTAACTGCTTATGATACTCAAAAAATTAAAAATATGTATCTAGAAAGTGATAGCGGCGAAGTTGTTGGAAAAAAAGCTGTAATGGGTGCTTTAACGCTTTATTTAGATTTCATTAATTTATTTATAATGCTTCTAAGACTTTTTGGTCAAAGAAGATAATTATTTTACAGAGCGTAAATTATTCCACTTAACTTTTTCAATTAAACTTAAAAGATTGCTAGATTTTTCTAGAATAAATCCATTTCTATCTTTTATATAAAATTTTTCATTGTAACTTTTTGGTTTTAAATTTTTTAATATTCTTAAAATTGGTCTTTCCGAAGCTCTTTGGTAAACATCAAATGATATTTCTTTTGGTCCAATCGAAACTCCATAGTCTTTCCAAGATCCATTAGCAACCATTTGTCCGTATAAATTAAGAATAGTTTGAAGTTCTTTTTTTACAAAAAAGATTTCTTTTTCTTCATTATTATTAGGTACATTATTAACTACTAACTTCAAATTTCTCATAATTTATATTTATTAATTAAAGGTATTTGAAAAGCGGTAAACACAAAAGTTAAAGGTAAGATTCCCCAAACCTTAAAATTAACCCAAACAATTTCCGTTTGAGTTCTCCAAACAAGTTCATTTAGCAAAGCTAAAAAAATGAAAAAAATTATCCATCTATAATTGAGTTTATCCCAACCTATTTCATTCATTTGTATTGCATTATTGAAAAAAAACTTAAGGAAGTTTTGATTTAGGAATACTTTTCCAAAAATTAAAACAATTGCAAAGATAATGTTGATTATAGTTGGCTTCATATAAAGAAATACGGGATTATTAAAATAAAGCGTTAGCCCACCAAAAATTGATATAATTATTCCACCAATCAAAGGAAGATAAGGTATTTTTTTTTCAACTATATAACTTATTAAAACTGCTATTAGAGTTGCGATAATGAGTGGAGGAATAGCTATGCTTAAATTATTCCCACTCTTATAATATACTGTAAAGAAAATTAATAAGGGCCCAAAGTCAGTGATAAATTTTAATAAGGACTTATTCACACTAAATCTTTAGCATAAAACTATTTTTAAATAAATTTATATATTGATTTTTAGATAAAAGTTACTATCTTTAAATCAATGGCTGCAAACGTCGCAAAGTTTTCAATCGGAACAATCGTTAAGCATAAACATTTTGATTTTCGTGGAGTGATTTACGATGTGGATTTTGAATTTAATAATTCAGAGGAGTGGTATCAATCTATACCAAAAGATGTGAGACCTCGAAAAGACCAGCCCTTTTATCATTTGCTTGCTGAGAGTAATGACGTGACTTATGAAGCCTATGTCTCCGAGCAAAACCTTCTGATAGATAAATCCAAGCAACCGGTTAAGCATCCCTTAATTGATGAAATATTTGTTGGAAAAAAAGGCTCTAATTATCTAAAGCTTTCGAACTAAAAAATCTTCTTTCGCCACAAATCCAACAATATTAGATCAAATCTAAAACATAGAGTCTTACTAACTTTGTAATTGTTAATGCCTAATTGAGAATAATTTTACCTCTTTAACTCCCTCATTTCTCAATTAGGCGAAACAAGCATCTTTCCATAAAAGCAGAACTATTATAATTGTACTTCGTACAATGTTTAAATTTTTTTCAGCGAGCAATATTTATTCTTTTATCCAAAAATTAATTAAATTTATTAATTCAATCTTCTTTCTAATTCTAATTATTGGTTTAACTTTTGCTTTGGTTTTATCTCCACCCGATTACATTCAAGGAGACTCAGTGCGGATTATGTATGTCCATGTTCCTTCAGCTTGGCTTGGTTTAGCAAGTTTTTCGGTTATTACACTTTTATCCATATTAAATTTTATTTTTAAAATAAAAAATTTTTATTTTATAAATAAAAGCATTGCTCCAATTGGATTGTTATTTACATCCTTAGCAATTGTAACTGGATCGCTATGGGGCCAACCAACATGGGGTACATGGTGGGCATGGGATGCAAGACTAACATCGATGTTAATTCTAATGTTATTTTATGTTTTTTATATTTTGTCTTTTAAACTTATAAACAATGAGGAAACTACGATTAAGGTATCTTCCATAATTGCAATTGTTGGATCTATTAATATTCCAATAATTAAATATTCCGTAGATTGGTGGAATACGCTTCATCAACCGGCCAGCATTAAAATCTCAGGTTCGAGTTCTATTCATAGTGCTATGTTGGTTCCATTATTGTTAATGTTGTTGGTTTTCTTGTTATATGCTGCGTTAATTTTTCTAATGAAATACAAAACAGAAATCATTAGAATAAAGAAAAAAAACATTAAAAGATTATGATTGCAGATTTTTTATCAATGAATGGTTACGGACTTTATGTATGGGCATCGTTTAGTGCTGTAATGATTTCATGTGCAGTTGTTTATTTTAGAACTAAAAAAACTCTTAAAAAATATGAACGAGAGTTTTTAGCTGAGCTTCAAGCCTTAACGTTGGAAGAAAAAAGTAAAGCGATTGAAAATTCTAAAATTGCACAACAAATTTTAGCGACTAGCACAAAATCAAACTAGAAGCATTTTAAATGCTTTCGTCAAAAGTTAAAAATAGAATAATATTTTTAACCACCGTTGCTTTAATCACCTTAGTAGCAATTTTTTTTGTCATCCAATCTTTAGATAAAAATATTTTATATTTTTCTTCTCCAACCGAAATTAAACAATCAGAGGATGTTGTTACTGGAAAAAAAATGAGGATTGGAGGAATGGTAAAAAAAAACTCAATTAAAATAAGTGAAAACAATATTCAGTTTATCGTAACTGATTTTAACAACGAAATTATAGTTAATTTCTCCGGAACTGTTCCCAATCTTTTTGCTGAAGAGAAGGGTGTAGTAGCTGAAGGTAAATTAAAAGACAAATCATTTTTTGAAGCTGATAGAATTTTAGCAAAACATGACGAAAATTATATGCCTCCAGAAATAAAAAAAATAATGAATAATTCTAATGCTAAATAATACTGGTCATTTATTAATATTTCTCGTGATGTTCTTATCGTTGACCATTATTTATAAATCGTATTTAGAATTAAAAATTAACTCTCAAAAAATTAGTAATAGTATTTATCAATTAAGTTTGTTTCAATGCACTTTTGCCATATCAAGTTTTTTAGTTTTAATAGTAGCATTTATTAATTCTGATTTTTCTTTAATTAATGTTTATGAAAACTCTCACTCAGCGAAACCACTTTTTTATAAGATTGCAGGAGCCTGGGGAAATCATGAGGGCAGCCTTTTACTTTGGATAAATATTTTAGTTATATTTTCTTATTTTTTTTTAATTTTTAATTTTAATCATTTAAAAAAATTTAGGTTATTAACTTTAATTATTCAAAATTTGTTAATTTTAGGTTTTGTTATTTTTTTATTAAAAAATTCTAATCCATTTAGTGCTTTGGAGCCTGTGCCATCAGAAGGTTTAGGCCTAAATCCAATTTTGCAGGATCCTGCTTTAGCAATACATCCTCCACTACTTTATTTAGGCTTTGTAGGATGTTCGATATATTTTTCTGCTGCTATGGCATCAATGCTTGCAAACTACAGAGGCAAATCTTTTGCTTTATCTATTAAATCTTGGGTTCTTATTTCTTGGTGTTTTCAAACTCTAGGCATAATAGTTGGATCTATTTGGGCTTACTATGAATTAGGTTGGGGAGGTTTTTGGTTTTGGGATCCTGTTGAAAATGCTTCGTTGCTTCCTTGGTTCGCGATTACAGCACTAATGCATTCTGTAATGGTTTTGGAGAAGAGAGATAATCTATACAGCTGGGTTATCATACTTTGTTTATTAACTTTTATTTTAAGTGTTACTGGAACTTTTTTAGTCAGATCAGGAATTTTAAATTCGGTTCACACATTCGCAAGCGATCCAGCACGAGGTATTTATATACTTATATTCTTGTCTTTGATGATTTTATCATCATTAGTTATTTTTTTTAAATTTTATAAAAAAGAAAATTATAGTTTTAATTTTAAGAGCAAAGAAACTTTTATTTTAATTAATAATTGGTTTATGACATTTTTTTTAGTTACCGTTTTTATTGGTACGCTGTATCCAATTTTCTTAGATGTTTTAACAGATGTAAAAATATCTGTTGGTCCACCATTTTATAATATAGTAATTATTCCTTTAGTTATTCCTTTGCTTTTATTAATGGTTTTTGGACCCCAGTTTAATTGGATTAATTCAAATAAATTTTTTTCTACTAAGTTAATAATTTTAATTTTAGGAGCTGTGGGAGTAAATTTATTTATATTTTTTATATTTGGTAGCTACAGCTTTTTAACTAACTTAATATTTATTTCTTCTATATTTTTAATTTTTTATTCACTGATAGAATTGAAAAAAGTATTACAAAAAAAGATTAAATTTAATTTACCCAGAATTATTTCACATCTAGGTTTTGGTATGTTGGTTTTATTTATAGGTATTAATCATCAATATTCTTTAGAAGATGATTTTAATTTAAAAGTGGGTGATGAAAAAAAATTTTCTCATTACGAAATTTTTTTTGATGACATTAAACTCAAGGAAGAAACAAATTATAAAGCAGTCATAGGTAACTTTAGAGTTAAAAATATAAAAAATGATACTACTCAGTCGTTAAACCCTGAGATTAGAATTTACGCAAATCCAGAAACCTTGACTTATGAGGCAGCTATTAAAACAAGGATATCATCTGATTTATATTTGACGATGAGCAATATATCACGGTCAGATTTTTATAATATTAAGTTTCAAAACAAACCTTTTATGATCTGGATTTGGATTTCAGCACTCACAATCGTACTTGGCGGGTTTTTACAATTATTAAATAGAAGAAATGAAAATTAGTTTTTATAAAATTATAATATTTGTAATTGTTTTTTTTCTCTTAATTGTTTTTTGGTTAGGTTTGCAAAAAGATAATAGCTACAACACCAAGAGTTTAGTTGGCACTACTTTAAGCAGTTTTAATTTACCTTCAATTAATAATGGAGATGCTATTACAGAAAATTATTTAAAAAATAATAAATTTACCATAATTAATTTTTTTGCTTCTTGGTGTGCACCATGTCGAATAGAACATAAATATTTATTAAATCTTTCTAATAATGGAATTAAAATTGTTGGTGTGAATTTTAAAGATAAAAAAGATAATGCACTTCAGTTTTTAAATGAGCTTGGCAATCCCTATGAATTTGTTGCTCAAGACGTAGATGGCAAAGCTTCTATTTCTTTTGGTATTTATGGTATTCCAGAATCTATTATAGTTAATGATAAATTAATTGTTATTAAAAAAGTTATCGGCCCGATTAACCAACAAATTTATGAAGAAATTTTAGAAAACCTTAAATGAATTTAAAAAGACTTATAATAATTTTTTTTTTATTTTTTATTTCATTAAATGCAAATGAAAATAATAATAAGTTAACCGAAATTTATAAAAATTTACGATGTTTGGTTTGCCAAGGGCAATCAGTTGCTGATTCAAATTCTGAATTTGCTTCGACCTTAAAATTAGTTGTGCAAGATCAAGTTAAAGAAGGAAAGTCAGCTGATGAAATCTATGAGTTTTTAATTAGTAAATATGGTGAATGGATCGTTTATAATCCCCCTTTTAATAAAAAAAACTTTTTCTTGTGGGTTTTACCTTACTTATTTTTAATTTTAGGTGGCCTTTTTATTTATGTTTTGATTAGAAAAAATAGGCATAATAAGGCTAATTGAATGTGTACTTTTTATAACTTAGGTTGTATTTTTCAAAAATGAAATTTAAATTTCTTCTAGCGTTTATTCCAGTTTTGCTTTTCAGCCAGCATTTGTCTGCAGCTGAAGATGGTCATAATATTTCTGTCTACACAGGGACTTTTGATGTGATTGATAAAGAGGGCGATGATCAAACTACATTAATTGGAATAGAACATAAGAATAAAGATCTATTTCGAGATACCTGGATAGGAAGATTTTCACCAACAACAGGTGCTTTCGTAACTGGAAAAAGTTCTGTTTATATTTATACAGGCATAGAGGCAGATTACAATTTAGGTCCAATAAATATTTCTCCAAGTTTTGCGCCAGGATATTACGAAGCCGGTGATGGAAAAAATTTAGGTTCAGCATTAGAATTCAAGTCAGAAATAAAAATCGGTTTTGATTTATTTAAAAACGCAAATCTAGGATATAGTTACAGTCACATTTCAAATAATGATTGGGGAGATGTAAATCCAGGAACTGACAACCAATCAATAACTTTTTCTAAAAAGTTTTAAAAGAAATGTCATTAAAAGATTGTTACAACTTTGAGGATTTTAGAAAACTTGCAAAAAAAAATCTGCCATCTCCAATTTTTCATTATATTGATGGAGGTGCAGATGATGAATCTACTTTAAGAAGAAACACTGAGTCTTTTTCAAAGTGTGACTTAATACCAAATATTTTAGCTAGTGTGGGTGAACCAGATCTTTCCGTAGAGGTTTTTGGTCAAAAAATTAAAATGCCTTTATTTTTATCTCCAACTGCTATGCAAAGACTTTATCATCATGATGGCGACAAAGCTTCAGCAAGGGCGGCTGAAAAGTTTGGTACTTTTTATAGCATGTCAACAATGGCAACTTCTTCTATTGAAGAAATCGCAAACATTTCAAGTGGACCAAAATTATTTCAGTTATACATACACAAAGATCAAGCACTAACTGATAATTTAATTGATAGATGTAAGAGCGCTGGTTTTAAAGGTCTATGTTTAACAGTTGATACTGTTGTTGCAGGTAATAGAGAAAGAGATCATAGAACGGGATTTACAACTCCACCTAAACTGACATTAAAAAGTTTAATGAGTTTTGCAGCTCATCCAAAGTGGACATTAAATTATTTATTACATGAAAAATTTAAATTAGCTAACGTTGCACATTTTACAAATAAAGGTTCAAGTATTGCTAAAGGCGTGATGGAGTACATCAATGAACAATATGATCCTGCAATGAGTTGGAAGGATGCGGAATATTGTATTAAACGTTGGCAAGGACCCTTTGCGTTAAAAGGTTTAATGTCAGTGGAAGATGCTAAAAAAGCCGTGGATATTGGAGCTTCTGCAATTATGTTATCTAATCATGGAGGCAGACAACTAGATGGTTCAAGGTCTCCATTTGATCAGCTTCCTGCAATTGTAGATGCTGTTGGAGGAAAAATAGAAATCATTGTTGATGGGGGCATAAGAAGAGGAACTCACGTTCTTAAAGCTCTAGCCTTAGGTGCTACAGCTTGCAGTTTTGGAAAAGGTTTTTTATTTGCACTAGGCGCTGGAGGTCAACCGGGTGTAGAAATGTTTTTACACAGACTAAGAGAAGAAATTAGAAGAGATATGATATTAATGGGTTGTAAATCAATTAAGGAATTAAACCCAAGTAAAATCGCTTACCGATAAACTTTATGAAACTAGCAAAAAATTTAGATAGATTAGGCACAGAGTCAGCCTTTAGTATTTTAGCTGAAGCAAAAAAAGTAGAAGCTCAAGGAAAAGAAATGATTTATCTTGGACTTGGTCAACCAGATTTTAAATCTCCCAAACATGTTGTCGATGCAGCAAAAAAAGCTTTAGATGATGGTCATCATGGATATGTTTTATCCAATGGAATTTTAGAGTGTAGGCAAGCCGTTACTAGAAAAATAAAAAAACTTTATAACAAGGATGTTGATCCAGACAGAGTTATGATTATGCCTGGAGGTAAACCTACAATGTTTTTTGCCATTTCTATGTTTGGTGAACCTGGTTCAGAAATAATATTTCCTACTCCTGGATTTCCAATTTATGAATCAATGATTAATTACTCAGGTGCAAAAGGTGTTCCTTATGATATTTTAAAAGAAAAAGATTTAAAATTTGATCCTGAAAAAATTCTTTCACTAATTACAGATAAAACAAGATTGTTGATTATAATAAATCCTAATAATCCAACTGGTAGTTTTGTTGAAAAACCAGCAATCGATTTTTTAGCTGAAGGATTAAAAAAGCATCCTCATGTTACAATTTTAAGCGATGAAATATACAGCAGACAAATTTATGACAATAAAGAAATGCCTACATTTTTTAACTACCCAGATTTACAAGATAGATTAATTGTCCTCGATGGCTGGAGCAAAGCTTATTCGATGACAGGATGGAGATTGGGTTGGAGCGTTTGGCCAGAAAATTTAATTCCACATGTTAACCGTTTAGCGGTTAATAGTTTTTCTTGTGTTAACGCAGCTGCACAGTATGCAGGTATCGCAGCATTAGATGGTCCAGATGATTTTATTAATAATATGATGAAAGAATTTAACATTAGAAGAAAACTTGTAACAGATGGTTTGAATAACATTCCAGGTATCGAGTGTCCTATGCCAGGAGGAGCTTTTTATGTTTTTCCTAAAGTTATAGGCACAGGAATGAATGGATCAGAGTTTACAAAAAAATGTATGTATGAAGCTGGAGTTGCAATTGTACCAGGAACTGCGTTCGGTACTACAGCTAAGGATTATGTGAGGATAAGTTTTGCAGCTTCTCAAGACAATATAAGCAAAGCCCTTGAAAAAATTAAAAAAATGCTTGGATAACTTGCATTGTTTTTTGACCTGTAAATATAATAATTATAGAATAATTTTATGACAAATCTTCAAATGCCAAAAGTTGAACAGTCAATTTTATCAATGAAAGATAAAATTGTTTCTGATTTTGAAAATATTTTAGATTTTAAAAATATTTTATTTGATGATGATGAAATAAGACCTTATGAGACAGATGCTCTAGCAGCTTATAAACAAAAACCTTTAATTGTAGTTTTACCAGAGACAGTCGAACAGGTTAGTAAAATTTTAAAATATTGTAATGAAAATAAAATAAAAGTTGTTCCAAGAGGTGCTGGCACAGGTTTATCTGGAGGATCGTTGCCACTGGCAGACTGTGTTTTATTAGGCATGGGAAAATTTAATAAAATTTTAGAAATTGATTACAAAAATAAATGTGTAGTTGCTCAACCTTGTGTAACTAATTTAGCGATCACGCATGCTGTGCAAGATAATAAATTCTATTATGCGCCGGATCCATCAAGTCAATTAGCTTGTTCAATTGGCGGCAATGTTGCCGAGAATTCTGGTGGAGTGCATTCTTTAAAATATGGAGCCACAACAAATAATCTTTTAGGGATCCAAGTTGTTCTAATGGATGGAACAATAACAAGATTTGGAGGCAAAACTTTAGATGCAGAGGGATATGACCTGTTAGGTTTGATGACAGGTTCTGAAGGTTTGCTAGGCGTGATAACTGAAGTAACTGTAAAAATTTTAAAAAGTCCTGAAGTTGCTAAAGCAGCTTTAATTGGTTTTTCAAATATTGAAGATGCAGGAAGATGTGTTTCCGAAATAATTGCAAAAGGAATTATTCCTGCTGGTATGGAAATTATGGATAAAGCTTTAACAAAAGCAACAAACGATTATTGTAAAGCAGGTTACCCGGTAGATGCAGAAGCTATGATGATTGTTGAACTAGACGGCACTGAGTCAGAAGTTAATGAATTAATTAATAGAGTAGAAGAAATAGCAAAAAAAAATAAATGTTCGAGCGTAAAAATAAGCAGATCAAATGAAGAGAGACTAAAATTTTGGGCTGGTAGAAAAGCTGCTTTTCCAGCATGCGGAGATCTAGCGCCAGATTATATGTGTATGGATGGGTCTATTCCAAAAGGTAAACTTGCCGAGGTATTAAAAGCAATTCAAAAAATGTCAGAAAAATATCAACTACCTGTGGCAAATGCTTTTCATGCAGGAGATGGCAATTTACACCCTTTAATTATGTTTAACGCAAACGATCCAGAGCAAATGAGAAAGACAGAAGAATTTGGATCGGAAATTTTAAAGTATTGTGTCAAAGTTGGGGGAGCATTAACTGGTGAGCATGGAGTTGGAATTGAAAAAAGAGAATTAATGTGTGAAGCTTTTAATGACACAGACATTCAACAACAACTAGATATTAAAAAAGCTCTTGATCCAAATTCATTATTAAATCCTGGTAAAGTTTATCCAATTTTAAGAAAATGTGCAGAAGAAGGGAGAGTTCATGTCCATGGAGGAAAAACTAAATTCCCAGACATCCCTAGATTTTAAATCTTCAGTACTAAAACCAGAAACAGAAGAACAGATTGCTGACATCATTAAGCGATGTTATAGAAAAAACATTCCTTTAGAAATCCAAGGAAGAAATTCAAAAAAAAATATTGGTCGAAATTTCCAAACTCAAAAAATACTTGATTTATCAAACTACTCAGGAATTATTAAATATGAGCCAGAGGAACTTTATATTAAAGTAAAGTCTGGAACGCCCCTTAAAGAAATTAAAGAAGCGATAGATAAAAAAAACCAACAACTTGCTTTTGAGCCAATTGATTTTGGGCCGTTGTTTTC
>Ga0255764_10003288_pt1 | contig 12901 bp, 10 predicted proteins | sample 071ome_30_FD_179964 | JGI IMG/M metagenome (GOLD analysis project Ga0255764, IMG submission 179964) | Coastal salt marsh microbial communities from the Groves Creek Marsh, Skidaway Island, Georgia - 071406AT metaG (version 2) | ecosystem: Environmental > Aquatic > Marine > Intertidal zone >... | reverse complement strand
CACGTCAGGACGTGGTCTCCCGAGCCAAAGGTTGATGGCAAGCCTCTCTCGTTACAAGCCATTGCGAAGAGCCTTCTCAACAAACTGGACGACCCCAGAAAGATAAACGTTTAAACGTTTATCTCATGAGATCCCTGCCAGGTTGAAATCACTCTGCGTCCGCTGAGCCTTTAACCCGTTTTCCCGACGCTACAGAGCGTTTCAGACCTTCAAATTTCCTCTGAGGCTCTTGCTGGATCTCAAGAGACGACCTCTAAAGCGGCGGAGATAGAGAATTCCGGGAGTGCGAGATATACGACTTTTTCGAGTGCGCTACCCGTCCACGGCTCCAGCTCGGACCCGCCACCGGTGGCGGATCTGTCGACAGATCCGCCTCCCGGCGGTTGACACACGCGTGAGTCAGCCTTCCGGGAAGTTCACTCCATTCACACATTTACCGTGGAATTCACACATCGCAGGGTACGTTACAGTCACCAGTACAACAAGGTCTCGTCTTTGGTCTGATCGGCGCGAGGGGGCCGTCCAATTGGCCCGTCCATTTCTCTCCGAGATCTGATTTCCGGGGCCACCACGCGCTCGTTCCGGTGCCGTGACGGACTCTCCGCCGCTGCGTTCGGGATAAAATGATTCTGTGAGAGCCATATGCGCCTTTCGGACCGGAATTCGACCCGTTCAGCCAACGCGTCGTCGACAGCCGAGACGCTGGAAAATCACCCACGCACGACGCACGACGCACGACTCACGACGCGCTTCGCCCGTTCCCGATTGCGTCCACGCCAGATGCCTCGCCTCCCTCTTCTCGCCGCAGCCCTCGTGGCGACATGCGCGACGGTCGCCGCGCAAGACAAGCTCGCTTGTGGAACGGTGCCCGACATCCAGGCCCAGTGTTTGCTGGACTGTCCCGACAGCCTCGTCAAGTCCGACTGCAGCTCGTACGGGGTGGACTGCTTCTGTAAGAACGACCAGGGCGAGATCGAGAACACCAACATCGAGGCCCCGGTGCTGTGCGGAACCGAGTCGCTGGAGGAGGCCTGTGGGAAGGAGTGCGGCGGCGCGTCGTTCATCGAGTCGTTCAGTTGCAAGAAGGACAAGCCGGACTGCAAGTGCGCCAAGGACGATGGCATCGAGGGTCTCGGTGACGATGCGCTGAAGGAAGACTTGGAATACGTTCTTTTGAACGACGAACTTGCGGCAGAGATCGAGGCGGAGTTGGTCAAGAACCCGAATCCCGCTCCGCCATCGCTCCTCCCGAACGGTACGATCATCCCGAGTGTTGCGGATGCTGCCGCCTCGGCGCCGACGGGCGATGTTGCGGCGGCCCCGTCGTCGGCCGTTGCCGCCTTTGGCGGGAGCGTCCTGGCCGTTGCGGCCGGACTGGCGCTGATCTGATCGACGAACGGATACGCTTCATTTTCAATGGAAAAGTGAAAAAAGTCAAGTCAGTCAGGTCAGGTAAAGTCAGGTAATTACTTTGGTTTGATCCACTCCCGCTCGACGAACCACGCGTACAGCCGCAGGGCGCGTTCGTAGTCGACAGAGTACGGCAAGGCGATGATGTCCTGCTTCGTCACGTAGCCCTGCGTTTGCTGGATCCGGAGGACGTCGTCCTTGATGGAAAGATACTGTGCCGGCAGGTAGCGCTCGTTGCAGCAGAGGCGGCGCTCCTCCATGTTGAGCGGCTCCGAGTCGGGCAGCGAGGTGACATCCAACGTGACGCCCCGCTTGGCCCGCCACAGCTGAAGACCGTTGACGCCCTTGCCCTCCGGCACAGATGCCACGCTGTCACGGACCATGTCGGCCGCCAGGTCCGCCCCCATGCCCCGAAGCTCTCGCTCGAGGACGTGCGAGTCGACGAGGATGCGCTGCAACTTGCTGCGCCCAGGCTGGTTGTTGATCGACGACTCCTTCTTCTTGATGCCGCCCGCCTCGATGAATGCGTCGACTTCCTCGAACGTGCGCATGCCCAGCGATCTGTACTCCTTGAGCTCCTGGATGCGCGACCGGAGCCGCGCCTCGACCGTCAGACCGTCGGCCAGCGCCTCCCACTGCGGGTGCGGCATGTAGCGCGCGAGCACGCGGAGCCTGCCGACAATATCCTTCTCCGCGGGCGTTCGCCGCCGGTCGATCAGCTGCTGGCGCTTGACCTTTACGAGGCCGCGAGAGAGCACAAAGTTCCTCCGCTTCTCTCGCTCGTCGAGCCGCTTGTTGTAAATCTCGATCAGGCGGAGCTTCTCCTGAACCTCCTCCGGCGTGTCGTCCTCTCCAAACTCGAGGTCGGCGATCAAGTGCTCGGCCTCGTGGTCGTACTCGGTCTCGAACTCGTTCCGCTTGATGTGATAGCCGCTCTGCTGCGACTCGGCCATCGCCACCGGCGCGCCCTCCGTGACACCTCCCCCTGCCCCGGCCAACGTTTTGTTGCCCGTCTGCGCCTGCGCCTGCGCCTCTCGTCCCTCCAGGCCCATCTCCCCGACCCCGCCGACCCCGCCGGCCGCAGCGGCCTCCTCCTTTGCCTTCTGCTTGGCGAGCTTGGCCATGGCAGTCTTGGTCAGTTTTCTCGGCTTTTTCGTCGTCGTGGCGTCAAACTTCGGCTCGATCTTCATGTCGTCGTCGGCGGCGGTCGGGTCAGTCGTCGCCGTCTTGGCGGTGACCCCAGCCGCCCCGGCCAATCCGGCCGTCACGCTCGGCGTGCCGCCCCGCGACGACTCCCCCTCCCACTCTTCCTCCTCCTTGACCACCGGCAGCTTGATCCCGCTCTTCATTAGCGCCATCTTGCGCGCACACGCCACCCGCTTCTCCTCCATCATCTGATTGATCTCTTCCGCCGTCATCGACGCCATCTCCGCCTTGCACGGCTTTGGAAACGACTCGGTGTCGATGTACACCCCGAAGTAGTGGTCCTTGCAGTCCTCCGCCGGCCGCCCCACGTGATTTGCCACCTGCTTCCAGTGCAACCCATACCGCTCGATCCCCTCCAACAGCAGCATCTCCTCGTCGATGCCCCAGTCCATTGTGTACACCGGCATGGACAGGTCGTCCACGATCCGATACGCGTGCGTGTTCTTGTGCGGATTCAGCTCCACCCCGACCGCAAAGCACTCCAGACACAGATCGAAATCCTGACACTCGTTGCACTTGACCCGCAGCGACGTGCTGAGGTCCTTCTGACAGTAGTCGCACACGTAGTGCCCGTTGGCGTGCGCGCGCGCGCGCTTCGTCCGAGTCCCATTCTCGCCACCCTTCTTTCGCTTGGCGTTGTTCCTGTTGGTAGTGGGTGGGTGGGTGGGTGGGTGAGGTGAGGTGCGGAACCGCGAGGAGGACTGAGTGAGGAGGGAGAGAGACAATCAGGGCTCCCCCACAGCGTCTCGTCGTCTCGTCGACGTGTCGTCTCGTCTTCTCGTCGACGCGCAGCGCTACCAACGGAACACTGGAACATAGAACATCCACGAGACGGAGCGGTGGCCGCGGGGGACGCCCGCACGGCCCCGTCGTTTTGGAATCATTCACGGCAAAAAAAGCACCGCACGTACCTTCCCATCGACGCCATGGTGGCTGGCGATGTGTACCCTACTACCCTCCTTGTCGTCGTCGTCGACCGTCGATCGATCCTTCGGATCCTTCGGAATCGCTCTGGTCGTGAGAGGACTGGCCCCCCCTTCCCAGTTCAGTCACCTCCCCAGTTCACTCCCCATCGCGGACACTTTTTGACAATTCGATCACAATGAACTGTACTACCGTCTCTGCCAAGACCACCCAGGTCACGATGGCCGCTGCCCGCGTGGGCGCTGCCAGGACGAGCGCTTGCCTGGTACGTTTCCATTCCCCAGTCGCCGATTCCAGGGCCCTGCTGGCTCCATTGGCGCGATCCGGCCCTGATATGTGGCATCGGGCGACCATCGACCCAAGTGGTCGCGCCGTCGGCGGCGGGCCGTCGACGAGGTGGCCCTGCCCTGCAGATTCGCTGGCTCTTTCTTATCCTGGGCGTTCGCTCCGCCTGGCTGCTTCCGGGAGGGGCGGATTCGCGCCCTCGCGCCGCATTCGTGCATTATATGTATGGCCCGAGGGGAAATGGGCGCCGTCTGGGGGGTATCCGGCTCTGGCCCGGCTCTCGTGTCGGCTCTCCACCCACTCGCCCACTCATCCACGCACCCACTCACGCTCTCCGAACCTCCGCCCGTCGCCACACCCGTCTGCAGAACAGGGCCGCGTTCTTCGGAAACGCCAAGACCCTGGCCCCGGCCTCCTCCAAGGCTGCGATGGCCGCCAAGAGGCAGGCTGTCAGGGGAGCCGTTAAGGTCAACGCCAAGATCGGTGACACCCTCGAGGAGTTCCTGATGGAGGCCACGGGCGATGCCAAGCTGAGGCAGGTGATGATGTCCATGTCTGAGGCCATCAGGACCATTGCCTTCAAGGTGAGGACTGCCTCGTGCGGTGCCACCGCCTGCATCAACTCCTTCGGAGACGAGCAGCTCGCCGTCGACCTGCTTGCCGACAAGTTGCTGTTCGAGGCCCTCCGCTACTCGGGATGCTGCAAGCTCGCTTGCTCCGAGGAGGTCCCGGAGCCCCTGGACCTCGGTGGCTCTGGATTCAGCGTGGCGTTCGACCCGCTGGACGGATCTTCCATCGTCGACACCAACTTCTCGGTCGGAACCATCTTCGGAGTCTGGCCGGGTGACGAGCTGACGGGAGTCACCGGGCGCGACCAGGCTGCCGCCGGAATGGGAATTTACGGACCGCGTACCGTGTTCTGCCTTGCTCTCAAGGACGCCCCGGGATGCCACGAGTTCCTCCTGCAGGACGATGGCAAGTGGCTCCACGTCAAGGAAACGGTGGGTATTGATCTCGACCGACGTGTGACCGCTCATTGCGGCCCCCCCCCCCTTCTGACTCTCTCACTCGCGCCACGCGCTTCGCTCGTTCGCCGCAGACCCACATCGGGGAAGGCAAGATGTGCGTGTTTATCCGGCGCTCACGCATTTGCCCACTCCTTCACTCCTTCACTCCTTCACTCCTTCACTCCTTCACTCCTTCACTCCTTCACTCCTTCACTCCTTCACTCCTTCACTCCTTCGCTCACGCATTCGCCCGCTCGCTCTCCCAGGTTCTCCCCGGGTAACCTGAGGGCCACCTTCGACAACCCGGAGTACAAGAAGCTCATCGACCACTACGTCGAGGACCAGTACACCCTGCGTTACACGGTGGGTATTGATCTCGACCGACGTGCGCCCGCTCATTGCGCCCCTCTCACTCGCTCACTCGCGCTACGCGCTACGCGCTTCGCTCGTTCGCCAGGGAGGAATGGTGCCGGACGTTTTCCAGATCATCGTCAAGGAGAAGGGTAGGGTACTGACCTCGGGTATTGATCTCGACCGACGTGTGCTCGCTCGACGTGCGCCTGCTCATCGCGGCCCCCCTCCCCCCTTCTTACTCTCTCGTTCGTTCGTTCGTTCGTTCGTTCGTTCGTTCGTTCGCCAGGGGTGTTTACCAATGTCATTAGCCCGACGACCAAGGCCAAGCTCAGGCTGCTGTTCGAGGTCGCCCCGCTCGCCCTCCTCGTCGAGAAGGCCGGCGGCGCTTCCTCGTGCGATGGCAAGTGCGTCTCAGGGCTCGACGTCACCGTCGAGAAGCACGATCAGAGGACGCAGATCTGCTACGGTTCGACCGGCGAGGTCGCGAAGTTCGAAAGGTATCTCTATGGGTCCTCCCCGAGGTTCGACTGACGAGGGAGCACAGTTTCATTGTAATCACGCCCAGATGGCTTCAACGACCTTGTAGACGTCCTAGTTGATGGACCAGGCCGTCCCCCCCAGCGCGTTGAGCGACTCGTAGACGGGGAAGCACCCGTTGCGGGTGCCCTCGATCATCTGCGTGTCGGCCTGCTCGGGCAGGCCCAGACAAACGGCGGGTACGACCCTTACTACGCGAGTCTGTTTTCGGGCGGCACGAGCTTCAAGGGGCAGACGCCGAGCATCTCGGCGAGCTACACGTTCGACCTCAACTAAAAACGTCCTGGCTAGAAGAAGACGCAGACGGTGCCGACGCAGCTTCTGTGTGTGTGCCGAGCAGTGCCTCGCCCGCCGGACGACTCTTTCCCTCCTTGTTGAGATCGATTCGACTCATTTTCATTCACCACTACCGTCGATCGATTCAGAACATATCATCACGCATCGTCACTGGCAGTGAGACCATGGTCGTGGCCAACGGAAAAATGGCCAATAACGGTCGCACAACCGCCGACTGCAATAATTTGGACGTCAACGAACCGAGCGCACCTGGTAGACTGGAGAAGATGGACGAGCTCGAGACCCGCTGGCAACGACTCGACACGCAAATCCGCGTCTCTCTCGAGAGCATCGATCTCGACGGCCTGAGCCCCCCTCCGACGACCAAGCTCAAGGCCGATCCGAGGAGCGAGGGCATCTGGACCCTGGCCTCGTTCCCACCAGCAGCTAGAACGGACACGCCGAACGACGACGAGGCGGTCGAGCATATGGTCGTCGGCGCACGCCAACTCAAGACGGACGTGAACGACCTGCTGTCCGAGAGGTCGGCGCTGCGCGAAGAGGTCGAGCGGGAGCGCCAGCTGCTCGAGCGCTGCCGGCGCGATCGGCTGGACGCCGAATCGACGATGGCGGAAATGGCCGCCCTTGAAGCTCGAGAGGCTTCCGTTGCAGCGCGTGAGCTGGAGGTGGCCGATATCGAAGAGCTCATGCGCGAGCTTGAGCGCGAGACGGAAGATCTCGACGCCCGACTGGACGAGGCGAGCGCTCGCGAGGCGGCGTTGGACGCTCGCGAGGCAGCGTTGGGCGCTCGCGCCGACGAGCTGGCCCGTCGGGAACGTGACGCCGCAGACCAAGAGCGCGCGATCGAGTCGTCGGTCGCTGCCAGCCACGAGGCGGCCGAACGGCTGCGAGCCGAGGCGTCGGCGATGATGGCCGAGCTGGACGGGGACAGAGCGACGCTTAAGGCCCGGGAAGACCGAGTGATCAACACGGAGGAAAATCTCGCGGCGCTTCAGGACGAGCTGACGGCAAGAAACATTGACCTCATGAACCTGAAGGAGGAGGTTTTGGCGCGCGAGGCGTCCGCGTCGGCGGCGCAGACGGCGGCCGATGCGCGCATGGAGCAGGCCGAGGCGCTCGAGCTCGAGGCCCTGGCGTGGAAGCAGCGATCGGATGATGCAGACGCCGTCCTGAGCGAGAAGGACGTCGTCAAGCGCCACGCTGCCGCCCTCCGCGCCTACAACGACGCGCTGTCCGAACGAGAATACAAGCTGCGGGAGAGCTGGAAGGCCTGCGCCACCCAAGCGGCCTCGCTTGTCGACGCCGACGACAGCGCGTTGCGCTGGGTGCTGTCCGAAGAGTGTACCGAGTCCATCCGCCTGGACGCCAAGCTCGCCGAGGACCTCGCGCAGTTGTCGAGCCCATTCCCGTGCGCCACGTGCGCCAGGCACGAGACGAACCTGCAACGGTGGGCCGTCAACCTCGCGCTCGAGAACAATCACCTCAAAGCACGTGCCGAGCGCGTCCTGCACGAAGAGACGCGCTTCAAGGCCGAGGCGGCCGAGGCGAAGGCGAATCGTGCCGCCGCCGAGGCGCTCATGGTCGAGATCCAGACCAAGGAAGTCGAGGTCAACAGCGCCCTTGCCGTGCTCGAAAACAAGGAGGCGCTCGTGTCGAAGCGCATGGCGTCGACCGCCGAGGGCGAGCGGGATCTCGAATCAGCGAGAGGGAAGATGGCCGTCGACGCCGGCGAGTTAAGGACGCGCACGCGCGCGCTGAAGTCTCTGGAGCAGCGGTGGGAGAGCCGTCACGCAGAAGTCGTCCAGCGAGAGCACCTCGCCAGCGACATGCAGCGGCGCATGATGGAACAGCGGAAGGCCCTGGAAATGAGGGAGTTAGCCGTGCACGACGACGAGGAGCGGATCCGCGTCGAGGCCGTCGAGCTGGCCGCCAAGCGCCTCCAGTTGCGGGGACTCGAGGAGGAGGTGCGGCGACGAGCTCGAGAATTGGGGGACAGGGAACAGGACGCGACCAGGCTGCATGTCGAGGCGCGGAAGGGACTGCTGCTGGTCGACGAGTTCGAGCGGGAAATGAGCGTTAAATTCGCGTCGCTCAGTCACATTGCGCTGCAGCTGGAGCAGCGCGAGGAGCTGGTGTCCGCCAGTGGCGACCTGATGTCGCTGTAGTTGACGGAAGCGGCCCCCGAGGAGACGTCTCTGGCGGCGACGAGTCGGCGCGACGCGTCACGGACACGGGTGAGGTTGGTTGCAAGTTGTAGGATTGATTCCACGATAGCCTCTCGTCATCTCACGGCTTCGGAACTCCGTTTCTTCTTCAGTTTTTTATCACTCGCTCTCTTTTCCACACACACCTACACGTATTCTTAGTACTCGTTCGCGTAGTGGCGTATCTCGCCGTGTATTTTCGTGAACATGGAGTTGTGATTATTCCCACAACTCTCTGAAATTTTCTTCGCGTCGTGACGCGCCGCTGATCAGCGGAGACAGTTTTCCCTTCCGCTGAATTACGAATGAGTGGGCCATTCGGAAGCGGCATTGCGGTGCGAAGTTGTCGCCCTCGCCCTCGCCCTCGCCCTCGCCCTCGCCCTCGCCCTGGCCCTGGCCCTCGCCCTCGCCCTTACTCCCCCCCTCCCCCCCTCCCCCCTCCCTGAAGGAGATGGCCCGACATGGCGCCCCCCCTGTGGTCTTCTTCGACTGCATCCGGTTCCTTTCCAAACGCTCTTTCGGCTGGGAGTTCACCGGCCCCATCGACAAGCACGCGGTTCTCTCGCTCAAGCAGAGCTACGAGCAGGGAAAACGTCCACTCCGGTCGAAGAAGGTCCGAGCGACGATCAGCGACTCGCAGGTGGCCAATCTGCTCCTGTTGTGGTTGGGCTCGCTCCCGCACCCGCTGCTGCCGGTGGAACACGCCTGGCACCTGGCCGGCAGCCATCTCGGCAGTCGCAATGCTGGCAGTGGTAACGACTCGGACGATGTTTTTGACATTTCGGCCGAGGGGTCCGTTTCGCCGAGGATGCCGACGTCGCCCAAGACGAGGCCGGCGATGTACAAGACGCTCAAGACGCTCATCGGCTGCACCGAGCCGTTCGTCCTCGAGGTGCTTTTTCCGCTCTTTGAGCTCCTGCACCATTTCCACCTGAACGAGGAGCATCGTGACGAGTCGCTTCACAGCCTCTCAACAATTTTCACCCCCAGCGTGTTCGGCACGGCGGAGGACCACGGCCTGCGGGGGCCCGAGTACGAGGCGCTGCTCAGGGAGGCTTGCGCGACGTTGATCAGAGACTATCGCGGCCTGTTTACGAGCCAGCCCGAGCTCGCCCGGGAGGAACGGCAGCCGGCTGCCGACGAGGCCGGCAAGGCCGACGAGGGCGTCGCCGCGGAAGACGCCGACGAGCTGGGCAGCATGATCAGCGTCACCTTTGACAATATCATGGGCGACATCATCGCCGAGCTGGACGAGGACGACGTCCCGGAGGGCAGTCCCCAGAAGAAGAAGAAGACCGGCAGGCACGACTGCTCTGTCGGCCAGTTCATGAACCAGCACGCGCCGGTCGACTTGGGCGAGACGGGCTCCGACTCGAGCTCGCCCACGTCGGTGCTGTGAGATGGGTTCGTGAAAGGAGGGAGGAAGGTCGATTAGCGAGAACAATATCCGGAACGAGTAGAACGCAACGCACAAGTCAAGGAACGACCTGGCCGTACAACAAAAAAGAACAAAAACAAGAACGACAACGCCCGGCGACGACAGCGCATTTTATTTTGAAGCTCATTTTGTTTTAAGAAAGCCACCTAATCAATTGATGCCCAGGTCGCTCTCGTGGCGCTCGATCGACTTGAACAGCTCCTTGAAGTTGCCTTTGCCAAAGCCGCCGCATCCGGCGACGTCGCGCCGCACCACTTCTCCCGCCTTGTCCGTGCATATCCGCTGGATGACCTCGAAGAAGAACGTCGAGCGGTCGCCGATGGGCTTGGTGAAGATCTGCAGCAGGACGCCCTGGTCGTCCCGATCCACGAGAATGCCGAGCTCCTCGCACATCGAGAACTCCTCGTCCGTCAGGTAGGGCCCGATCTTGGACGGCAGTTCCTTGTAATACCGGACGGCCGGAGCGGGCATGAACTCAAAGCCGCCATAGACCTGCGAGTGAATGGGCGAGTTGGCGAGTGAGTGGGCGCTAGACTGCGCTAGACCAGACTCGAGTGAAGACGTCCAAGAACGAGAAACAGCGACGCACCGTCGCTTCCCGCATTTTCCGCAGCGTGGAGAAGATATCTTCCGTCTTGAGGGCCACGTGCTGCACGCCAGGACCCTCGTTCTGCTCGAGGTACGTCTGGATTTGGCTCTTGCGCGGTGTGTTGAACGTGGGCTCGTTCACGGGGAGGATGACCATCTCGTTGTTGGACGTCAGCACCACAGAGTTGAGCCCGGAATCGACGGTTCCAACGTCTTCGGCCACGAACTCGGCAAACTCGTGGAATCCGGTGCAATGCATCAGGTAATCCCGCACCGCAATGAGGTCCGGCACGTTGCCGACGATGTGATCCATCCTTCTGAGCCCGTAAGAGACGTTCTGCTCCGTGTGGACGGCCATGTACCCCGGCAAGTGCGGCCCGGCGTAATCCCCCGACACGAACCGCAGCACCACGTCGCCGTACAATCGGACCTCGGCGATTGTCTTGCCCGTCGACGTGCCTCCCGTGGCATCGCCCTTGCCTCCGCTCGTCAGCACCCGCGGCGGCGTCACGGCCACGCCGCCGTGTTTCACGCATGCCTCGAACGCCGCGGCCGCGTCCTCCACCCGGACGCCCACGGCACGGACCGCGATGCCGTGCGCCTTGAAGAACCCGTGAGCCTCGTGCTCGTTCCCGTACGGCGCACTGAACACCATCGATATCTCGTTGCTCTGCATGACGTAACTTGCAAACTCGTAGTTCCCTGTGCCCTGATCTGACTTTGCGACCAGGTTGAGGCCCAGGGCCAGCCCGAAGCGGGACGAGGTCGTCTTGGCGTCCCCGCACCAGAACTCGATGTGATCGAACCGCTCCACGCCGAACAGATCCGACATCGGATTCGACCGCACAAAGGTCTTCGCGCCCGTCAGCTGCCGCCGAGGCGGGGCGTCCTCGTCCGCGGTGGGCGGGTGGGGCTCGGCGCAGTACTCGGCGCATCCACCACGACCGTGACCACCGCCGCCGTTGAGGGTAATTGGGGCGTTGTAGACCATGTATGTGTGTTATATGAGGTACGTTATCTCGACGTCCACGACGAGGCTCTTAAAACGTGTGTGCGTCGCGCTGGCGTCGCGTTGACTTAAATTTTGTGGTCGGAAGACCGAACGACCGCTCCTCGGCGTCATTGCAAATGCAGGCTGATATGGCACCGCACGTCGTCGTATCCAGTTTGTCGTCTCGAGTCGGGCCCAATCTCAATGCGGCGGCCGTCCACCGAGGGAGGCGAGTGGCGCCGACCGTCGCCAAGACTCGGACGGCCGCGAAGCACGTCTTCCGCGACGTAGAGCCGGCACAGACGTCGACGTCGACGTCGACGTCGACAACACCACCCTCGACAACATCAGCGTCGACGTCGACAACATCGACCTCGACGTCCACAGCATCACCGTCCCCCACGGCGGCGTCCGTGTTTGCCGGCCTTCTGGCGCGGGCCGGCGCGGCAGACTCGGGGCTGCGACTTGACACGTCGGCCAACACGCAAGGCCGGGGTATTTTCATCGACCGAGACGTGGTGAAGGGAACAGTGCTGCTCGAGCTCCCGCTTTCCATGTGCATCTCCGTGGACTATGCAAAGGGCGGCCTGCGGCTGCCGCAAGACGTGCCAGCGGGCGGCCCGGCGTGGCCGCGGCTGACCAAGGCCGTCGCCAAGGACGATGCGCTCCCGTGGGACGTGCTCATCTCCCTGGCGCTGCTCGACTCGCTCTCGGGCATGGGGTCCGAGCTGTTCCAGGACTGGGGGAACACGGCGTTCCCAGAGGCAAAGGACATGTCGCTTCCGGTGTGTTTGCCGCTGGGGATGCTCGGCGAATTGCAGGACGACGAGATGGTGGGCAAGGCGCTTGAGCAGAAGGAACGGCTCCGGGGGCTGTTTCCCGGGCTGAGCGTGGCTGTCGACGCCGACGGTGCGGACGCCGGCGGGTGTACGTGGCTTGAGTACGCGTTTGGGTTGGTGCGCAGTCGGGCGTTTTGCCTCGGTGACAATCACTTTGCGTTTGTACCCGTCCTGGATGCCGCAAATCACGCGACGAGTGAGCCCAGTGCCGACTTCCAGCTCGACACGCGCAGCGACTCGGTCGTCTTCTTCGCCTTGAAGGACATCAAGGCGGGCGAGGAGGTGACAATCTCGTACACGGGTCGCAGTGGATACACCAACAAGCGTCTGATGACGCAGTACGGGTTCGTGTTCGAAAACCCCTTTGACACGTTTGACGGTGACGACCTGGATGTGGACCTCGGCGACGTCGGCTCGGCGTCGTTCGATGTATGGGACGTGCAGCGGGCGCTCGGGGATTCCATGGTGGACATCTTCTCCGGAAAGGATGTCCTCGCGTACGCAAGCCTGAAGAGCCTGCCGATCGACGCCGGCGACGACGACGCCGATGCCGGCGGCGATGCGTTTGGCGGCTGGTCCGAGGGTCAGCGCGCGTTGCTCGAGCGCATCCGTGCGGCCGTCGATCGTCGGATCGAGGCGTGGGAAACGGGCATCATCGAAGACAAGAGCCTCCTGGCGCACATGCTGGGGGCGAAACACGGCAGCAGCGGCGGCGACGGGCGGCTGGTCGCGTGCCTGCGGTATCGGATCGCGCGAAAGGAGCGCGACCAGGCGATGCGAACGCTCGTCGATCGCCTGCTCGGAACGGCGTGAGGTCCATG
>Ga0255764_10003253_pt1 | contig 12961 bp, 10 predicted proteins | sample 071ome_30_FD_179964 | JGI IMG/M metagenome (GOLD analysis project Ga0255764, IMG submission 179964) | Coastal salt marsh microbial communities from the Groves Creek Marsh, Skidaway Island, Georgia - 071406AT metaG (version 2) | ecosystem: Environmental > Aquatic > Marine > Intertidal zone >... | reverse complement strand
CATTTAATCCAAGGCGCGAAAACATCCCGCGGTGATGGGCGACAAAGTCAAAATGATCAGAATTACATTGCTGGCGCAGTGCGTCGGCAAGATTTTGCCGGATCGTCAACATTGTCATGCGCATATCTTCAAGCTCAGCCATCCATTCCGCGCGCAATTCGGCATCGGCAAGGATCATCCCAACCACAGCAGCGCCATGATCAGGCGCAAATGAGTAATTTAGCCGGTTTAAAACCGCCAAATTGCCTTGCACCACCTCGGCCGTATCAGCGTCTTTTGCAATCATCATCGCAATGCCAACGCGGTCACGGTAAAGCCCGAAATTCTTGGAACATGATGCAGCGATAAACATTTCCGGCACACGCGACGCCATATGACGAACCGGCGCAGCATCCTGATCCAGCCCATCACCAAACCCCTGATAGGCGATATCAATGAACGGCATTACCCCTTTTTCGATAACCAAATCGGTGATTGCCTTCCATGTGTCCATGTCGATATTCGCCCCAGTGGGGTTATGACAGCACCCATGAAGCAGCAACAGGTCGCCGGCTTTCAGCTCTTGGAACGACGCCATCATTGCGTCGGTATCGACAAGGCGCGTTTCATTGTCAAAATATGGATAGCCGCGGGTTTTAAAGCCCATATGCGTTGCCATGCTCATATGCGACGGCCAGCTGGGATCGCTGATCCAGATTGTGCAGTCAGGATTCAGGATTTTCATTGACTCGAAAACCTGCCGGATTGCACCTGTGCCGCCCGGCGTCTGCAATGTCGCCACCCGATCAGCCGCCACCGCATCGCCCAGCACAAGATCACGCATCTGATCACGGAATAATTCGGCACCAGCAAGCGAAACATAGGCTTTTGAATTCTGTTCCTGCAAGAGCCGCGCCTCGGCCTTTTTCACTGCAGTCATAACCGGTGTTATGCCACTGTCATCCTTGTAGACACCAACACCGAGGTCAATTTTTTCAGCACGCGGATCGGCTTGAAATAGCTTGGAAAGACCCAGAATCGGATCGGCTTTTGCAGGCTGGAATTTTTCAAACATTTTGGTTTCTCTAAATGCAGGTGGCGATGGTTTTGTTTAAGGCAAATCCAGCTTGAAACGCAACGATTTTTACCGCGCATTTATCAAACGGCGTCACATTCGTTGATATCCTGACCGCTTTTCCAAAAAAAGCGCCAGTACAGCGTCATTTTTTTACGCCACCAGCATAACCAAGTGACTGCAGCGCAATTGTAATTTCATCAAGAATTACCGGATCATCAATAGTCGCTGGCATGGTCCAGCTCTCATTATCAGCAATCTTTGCCATGGTGCCGCGAAGCACCTTACCCGACCGGGTTTTTGGCAAGCGATCAATAACCACAACCAAATTGAATGCCGAAACGCGCCCCACGCGCTCCTTTACAAGAGCGATCGCCTCGGTGGTGATGTCATTTTGCGGCCGGTTACAATTCGGATAGAGACAAATCAGGCCAAGCGGCAATTGCCCCTTTAGCTGATCTGCGACCCCAATAACCGCGCATTCAGCAATGTCAGGGTGATCGGCCAGCACCTCTTCTAGCTGACCGGTAGAAAGCCGGTGTCCGGCAACATTAATCACATCATCCGTGCGCGCCATAATGTAGAGATAGCCATCGGCATCACAATAACCAGCATCACCGGTTTCATAATAGCCGGGAAACCGGCTTAGATATTTTTCGACATAGGCATCATCCGCGCCCCAAATTGTGGCAAGACCTGACGGCGGCAATGGCAGTTTGACCGCAATCGCCCCAAGCTCACCAGCCGGCAATATCGCGCCATCAGCATCCAAAATATCAATTTCATAACCGGGCATCGGCAATGATGGCGAGCCAAGCTTTACCGGCAAATGTTCAATCCCCATCGGATTGGCGCAGATTGACCATCCGGTTTCGGTTTGCCACCAATGATCAATAACCGGAACTTTTAGCTGTTTTTCGGCCCAGCTAATCGTATCAGGATCAGCCCGCTCACCCGCCAGAAACAGGTATTTCAGGCATGCAGTATCATAATCCTTTAAAAAGGCACCGTCTGGGTCAGCCCGCTTGATGGCGCGAAACGCCGTAGGGGCGGTAAATAGAGCCTTGACCTTATGTTCAGAAATAACCCGCCAGAACACGCCCGCATCTGGCGTGCCAATCGGCTTTCCCTCAAACAAGATGCTAGTGCATCCAAACAGCAATGGGGCGTAGACAATGTAAGAATGTCCGACCACCCAGCCAATGTCAGACGCCGCCCAATAGACATCGCCCGGCTGCATATCATAGATATGCCGCATCGACCAATTCAGGGCAACCGCATGGCCACCATTATCGCGAACCACGCCTTTGGGCTGGCCTGTCGTGCCAGATGTGTAGAGAATATATAGGGGATCGGTTGCCTTTAGGGTGGCCGGCGGTAATTCGGGCGCACCATCATGCGCCGCCTGCCATTCCAGATCGCGTCCATCGACGAGATCGGCGCGCAATGCCTCACGCTGGACGATAACGCAATGATCGGGCTTGTGCATTGCCGCATCAATAGCCCCGTCAAGCAATGGCTTATATTCGACGATGCGCCCCGGCTCATGGCCGCAGGATGCGCTGATAATCACCTTTGGGGTACAATCATCAATCCGCTTGGCAAGCTCGGCCGCAGCAAAGCCGCCAAACACAACCGAATGGATCGCACCAAGCCGCGCGCAGCCAAGCATCGCCACAACGGCTTGTGGGATCATCGGCATATAGATGATAACCCGATCACCTTTTGCCACACCAAGGCCGGCAAGCATTCCGGCAAACCTTGCCGTCTGCTGTTGCAATTCGGCATAGGTCAGGGTTGATTTCTGTCCGGTAATCGGCGAGTCGTAGATGATCGCATTCTGCGCGCCTCGACCGGCAAGAACATGACGATCCACGGCGTTAAAACAGCTGTTCATCTGACCATCGGGAAACCAACGGTAAAACGGTGGATTGCTGGTATCAAGGCCGGTTTTTGGCGGGACTATCCAGTCAATCTGCGCGGCGGCATCAAGCCAGAATGCAGTTTTATCCTCGGTTGCCTGTTGATAGATTTCTTTATAATTCCCCATAGCTGCACTTTCTTTTTTGCCTTTTTGCCTGTTGCCCTTTTTGCGCAAAATTTATCATGGCTTGGCAATTTTTAATTAGCGGAAAATCTGGCCAATATCATAGATCACCAGCGCGATATCGGACTCCAATGGAAATGAAAGCATACCCATAACATCATAGCCAAGAAGCCCAGGCATAAGATAAAACCGGATCATAAACAGGAACCAAGCCACATAAAGCGGTTTGAACCGGTCGATTAGAAACGGCGGTGTCAGTTTTGCCGTTGCATCAATCATCGGCTGGGTAATTTTTACAAAAGCGCGCATGAAGAAAAAGTCGGAATATTCGGCAACAAATATCGCCATGCCAAACCGGCCAATCAAGGTCCACATTGCAGCACCAAGAATATAGTCAATTATCAGGACGGTTGCCCCAAACCCTGTTTCCATCAAAGCCACCTATGCATTTTTGTTCATACCAGCAAAGGTTGGCATGATTTGCTTGATTTGTGGACGCTTTTTCACAAAAGAACGTTTGAAAAATAAAAAAATGGAGCAGAAGACCCCCTCTGCTCCATTAAATTATTGGTATTTCCGATCAGGAAGACCGGAAGTTTGTGCTTAGCCGTCTGAGACAACTTTGCCCTTTGGAATGCGGATTTCATCAACCATTTTCATGGTCTCTTCATCCGGCGCCTCGGTGGCAAGTGATACCACGATCATCAGCACCAGACTGACCGGCATACCGATCATACCAAAGCGCAGACCATCAAGGCCTAACCACGGGGTCATCCCGCCGAACTGGACCATATAGAGGTACCAGAAACCGGCGCCAAAACCGCCGATCATGCCGGCAACAGCACCCTGACGGTTTGCCCGCTTCCACCAGACACCGAGGACAAGTGGGAAGAACAGGCCTGAATTGGCAAAGCAGAATGCCCACGCAACCGCACCCAAGATACCTGTCAATCCTTGAGCCGCCACAAACGCGCCAGCAGCACCAACACCTAAGAGTAGGATACGGGCAACCACCAGACGGGTTTTTGTGTCAGCCTTTGGATCAATAATCTTGTAATACAGATCATGCGACAACGCGTTTGCAATCGCCAGCAACAAGCCGTCAGCCGTTGACATCGCAGCAGCCAGACCACCAGCAGCAACCAAACCTGAGATCACATAAGGCAGACCTGCAATCTCTGGCGTTGCCAAGACCACAATATCACCCTTCATGAAAAACTCGTTGATCTGCAGGATACCGTCACCATTACCGTCAAAGACTTTCAAAAACCCGACTTGCGACCATTTCTGCACCCACTCAAGTGAGTTCACATCAGCAATAGATTTGCCAATGATGCCAGTTGCAAGGTTCGGATCAAGCAGTGAAAGCTTGGTGAACGTCGCCAGAGCTGGTGCCGTTAGATACAACAAGCAAATGAATACAAGCGACCAACCAACTGACTGTCTGGCGGCTTTTACCGATGATGTTGTGAAATAACGCATCAACACATGTGGTAGTGACGCCGTACCGGCCATCATACAAATGACCAATGTCAGAAACTTCCATTTTGCCATCAATGTATCGCTAGCGTCGTTGATGCCAACTGAGAGTGCCGCAAGCTTGCCAGCGGCAGCCTGAGCCTCAGGTGTCGGTTTTAACGCACCAACATTATGCAAGGCTTCGAGTTCTTGAACCCGGAGAACCGCATCAAATTGTGAAAAATGGGGTATCAGGCCATAATCAAATTTGTTTGTCATCCAGAACACTGGCAACAGATAGGCAATGATCAAAACGATATATTGCGCAACCTGTGTCCATGTAACCGCCTTCATTCCGCCAAGCATCGAGCAGAATAGGATACCGGCAAGACCGATCCAAACTGCCACTGTAAACGGAATATTAAGCGCACGTGATGCCACAATGCCCGTTCCGGTGATTTGCGCTGTAACATAGGTAAATGACGCGACCACAAGAATAACAACCGCACAAAAACGCGCAAGATTACCGCCATAACGCGTGCCGATGAAATCAGGCACTGTGTAACAACCAAATTTGCGCAAATACGGCGCTAACAGGCTTGCCACCAGCACATAGCCACCAGTCCATCCGACCAGGAACGCCATATATGGGTATCCCTTTAGATAGATGCCGCCAGCCATCGCGATAAACGATGCACCCGACATCCAGTCGGCCGCTGTAGCCATACCGTTAAAGACCGCCGGCACCTCACGCCCAGCGACATAATATTCGCTCGACTCCATGGTTCGAGATAGCACGCCGATCAACGCGTAAATGAAAATGGTAAATCCTACAAACATCCAGCCGATTGCATCCGCACTGACGCCTGCTTGTTCAAGGATTGCCATCAAGACTACAAAGCCAAGGAATCCAAGTGTATAGATACCATAGACTTTGCTGAGATTATTAATGAACCCTCCTTCAAGTTTCATAGCAAACCTCCTAATCTTCAGCGACACCAAACTCTTCGTCTAGTTTGTTTTGTTTATTCACAAACCAGAAAATGAGAATGGCAAAAGCAAGTTGCGAGCCCTGGCCAGCCATGTAATAGCCTCCCGGGAATGACCCAGCTGCGCCGTTTAATGCACCGCCGAACCAATGAACGACAAAAGAGAAAAATACCCAGATCGCTAGGGTCTTGACCAACAAACTCTTGGTCCTCTCCCAGTGCCCGGTTGATTGACTGCTCATAACAGTTTCCTCCGATAATCGTGACCAGCCTCTCCGAACTGCTCACTTCCCCTCAGCCCAGCCTCTGACCCGCTTGAAGCAAGCCCGATACCTGAACTACCTCAATGCCGAATTTTGTTGTTATTTTGATCACGACATCACTCGCACCAGATGTTAATGAGAATGAAACAAATGACAACCAAATTCCGCGACAGTGGTGTAATCGCCCATGATATCAATTCTAAAATCAATGCTGCGCACAATCGGACTCTTGAACGATCCACCAGTTGAGACACGCCAACAACTTATTGATTTCATTGACACCAGAGCTGCCTATGTCTCGCAGGTTACGCTCTACACCTATGTCAAAGCGCGCGCCGGTACACAGTACCCAAAGCTATTCCAAAACACTGATTTCTTGACATCTCTGCGCATCGCGCGCTGGCATATTTACGGTGCTGCTATCTGTGATCTTAGCCTTTTTGCCGTTGCACAGCTAAAACGCAGTGGCGGGTTAAACAAACAAAAGGCAAGCGATTTAGTCGCTGAATTGCTGGATGGTATTTTGCTTGATTACCAACAGGACGATATCGATCCAAACCTGTTTGCAGCAATGGGTGACAAGGGCAAACAGCGAGCCGCCTTTGCCGATTGGGATCTTATTGCCGATGGAGCGGCTGCGTTCCAGTCAAGCTCGGATGCAGTTTTCCGCTGGGCACCGATTGCCGATGAGTTAAAGAATGATGATGAGGAAATTGTGCGCAATTCAATTCACCTGCGCTGGATTGGCGTTCGCCGCGATTTGAAGGCCTTGCTAAAACCAGACCTCGTTCTGGCTGATTGGCAAAGGGCTGGACGAAATTATCCGCCGTCCGTTTGATGATCTGGCCGGGGGGCTTTCGCCGCTTAATTCATGCCCCCCAAACTCACATCGTCATACCTCGCCATTCTAGTTGCCCATTCTAAATACCCAGTCTAAATGCTGGTACTGGTTAAAAACGCAAGGATGAAGACATGCCCATAACGAAAACTGTGAAAATGCTGGTCGCCGAGGCCAAAAGCGAAATCAATAGCATCAGCGTGGATGACGCTTACGAACGCCAAAAATCGGGCGCGGCTGTTTTGATTGATATTCGTGATATCCGCGAACTTCAGCGTGACGGCCGCATTGATGGCGCATTCCATGCCCCGCGCGGGATGCTGGAATTTTGGGCCGACCCTGACAGCCCCTATCACAAGGATATATTTGCAACAGACGGCGAATTGATTTTATTTTGCGCAAGCAGCTGGCGCTCGGCCTTGGCTGCCAAGACCCTGCAAGATATGGGGTTTACCAATATCCGCGATATGGAGGGAGGCTTTACCGCGTGGAAAGGCCAGTCATTGCCCGTAACGCCAGTGATTGCCCCTAACGAAAGCTGACTAATTGCCCGATCTGACGATTATTTGCCGGGTCAAGTTTGAAAATTTCGGCAAAAAATCCGGGGGAGTAATTGACAATTAATTTTTCCGAAGGCTAAGTGCTGGCAGTTTTTTATCGGGAGCAAAGTGATGAGTGAAGTAGCGGCCGAGATTGATGCCATAATTGCGCGGGCGCGTGCTGCCCAAAAGGCCTATGAGGCAAGCGGCAGTCAGGAACGGTTTGACCGCGCCGCCGAAGCCGCCGCATGGGCCTTGATGGAACCCGGCCGTAACGCGGAACTTGCGGCCTTTGCTGTGGCTGAGACTGGCCTTGGGAAAATCGCCGATAAGATCACCAAAAACCACCGGAAAACGCTCGGCCTTCTGCGGGATATTCATGGCAAGACAAGCTTTGGCCTGATCAATGATGACGCACAATCAGGCGTTAGCGAATTTCTGCGTCCAAAGGGCGTTATCGCTGCGGTTGTTCCATCAACTAACCCGCTTGCAACACCAATCAACAACGTTGTCAACGCGCTGAAAACCGGCAATGCGATCATTCTGGCACCGTCACCAAAAGGCGCTGCACCGCTGGCAAAGCTGCTGGAATATGTTTACGCAGAGTTTGATCGAATCGGTCTTGATCATGATCTTGTGCAAATGGTGCCGAATCCGCCATCAAAAGAGAAAACCGCGCGGCTTATGCAGGGCGTGGATATGCTGGTGGTTACCGGCTCACAAAGTAACGTGCGGTCAGCCTATTCATCAGGTACGCCGGCACTTGGCGTCGGCATGGGCAATGTCGTGACAATCATTGATGAAACCGCTGATCTGGATGATGCAGCTGGTAAAATCGCCCTTTCAAAATGTTTTGATAACGCGACCTCATGCTCATCAGAAAATGCCGTGATTGTTGTCGATGCAGTTTATGATGCGTTTTTGCAGGCGATTGCGCGGGCTGGCGGCATGTGTCTTGACGCTGAACAAACAGCCCATCTTATTAACACGCATTGGCATGATGGGCATTTAAACCGGAATATGCTGGCAAAGGACATCGACGCCGTTCTGGACACGCTTGGCTTTGCCGAAACCGCGCCCGAAGGCACAAAATTCCTTGTTGCTCCTGCAACCGGCATTGGCCCTGACGCGCCAATCTCTGGCGAGAAAATGGCCCTGTTCTTTGCGCTTTACCGCGCCGCAGATTTTGCCACCGCCAAGGAAATGGCACGCGAGGTTCACGCCTATCAGGGACGCGGCCATTCGTTGGGGCTGCATAGCCGGGATGATGCGCGGGCGCGTGAACTGGCGATGGATATGGAAGCCTGCCGGATTATTGTCAATCAGGCGCATTGTTTTGCGACTGGCGGATCATTTGATAATGGACTGCCATTTTCGTTGTCGATGGGCTGTGGTTCGTGGGGCGGCAATTCGATCGACGATAATTTGAATTGGACGCATTTCGTCAATCATGTGCGAATCGCGCGGCCAATTGCCCCAGTTGAACCCACTGTTGATGAAATGCTTGGCGCCTATTTTAAGGCCAGCAACCAAACTGGCGCGTAAATCATGACTGATCCTATGTCTGGCGCGAAATCATCCAGTATTGCTGACCTGCTTATCAACGCCGCTGCCGCGACACCTGCTGCGATTTGGCTGACAACACCTGAGACCGGCAAGGGGTTCAGCTGGCAGGAAAGCTGTGATCGTGCGACCAAAATAGCCTGCTACCTGCAGGGGGCTGGACTGTCGGATGGTGCGTCGGTTGCGATCGCATCAGCCAATGGTGCGGCCGCCAGCTTTGCCTTTCTTGGCACCGTGTTTGCCGGTTATCGTGCAACCCCGTTGAATCTGGTGGCGGGGGTAAAAACGCTTGGGTTTGTCCTGTCGCATTCCAAAACCGAGATCATTTTATGTGCTGACGAGTCGCGTCAAATGGTCGAAGACGCATTGGCCGCAATGCCCGACGCACCGCACATCATGCCAAAGATCGTCAGCATGGATCTTGATGACGGGCCGTGCTGGGACGAAACTGGCATCACGCCGGTAAAACCACAGGAATTGCGCCGTCCAACTGCTGATACAATCGGCCTTTTGATGTATACGTCCGGCACAACCGGCGTTCCCAAAGGCGTATTGCTGTCGCACGCAAACCTGATTGCGGCGGGCAGTAATGTCTGTGTCGCACACAAACTAAGCCCGGGTGACACGGGAATGTGCGTGTTGCCGATCTATCATATCAATGGCCTTTGTGTAACCGTTATGGGCACATTGGTATCGGCCAGCGGGCTGGTAATGCCGCGGCGGTTCTCGGCCACACAGTTTTGGGGTCAGATGAAGCGTTTTGACTGTAGCTGGTTCAGCGCTGTGCCGACGCTATTTGCCTATTTGCTGAATGACGAAACCGTGCCCGAGCTCAACCGAGAACGGCTGCGCTTTTCGCGGTCAGCATCCGCACCTTTGTCGCCAGAAATTCACCGTCAATTCGAAAAGCGGTTCAATATTCCGATCATTGAGACCATGGGCCTCACCGAAACTGGCGCACAAATTCTGTCAAATCCTCTGCCTCCTGCCGAACGCAAGATTGGGTCACCCGGCATTGGCTATGGCAACGAAATCGCGATCGCTGATGCAGAATTGAACCTGCTCGGGCCTAATATTGAGGGGGAAATTCTGGTTCGTGGCAGGAATGTCATGCAAGGCTATCTCGACCGGCCAGAGGAAACCGCCAAAACCATCACACCGGATGGATGGCTGCGCACCGGCGATTTGGGGCGCATGGACGAGGATGGGTTTATCTTTGTTACTGGCCGTATCAAGGAACTGATCATCAAAGGCGGGGAAAATATTGCACCGCGTGAAATTGATGAGGCATTGCTGGAGCATGACGCGGTTTTAGAAGCCGCCGCTTTTGCCCGTGAATGCAAGGATTACGGCCAACGGGTCGAGGCCTGTGTGCGGCTAAAGGATGGCAAACTCATCTCTGAAGACGCGCTTCGTGAGTTCTGCAAAAGCCGGATCGGCGCCTATAAGACACCGGATCACATCCATTTTCTGGATGACCTACCAAAAGGCCCGTCTGGCAAGGTGCAACGCATGAAGCTGCTTGATCTGGTTGCCGAACTGCCAGTCGCCTGACCGCGCTGATATCCCAAATCTTTTTTGTCCTATTTGTGATGATTGTGTCTCTGTAACTATGGTTTTTCATAGTTTTTTGCGCGATCTTTTTGGGTGAAAAGAAGGAAAGCCACTCCCGCCTCCGAAGATTGTTCAAAATTCGGGATATTTAGAAAATTTTTGTGATTATTACCATGAATGCTTTGCTTTTGTATCGCAATAGGCCACACTATTACCCACAAAAATCAAATTCGGAGGAAATTGTGAAAATCGTAAAATCTATCGCCAAAGGCGTTCTGCTTGCCGGTATGGTAGCTGGCGCTTCGACAGTTGCAATCGCTGGTGGGCACGGCTTTAAATGTCAAGTTAGTGAAGACTCAATGGCAAAACCGGGCGGGTTCCCTGATCGTGCGTTGACAATGATCGTACCTTACGGTCCAGGCGGGGGTTCAGGCCAGGTTGCAGCGGCAATGGCTAAGGCTGTTACTGACCTTACCAGTGTTGACATCAACCGAGATCACAAGCCGGGCGGTTCCGGCTCAGTTGGCACGACAGCCTACATGGCAATGCCTGCCGATGGTTACAATGTTCTTGAGCATATTGATGATGCCTCATCAGCACATGCGCTTGACTCATCAAAGGTGAACCCAGCTGTCGATCTTATTCCGCTCGTGGTTTCTCAAGTCACCTTCTCACAAATCTATATCCGCACGAATGAAGACCGTTTCACAGATTGGAAATCATTTGTTTCATGGGTGAAGGCCCAAGGGGGCAAAGCAACCATAGCAAACGTTTCTGCTGAAGGTTCAATGGAACGCGTTACAATGAAGTTCATTACTGATGCCTCAGGGATGGAAATTCAACAAATCTCCTTTGATAAGGGTGCCCCTCGTTACGGAGCACTTCTTGGTGGTCAGGTAGACGCTCTATTCGAACAGCCTGGGGACGTCAAAAAATTTCTTGATGCCGGTAACTTTAAGCCGATTTTGACTATTTTTAATGAACGTCCGAAGGCATTTGCTGATGTTCCGACTCACATGGAGATGGGTATGAACTTTGAGCCGCTACTGCGTTTCCGCGGTTTCTACGTCAATGCGAAGGCACCAGCAGATCGGGTAAAGTGGCTCCAGTGGGCATTCCAACGTGCTTATTGTCAGGACAGCTACCAGAAGTATAACGAGTCAAAGTTTATGACTGTTATCGACAGCTATCGCGACACTGAAGGTGCGAAGAAACTGATTAACCAGTCAATAAATCAGTACCGTGAAGTCTACAAGCAAATGGGAATGGCAGTTAAATAATATCAATTGCCTTCGCAATCTAAAGTATGCCCTGTGGTTTAATTACCACAGGGCATTATGAGGTTTAAACATGGGTAAATTATCAAAATACAATATAATAGAGGCCTTTATTTGGACTTCCATTGCGTTAGTCTTTTTTGTTTTTTCATTTGAGTTTAATCAAGGTATCGAGATCTATAAATTTGGCGCTACTGGATGGCCCCGTGCCGTAATCCTCATGCTTGTCCTTGTTGTAATTGGTAATATTTTTCATCAAAGAAACCATGGCTCTGGTGCTCAAGATGGACGAGTTGGCGTAACTGACGATGATCTCAGTGGCGTTCATAAATCTTTTTCATCAATTCTAAATATTGTGGCTTTCGTGCTACTACCTCTAATTTACGCTTGGTCACTAAAGCCTGTGGGGTTTTACGCAGCCACACCTATTTTTGCCGCAGCCGTTATTGTGCTGCTTGGTGAACGCCGAATGAAATGGATTATAGGGATCACGACTTTGATATATGCCATTTTGATTGGACTGTTTATGGTCGTGCTAAATGCTCCGCTACCACAAGGCACAGTCTCGCCATTCTATGATTTCAGCGCGCTGATGCTTCGCATGAATAATCAGCTGCAACACTTGTTCTAGATCTAGGTCATATAAAATGATTGAAAACTTTCTTGCTGGTACTGCTGCGCTGTTTGGCGACCCTTTCACGATAGCAATCTTTGTGTTTGGCGTTTTGGGGGGCATGCTGTTTGGGGCTATACCAGGTGTTAGCATGCTGACGCTTGCGGCAATACTGTTGCCATTTACTGCGGGCCTTGAAGCTTCTCAAGGAGTGATGCTGTTTGCAGTAATCTATTGTACCGGTACATATGGCGGCGCGATTACGGCAATTTTGTTCAATATCCCGGGCGCACCTGAAAACGCACCTACCGCTTTTGATGGGTATCCTATGACCCGTAAAGGCATGGCCGGTAAAGCCGTTGGAGCGGCGGTTCTATGCTCAGCTGTTGGCGGCACAGCCTCGGCGTTGGTAATGATGGCGGCGACGGAGCCGCTTGCACAATGGGCGATCAGAAATATTGGCCCACCAGAGATCTTCGCACTAGTGTTTTTTGGGCTTGCTGTCGCCTCTTCAGTTGGTGGCAACACCATCTGGAAGGGCTGGATGTCAGTTCTTCTCGGGCTTTTGATTGCGACAATTGGTCAAGATCCAGTAGGCGGTATCAACCGCTACAATTTTGGCCTTAGTGATTTGGCTGCCGGAATTGCTTTTGTTCCAGCGATACTTGGCTTTTTTGCAGTGTCTGAAATCTTTGTTCAAGCAGAGCGGCGCGCCTTTGGAAAACATACTGCACCAAAATTCAGCGTTGATTTCCCAACAATTGCA
>Ga0255764_10003233_pt1 | contig 13023 bp, 10 predicted proteins | sample 071ome_30_FD_179964 | JGI IMG/M metagenome (GOLD analysis project Ga0255764, IMG submission 179964) | Coastal salt marsh microbial communities from the Groves Creek Marsh, Skidaway Island, Georgia - 071406AT metaG (version 2) | ecosystem: Environmental > Aquatic > Marine > Intertidal zone >... | reverse complement strand
CGATCGATCGATCGATGGAATACCCCGATCCGTACGAACGAACGATCGAACGATCACCCCGATCCAGATCGAACGCCCCGATGGAATACCCCTATCCAGATCGATCGACGAGTCACGACTCGTCGTGTGCGCGTCACCGACCCCCCGATCTCGGCCCCGGCCTCGATCTCGATCTGGATCTGGATCGGGGCGTTCGATCGGGGCGTTCGATCGGTACCGATACCTCGATCGGGGCGTTCCATCGGTATTCCATCGGTACCGATCGGGATATTCCATCGATCGATCGAACGGGGCGTTCGAGACGGACGGAGGGACGGACGCGACCGCGAAGGTGCGGTGTGCGGCACACCACGACGACTCTCGACGATCATCATGTTCAAGACGAAGGCTCCGGCGACGAAGACGGCGGTCAAGAAGACCGCGCCGAAGAAGGCGACGCCGGCGAGAAAGGCTGCGGCGCCGAAGAAGATCGTGCGCCGCACCGAGGAAGAGGTAAGTCGCGCGCGATAGATTCTCCGTCGCGGAAGGAACGCGTGCTCGCGCGTCTGTTTCTTCGCAACGTTCGTTCTTTCGCGCGATCGCTATCACGCGGAACCCGACGCGACGCGGGGAAATCGACGGTCTCGCGCGGCGTGTGTGTGTGACTGACGTTGGAAACGCGCGGTTTGACTCGAAACGATAGCTCTGGAGACCCGGCGCCGTTCGTCCCGCCTGGTTGGACGGTTCCATGCCCGGGGACCGCGGTTTCGATCCGTGGGGTAGGTCGCGCGCGTCGTCTCGTCGTTTTCTTTCGCGATTCGTCTCGACGCGAGCGTCGCTCGCGCAGACTCGGTCACTCGACGCGCGTTTTATTCGACGCGGTGACTGACCCGTCGTCGTCGTCGTCCTCACCGACCGCAGGTTTGGGTAAGCCGACCGAGTACCTCCAGTTCGATCTCGACGCGCTCAACCAGAGCGCGGCGAAGAACCCGAGCGGCAACGTGATCGGCAAGCTCAAAAAGGTGGACAACGCGCCGCAAGCGCGCACCATTGTGGTACGTCGGACGCACGAAAATTATTCCCGTCGTTTCCCGCCCTCGACCCGTCGCGTCGGCGCTCGCGCGGCGCGCGCCGTCGTAGATATGCTCGTCGAAACGCACCGTTCCGATCGATCCGTCCAAAGATATGGTGTGATATCCTCGAGCTCGAACGCGATTCGGTTCAGAGTGTTTGCCCATACTCTGGGTGTTCCAAGTTGGCGAGAGTGGAGACGGACCGACCGACTGACGCCTCGTTCGTTTGTTCTCGCAGCCGTACAACGAATCCTTCGACATCGACCGCTTCCGCGAGTGCGAACTCCTTCACTCCCGCTGGGCCATGCTCGGCCTCACGGGCGCCGCCGTCGCGGAAGCCGCCACGGGCATCTCCTGGGCGGACGCCGGTAAGGTTGAGCTCGAACAACCGCAGTACTTGGGCTTCCCGCTCCCGGGCCTCACCGTCGGTACCTTGACCTGGATCGAAGTCATCCTCATGGGCTACCTCGAGTTCGCGCGCTCTGCCGAGCTCGACCAAGACAAGCGATGCTACCCGGGCGGCGCCTTCGACCCGCTCGGCTACATCGCCAACGCCGACGCCGAGGAACAATTCCGCCTCAAGACTGCCGAGCTCAAGCACGGTCGTCTCGCAATGGTCGGCATGCTCATCATCTCCGCTGAAGCCGCCACCGGCCACGGCGTTCTCCCGTAAATTACCGCGCGTCTCGATATTTCAAAGCGTCGTCGGGCGTCGACGAGCCGGCTTTGCGCGCAAAGCTTCTCGTTCGTTCGTCGTTCGTCGATGATTTTTTTCAAATTTTGCGGCGATTTTCAAGGCGTCTAGGAGGAGACACTTTTCAAAAGACTCTTCTGCGCGAGTCTGTCTGTTATAGAACACATACCACCTTTAAACGTAACGTAACGTAACGAAACGCGTCTCGATTCGGTCTCGCTGCTCTTTGGAGGTTTTCGCCCGTGCAAATCTGGATGATTCTGTATGTGTATAAATCACACTGTTTACCCATACATGTAGAATCACCCAGACGCACCGACCCGACCCGTTGAGACGGCACAGAGAGACGCGCGACGACGACGACGACGACGACGACGGGGATGGCGACGACGATGGCGATGACGGCGGCGTGCGGACGATGGGCGTCGTCTCTCACCGCGAGCAGCAGCGGTGCGAGCGCGAGCGCGTGTTCGCGACGAGGGACGACGACGACGACGACGGTGTCGGTGTCGGTCCGAGCGAGGACGACGACGCGGGCGCGAAACGGATTCGCGGGCGACGCGACCGCGCGGTGGACGCGTCGACGCGATGCGGTGACGCGCGGAGGCGGGAAGCGGGTCGTCGTCGCGCTCGCGGAGGCGGATTCGGCGGATTCGGCGGCGTCGGCGGGTTCGGCGTCGACGCGCGCTCCGTACTACGTGAGCGTCCCGCTCGCGGCGGCGTACGCGGCGCTCGCGTACTCGTCGGCGTGTAACGCCTTTATGTGGACGCTCGATTTCGTCGATCCGATCATCCCGAGCCCGTTCGGATCGCTCGTGGGTAAGCTCGCGGTGGCGCTCGGGGCGACGACGCTCGCGGCGTTGAACTTTTACCCGCAAGCGAGACGGCAGTTGGGTCGGTGCGCGCGCGTCTTCGCCGACGGGGCTTCGAGCGAACAGCTCAAGGCGGACGCCGCGAAGTTTGGAGTTCTCGTCGCGATGAAGATGGGGTTTGAATTCGTCGCGTATTGGAAGGCTTTGACGTCGTTCACCCCGTGCACGGCGTCGCTCGAGCTCGCCGGGTACTACGGCGTCGCGTTCGTCGGCCACGCCGCGTTCATGGGCGCCGCGTCCAAAGTCATCGGCGCCGACGGTCAGACGGAAGTCGTCCCGGCGCCCGTTCGCAAGCTCATCGGTGGGTTCGATCTCGTCCTCGCGATGCTTTGTTTCGCCACGTCCAAGCTCGCCATGGCTGGAGCGTCCGCGCTCAGCGGCGTCTGCGGTTCGTCGTTTTTCATCCTCGCCCTCTACTTTACGTTTGAGGATAAAATCAAAGCCGCCGCCGCCGAGCGACGACGACGACGAAACGGCGACGACGACGACGCGTCGGCGTCTTCCGTCGTCACCCAGGCGTGAGCGCATTCATTCGTTCACACCGCATCGACGCGTTGGATTCCGACCGGAGACATCACGTCACCACTAGCGACTCTCGTTTCATTCTTTTTATAATAATCAGCGTCTCATCCGCTTCACTTCCCGACGCCGCCCTTCATGCGTCCGCCGGGGCATTCGTCGTCATCGCTCGCGATCGCCCGACGAATCCGTCGCGCGCTCACCGATGCCCTCTTCGCCCCGTTTCGCGCGTACACCGCCTCGTCGTCGAAACCAACAGAAACCTTTGTGTTACCACCGGTGCGCGTCGCGTACGACGTCGACGACGCCGAGCGCGCGCTCCGCGACGCCGGGTTCGACGAGCGCCCCGGGGACGGCGACGAACCGTCGCTCGTGGGGTTCGACGTCGAGACGCGACCGAACTTCACCGGGAAGACTGGGAAAAACCCCCCGGCGTTGGTGCAAGTGGCCAACGCGCGCGCGGCGGTGCTCGTGCACTTGGCGTCCATGCGACCGTCGGTTCCGCCGACGCTCCGGGCGATGTGCGCGGACGCTCGGACGCTGTTCGTCGGTACCGGCGTGGCGGTGGACATGAAGGACGTGGAGACTTGGCTCGGGGTAAAGTGCGATGGGTTCGTGGACACGGGCGTCGTCGCGAGGACGTACGGGCACAAGAGGTTTGGGTTGAAGGCGACGAGCGCGTATTACGGATACGCGGCGGATAAACCAAAGTCGACGCAGACGTCCAACTGGGAAAAGGCGCCGCTGGATGAGAAACAGATCACGTACGGAGCGGAGGATGCGGCGTTGGGGTTGTGGGTGCTCAAGGCGATGTACGCGGAACACGGAGGAGGAGCGGACGGATGCGGATTGAACGCGTGGGCCGAGGCGTTCGCCGGGGCGACTTCTCCCGAAGAGGCGTGGAGGAAAAACAAGGATAACATGCCCGAGGTGGTGGTTAAAGCGTTTAAAAAGTTTCGAGAGGTTGAGAAGGCTGAATCTCGGGAGGTTTGGGTGACTAAAAAGCATAAAAAAGCGCTCGGTGTCATTGAACGCGTTTGGGCGGGCGCGTCGCATCCGGTGCAAGCGGCGCACGCGTTGGCGGATCTCTTGCGCTCGCCGAAATCGGGTAAACGCGCCGTGGCGTGGTCTCCCGGTGGGAAAACCGAACCCAAATCTCCCGAAGCGGACGGGATGTTTCGAGTTCGACTGAAATTCGGGTCGAGGGGGATGGAGTCCAACGGTCAAGGGTTGAGTTTTAAAGCGGCAAAGTTGGAAGCGGCGAAGAACGCGTTCGACGCCATTCGCGCGTCGGGTGACAGCTCGACGTGGCTCAAGGATGAGCTCGAGCTCGTGTTCGACAAGTGAGCGGTGAGTCGTAGTCAGTGTTAGTAGTAGCGCGTAGTTCGTATGCGAGTAGTATAGTCTGTAGTAGAGTTACAAAATCGAGTCGTCCGCGCCCGGGTTTCCGTAAACCATCGGTTGTCCACCCGGCTGTTGGAAAACCGGACCCGGGGGAACGCCGGGTGCTGATGCGGTCGTTGACATCTGTTGTTGTCGTGTGACTCCAGAGAAAGATGCACCGCCGTCCATCGTCTTGCGCGTCACCTCGTCGTACACGGCGACGATTTCCGGCTTGGTAATCTTATTTTGATCCTTGTCGCGCGCGTAGCAGATGAAGACGGCGTCGACGCAAACCAACAAGACGTTAAAGAGGAAGGACAAGACGAGCAAACCGACGAAAGCGGCGACGAAACCGACGACGGACGCTTCTTCTTCATCCAGACTTCCAACCAGGCGAACCGAGACGCCGACGGCGACGCCGTAAGCGACGGAAAAGATGATGGAAGCCATCGCCAGAATCATTTCAGGCAGCCACCAGACTCTCACGGCGCTCAAAAAGTTGTCCTTCAACAGACGCGTCACCTCGCGACCAGCGTCGCAGAGCGCCTCGCCCGTGATGGCGCACTGAATCGTTGCGAATTTCGTCACTGTTTCGATGATTTCGGCGAGGCAATCCATGACGGCGGTGACGAGACATGCCAAAATGGCCATCACGCCTCTCGATTCACGACGAGCGCGTTCATTCAAGTTTCTCAAAATTTGCACCCCGGCGAGCACCAAGCCACCAAAGGCTAAAGAGCCGAAACTCGCACCGAAGGCGTGGCCGACGAATTCCTTCGTAGTCCCGACGAATCGCGTCGTTCCGACTGGGGCAAAGTACCAGCGAGAGATGGAGCCGCCGATGACAAAGGTTCGCATCTCCGCCGCAACCATTTGGGTCCAGAGCAGCGTAAACATCACGAGGATGACGTAAGGGGGCACCCAACCGTCTGGGCGCCACCTGCAACACGGCACCGGGATGGGCGACCCGTTCGCGTCGTACTCGTCTGGGTTGAAACACTGCCCGTTTTGATACACGGCCCAATCGTTCGCCACGACGGCGCCGTTGTACCAAGCTTCCATGATGCAAAACACAAAGAATAACAGCGCGACGGCGGACCCGATGCCCGCCAAGACGCTCGTCGTCACCAAGTGGGGGTTATCTCTCAGCGCCGTGGACGCGGCGCCGAGAAGCTTTGCCACCAACTCGACCCGGTCTCGCGTCGCCCGCATCCAATACGCAAACGCCGCCGCGAAGAGCGCAAACAAAACACCCGGAAAGATGAGCTTCTCGGCGAAAAACATCACCGACAAGACAACCATCGACGCGCACTTGACGTAAATCATCGCCCACGTCGCCTCTCGCGGTTTCGATTGGAAAAACTTCAACGTCGCCCAACCGATGAGCACCGCTCCGAACGCCGCCAGCGTCATGTACCCTCGACAGTGTTCAAACGCCGCACCGAACGCCGTATCCGAATCCGGAGCGTCCTCATCCTCTCCTTCCGACGTCAACAGCGTCCTCCGCACCGCCGCCGCGCCGGTGTTCGCGTCGTGACACGTCCCCCACGCGTTCAACGTCTCCGGCCTCGACAGTTCCCTCGCGTCCCTCGACGCCGAACCGATCGCCGAGAGCCCGATGATCGCCGTCAAAACGTTCGTGATCGCGAACGCGTATTTCCACGTCGCGTCCCTCGTCGGTCGGCTCTCCTCCGGTGTCGTCCGTCCTTCGTCCGCGCCGGCGCCGCTGTTCGTCGAAAACGCGTTTCCTCGGTCGTCTCGTAGCATCAGCTCTCGATCGTCATCCTCTTCGTCGTTCGTCGCCAACGGCGTCCACGGCGTCTTGCTCGACATGTCCGTGCGTCCGTCGGCGTCGCGTCGACGACCGTCGATCCGTGCGCGCGTCGGCTTCGCGCGGACGCGTCGGCGTTTGCCGTCGGCGACGGGAGATCCATGGAATTCGACGAATGACATGTTGCCACGTGGCACCAAGAGGTGGGTGGATGGGTGCCAACAATTAACTTAACTGTTCGAGTCGGTCGTCGTCGCCCGAGTACCGAACGAGACGCCGTTTGGTGCTACATGCTACGCTGTGCTAGACTATATTGATGTACACGGAGCGAGCGGTTGACTCCTCCGAGGCTAGGCGGACTCGGACCCGCGGTACGAAGGATGCCTTCCGAGGAGACTCTCGGATTCGCTCTCTGAAGGCGCGTCGGCGTTGGATGAAAGAATCTCTCTCACGGCGGCGTTATCGAGCGCCTTGGCGCGGTTAAAGGCTAAGAAACCGACGACGGCGATGGCGTATCCAATCATCTCGAGCTTTGAGACTTGGTCGCCGTAAATGATGACGGCGGCGGCGATGACGACGACGTTTTTGAGTTGAGACATGGTTTTCACCATGAGCGACCCGGCGTGCTTGACGACGCCGAGGCAGACGTAATTGACGGCGAAACCAAAGGTGGCGCACACGAGCAGGAGGTACCAGTACTCTCGCATCGTCTCGGTGTTGCCAGATTTAAAAACCTCGTCGCGCTCGAATATAAAGCTGAGCAATATGAGAAACACGAGCGTCGCCGGGGAGAAGTAGTACATGCCGTTGAAGAGGGAAAACTTGCGATTGGCGATGAGATACTGCACGCCAACGCTTCGAAACGCCTCTGAAACCTCCGCGACGAGCATGCACGCCAACCCGAACAACGTCATGTGCGCCTCGCCGTACGCGGCGAGGAAACACCCACCGGTGACGACGCCGAGCGTAATTAAAATCCTCGCGCTCCATCGATCCAATCCAAACGCCACGAGCGTAAAGTACGTCACCACGGGCGCGAACGCCTTGAGCATTTGTATAAAACTCAACGACAAGTACGAATACGCCACGTTCGCCGCCGAGAGACTCAACGCCGTGCACGCCCCAATGGGTAGAATGTTCGCGACCCACTCCCCGAGCGTCAACTCGTGGCTCAGTTTCGTCCACCCGACGCGCGCCGCGAGCGCCGATGCGCCCCACCCGAACCACGACCCCAACGAGCTCACGAATATCGGGCAATTGAGCGACGTTTCCGTGATGAGGTGTTTATTCGCCAGTATCAATACCGTGGCAAAGACCAAGTACGCCGCGCTGTGCGCCGCCGCGTACAGCGACGCGTTCGGGCCGTACGTGCTCAGCTCCATTCCTCGTTGGGTGTTGTGCGACAAAAAATCTAATGAATCGAATGCGCGAGCGCCCGTCTCGTCGTCTTCCTCTGACTGCTGAAAAAACTAAACCCCGAGCGAACGCGACGGTACTTGTATCGCTCCGCGCGTCGGCCGCCTCGCCACCGATCGCGCGCTCGGCGTCGCAGGCTGACGCGCGCGCGGTGCACGAATGCGATGTCACATCGCATCTTTGTCAAGTTCCAAAATCCATACTGTTTACACATACAAACCTTTTCGGGAAAAGGGCGCTCGAGCTCCAAGAGGGGCGCTCCGTTCGTCGCGCGCCTTCAAAGATGCGCGCGTCGTCGTCGTCATCGGTGCGAACGACGGCCGGTTCGTCGTCGATAACGACGAATTATCGCGTCGTCGGTGGTCCCCGCGCGTCGCTCGGTGGTCCTCGTCGCGGTCGCGCGTCTAAACGCGTCGAGTTGAGCGACGCGCCGCCGCCACTGATGATGACGATGAGAAGGAGACTTGTGACGACGACGGCGTGGACGACGCACCGCGTAGGGGGGGTTTGTTTGCATCGCGATGGTGAGCGATGCGAGCGGTGGACCGCGGTGTCGGCGACGCGGGCGTGGACGGCACACGCGACGGGTGACGCGACAAAGGTGCGCGCGCGCTTTTTTTGTGAATGGTTTTTGTTTCTTCTTCTTCATGTGACGACGAGACGATGATTGGAATCGAGAACGAACGAAGGAACGCCGATGATGTACAATTACTGCGTTATCTTCCTTATTAGAGCACCGCGAGTGGCCTTTCGGGGTCTCGGCGCGGAGCAACCTGTGAGGCAAACAAAACACTTTTGAGGCGTTCGTTCGTTCGTTTCTTTGTGGAAACATCGTCCAATTTTTCTCATCGTTTCTCTTTCTTCTTCCTCTATGATGTACTGACGCGTTCACGCGAACGAACGGACGACGTCCGACGTTCGTTACTCGCAATCGCAGAGTGACGGCGTACACGAAAAGGTTCGAGCGGCGCTCTCAAATTTGGGTTTTGGCGCGCTCACGGAGATTCAAGAGGCGGCGGTGCCCGTCGTCTCGTCCGGGTCCGACGTCGTCATCGCCGCGGAGACTGGCAGTGGGAAAACGTTGAGTTATTTAATTCCCATTTGGAGCAACTTGTTACGCGAAGGCTCGAGCGGGGTGGATGACGAATCGGGAAGCCGAGCCACGGGGGCTTTGATTTTGTGTCCGAACGCGACGCTGTGCGAACAAGTGGCGCGCGTCGCCGATTCCCTCGTCGACGCGTCCACAGGCGAGCCGTTGCTTCGCACGCACGCGTTGACGCCCGATACTGGAATTCCGTTCAACGCGCCGGATGTGTACGTCACGACGCCGGCGCGCGCCATGGATGATTTATTGCGCTTTCGCGAAGGCGCTTGGAGGAGAGGATCGTTCGCGCCCGTCGCGCGCACGCTTCGACACGTCGTTTTCGACGAGGCGGACATGCTCTTCAGCGGTGGATACCTCAAGCCACTGCGTGCATGCTTTGACGTGCTGTACCGGGAAGAAAAACTCGCGAGCGAAGGGTTTTTCCTCCAGGGTAGCCAAGACGCCGCTCCGGAGTGGGAGGGCGACGCCGAACGCGACGAGTCGTCATACGATAGAGATTGGAGAAAAGATCATCACGAAACACGCGACCGACGTCGCGGTCCGGCGCTTGGGGGTAAAGGACGCGTGGGTCTCGGTGAAGGTCGCGATTTTAGGCGACAGTACGTCTTTGCCGCGGCGACGGTGATGAGCAACGGGAAAAAGACACCCGGGGCGATGATTAAATACGGCTTTCCGGACGCCGAGTGGATCGAGGGCCGGCGTCTGCACCGATCTGTGGCGAGCGTCAACCAAACCTGGATCGACGTCACGATGGATACTCGCGCGATGGAACTCGCCCGAGCCGTCGGACTGGCGATGGATGGCGACGAAGAACCGACGTCGACAGAAAAGACTATGGTTTTCGTCAACGCGGCGTCCGCCGCGGATGAAATCGCCAGAGAGTTCAACGCGCTCAATTTACGCGCCGCCGCTTTCCACGCCGACATGAGCAACACCGAACGTTCCATGCGTCTCAAAGATTTCGCCGACGGCGTCATCACCGCTCTCGTCTGCACCGACAGCGCCGCTCGCGGCGTCGACATTCCCGGCGTCACGCACGTCGTCCAGGCTGAATTCGCCGGCAACGCCGTCGATTACCTCCACCGCATCGGTCGCACCGCGCGCGCCGGCGCCGCTGGTCGCGTCACAAATCTATGTCTACCCACCACCGCCAATCTCGTTCGCGCCGTTCGCGACGCCGAGGCTCAGGGATCGTCCATTGAAGGCGCGTTTTCCCGCAAGCGCAGCTTTACCAAGAAGCACAAAAAGTACGGCGAGTCGCGAAAGGGCGTCGCCGATCTCTCCAGGCGCGGTCAAAAGTCCGGCCGGCGCCATCGTCGCGACGACGCGTGATCAAACCGCGCACGCGTGCGCTCATAGAACGTTTAGACCCTTCTTTCTGTTGTACATTAAACGCATCATTTGTCGCCGTCAAAACTCTGCTTCGCGTCGTTGCTCTTTTTTGAACAAGATGCACTCACGAATGCGCCCAAAACGACACACCTCGATCGTCATGGCGGTCGCGACGCACGGAACTCGCGCCGCGGCCGACGACGACGATGAAGACGCGGACGATATCGACGTCGCGTCGCTTCCGATGGGTGACGTACCGGTGCGTGAGGACAGACAGCTCGTGACTTTTTTGAAAAAAACAAGATGACTGAACGACTGACGACGACGACGACGACGACGCGTAGGCACTGGAGGCGCGAAGGGACGCGTTGACGCGTTTGCGGCGTCGGTTGATTGAACGTTTGCGCGCGTGTGATGCGAAAGTGGGTGAGGGGGAGGAGGAGGACGACGGCGGACGCGCGGCGTGGGCGAGTTTGTTACCGACGACGACGCGGCGCGAGGAGGAAACGGAAGACGACGACGTCTTCGTGCGCGAGGAGACGATGCGCACGGAATCTGCGGGGTACGATGCGTACGGTGATGGCACGGAGGATGTGCCGGTTCGGTCGTTATCGCCGAGAGCAGAGTACGAGGCGGCGTTGGCGGTGGTGCACGCGCCGACGATGCCGGCGAGTTTGCCGCCGGCGTCGGCGGATAGAGGACAATCTATTCCGACGTTCGAGGACGACGAGCACGCGGTGGGTTCACACGAGCGAGAGATGCCGCTCGAAGAGCCTCGAGCGGCGGCGATGACGTCGTCGATTCCGTTTGAAGCGAACGAAGAGTCTCAAATGGAAATGGCGACGATGGAAGCCGCGCCAGCGGGTAGCGACAGCGGACGCAGACGCACGACGACGGGTTCGGTATCCGGACGCAAGCGTTCTCGCATCAACGAAACCCCGTCGGTGGCGGCACCAGTAGAAGATGCGGAGGGGCGGAACACCGAAGAGTGCGCGGGGAGAAGTCTTCTTCCCGCGTCGGCGGGGAAAGCGCTTCGGTTTAGCGTGGACGCGAGTCTGAGTTTGAACGACGACGATTTACTCGCCGCCGCGGAGGCGCACGAAGCGTCGACGCGGGCAGTCAATGCGGTGCCAACGTCGCGTTCGCGATACGAGTGCACTTTGGACGTGCGAGTTCGCGATGGGACGTGTGCGAGCGTCGTTTTCGCCAAGCAGCGATTGGGCGTCGTCGTCCAAGCCAAAGAGGCAAAGGAGTGGGTCGATGTCTTGGTCTTTTCGATGGATGAAGGCGGAAGCGCGCCGAGACTCGTCGGTTCGTGCGTCGTGCACGCGTCGGGCGCGTCTCGTCGGCGCACGAGTCGCCGACGGTCGTCCCTCGGAGCCGCCGCGAGCGGCGCTCCAGACGCGCGAGCGATTCGATTGAGTCCGTCGGGCGCGTTCGTCTTCGCGCCGGGCGCGTCGGACGGCGTTCGCATTCTTTCCGTGACGTTCCGAGACGATGAAAACGACGACGGCGCGTCTGACGCGCGTCTTACGTCGCCGTCATCGACGTCGACAAAGAAGAAATCGAAACGTCAGAAGCGGTCGACGTCGAGCGAAGTCGCTCGTCTCGAGTGCAGTTTCAAGGTGGAGCGCGCGGCGACGTGGACGCGCGGCGACGAATTCTTTCTAGGCGCAGCGGGAGCCGACGGGCGGTGCGTCGTTTGGTCGTGGAGCACCACCAACTCTAACGACGGCGACGACGCGTTCATCCGCAACGAACCATCCGCGCGCGTGGATTTCGCACCAGTCTTGTTTAGAGGCGTCGCGCCCAATCCCGGATCGGTGACCAATTTGAGCTGGATCTCCAGCGCCGAATCGACGGCGTCCCCGCGTCTTCTCGGCGTCATCGACGACGGGCTCGCGTGCGTTTGGAACGTTGAGAAGAAGACGTGCGAACGCGTGTGTTTTACCGCGGATCATCGCATCGAGCGTCTCTTGCCCGTGCGTTACGACGGATGCGAGCCGACGAGCGACGACGACACCAAAGCGCCGATTCCCGCGCTCGCGCTCACGCACGCAAAGGAACGCAAAGGACCAGAGATGGTTTCTGAGAGTTCATCGAGCGATGGTTCCGAAGATTTCATCGTCAAACCTCCGCGCGTGCGCGCGGCGTTGGTTCGAGCGCACGGAGTATCCATCGGCGCGCCGCTCTTCCCGGCTGAAGCGTTCGATTCCGTCGCGACGCTCGATTACGATTCCACCACGGCGTGTGTCGGCACTCACGACGGCTCTCTCATCATCTGGGACATAGATTCGGGTAAAATCTTACACGAGGCGCGAATCGCAGACGACGACGACGACGATGCTGCCGACGACGACGTCACTGAGAGCGTTTCATCCGTCGCGTGCCGAGCCGACGTTCTCGTCGCCGCCGCGGCGGGCAATCGAACGCGAGTCTTTCGCCGTAGAAATATGACAACGACCGACCGATGAACGAACGAACGATACGATTTGTAAGCTAGCAATTTAGACAATAGAATTACACCCACGACGAACGAACGAACGAACGAACGAACGAATAAACAAACAAACTCGCCCTCGTTCGCGACGCTCGACTTGAAACTTTTACCAATTCGGCTTTCTCCCCGGGTGTAACCGAGCGCCGCTCGTCTCCGAGTCCATGTACGCCATCTTTGCCTTATCCTTCAACCAGTACTTATCCGTACGCGTCGGTTGATCCCAGTTATCCTTCCTACGCGTCGGTAAACGTCTCGTCAGTCAGTCAAACCCTCACTCGATCCGCGTCCTCATCCCCGCCCCGTTCGCGACGACGACGAAAACGACGACGACGACGACGACGACGCGAAACAAAAAAAACATCACGACCCCGGGCCCCCG
>Ga0255764_10003215_pt1 | contig 13063 bp, 7 predicted proteins | sample 071ome_30_FD_179964 | JGI IMG/M metagenome (GOLD analysis project Ga0255764, IMG submission 179964) | Coastal salt marsh microbial communities from the Groves Creek Marsh, Skidaway Island, Georgia - 071406AT metaG (version 2) | ecosystem: Environmental > Aquatic > Marine > Intertidal zone > Salt... | reverse complement strand
CGGGAGATAACCACGCCAGGAGCAAGTGGGATTTCACTTGCTACTATCGAGATGCCATGCGCGGCGGTGCAAAGGACGGCTCATTTGACGTACCAGCGGTCATACTTGTAACCATCGTGAATGTGAATGGAGATCAGATTATACACAATGCGCATTGTCCGTGCGATTGGCGAAAATTCGCTCCGTCGTCGACGGGCATCGGGCCCCGGGGGCGGGGGGAGGGCCAGGCGGGGTGGACCGAGGACAGAGCTCTGCTGGAGCACATACTCGCGGAAGAACACGTTGCGGATGCGTCTGACAAGCTTCCGGAGGAACCGTCCGCACGACTGAGCCTCGGAAGCCCGGTCGGCTTCGGCGTTGCCGCTGCCTCCCACGCCGGCCTTGGCCCACCCGCCGGTCCTCTGGCCCCCTCCGATCGGAGGGGGCCTTTCTGTCGCAGACCTTCTCCACGGCCAATTCGACGCGACCTCGCCATACATAAATACATACATACCCACGAATGGACTGGAATAAGCTTACGGTCGTGAAGCTCAAGGAAGAGCTGACGAATCGTGGATTGGCAACTACGGGGAAGAAGGCCGACCTCGTTCAACGTCTCTCTGAGGCCGGGGCAGAGACCGACGATGCCACGCGCAAGAGGAAGGCGTCGGATTCGGATGCAGAGCCAGGGGACGACGGCGGCGACGCGGCCGAGAAAGCAACAAACGGGAAAATTGCGGGGAAACTCGCTGGGAAGAAGCGACCCGCGGTGACCAAGACGCGGCAGGCTGTCGGGAAGAAGGGAACGAGTGCGGATGATGGGGCGGGGGTCGAGGGTGCCGGTGCGGCGGGCGTGGAGGCCGGGGAAGCGGGCGAAATTGATTCGCCTAAGGCTGCTGGAGCCCAGCCAGCGGCAGACGGCCAGCAGGGGCCGGACGCCAAGCGAGCTCGGTCCGCGTCCGGACCGGACGGGCAAGACACCGCCAAGGGCGCGGATCCGTTGGTCAAGATTGAGAACGCGCTCAACGCGGAGCGATTTGCGAACATTGACGCCGGCACAAAGCGGCGCCTGGCAGTCATCCTGGACTTTACGAAGCTGCCGCCGTCGACGCTCGACGACGCGGTCCTGGAGCAGCTCCGTTCCCTGTCGCAGGCCGAGGCGACGGAGATTATGAAGCAGCTGGATCATTCCGTGCGGACCTCAAAGGTGCGGAAGATCTCGGCGTACCTGTCGTCGATGATTCGTCGCGCGAAGGAGGAGAGGTCGGCGGGCCGGGACGGCGGCCCTGGGATCATGAAGGTGAATGCCGCGGTCGAGGACTTGGCGCCAGAGGCCCGGGATATTCTCAGTGACTTGACCGCCAGGAGGCACCTCCGGGAGGGGGATCTGGACGGCAAGGTGTTGGGGACGCTGGCCGCCAAGCCGCCTGCGGTGCAGGCGTTCATGTTGAAGGCGTTTGCGAAGAAGAACGTGGCGGACGTGCGCAACATGGCGGCGTTCTTCGTGTCGCATATGCGGGATATGGATCGCGGACTGGAGAGCGGCAGGTACAGTCTGGATCGCGTACCGGGGGAGGGCGGTGGTCGCAATCACCACGGTCGCGATCACCACGGTCGTGACAAGAAGCCGGTGCGAGAGCACCGGAATCCGCATCCGGATATTTACGATCCGCACTATTCGTACGTGCCGACGTCGCTGCGAGCCGCGCAACACGCAGGCGGTGGATTCGACGGGCATAATCAGCTGCCAGCGCCTTTCCAGCATCAGCACCAGCCACCGCCGCAGCAGCCTCCGTTCCAAAATCAGGGGTACGACCCGAGAGAACAGCCGTACGCCCGGGGGCCCCCTCACCAGCCTCAACAGTCGCAACAGTCGCATCAGCCCCAGCCCGAGCCAAAGCACTTTGCACTTGAGCAGGTGCAGTGGGGCGTGCGCGTCGACGAGCTCAACGGGCTGAGCGACTGGGCAAAGTACGTGCACCCTGCTGCCGCGCTCCGCATGCAGCAACTTTGGGACCAGGAGGAGAATAAACTCGTGAGCGTCTTGGACGATAACTCCTGGCTCTTGCTGGCGGGTCTTGACGCCCCCAATTCGGTTCGGGCCGTGAACGAGACGGTCGAGCGCATGAAACTTTCCGCGGACGATGTCTTGACCGTCAACAGGTTGTTTGTCGAAGCGGCATCCAAATACCCGAGACGCGAGGATGCGCCGTCGATGGTCACGTCAATGCCGTCGGCTCTGGGTGCGGCGCCCGTGGTTTCAAACTTGCCGCCGCAATCGACGACGTACGGCAACCCGCTCTTCGAAAACCCAAACCAGCCTGCGCGCGGCGGCTCTGCTCCCTACGGAGGTGGCGGATACGCACAGCCCCCGACCGCGCTGGCGTACGCCGCCCCGCCCACAGCATACGCCGTCCCAACCTCCCAGGTCTTCCTCCCGGGCCCCGCCGGCAACCTTTCCCCCCGACTTCAGAACAGGATCGACGCCGTGATGGGCAACCCCAAGTGGCTGGGCAGAATCGTCGTGGACCACTTCAACGAGCACGTCGTCAACCTCATGCTCCAGCTCGACGAACGCACCAACATGATTGTCTTGGACGAGTTCGAGCGAGAGGATTCCAGCAAGATCCGCAACCCGAAAGCCTTCCTGATCGGCAAGATCCGACAGGCCCTCGAACGACGCGACGGCGCCGGCGGGCATCGCGGCGACGGCCAGCCTCGGGGCGGCCATCGTCGATAGATAGATAGACCCGTCGTTGACTCTTCTTGGTCGCTCGATCGATCGATTGATCGATCGACTGACAGTGATTGATTCATCATTCATTGGTTGACTAACATAGAACTAGCAATATCCAGACCCGTCGCACTTTTTGCACAGCAGCCTGCCCACCCCCTTGCACGCCCGGCACTCGAGCCTCCCAGCATTGCGACCGAGGTTGGCCCGCCGGATCTCCTTCTCCACCTCGGGACTATCCGTCCGCTCCATAATCCCAGTACCTTCGCAAGCAAAACAAACTACTCCACCGCTCCCATTACAACTCGTGCACACCTCCTTCTCCTTCTGAAAGCCCAGAATAAGGGCCGCGGCGACCGACGACACGACCGCCCCGCCGATGATCAGCTCCTGGGTCGAGCTCGGATCCAGCGCGCACGTCGCGACCATCCGCCGCCGGGCAGTGTCCGAGCCTCGCTGTGTTGTTGCGACTCCGACTGTGGCCCTCGCCGGCGTGTGTGTGCTACTACGAGGACGGCTCGAAGACGCAGACGAGGCGACGGGTATAGGCTCAGCCCCGGTCCCACACGCGCATCGGCGTGCATGTGGAAGCGACATCTCGAAGGCCTCGAAGCACGTAGACGACGACGGTCGACCAGGGAGGTGGATGGATGAATGGCCGTGGTGGGTACCGCGAGCTAATCAAACTGACCAGTTTTTATCCCGATCTCGCGTCTCGGTCGCGTTCCGCAACGACACAGACACATACCATGTCCTGTCTGCTGCGCAGCACGTGCGTAGCGCGCCGGACGACCGTAACGACGACGGCAACGACGCCGGCAACGACGCCGAATTGGGCTCACGGGCCGATTCGGGGACCACCGCTGGCCCGGCGCGCGTTGAGCACCACGCGCGCCATGCAGATCGAGACGGTCGACTTTGGAGAGCGTTCCTACCCGATCTACATCGGCCAGAACATCCTGGACGACGACCAGTCCCTCCTGCGGAAGCATATTACCGGCAAGACGGCGCTCATCGTCACGAACGAGACCATCGCGCCGCTGTATCTCGAGCGGTGCAAGTCAGCAATCGAGGCAGATGGGACGATCAAAGTGGAAGTGGTGAAGCTGCCGGACGGAGAGCAGTATAAGACCGTGGACGTGCTGTCGATGATCTGGGACAAGGCACTCGAGTGCCGGATGGACCGGAGGACGACGTTCGTGGCGCTGGGCGGTGGGGTGGTGGGCGATATGACCGGATTTGCTGCCGCTTCGTATCAGCGTGGGGTGAACTTTGTGCAGGTTCCGACGACCGTGATGGCCCAGGTGGACAGCTCGGTGGGGGGCAAGACGGGGGTGAACCATCCGCTCGGAAAGAACATGATCGGGGCGTTTTATCAGCCTCAGTGCGTATTGATTGATACAGACTCGCTCAACTCGCTCCCGGATAGGGAGCTGGCGTCGGGAATCAGCGAGATTATCAAGTACGGGCTGATCCGGGACGCCGAGTTGTTCGTGTGGCTGGAGGAGAACATCGACAGGCTGCTCGAGAGGGACCCCAAGGCGTTCACGTATGCGATTCAGCGGAGCTGTTGGAACAAAGCGGAGGTGGTCGCTGCGGACGAGAAGGAGGGTGGCGTGCGCGCGACGCTCAACCTGGGACACACGTTCGGACATGCCATCGAGGCCGCGTCCGGCTACGGGACGTGGTTGCACGGCGAGGCGGTGGGTACGGGTATTATCATGGCGTCGGACATGTCGCGGCGGCTGGGGTGGATCACGGAGGAGCTGGACCAGCGTGTGCAGGACTTGATCCGCCGGAGCCGGCTGCCGGTCGTGCCGCCCAAGGAGATGACGGTCGACGAGTTCAAGTCCTACATGGCGGTGGATAAGAAGGTGCAGGACGGGACGATTCGATTGATTCTGTTGAAGGGTGCGCTCGGCGAGTGCGTGATTACCGGGGAGTACGACCCGCAGGCGCTCGAGGACACGCTGGCGCACTTCTGTGGAAGCGCGGTGGGGAGGACCATGCAGGACGAGGTGTGTGCCGAGGACCCGAGCGCCGACGAGTGTCGTGTGTACGAGGACTAGGACTACTACTATAGACACGTCTCGGTAACCCACCCCCGATTTTCAAGCTCTCCTCTCGGAGAAGTTTCACCAGTTACCTTCAAACCTTCACCAGGTTCTTCTTCTGTCCTTCTGCTGTCCGTACGCCTGGCGGTACGTGTTCTCGGGCGCGGGTTGACACGATACAACACGCTCGAGACGAAAAACCACCAGGATGCCACCCGAATCGTTCGGGCCAAATGACGCTCGCGAGAGTCCAGTTCTGGGTTCCGGCCGGATCCCTACTGATGAAGAGATGGGACGTCGTCAGTCAACCGCGACCGCCGATGAAAACACCGAGACCAGTGGCTCCTGGGCGTGGCAGTGGATTCGACCGGCCTCCCGCAACCGAAACTCGTCGTCCTCGAGTCTCGACAGGCGTCGTTCTGTCCTGAATTCGTGGCGGCTTCCCTCCGCACGGTACTCCGCAGGGTGGGAGGGAATCGAGGCGGTGACGCAGTTCTTCTCGAGTCGCTTGAATAAGATGAACGCCTGGGGGGATCGGTCGTGGATCGGGAGGTTCTTCACGTTCCGCGATCGGCAGGCGCGGCTGGGCAAGGAGCTGCACGCCGGGTTGATCAGCTTTCTGATGATTGTCTACACGTTGACGGTGAATCCGCAGATTATCTCGACGACTGGAGGGACGTGCGATGCGGAATCCCTCTGCGACCCAGACCTGTACAAGCTGTTTGGGAAGGACTGCCTATACGTGTCGGGAAATGGCGAGGCCGTCGACTGTATCCTGAATTTCAGGAGGAGTGTTACCACGGCAACGGCGGTCGCGTCGCTGATTGCGAGCTTTATGATCGGGTTCTTCGCCAATCTGCCGATGGGGTTGGCGCCGGGCATCGGTATCAACGTCTACTTTGCATACCAGGTGGTCGGCCAGGATGTGCTGACGTACGGGCAGGCGCTGGTGGCAATTTTCATAGAGGGCTGGATATTTATTGTTCTGTCGCTCACGGGCGTGCGGGGGCTCGTCATGAAGCACATGCCGACGAGCATCGCGTTTTCCGGGTCGGTCGGCATGGGGCTGTTGCTCGCCTACACCGGGCTGCGATCGCTGGGGGTGATTGCCTTCGATGGGACGACGTTGACAACACTGGGAGGGTGCAGTCGATCGGAAAGGAGGTATGTGTACACCTCGAACGTGAGTCTGGCCCAGGTCTTTCTAGGACCGGAACAACCGAATGTCGACGGCTTTGAGTCGTCGACGGGACTGGGCACTTTCAACATGTCGGCCGAGCTATTGGAACAGTCTTCTGCGCAGGTTTTCGCGTGCGAAGGCCTAGAGATGCGGTCCCCGACGATGTGGCTGGGTATCGCGGGCGGGATCCTGTCGTCGCTGCTCCTGGCGTGGCGGGTCAAGGGCGCGCTGTTCTGGGGCGTGCTGTTCGTAACAGTCATCGCATGGATTCCAGGACATGCCGCGAGCTATCTCGGCGCCGGATCGCCGATCCCAGGGGGTGAGCTGCGGTTGCAGAACTTCGAGCGAGTCGTGGCTGCACCGTCGCTGGACGGGTCGGGCCTCCAATGGGACTGGTCTGGCGTCTCAAAAGGTCAATTCTGGTTCGTGCTGTTTACGTTCCTATATATCGACATATTGGACACTACGGGAATCCTGCTGTCGATGGCGCTACTTTTGGACTCGCAGATGGAGATGGACTACTACGGGGTGGACGACCACGACGAGATCAAGGAGAAGAAGGAGGCGATCAAGGAGGCGAACGACGGCGTCGAGCCCAATCCGTACCAGCAGTTTGTGTCGCACAATAAGGAGTTCAAAGGACAGCAGTGGGCGTTTTTGTCGGACGGGGTCGGCATCATCGTGAGCAGCATGGTCGGGATCTCGCCGGTTGGCGTCTACCTGGAGAGCGCGGCCGGCATCGAAGAGGGCGGCAGGACGGGCATCGTTTCGCTGGTCGTGTCGTTCTTCTTCTTCGTTGCGCTGTTCTTCAGCCCCATCCTCTCGTCCATTCCCGCCTATGCCACGGGCTCGGCGCTGATCCTCGTGGGGATAATGCTCATGGCGCACGCCGACCACATCCCGTGGGACGAGCCGAAGGACTCGATCCCTGCTTTTCTGACGATCATCGTCATGCCGCTGACCTACTCGGTCGCGTACGGCATCCTGGCCGGTCTGGTCATGTACGTGATCCTGCGTTTGCCGGACTTGGGGGTGGAGCTCTTCAAGCGGGCCAGGTACAAGATCCGGGAATATCGGGGCGACGACCTCGTCGCGGATGACACCGTCTCGGTCGCCAGCTCGAAGAAGAGCGGCAAGGGCAGGGCGGCGCACAGGAAGGTCTTTGGCGAGCTCTCCTACCGCAGCGACTCCCTGTCCAACTTTGGCGCGGGAAGCGAACCGCTCCAACGGGATCACTTCGTGACATCAACGGCGGAAGTTATCCCGATCCCGCGTGGCGCCGAGCCCGGCCCCCAGCTGGCGCACAGCCAATCGCACGCGGGGTTCAGCCCGTCGTGGGATGCGGGCCTCGGTGGCGCGGGCTCGAGCCCCGGTGGCGGCATGCTTTCTGGCTATGATCGATACGAGAGAGAGAGGTACGGGAGTCCCAGCACGGCACGGCCGACGTTCAGGCGGACGTCCGGTACGGAAGTCGTGGCGGTGCCTGGATCGGCGGGCATGCGCTTCCCAACGCTGCAAAACTCGCTGAAGAAGTCTGCGTCGTTCGCCGTGATGCACGAGCCGCAAAACGTGGGCACCAGCAATACGAGCGCAGACGCCGAAGCTGGCGGGCTGTTTGGCAACTTCCAGATGCTGGACCTTGATCTTGGCGGCAGCGGCAGCTCGGAAGACGGGGACGCGGAGGAAGAGATCATGATGAACAACGACGGCACGCTGGGCTTGGTCTCCCGGAAGTCTTTGCAGCGGCAGAGCACCGACATGTCCATGTTCAACCAGCGGCGGACGACCGCCGACATGGAGGTCATCGAAGAGCCGCCAGCACCGGGGCAGGCCGGCCAAGTCACGGTGAGCAACGACGGAGGCGCGCACGCCTCTCGCCGCATCACGTTTTCCAACTTCAGCAGGGACAGCGAGCTGGCGGCTGGATCCGTGGAAACAGCCGGCATCCAGACCTCGGCGACGGCTCGGTCGCTCAGCCGGCAGACGACCAACCGGTCGATGTCCCAGGGCTCCGAGTCCAGCTTGGGCGGGCTTAGCAGGAGTTTCAGCCAGTCCACGTCGTTCCAGTCGCGCGGCATGGCGCGCACGGAGAGCGCCGCCGCGTTGCGCCTCAAGGACCTCTTTGCAAATGCGGATGCGCATGACGACGACGATGACGACAATTTGAAATGAAATACGCTCATTACTCTCTCATACGTAAAAATATTCATTCATCGTGTAAAAAATCTATGCCTTGCCCGAGCCCTTGAGCCGCCCGAAGATCCCCCCGCCGCCCTTCTTGGCGCTCTTGCTCCCCGCCTCGACGGCCTGCGCCAACGCCTTGTCGTACATATCCTCGAACTTTTTCTTCAGCGTCTCGAACGACGGACGCACCGATGGCTCCCGCTGCCAGCAGAGGCGCATGATGTCCGCGATGCCGGCCGGGGTCGAGGGCGGGATGTCCGGCCGGAGCCCGTTCTGCACCACGCCGACCGCCGCCTGCAGGGGCGTCCGATCCTGGTACGGAACGCTCCCCGTCAGCAACTCCCAAAGAACGATCCCGAACGAGTACACGTCCGCCTTCTGATCGTACGCCTTGTGCTCGATAATCTCGGGAGCCATCCAACGGTACGTCCCGGTCTCGGCGGTCATCACTCCCTCGGTGTCGAGCAGCCTGGCCACCCCGAAGTCCGCGATCTTCACCGTGCCGTGCTCGTCGATCAGCAGGTTGGCCGCCTTGAGGTCGCGGTGCAGAATCTTCCGCTGGTGCAGGTAGTTCATCCCGCGGCTCACCTCGGCCGCCACCCGAAGCACCTCCACGATCGAAAACGCGCCCTTCTCGCTCCGCAGCCGATCGTACACCGACCCGCCCTTCATGTACTCGAACACAATACACAAATGCGGCTTTTTCGTGCACGCCCCGATGAACTGCACGACGTTCCGATGCCGCACCTTGCGCATGATGGCCACCTCTTGGAGAAACTCTTGGTACTGCACCGAGTTGTCCTGCACGCCCCGCAGAATCTTGATGGCCACGTCCTGACCGCAAAACACCCCCTTGAAGAGATCCCCGAACGCCCCGCTCGCGATCTTCTCCTGAAACACGATGTCGGACGGATCAATCTCCCAGTCGTCGTCGACGGTCGACTGTGCCATCATCTGCGTCATCTGCTGTATGTCGGCCTTCTCGCCCTTTCCAGGGCTGGTATCCTCATTTCCACCCTTTCGAAGGCTATCCCCGGGCATCGGCAGCTCCTGCAACCGCATGCTCAGCACGTCCTCCAACGCGTCCACGCCACCCGGATCGTTCCAACCGTTCACCACGAACACGTCGAGCACGAACCGGTCCTTCGTGTTGAACGCATGCGCCTCGCAAATGTTCAACCCGATATCTCCCAGACTCTCGCTCAGCCGCATCAACAGCTTGCTCTGATCGACCGACGCGATCGTGACCTCGTAAAACACGTAATTCCGCAGGTCCCTGCTCGTCCGATCCCGGCCTCCTGCCCCCTGTCCGCCGTCGCTATACTCTTCATCTAAATCGTCGACGAGCCCCGCCAAGTTCGGCGACGAACCGAACGCAGGCCGGGGCAGCGACCGCTGCGACTGGGAGTGCAGCCCCATCGCCGCCTCGCCGATCGCTCGCAGGTGCGAGTACGAGTTCGCCTGCGAGCTCCCGAGGCTCCCAAAGCTTTTCACGCTGTGCAACCCCATTACGTCTACGCTCCGAACCTGGAAGCTCACTGCCGACGGGTCGGACCTCGCCGAGTCCAGCAGCCGCTTGTGGTTGAGGACGTCGAGCGACGTCGTGTTGACGTTCGTCGCATACCGTGACGGCAGCAGCTCGAAATGCTCCCGCATACTCTCGACAAACCCAGGTTGGTCCACGTCGATCATGTTCTTGGCCCGGAGACTCGCCAGGAACGACTCGAGGGCATCCGCCCTCGCGTTCGACCTGCTGTTCTGCTCCCGTCGCCGGTTCGCCTCGAGGATATGCATCATATTGCTATTCGAGTGCGAGTTCCGCGGCCCTTTCTCTTGCGAGGACGACGATTGCGGCCTGTTCCTGTTGCCAGACCGCTGCGTTCCGATGACCGACACCGGCAACGTCCTCGACGACGAGGCGAGGACGGCGGGGATACCCGCGAGGTTGTTATTGCTCCCATTCGCCGAATTCGTACCGATCGAGGACACGGATTGATCCAGGGACGCAGTCCGGTACAACTGCGACGGGCTGTCCGCCACGCCCAGGCTCATCTCGCGCCAGGCCGATGTCGACGGCTCGACGACGACGTACCCCACGCGTGTCCTTCCCTCGATTCAAGACCCCTGCCGATATGGGTCAGTCACGCGAGCAAACGAGGAAGACTCGCCCAGGGGCCGCACGGAATCCAGAAGGTATGGATTTCGACGAATAATTCCTTCGTTCGACACCGCGAACAACGCACGCAGAGGTGTGGGGATCCTTCTACCCACCCGTGATGGTATATATGTACGCTTACGCTTTCTCTGTGCGTGTTCCGTGATCCCGAGAGGAATCGGCCACTCGGACGCTGGGCCTCTGTCGTGAGAAAAGATACACGTCCTCAACATCAACATCATCATCGCCGCCGGTCGCGCGCGACCCGCTCGGTCGCCAGCAACTCACTCAGACTCGCAGTGGTCCCCACCACCCCCAAGCTCGGACTGTTCACCCGCAGCGCGGATCTCATGCTCGACTCGACGTCGTCGCCCTGCCAGCCCCGTCCTCCGCCCCCCGAACCCATCCTCCCCTCCCCGAAGAACCCTGCCAACCCCTGGCGAGCGAGCGAAGCGCGTAGAGTCAGTCAGTCAGTCAGTCAGTCAGTCAGTCGGTCAGTCAGTCAGGGCGTGCGGACGAGTCTCATTTCATCACCCACCATCAACAGCGCCCCGGCGATCGCCAGCACCAGCCCGACCACCAACCACGTGAGCTCGCGCGAGCTCAGCCCTTGTGTCTCGTCAAAGTAGATTGCTCCCTGAAGGATGGACATGGCGAGCCAGAACGCCTGAAGCAACGGCATGATGAGCGTCGCCGGATACAGCTTCAGGCCCTTGTTCGTCTGCCGGACCCAGAACCCAGCGCTCAAGACAAACGCCCCGACCACCAGCCACGTGTATCCATCCCATAACACAGCGCCCGCCGCATCGCCCCCGAAGAGGTCGCCGAAGATGTACGTCAGCGACTTTGAGAACAGCACGCTCCATGCCCCGACAAACGCCGACACGGCAGAGAACAGCACCGCCGCGGCAAACATCCGGGCCACACTCGGGTCGTGCGCGATAGTCGCAAGGTCACCCCCCTCCCCCGTCCCCGTCCCCGTCTCCGTCCCCATCCCCGTCGGCGAAAGACGTATCGAATCGCCGACGCTCGAGTCGAGCCCATCGAGGCTCCCAAAGCTGCCGCTCCCGCTCAGACTGCGCTTCCTCCGCAGCGCCTTCTTCTGCTCCACCCGCACCTTGGCCTCGGCCTTTCGCCGCCAGTGGTGCACCAACCGCCACAGGATGTGCATACTCGCCATCACGAACCCGATCCCGAACAAGAACTGCTTCATCGAAGCCTTGAACCACTGCGCCCGCAGCTGGTCGATCGTGAAGACGGCGTCGTTGCCCGGCCCGTGCACGAGGATCAACACGTTCCCCACGAGAAGAATGCCGATCCCGACGTACGTCGACGTGTCGGAAGTGACGCCCAGCAGGTGGTAACTGGCCATCGGGATGACGATGAACTGGAGCGATGACAGCCCCGACAGGACCGTCTGCGAGCCATACCGCATGCTCACGAATCGCAGCAGGTTTCCTATCGCGAACAGCGCCCATCCGGTGACCGCATAGAGCTTCGAGCCCGCGGCATAGATCACCGGGCGAATCGTCCCGTCCGGCCGCCGCCACGACACGCCGTCCTTGCTCGTCTCGGCAATCAGGTGCGAAACTTTCACGATCGTCTGCCCATAGACGATGAGAAACGAGCCCAGGACGTGCATGAGGATGCCGAACTGCGAGGACAGGAGCGGGGTCCCGCCCGACGACGTCGACGGCATCCCGGCTGCTCTTGTTCGTTTGGAAGATCGGGAGGAGTTCTTCCGCGCTGCCGCTCCCTCGTAGTACGATGCTTGTTCTATCAAGCTAGCTCTTCATGGGATGAATCGACAGGTAAGAAGACATACAGATTCAGCGCGGACCAGAGCAAACGCTTTGGCTCTACCCCCACCTACGCCATGGCAACGTTCTCGTCGTCGCTCCCGCCGCCGTCCTCGTCCCCATCCTCTTCGTCGTCCTCCTCCAGGTCGTAGATCGCGATGGCATTCACGGGAGCGTACAGCGCCAACGCCACGCCCCGCTCCACGCCCGCTGCAAACGCCGTCACGTTCATGCTCGGCACGCTCCGGCTCCGGCAACTCGCCAAGTCGACGCGCCCGATTCCGGCCGCCACCTCGTCGAGAGGGCCCGAAGATTCGAGCCGCACGGTGGCGTCGTCGGACACCATGGCGATGCGGGACCCCGCGTCCGACACGGCCGTCAGCAGGATGGCGTCAGACTTCTCGTACATAGTGCACGACGTGATCCGCTCGTCGTCCGGGAGACGTCCGCCGCGGACGTCTGCGACGGCGTCCTCCCTCGATGCGTCCAGTCGCACGTCCAAAAACGTGGATCCCGAGACACTCAGCACGTGCAGGTCGTCGGACTGGTCGATCTCCATCGAAAACGAGCACGGACGATCGAGGATCTTCCAGCGGTGCGTGCACCGTGCGTGGGACGACAGGGCCTTTGTCGGACAGGCGATGATGTCGAGCAGGAGCGACTTGAACGCGTCGAGTGCAGAGCCGTGCCCTTCCGCATCACACCGCATCGCGTCCTCGAGCGCCTGCACGTGATCCGCGGAAACGCCCCCGTCCAGCCATCGCTCCAGGCCGCCCATGAGGTGCTCGAGAGCGGCGGCATCCTCGGCCGCTTCGTCGCCCACCCGCGCATCCTGGCGGCCGTGGCGTGGCGATTCGTTCGGCGGTCCTGCCGGTACCGATGTGCGCAGATCGCATGCGGACTCGGACACGGCCTCCAGCAGCTGCTCGTCGTCGTCCCCCCGGTGGCCGCCGCCGTAGTCCGTTTTCTTCGCCTGCT
>Ga0255764_10003198_pt1 | contig 13087 bp, 7 predicted proteins | sample 071ome_30_FD_179964 | JGI IMG/M metagenome (GOLD analysis project Ga0255764, IMG submission 179964) | Coastal salt marsh microbial communities from the Groves Creek Marsh, Skidaway Island, Georgia - 071406AT metaG (version 2) | ecosystem: Environmental > Aquatic > Marine > Intertidal zone > Salt... | reverse complement strand
AGTTCATGGTGCATCGACCCTTCATTCGAAAAGCCATAAACAATATATTCTTTAGATTCATTTACGAAACGGAAAAGCATAACGGCATCGCTGAGTTGTTGGAAATTCTCGGATCGATCATCAACGGGTTTGCGTTACCTTTGAAAGAGGAACACAAAAAGTTTCTCGTCCGCGCTTTACTGCCTTTGCATAAGCCAAAGTGCATGGCGATGTACCATCAGCAATTATTGTACTGCGTTACGCAGTTTGTGGAGAAGGATCCGCGTTTGGCGGACCTGGTGTTGAAAGGATTATTGAAGTATTGGCCGGTGACAAACTCTCAAAAGGAGGTTTTATTTTTAGGCGAGTTGGAGGAAGTTTTAGAGTTGACGCAACCTCAGGAGTTCACCAAGACGATGATCCCGTTGTTCCAGCAAATTTCGCGATGTGTCGAGTCCAGTCACTTTCAAGTTTCCGAGCGAGCGCTTTTCCTTTGGAACAACGATTACATCGTTAACTTAGTCGCGCAGAATAGGCACGTGATCGTTCCAGTCGTGTTTGGAAGCTTGGAAAGAACGGCAATGACGCACTGGAACGCGTCTGTGAACGGTTTAACCATTAACGTTCGCAAAATGTTGCAAGAGTTGGATCCGGAGTTATTCGACGACACGCGTTTGAAGTGGCACGAGAGCCAAGACGAGTTGCAAGCGAAGGAGGAATACAAAAACAAGTGCGTGGAAATTGTGGAGAAGCTCGCCAAGTTGAACACCGACGGTATCAATAACATTAACAACAACAACAATAATAATAAATAGAGTCGGATTACAAATCATTATAATGATAATAATAACAAATAGTGCTGCTACCTTTTTCACATCACAAAATGAAAAGAGAGGGAGAAGAAGAAGAAGTTGGTTGTTTGCTTAGACAGAGCTGTTAGATGCTTACTTTTTTTTTAGACAGAGCGCCAAAAATTTTCCATCTCCCTCACTTTTTTTTATCCGCCGACACAACCCAGCAGGACGAATGCTGACTTCTTTGAACGCGTGCGGCGGCATACACATAACGCGGCATACGCCTTCTTCGTCTTCGACTCCGTCGTCTTCGCTCCGTTTTACTCTTCTCCGCGGTCACAAAAAGAGCGCGCCGATGAAGACGATGAGTATTGGTGGTAATACCAATGATAGCACGAACGCGTATGTTTCTGTTAGTCGTTTTGCCAAAACGACGACGACAACGACGACGGTTGCGCCGTTGCGAAAAAGAAGAGAAAAGAAGAAGACACGTCTGTCGAGCATTTCATCATCAATATCATCGTCGTCAGCCGACGGAGGAGGACAACAGAGCGGAATAAAAGTGGTCAATAAGAATAATTACGACTTGGACCACCCAATGTACTCCTCTCGAAGACTTTACGATACTCCCGACTGCCGAAACCTACTGGTCGTCGGCCCAGGCGTGTTAGGTTCCTTGGTGTGTCAAAAGTGGTTGGAGCTCTTCCCGGCGGCTATCGTCGTCGGTCAAACAAACTCGACAAAGAACCACGAAAGTTTAGAAAAATTGGGAATAACCGCGAGAACGGCAGATACTTTCAAACATTTTGATCCTAAAACGTACCCGTACGTCGTGTTTTCGGCGCCACCAAGCGGTTCCGACGATTATCCCGGTGAAATTAAGAAGGCGTTGGAAAAATGGAACGGGAAGAACAAGCACTCTGGATTCTGCTTCACGTCGTCGAGCGCGGTGTTTCCGGATAACATCGATTGCGATGATGACACGACGACGTTGAAATTAGGAGTAAACCCGCGCGCAGATCGACTATTAAACGCCGAAAATGTGGTTTTAGAACACGAGAATAGAAGGAAAGAAAATGAACATAGAGACGGCGACGCCGCAAACGAAAAAGAAGAAGTAAAGGATGAATATCATCAAAATAGAGCAGCCGTGCTGCGTTTAGCTGGATTATACCACTCGTCGAGAGGTGCGCACACGTATTTCATGAAAGCAGGAACGATAGAGTCGCGTCCAGACGCGCTGGTAAACTGCATACACTACGAAGATGCTGCTGATTTAGTTGTGAAAGTATTGTTGAGAGAGGATGCGCGAAGAAACGTCTTTCTCGGATGCGACGGACACCCCATCACTCGCGAGGACGTCGCCACTTGCGCTTTAGAATCTGGATGTTTCGAAGATGATGATAGCGAGGAAGGACAAAAGTATAGTAAGCCTAAGTTTACTAAAAGTGACGGTCCGGTTGGTCGGCGAATGACATGCGAAGGCACTCGGAAAGCGTTAGGTTGGGAGCCAAAGTTTAATTCGTTTCGCGAGTTTTTCGCGAAGGATGAGAACAAAGGCGAGGATAGTTTCGTCGAAGAAGCGTCTCCGTTCGGTTGGAATCATTCGACGAGAAAATCTTAACTAATACGAGTAATAATACGAGCGTACAATATCGACTGCGTGCGCACGAGAGAGTACTCGTAAGTATTCGTTTCGTTTGGTGCTTTTTTTTTTCTTCTGTGTGAGCACACCTTCGGCTGTTCGGTGAACAGTAGGAATCTCTTCTTCTTTTGGCCTGCGCGCCTGCCTGAAAAAATTCCAAGGCTGTAAAAACAAGAACCTCCTCCTCCACTTTTACGCACACAAAAAGCAAACAACTCCAATGTCTGCTATTCAATTTTCATCCCGCGCTGCCGTTGCGCCGAAGATTTCTTTGAAGAAAACTTCTAAGGTTTCCGTGAGAACCGGCGTTCGTGCGCAAGCTGTCGCTGCGCGTAAGTGTTAGCCGTATCGTTTTCCGAATGCTTTTTTTTCATTTTAGCGCGATTTTTCGTCGATTTTTGTAAGTGGAATACAAAGGGGGCGAGGAACAAAAAAAACAAGAATTTAGAGAGTTTGCGGAGAGTAATCATCTCCGCTTCTGCGCGCGATTTCTGAGTGAATGAGAGCGAGGAACGCGGATGAAACGGAAGGAAATCACGCGCGAAGATGTTTTCTTCGTTCGATTACCACTTTTTTATCCGTATTCCACGTTCGCGCGCGCAGAAGCGAGAGCAGTTTCCGATTGTTTTTTTTTCGTTAATCTATCCTGAAATTCTCACACTCCTCGAGAGGGAGGGAGCGAGAGCCAGAAAGCGTGGTTTTTGGTGAAACAAAAAAACCAAGGAAGAAAAAAATTTGGAGGGAAGATAAGATGAGATAAAACAAACCGACGATTTGGGAAAAGGAAGATGTGAATTTCTCCCTCGCGCTTCCCCGTTCTCTTTCTCGTCGACGAGAGTGAAGGAACAAAATAGCGCGCACTCACGAACCAATAACTGACCGATGTTTTCTCTCGTTTCTTTAATCGTAAACAGCGGCTGGTGTTTCCGCCGATGCCATCCAAGACTCGATCAACTCTATCCGATTCTTGGCCATCGATGCCATCAACAAGTCCAACTCCGGTCACCCGGGTTTGCCCATGGGCTGCGCGCCGATGGCGTACGTCTTGTACAGAGAAGCGATGAACCACAACCCGAAAGACTTCACGTGGCCGAACAGAGACAGATTTGTCTTGTCTGCCGGTCACGGCTGCATGTTGCAATACTCTTTGATGCACTTGACTGGCTACCCGTCCGTCACGCACGATGACTTGAAGAACTTCAGACAATGGGACTCCATGACCCCGGGTCACCCGGAGAACTTTGTTACCGACGGTATCGAAGTTACCACTGGTCCGCTCGGTATGGGTTTTTGCAACGCCGTTGGTTTGGCGTTGTGCGAAAAGCACTTGGCGGCGAGATTCAACAAGCCGGATGCCACTTTGGTTGACCACTACACATACGCCATCATGGGCGATGGTTGCAACATGGAAGGTATGTCTGGCGAAGCTGCGTCTTTGGCCGGTCACTGGGGCCTTGGCAAGTTGATCGTCTTCTACGATGACAACAAGATCTCCATCGATGGTCACACCGACATCTCCTTCACGGAAGATGTCTCCGCGAGATACGAAGCGTACGGCTGGCACACTCAACACGTCGTTGACGGTAACACCGACATCGACGCGATCCGCAAGGCGATTGAAGCCGCGAAGAAGGACCCGAGACCGTCTTTGATCAAGGTTTCCACCTTGATTGGGTACGGTTCCCCGAACAAGGCCGACACTCACGATGTGCACGGCGCTCCGTTGGGCAAAGACGAAACCGAAGCCACGCGTAAGAACTTGAACTGGAAGTACGGCGAATTCGAAATCCCAGAAGCCGTCCAAAAGGCCATGGACTGCACTGCCAAGGGTGCGGAATTGCAAGGTGAATGGAAGAAGGTTGAGTCCGCGTACGCTTCCAAGTACCCGGAAGACTATGCCGAGTACCAATCCATCATCACCGGTAAGTTGCCGGCTGGCTGGGCTGACGCTTTGCCGAAGTTCACCCCGGAAGACAAGGGTGTCGCTACCAGAATTCACTCCCAAACTGCCTTGAACGCGTTGGGTGGTGTCATTCCGGGCTTCATCGGCGGTTCGGCCGATCTTGCCCCGTCCAACATGACCTTGATGAAGCAGTTTGGTGACTTCCAAAAGGACACTCCGGCTGAACGCAACATCAGATATGGCGTCCGTGAACACGGTATGGCGGCTATCGCCAACGGTATCGCGTTGTACGCGCCGGGTTTCATCTCCTATTGCGCGACCTTCTTTATCTTCTCCGATTACTGCAGATCCGCGATGAGAATCGCTGCCTTGTCTGGCGCCGGTACCATCTACGTCATGACCCACGATTCCATTGGTGTCGGGGAAGATGGACCGACCCACCAGCCGATCGAGCACTTGGCCTCCTACAGAGCTATGCCGGGTATGCTCATGATGCGCCCGGCCGACGGTAACGAAACCATGGGTGCGTACAAGATCGCCGTTGAAGGCGCCGCCAACAAGAGACCGACGACTTTGGCCTTGTCCAGACAAGTTGTTCCGAACTTGGCGGGCACCACCATGGAAGGCGTCGCCAAGGGTGCGTACGTCGTCCAAGGTGAAGCCGCCGGTGCCCCGGTTGACTGTGTCTTGATGGCCACTGGTACTGAATTGGAGTTGGCGTGCATTGCTGGCGAAAAGCTCGCCGCGGAAGGCAAGAAGGTTCGCGTTGTCTCCATGCCGTGCTGGGAGTTGTTCGAAGAGCAAGGCGATGCGTACAGAGAGTCGCTCATCCCGTCCGACTGCAAGTGCAGAGTTTCCATCGAAGCTGCCTCCACCTTTGGCTGGTCCAAGTATGCGGTCAAGTCCATCGGCAGAGATGGCTTTGGCGCCTCCGCCCCGGCCCCGACTATCTACAAGGAGTTTGGCATCACTGCTGACGCAATGTATGCCGCGGCGAAGTCTTTGTTGTAAATTTTTGTTCGCGAATAGCAACGAAAGTAACAACATTAACAGTAACAGCGAGCATAAATGTGGTGTAGAGAAGGATAATATTATATATATATAAAAGAGAAAAAGTACTCATTCTATTTTAAGATCACGCGCTCGAGAACCTAATATTGAGCAATTACTGTATGCATCTCACCCTTTATTCCAAAAAATTTGCTTCCTACGCATCCCCCGCCTCCTCCTCGGGAAACAACGCGTCGACAAACGATACCGGTTCAAAAACTTGTAAATCTTCCATGCTTTCTCCAACGCCGACAAATTTCACCGGAATTTTCATCTCATCGACGACGGAGATGACTGCGCCTCCTCTCGCAGTGCCGTCCAACTTCGTTAAAATAATCCCGGTCACGCCCAATTGTTGACCAAACTCTCTCGCTTGATTCAACATGTTCAAACCAGTTGTACCGTCCAAGACTAACAAGACTTCGTGTGGCATCGAAGACTCTCTTTTTTTAATCGAATTCTTCACGCCGACCAGCTCGTCCATAAGATCCAAGTTTGTGTGCAGCCTTCCCGAAGTGTCTGCTAAAATAACATCGATATCACCCATAGCGATTGCTTCATCCACCGCCTTGTACGAAACCGCTCCAGGTTTTGTGTTTGGCGGACTTTTAGACATAATCGCTCCCGTACGATCTGCCCACGTTTGTAACTGTTCTGCTGCAGCAGCACGAAACGTATCACCCGGCACCATCATAACTTTTGCGCCTGCGTTTTTATACCAGTTTGATAACTTTCCAATAGTCGTAGTCTTACCGCCACCGTTCACGCCAATGATAAGAACGCACGTCGGGATCTTCTCGTCCTCGGAAACATTCATTTTCGTCGGATCACCTCCATCGTTCACGAGAATGTTAACTATAGTTTCTTTCAACGCTCGCTTACAATCCTCGCCAGTTTTAATCTTTCCGTCTTCCACGAGCTCGCGGATGGTATCTAAAACTTTTCCGGCCGTCTTCGGTCCAAAGTCCACCGATAACAACGTCTCTTCCAATTCATCTAAAGTATCGTCTAAATCTTCCAATCGCCATAAGCCTAAGATTTCATCCATGTACGATAATTTCTCTCTGGTTTTTGAGGTTCCCGAAATCACGCGGTCAAAGTCCGACTGCGTCTTCTTCTTTAAAACAGACGTCAACTTGGACAAGGAAAAGCCCGAGAGCATAATCACTCTGTTCCCTCTTTTTCCCGGCAAAGACGAAGAAGAATAAGATTGGTTGAGACCACTGCTTCTGCTCGTGTTTTTGTTATTGTTATTATTAGTGTTAGTATTCATTTCTCTTTTTTCTCGTCCGTATCGTTGCATCGCGCGCGCTGCAACACTTCTTCTCATACCGGTGGATGTATCTTTTTTTTGCATTTTTGTCGTCGTCTTGTTGTTGCTGTGCATCCCGCTCTTCGTCTCCATCGCGGACAGAGCAGCAGCAGCAGAAGAAATCATCATCATTATCGCGATATTGATAGTCTCTCTCTCTCTCTCTCTATATATATATTTATATATATTTACGAATGGTATGCGTGTGTGTGTGTGTGTGTGTGAGGGAGCGACGAAGCTGCTTTTGAGAGATATCTTTCTGTCTCTGTTTCTCAATAATACGAGTAAAACATCCAATTTTGGATTTTTTCTCAGCACACGGGGAAAAAAAAAGCTCCTCTGCCCACCTTCCAGAGAGAGAAACCGCACAAAGAAACGCGCAAAGAAAGTAAAAAATGTTAGCCAATTCGAGCGCTGGAGCGATGATTCACACGCAATCGAACGCACTCGTGACGTCGAAAATACGCGCCAGGAAAACTCCAAAGTTAATCCGTTCGCGCGTTGCATCGAACGCGATCGCGGGTAAACCGGTTCCGCCCGAGGTACGGAAAAAAATTTTGCTTTTCATCGCCTTTTTACGCTTATTTATCCCCCGACGGCTGCGAAAAGAGGAAGATTTTATCTCATCTCGTGGTCCTTTTCTTTCATCATCGGCGCGTGCTCTCGAAGAGAGACGAACACGACGTCGCGCTTCGCGCATAATCTACGGATGGACGTGGCGTCTGCTATGCGAAACTAAGCTCAATGCTCTCTTTTCTTACTTCAAAATCATACCACATCAAATAGGACCAACCTTCGCCGTTTTCGTTCGAAATCGAACTCGACCAAGTCGAGTCCGTCATGGCAAAGTTGCAAACGCCCGTCAGGTTAGCGACGTACGTCGCCGGTGTCTCTTTAGCGACCGCCACCGGGGGTGCTTTGGGTAGCGCGACTAAGAATGCGGTCGTAAAAACCGGGACGGCGTTAGTCGCCGGCGCTGGTGCCGCGTATGGCGCGTCAATCGTGGATAAGAAACGTTTCACTGCGGCCCCGAAGGCGTTGTGGAACGAATTGAACAACCGGAACCCGTTGTCGGTGGACGCGTCTGAGGTCCAAGCAGTTGGACAAAGGTTTGGGATCAACAACATTGGCATGCAATGCCCTAGAGAAATCTGCGGTTTGTACGATGCGTACTTGTCGTCGTTGATTCCCATGGGCGATGCGCCGGTCAAAGGTTGGGAGCCGGAAGCTTTGCGACAGTTTCGGGAAACTTTAGGATTGGAGGACTCGGAAGCCGCGCAGGCGCACTTGGAAGTCGGGAGAAGATTATACCGCAAGCGCATAGAGTTGGGAGATAAGGACACCGAAATCGAGTCGAGGGTGGAATTCCAAAAGTTGGTGTACATCTCGCAGATGACTTTTGGTGAAGAGAAGGCGCGATTTATGTTGCCGTGGAGACGCGTGTTTCGTGTGACTGACGCTCAAGTTGCACTCGCGCTTAAAGATAACGCGAGCCATTTGTTTCGCACATTTTTAGTCGAGAATGGAGCCGTCAAGAACGTAGATGCGAATGGGTTAGCAGAAGCGAAAGAGTACGCCAGTGGTGATTTGTTGTTGTCGGACGATATTGTTGGTGAAATTGTTCAATCCGAGGCGAGAGCGCACGTGGTTGAAATCGTTGAATCTGCCTCTGAAATTGCCAAGTTGAGAGGATCTGCTCGCGATGTCGATTCGGTCGAAAAGAAAATCGAAAGTGTTTTAGATTATAACGGTCGTTTGGAGCAAACTTCGAGTGCTTGCCCGGGTGTCGGTCCAGTGACTTTGTTTGGCGGCGAGTTTGACTCGGATACCAAAATCAACGAGTTGAAAGAGTTATTCAAGATTTTCGTCGAGCAAAAAGTCAAAGGCGGCGAGCTCTCTCAAGCGTGCTCGGCAAAGCTGGGCAAATTGCGATTAGTCTTTGGCTTAGGAAATAAGGAGGCGGATGCCATCACATTAGAAGCGACAACGAAGGCATACAGATTGGCGTTGAGAGATGCGGTCAAGTCTGGAAAACTCGAATCCACCGAGTCCCCCGCGAAAGTTTTGCAAGCTATGTGCGAAGCTTTACAATTTCCGCCAGAAGTTGCCGAAGGTATTCACACTGAAAACTATCGCGCCAAGTTGGAGGCTTTGTTGAAAGACAAGGTTCTCACGGATGAAGGCGCCGAAGATGCCAAGAGAGTGCGAAAACTATTGTGCATTCCGCAAAAGGTTGTTGATCAGTGCGAACGAGAAGTGCAAGGTGAAATCTATCGCGTTGCGTGCAAAACAGCGTTGGCTGTGCCCACGGAGTCCTTCAACGACGAGTTGAGAGGAAGAGTTCGCAAGACGAGGGAAAATGTGAGAATTTCGGACGAACTGGCGCTTGACATCTTAGGCCAAGAAACGAAGAGAGCATTCATGGGGTACATCAAGGATTCCAAAACTAAATCAAACAAAGTGGACCAAATGAAAGAAATAAGGAAAATGGTATACTTCAACGAGGGCGTCATCACGCCGTTGGTCAACGACGTCACGAAGGGCAAAGCGGAAGCTGCCGCGGAAGAGTTGGCGAAACTCATGAAGGAGGCCCAAGAAGCCGCTGCGAAGGAAGAAGCCGAAGAAAAGGCCAAGGCTGAAGCAGAGGCGAAGGCCAAGGCTGAAGCCGAAGGCGCTGAGAAAACTAAGGAAGAGCCAGAAGATATCGCGGCGAGGTTCCGCGCGGAGCGAGCTGCTGCGCAGTCTTCTGATTCCGAAACAACTGCAGAATCGCCGAAGGAAGAGGAAAAACCCAAGGAAGAGGAGAAGTTCGAGGCCAAGATCGAAAAACCGCCGACGCAAAAAGAAATCACGCTCGAGAAAGAGTTAGATAACGTCACTAGAAAAGCCATGTACAAAGATTACCTCATGTTCTGCATGACTGGCGATCAAGTAAGCGCGCCAATGGGCGTGCGCATCACGATTGAGCGCGACCAGTCCGAGTTTACTCGTTTGCAGCAGTTGGGCGAGATCTTAGGATTGAACATGATGGAGATTGGGGAAGTGCACAAAGGATTGTCTGATAAGGCATTCAGAGCTCAAGCCGAGCAGATGTTGAGTGATAACCAAGGCTTGACCGCAGAGCGTGCTGAGAAACTCAAGGAAATTCAAAAGCAACTCAATATGCCGGATGAAGAAGCTCAAAAAATTATCAAGGGTATTACTGCAAGTAGAATGATGTCTGGATTGTCCACTCAAATCAATAGCGGTTCGTTGTCCGCGAAGGATATTCGAAAGATGGCAGAAGATGGCGTTGAATTAGCGAAGCAAATTCCGTTGACTAGACGTGTCGATCTCTTCAAGAAGAACGTCGAACGAAAGTTGACTTCTGGTGAAGGCATGGACAAAATTGAGGAAATTTCCAAGACACTCGTCCAAGATTTAGGTCTCGAGCAAGAAACTGCGGACAAGGAACTCATCAAAATTGCGAACGAGAAGAAGAAGTCGCAAATGGTTCAAGCAGTTGCTGTTTTGAGACAAAAAGATGCACCAAGCGTCATGAAGAGTTGCAGAAACTTGGTCGCCGCACAAGCGTTGGCCCCGGAATCGCAAAACTTGAACTGGCCGGTTGAGAGTGAAATCTTCGACGTGTACTCAGTCTATGCGAGCGAGGTCAAAGACCCGACCGAACTCAAGGCATTGAGAACAGTGTTAGGCTTGAGCGATGACAAGGGTGAAATGTTAGAAAAAGTTGTCGCAGAGGGCGGATTCAAGCTCGAAGCCGACGCGTCTAGTGAAGCATTATTTTAATCTGAACAAAATGAACCACAAAACAAAAATGAATAAACGCACAGCGAACTGTGCACCTTACACACACCAATTTCTATAAGCAATAAAGCAGCAGCAGCAGTTCGTACATGTTTTTACATACAACTTCTAACATATTTGTCTAAACCTCTATGTTTTTTCTATTTGCTAATGAAACGGAGAAAAAAAGTTTTGCAGTCTTCCAGGACGAACTTTCTTTCCAGCTTCGAGTTCTAACTTCAGACACATTCCTTCATCCAAGGGTTCCTCGATGAGATCGGGGTGAAAAATTCTAGCCAACATCTCAACGCCGTCAACTAATCTAGGCCCTGGTCTGGAGAATATTTTGTTGTTTAGAATGTACACCTCTCGATTCTTCACCGCGTTCAGATTCCACCAACCAGGTTGCGATGCTAACACTTCAACTTTCTCCAATGTCTTCTCAAAAGAGCCTTCGAAATTGATCAAGAGCACGTCCGGTTGATGCTCCAATACGCGTTCCCACCTGAGAGCCTCCGCTGGTACTCCTGGCTCTTGAAGCTCATCAATTCCTCCCGCAATCATTTTCATTTCCGGAAGCCAATGCCCTCCACTGATGAGAGGTTTGCACGCCTCCAAAGAAACGACGCGAGGACGTCTTTCGAAACCCGGTGCGACTTTCGAAGCGACGCGTCGTAATCGATCGCGAAGAAGTTTAACCGCGCGTTCAGCCGCGAAATCGTGACTAGCCGCGTTGCCAATCTGAAGCATGATCTCAAAAACATCCGTCAATGTGTGCGGGGCAATGGGCAGGACGCCTTTCATGTCGTTATCTTCCGACTCGTCGGCCCGAAGTCCCATGAAATCGGAATTATTCGAGTGTGCGGAATCTTGAATATCTTCTCTCCACGCACGAGCTTCGCGAATCGCCCAGGCCGTACTTCTGGGATCAACAAATTCGTCTAAGCACGACTCGCAAACGTCAGGAGCGAGAATAATCTTTGCGTTTGAGCTTCTCAACATGTTTATGTTTATCTCCATATTGTTTGGGCCGGAATGCCCAGACGCATCGCCTCGGTGCGAAGACCCATATCCTGAGCTCGAATGCATGGACTTGTTCGAAGAATCACCACCAAGAAAGTTCGACTTTCCGTTTCCTGCTTCATTTATCGAGCGCGAAGAGGTCATGACTGTATGCGCTCTTTGAACGCCTTTTGGATAATCGCACTCTGAAGTGATGCCGACGAGCCTGTGTTCCAAGCCTAGAGCATACACCATCTCCGTGGCGGCTGGCGAGAGACTACAAATGTATCCTTCAGAATCAGGTTCTGGAACTTTCACGAGCGCTGGAGCGTGATAATGACCACGTTTCATTGAGTTATACGCATCATCTCCAGATGTACCGAAATTGCTTCTCGAACGCATCTCTTTCTCGCTCAATAAATCGGCTTGGGAATGAATTCTGTGCAACGACCCAAAGCTCGCGTTCGATCGCATGGATATGTCTTGTTTGTGAGCTCCCGTAGCTTGCGCGAGTAAATTCATCGATCTTGACTTGAACATGTTAAAAGCTCCGGAGAGATTATTTTGGACTTCACTCAGAGTGGCTTGATGGTTGGCAAACGGACCACCTGCTGCGTTACTGGCACGACTCGGAGACATCCCAAACTCACCAGCTCCTCCCAACTCCATATCTCCTGAGGATAACCTTCTGGAATGTCCAGCTGCTTTGTAACGATCGTTCGGAACTCTGGAAAGGTCGTGCTCTGAATCTCTTCTCTTTATCATTGGCGGCTTCCCCCCACCGCCACCAACCCCGCCGTACAAATCGCTTCTCAGGGCGACTGTGTTGGAAGCTCCTCCAGCGTGATTGTTCAGATCGTTCATCGAAGGTCTTCCTCCGTTTCTTAAACTTCTAATTTCATTCACAACGTCTTCTTCCAAAGCTAATCGCTTCGCCGCAGTCGCTGCTTTTTGCGCCGCAATGGTAGCTTCTGCTCTTACAGATTTGCAGGCCTTTACGAAAGACAATGCAAACTTTGGATTCCCTCCAAAATGTAAGTGCACGTTCGATACGAGCACGTTGTTCCAGGCGAATCCCTCTCGCTTGTTCTTATTTCCACTACTGCCGGCAGTCCCATAACCAAAATTGTTGCTGTTGTTTTCGATCATGGTTGCACTCGTTGAGGAAGAGTTGGAGAACGTTCGTTCAAGAGAGAGCGATGAGTTCGAGGCACTATTAAAATTACTGTTCTTCTCTGAAGTGCTTCCACCACCTCCTTCTACAATACCGTTCTGTGCTCTATCATCCTCGACTGACGACGGCTTGACGTCATAGGTCGCTCTCCATCCAGAAATAGGAGAATTTGTATCGTCATGAGACCTTATCTTTTGCGGAATTTCACCAACAATTTCGTAGTGATGTAATCTCTGTCCTCGCACTACTTCTCCGGGAGGAAAAAGTGGATTTCCAATGCTGATTCTGACGTCTAAGTACCCTCGAGTTTCCGTTCGCGCAAATCTCGTCGCAAAGGGAGCTAATCCACACATATACCTAGGTTTTGATGAATCATGTGACGTCAGCGATTGGCTCAAAAACATCAAACCGCCGCTTTCTCCATAAACGACTCCTCCCGAGG
>Ga0255764_10003183_pt1 | contig 13118 bp, 8 predicted proteins | sample 071ome_30_FD_179964 | JGI IMG/M metagenome (GOLD analysis project Ga0255764, IMG submission 179964) | Coastal salt marsh microbial communities from the Groves Creek Marsh, Skidaway Island, Georgia - 071406AT metaG (version 2) | ecosystem: Environmental > Aquatic > Marine > Intertidal zone > Salt... | reverse complement strand
TCACGCATTAGATCTCTATCTAAGTTAATGTAACTAAATCCTGCTTTTACTAGTTCGACTAATTCATTTGGACGTTGTACATTCCTTAGAATGGTATTTTTAATAAACAGTTCTGGATATTCGCGTTGTATTTTTCCACTTAATAACCATATAGTATGTGGTAATGTTACTGTTCTAATACCAGCATCATACAAAGGACGAAAGTTTTTAATCCACATGTCAAGCATATCTTCACGTGGAGGACATTCTATATTGTTAAATGTAGCACTGAGAGGAATACCTAACTGTGTTTGAAATATCATTGCATTGTGAATTAAATCACTTGCTTGATTACCATCAAACACATCGCCCATAGCGTCTTGTACAAACGGAGGCACTCTACTTGTAAAGTAGATATCGTAAATGTAATCTTTGTATTTTGCAACTTCATCATAGAACTTTGCAAACTGTTCCATGGTGAGTTTTGGATTTAGTGGTATACTAAAAATTTTCTTTTTGCATTCTGCGCCACTTTGCATTTGATATTTCCCATTTATTATAAGGGCATCCAGCCTCTTTGTTTATACTTGACAGTGGCCAACAAACACAACTACACGCTTCACATACCATACGCTGGTAAAGGAATTCTTCGCCTCGTTCTTGTCCTGAATTCATTAATTCCATGTGTTCGCAATTATAGCAAGTGTTCATGCGTTGAACACGTAAGTCCCAATCACCTATTTGGTAATCAGGATCCTTGTCGATTTTCAATTGCTTTAAGGACATTACCTTCTTCAACTCCAATTTTTATATTGTTTTTGGTTTTTTCGCCACCGTAGTCTCCATCGATACCTACTAGATTTGGTAATGCTCCTTCTGGATTAGATTTTTCTGCTTCAGTAAGTAAACCTCTAACCTTGTGTTGAATTCCCATAATACCTTTTTCCATTTGGGCGGCGTTTGTAATTGCTTGTGCAATAGTTTTATTTTGTAAAGCAAGAGGCATACCCATAATACTTTCAAGGTTACCACTAGAAATTTTACCCATGGTCATCATATCCATCATAGCCTGTTTTGCCATACGTTGTGACCAATATTCTTGTTCTTTTTCTTCCCAGTTATCCTTATAGTGCTCAAGCATATGTAATGTATCTTGTTGACCATTAGGATTGATCTTTTTAAGAACTTCTAAGAAACGTGTAATTTCTACTTCGTTTTGTAGCATATTTTGTTTTGTATATGCAATATCAAACGTTGCTTTTTTAATTTCTTCTTCGTATAATTCGATTTCAAGATCATCTTCTTCTTTTTCAATCATACGTTTAAGTTTTTTAATTCTATTTTCTGCTTTTGCAATTTGCCATTTATTATCACCAAGCGAAACCATACGCTGTCTAATTTCAATTGCAATTTGTCTTATTTTTCTGTGGTCAGTAATTTCACCATTTACCACAAATGCTTCAATTTGCGTTCCACTATATGCTGTAGTTTCGTTAGCAAGATATTTGATTAGTTCCGCGTCTTCTTCTGAAGCAACACGTACATCAACGTACTCGCTCATATCAAAACGCATATCGTCTGGTGTACTATAACTGTCCAAGACTGTTCTATCAACTTTTTGATTAGCCATCAATAACTCCTTTGTGCATATTGTATATATGCATATTTAAACACTAAATTATAGGATATGATTAGATGTGAATTTGGAAATCACCGCGTCTAGACGGTTGGAAGTCCGGATGTGGCATAATTCCAAATTTCTCATCAGCAACGATTGCCGCGGCTCTAATAGTTTCACAACGTTTGATATCATCGATATGCTTTTGTTGTTGTCCTAACAAATCACCCACTGCTAAGTCGTATGCTTGTGCTTTTGCAAGTATTTTTGAAATTAATGCTTCTTTTGTAATTCTACGTTGTAAAGCAATAGCAGTTATTAACGGTCCATCACCTGCTTCTGCTTCTTTACGTTGTTGTGCCCATGTGCTAGTTTCTAGTGTGTTACTAGTTTTTTGAAGTTTTTCAAAACGCTCTTGGAATATTGATTTAACACGAGCAGTCATAAAAATTTTCATATACTCTAAACTTGCTCTTGCTTCTTCTTCAGTATATGGTCTTTTAACTTTTGTACTTTCGCCTTCTAATCCCATTTTAGTAGGATGTTCATTTCCGTATTGATCTCTGTATGCTTTGTATTCTGGACGGCCAAAATCGTTATAACGTTCTGCAACATTATCAGGAACAATTACAGGATCGCCTTCAGACCAATCAATCCATTCAGGATTGGTTACTTCTACTAAACATAAACCATACTGTTGATCTAAGAATCTAAATCTTGGGTCAATGTCGTGTCTTGATTTTCTATATAATATAAACATTATGCAATCCTTGATCCACCGTCTCCTGAACTCATTCCTCTGTCAAAGTTACCTAGGAAGTTTCTAGAACCATTTGTATAGTGTTGGTACCAGAACCAACCGTTTTGACAACTTGATCCACAACAACCGCCGCCATAACCCCATTCTTGAACTTCCATGTAGTTTGTTTCGCCACATGTTTGAGGCTTACTTGTGTAACCACCCTGGTTACTGTTGTTTGAGAATTGATATCTTGTGTAGTTACTTGATGAGTTACCAGCATCTTCAACTAGTGCAAAACCTTGTTTTGTACTCATTGACTTAGAGTGTGCTTGGTTTGAACCACCTGGTCTACTCATACCGCCTGAATATGTATCACTTGAGAAGTTAAAGAATTGTGCACCATAACACTCGTAACCTCTGTTTTCATCTTCAAACGCATTACCGTAGTTGTTTGAAGCGTTGTTACCTTGTACCTGTGAGTAACTGTTGTTTGAGAATGTGTGCTTAACAGTGTTTGTGTTGTTACCTGTTGTTGTATAACCTGCTGGAACACCTACATAACCACCGTGATTGGCCATTGTACCAGCATCGTCCTTGTTAACGCCTAGGTTACCGTTTTGTGATTCTGATTCAGAGAACATGTTAAATCCACAAACGTATGAACTTGCTCCCATTCCTTCCATAGCATAACCATACAAGTGATTATCACTGTGACCACCTGAGAAGTAAGCACCCGGTCTGTTACATCTGTCACCTAGTCCAGTATAACTGTTGTTTGAGAACTGAACTCTGTGTGCCGCTCTCCATGGGTTAGAGTTAATGTATCCACCAATGACGTAACCCCAACTGTAAACCTGTCTATAGTAGTAACTGTTGGCAGGTCTAAAATTAAGTGTAATATCTGTAAAATCGCCTAGTGTTGTATCTGTTGCTCTAATTGTAGTTGCATAGTTTTGGTTCCATGCACCGTTTAGTGTTGACCAATCAACAGTACCACTTACAACACCATTTGAGGCAATGCTTAGTCCACTCGGTAAACCACCGCTTGGTGCAGAAATTGTAACACCGTGTACTGCATCACTAGCATCAATGTCTGTGCTAAACGAAGCCATTGTGTTAAAGTTAAATGTTTGGTTGTTGGTTACGTTTGTAAATGTCGGAGCCGCGTTGTTACGTGAAGTAAATGTAAAGTCTTTGCTACCAACTTTGCCTGCTGTATCAACAGCACAAATTGTAATATTAACAACTGTGTCGTTTGCTACACTCGGTGCAGTACCTGAAATTTGTCCTGTGGATCCATTAATACTAGCACCCACAATACTGCCACTGCCGTAGTTGCTTCCTTCGCCAGCCGCATTTGAAAATCTATATGTTACAGCACCTGCGTTATCTGGGTCAGTTGCCGCTACTGTGTCAGTAACACTTAGGTTACTCATTGCTTGTCCTTCAAACAATGTACCTAAGTTAGTTGCTGTGCTAAACACCGGTGCCGCTTCAACGTCAATAGCATCACCAAGGATACTACTTAAACCCGTACCGTTTTGAACTCTAATGTCATATGGTTCATCTGATTGTTGCAATCTGTTAGCACCAGTAAATGTAATTGTAATCTGTGTTGAACTATCTCTGCTTACACTTGAAGTAGGATATTGAGCACCACTGTTACCTAATACTGTAACAATAACTGTGCTTTCAAAGTTTGTACCTGTGATAACAACAGTCTGTGTTGTAGCATCTTGATCAACCGTGCTCGGTGTTGCGCCGCCAACCTGTGGTGGAGCCGCAATAGATGTCCAACCGTTTGCACTATATTGCTCTAGGAATCCTAGGTCGGTATTAAATCTAATGTATCCAAGTGCAGGACTTGCCGGTCTATCTGCTGAAGAACCAGTTGGAACACCTGTAAAGGATCCAGTAAACTTTCTATCTTTACCTGTAAAATCTCTAATGTCTGCCATTATAGTACCTCAATCATTTTCCAACCTGCAGTCGCATCAGCATATACTAAACCAATACCTGCATGTTCAACGCCTAATGTTAAATTCTGTGCTAATCCCATTATATTGTGTCCATTTCTATTTATCGTACAACTGTTTGTATCGAATGTTCCAGCCTTGTCAATGATTCTAATTGTATCACCAATTTGTGCTGAAGCCGGTAATGTTACGGTGATAGCACCACCACTTGAATCAACCAACCAACCTTCGCCTTTAGCGGCTGTAAAGTCTGCTGTTGCAATTTGCCATCTAATTGATCCTGCTGGTTCCCATGTACCGCTTTGTCCATAAACTTCTAAACTTGCTGTATCTGAGTTGTATCTAAAGTAACCAGTGCTTGCTGGACTTGGTCTTTCTGCTGTAGTACCTACCGGAATAGCAATATGTGATGTTCCGCCAAATGACTCAAATCTTTCATCAATTTTAGCACTAACATATGTCACAACCGCACGTTCTGTTGGTACTGCTGTATCTGAATTGTCAGCCATTGTACCGTCTGTACTAAATTCGTTAATGGTAGCACCTTGTTTACCTGCTGTAATACTACCAAGTTGTAGTTCGTTCAAACCTGTTAAGTCAAATTCTTCCGATGAAAGTGTTGCTCTACCAGTACTTTGTTCAACCTTGAAGTAGTCACCAACTCGGAAGTCACCGTCTTGGTCTGTGGTTACGTAGAATACTCTACCGCCATTTTGAACGTCAACTTCTCTTGATTGATCTGGTTGCTGTGTATAGTCGTCTTGAATGATAACTGGATAGTTTGTATCTGCAAATCCGCCCGAACCTACGTCTAGGAAGTCATGACCTGTCATACGCACCTGGGAGAACGCTTCACGGAATACAATAAACGTGTTATCATCTGGTGTCTTGTTACTTGGAATGCTCGGATCCAATGAAATCTGTGCAGAACCATAATTTGTTTTTTCTGGTGCTGAACTTCTTCCTAGGTTAAGAATATCGTAAAGAACCTGTATGTTTGTGTCAGCAAGTGTAATACCTGCCGCTTCTGCTCCTGGTAATCCTGTAGTTTGTGTTTCTGAACTGTATGTTGTTCCAGGTGCAGTTTGATTTAGTGCATTAGCAACAATAGTTTTTAAATGGTTAATTGCCGCAAGTGTTTCTGTTTTTTGCGTTGTAATAGCAATTAACGCACTACCACTGTTGTAATAACTGTAGGCCGCATCAATCGAATCACCATTTGTATTTCTATCTAGATCATTGATAACAGCATCAACAATTAATCCAACATCACGTTCACAAGTTGTTTGATCATATTCAAAAATTAGGCTGTCAACATATGCAATTGACTGTGTGATTAATGATGATGTAGCATTAATAATATCCTGTCTTGAAGTTTGTAATGCTGAAGCCGCCCAAGCAACACTTGGAGCACTATCTGCTGGTAAACTGTTTAGGTTACCTGCTGTAATTACATCTTCAATAATTTGTACCAATCCGTCTAGTGTACTTGCTTCTGTTGCACTTGCATTACCACTTGCGGTATCTTGTGGTACACCTCCCTGCTGTGGTGAAGCAATAACATTACCTTGTACAACATCTGAAATGTGTCCTGCTAGGAAGTTATAAGCCGCCGCTGTTGCAGTTGCTTGACCTGCCGCTAATTGGCTTGCCGCACCTACAAAGTATGCTTCGGCGTTTGTCTTAGCACCAAGGTTACCGCCGTAAACAATGTCGTGCGTTAAACCATCAACAATGTAGCCAACGTCTCTTGAACACTTAGCCTGATCCATTGCTAGGTAAACTGAATTGTAATTGATGTTAATATATTCTAGCACTTCTGCCTGCAAGAAACTTCTGTTTGCTTGTAGTTGATCACGTGCATTTGTGATGTTTGTGCTTGCACCCGATGGTATTGGGAAAGTTAGTGCATCTGCACTACCAGTACCATTATTAAAAATATCAATAACTTCATCAAAGTAAGCATTGTTTCTGTTTGTGGAAGTTGTGTCCGCTTGTAACCCTGCTAGTAGATTTACCAATCCTTTTAGGTTGGTAAATGATGAATTTGTAATCTGTGATTGTACTGTTGTAACAGTATTAGCACTTGCTCTTTGATAAGCAAGACCGTTTGTTACCGCCCAGTAGTTTGTACCAAATGCAATATCGTATCCCGCACCTTCAAGGATTAAACCATAATCTCTTTCACATTTTGCTTGATCGTATGTGTAACCAACGTTGTATGTTTGATTAACATAACCAATAACTTCTTTTTGCAACCAAGTTCTATTTGCTTGTAGAATTGCTTGTGCATTTGGATAGTTACCATATGTAAATGTTGGTGCTGTGTAATTTGCAATACCAATTGTAAAGTAAGTTTCACTATCACCTTCAATTTGGAATACTGAACCCTCTTTTGGTCTTCTGTTTAATGAGTTAACCGTAAATGTAACACCTCTACCAATACCAGCAAAACCTGCTCTAGTAGCACTTACTGTTCTTGTCTGTGTAGGCTGTTGGTTAAGTGTAAATCCAACAGTTGAACTACCAAGTGCTACACTTGCGGTGTCAATAGCATTAACAGTTTTAATCGATCTTGAATTCTGTGGCACAGGATAACTTTCTGTGTTAAATGTGTAGGATCCTGAAGTTACGGTACCAAGACCGTTTGTTTTATCTTTTTGTACATTGAACAATGCAGAGTTTGCACCATCATAACCTGATGCAAGAATGTTAACACCATCAAGTGTAACACCAGTTAGTGAAATATTTGTTGTATTTCTAAATGTGCTCATCCAATCTAATGTACCATTAGAAGCATATCTAGACAACAAGCCTCTGTTAACTGTGTTGGTTGAAGTGTTTACATAACCTGCAAGAAGAATGTCTTCACCTAGTGGATATACGTCTCTCCAGGATGAATTTTCTGCACCAGTTTGTACTTCTGCTTGCCATTCAATGTCGCCGAGCACACTAATACGTGCTGACCATGCATTCCAGTTGCTTGCTGTAATATAGTAATGACCTGCCGCCATAAAGTAAATGCCGTCGCCATTACCTGAATCTAGTCTTAATTGTTTAACATGAACATTGTCATATTGGAATGTTTCAATGGTAGCACCAGCATCATTGATCCTTGTCATAACTGTGTTTAGGTTGATAGGATCAAATGTCATTACATACAAACATCTTTCTGTTGAAGCATCACCTTCTGCCGCATATGTATCCGTTGATGTTGTAGGGTTAACAGTGTAAGCCATCGCGGTTACCTGTAATTGATCATCCAAACTTGAGTCATTGTAGTTTAGTGTCTTAGCCCAAAGTTCTTGTCCCGCAGGATTTAGTTTAACAACACCTGCACCAGCGGTAGCATGATCACCACCACCGTACACATCGTCAGCATCAACTGCGATAGCAGTAATGCTTGATAGGTCACCAATATCTTTGTCCCATTGTATCTCACCCGAGATACTTAATTTCATCATAAAGCCGTTGTTAACACCACCCTTGAATACAGTACCACCTACATATAATTCTGCACCGTCGATTGATTCAATAGCAAGTGCTGTACCAAAATATGTTTGATATTGATAAATCCATTCAACAGCACCCTGTGGGTTCATTCTAATAATCAAAGGATAACTTGCTGTGTTGTCCCATGTGCTTGAAATATCACTGCCTGTTGGATTTGTGTGACCAACTAGGTAAAGGTTACCGTTAATATCTTTTGTTTGACTTTCAATATGGAAGTCACTTATAAAGTTTGAAACTGAATTTAGTGTTTCGTCTGATAATTGTAGTTTACCAGTTAATGGTGATTCTGCTTGTGAGAAGCCACGTGCAACAGCACCATACTCTCCGTATGAGTTGTTACCAACCAGTGCTCTAATCTTACCGCCCGACTCTGCAAGATAACCAATGTTACAGTAGTATGTAAACACCGACACAAGTTCTACCCTTGCGTCCGACTTAACGTGAATACCAACACCGTCTGAGTTAATTTGTGTCCAGTCGTTAGCAACAGCGGATTTGTAACCGCCGTTGTGTAATGCACCGTCAATTAACATACCAGTACCTTCTGGTGTAAATGAAGTACAGTTTTGCACGTATGGTGACTGTGAAGTAATCCACACACTTGTATCATCCGGACCGTATCCAGGGTCAAGTGCTGTACAAACTGAACCAGTGCTAAAGTTTCTAAACACAATGTTACGTAAACGTGAACCATTGTTTAATTGGAAACAGTTTGAGTTGGCATTAGGAGTGGATCCATCCTTGGAAATACCTGCTCCATACCCTTTATCGTTTGTTGTGTCAGGACTAATAGTAACAGCACCTAGTCCGTTACCTTCAACAACAACGTTTCTACCAATTCTCATTGGACATAATTCTGTATAAACACCAGCGGCAATATTAATTTTTACCTGTCCTGCATTATAAGTTTCAGCACAAGCATGTTCAAGTGTTCTCCAACTTGTTAAAGAAGTTCTACCATCGTTGTTGTCATCACCTTCTAGTGAAACATAGTATTCTGTTTGTGGAGTTCTGTGACCCCATGTAGGTAATCCGTTGCTAACAATAAGTGAAGAACCCGAATCACCAATTGGTAATCTTTCAACTGCACCAACTGCATTGCGATAAATCATATCGCCAGTTGTTGTCATCGGTGAACTGATATCACCTTGTGCTAGTATGCTCCACTTGGTTGGTGAACTGCTCGGTGTATTTCCTGTATTTCTTTCTGCAATACTGATGTATGAACTTTGTGAGTATTCAACAATATCATTCCATTTGTATTCTGTTGCAGGATTGTATGTTCCCATCCAAGCAACACCATCTGAAAATATTTCCCAGTTAGCATCAGGTGGTTCTCCAGCATTACTACTGTCTGAAGCATAACTGATTACACAGATATATGCTCTACCGCCATGACTAACAATGTCACCTTTTACATATGGATCAATTGGAGATCCGTCCCAGTCGCCTCTCCAACGCATACCATCAACAAACAATTCAAAGAATTGTTCTGACTCTGGATCACGTGATGTTGAACCATCGTCAAAGTTGCTAAAAGTACAAACATAAACTTTACCACCATAACGTGTTAAGTCACCAGGACCAAAGTTTAATCTTGGATCCCAATCGCCTCTCCACTGTAGACCTTTGTGATATACACCCCAATATTCTGTACCTGATGTGTTTGGTTGATCTTTGTCTTCCGCTTTTTTCAAACATAGATAAAGGTAACCACCCCAGTTAGCAATATCTCCTGGATAGTAGGTTGTGTTGTCTGCCCAATCGCCTCTCCATTTGAATCCACTTGCTACTAGGTCCCAATCACCACTTGGTGGTGTTGTGGTTGTAATTTTGTTTGCAACATAAGTGTTACCACTGTGTAATGTAACTTCACCTGGTTTGTATTCATAACCAATTGCAGGTGAATGTTCATTTACATATGACATTCCTTTGTTAAGAATGTCCCAATATAATTCTGCATAAAGTGTTTGCCAACCAGCACTGTCATACATTCCTGAATGATTTGCACATACAGGATAAACTTTTGGTGCGCCAACTGGAACAACAAACTGAACGTATCTATTTGATGCCAATGCAAATCCACTTACATAGTCAGCAAATGAATTTTGTTTAACACCATCTAACCACCAAGTTACACCTTCCAACCAGTAATCGTAATTTCCACCATTGAAGTGACCGTTGCTGGCTGTTGAAATGTATAATGGATGTGTGTCGTTTGAACTATCACTTTGATCAAAAATGTAAGTGTTGCGTTCGTATAAATCTAGTGCAGGAGTTAATACTCCGTCGATATAATATTTGTTACCATAACCGCCCGGGTTAGCAACCGTAACTGTTTTTGTATAAGTTGCAAGACCTTCTCCTGGTCTTACATTTACTGAACCTTGTTTTGCATAGTAGGTATATCCACCAAAGCGAATAATATCACCACGTTGGTATTCTGTTGTGCTATCCCATACACCTTCAAACTGCATACCGTCTGCAAGTTTTTGCCAGTATGAAGAATTGTCCGGTGCTGTGTCGGTTGATTCATCTGCGGCATGGTCTTCTGTACAGATGTAAACACCTGAACCATAAGTTACAATATCGTTGAGTGCATAGCGTCCGGTGTTTACCCAAACACCTTTGTTAGCAACACCTGTTGTTAAAATTTCCCATCTACTTGCATTTAAATCTGTTTCAAATATTGAACCGGCAGTGTGTCCAACTTTACAAACATAAACATTGGCGCCGTACTTAACAACATCATTAACTTTAAAATTAAAGTATCCAGCACCTGTTGACCAGTCACCCTTCCAATCGAAACCTGAGTTCATCAAGTTCCATTTATTTGCTGTTAAATCTGTGTAAAAATTCGAAGCATCTGAGGTATGGTTTTCTGTTGCAACATATGTATTTGCACCGTATCTTACAATATCATCTTTGATATAGGCAGTAGATGACTGCCAGTCACCCTGCCATTTAAATTTCAGTCTACCTAGAATAATTTCTGCCATTGTTAATTTCTACCTTGCAAGTTATTGCTTGTATTTATGTCCATTACACAGGATCTCCATATGTATGGTTTTCGTTGTAAACAGCACGTAAAAAGCCGTTATTATCCAAATAATACAGTATGCTTTCCTGCACTATTTGCCACTGCTCAAAACTCATACCCGTTTCCTGATCACGCAAGTTTCTGTATGGATATGCGTTTGTAGGGTCATCACGATCGTCTGTGTTCGGTGGATCGTCAAGCACGTTTCCGTTGGTTAATGCTATCTCCTCGTTTTTATCCTGAAGATCTAAGTTAGTATACACCAAAATATCGTTGTCAGATGCTTGAATATTAACATAACTTTCTCCAGCCATTCCTGTATGATACCAGCAATAGTAGTAGATTATTCCCGGTGCTCTAACATTGGCCGCATTAATATCCGCTACGGCAATTCTAATGCGTCTAGTTGTTGCTGTGTCAAAGTTGTTTATGTAGGAGTTTTGATCAACACTAGCGCCGTTGATCCAATACGTAACACCTTCATTGTAAACGCTACCGCCTACTGATAATGTTCCGTTTAGTGTTTGGCTAAACAGCAAAGGATGCCCTGTGTTTGAAGCATCATCTAAGTTAATTTCGTATGTATATCCGGAGAAAAAATATGGTGAATCTGCAACACGATCGTTTAAACTGTATCTGTTTCCACCAGGAGTGCTTACAACCTTAGCGGTGTAAGTGGTGATACCTGATTTGGTATCCTGTATCTTGTGAAATCCATGAAAACCAGCAAATGACTTGCCTAAACGTCTAATCTCAGCCATATTAACTCCTATTGCTAGTATTTAGCAAATACGTGTCAAACAGTTTATGCTATCTTTAGGTAGTTAAATCGATCTGGTGCACCTAATTCAGTTGGAAAACAGTTAAAACTAATTGTAGTTCGTTGAGCATTGGTGTAGTTAGTACTATTGTGTACAATATAACTAGGAAAAATTACTATTCGGCCGGGTACAGATGGTATTTCATATAAATCATTTGTAAAAACAGTTTCTTGTTGTGTTGGAATTTGATTAATATTTTTAATGTTACTTTCTCTATAAAATACTGTAGATCCCACATTGTCAAAATATACTATTCCACTATACATACTGTTAGCGTGATGATGAGTGTGGATTCCTTCGTTAGATTCATATCTATTTGCCCACATTTGTGTAATGAAAAAATCTCTTTTTACATATCCTAATTTTTCATTAAAAAGTTCCACGCATCCTACAATATCCTTCGTAAATTGTTCAAGCAATTTATCTTTGTTTAAATCTGGATGAGTTTGCCAAAAACTATTTTTATTTCTTGCCCATACAAGATGTCTTATTTCAGGTAATTGTATTTGCCCTATAAAAATTGGTACTTGAAATGCTCCTACTATTTCCATATTACACCTTCACTTTATTTGTTTCTAAAATATCTCTATATAATTCAAGTTTTAATATTTCAACATTTCCTGCAATTACTACTCTCGGAGTTGATCCTTTATATGACGGAACATGATGCTTTGCCCTGCTATCAAAAAGCAGTAACATGCTATTACTAGGCTGTATAGTTAAATTATCATAGTCATCAAAAATTATAGGACTTGTATCGTCTCCTACATCTACATAATACACAAAACTTGTATGATTCCAGTGATGACTATGTGTAATTGCATGATCCTTTTTGTTGCCGTCGTATACAATGCCCCACATGTCGGGAACAATTAACTTTTGTTTTGTGACATCTTCATAATTTCCGTATACACTTAAAAAATATTCATAAACAAATTTTTGACAAATGTCTGTTCCTAGTGCCGAAAACGGAGGATAGTCAACACATAAGTTCCAATCAGTCATTTTGGCAAAAACATTTTTTCCATCTAATTTGGGATCAATGCTGTTAACTATAATATTTTTTAAAACAGTATTGTCGTGTCGGCCCGACATGTCTGCTATTCCTACAAACTCATTAGAACGCTTTTGTCTTGCAATCATTTCCATACAAGTAGTTATATTTGCTTGATAATTACTTTTATGAATATGACACTAAATCAGCACAATGTTTTTCCAACTTGTATTTTTACTGTCAAAATTGACGATTACGAAAATATAAATCAGCGTTTATTATATAAAATACAAAGTTTGCCAGATAACGATAAAATAGCAAAAACATATGGATGGCAAACCGATATAGACATACATAAACGTTGGACAGAGTTTGAAGATTTATGGGATAAACTAAACGGTGCTATGAATCATATACAAGAACATTTAAGTTTCA
>Ga0255764_10003174_pt1 | contig 13137 bp, 10 predicted proteins | sample 071ome_30_FD_179964 | JGI IMG/M metagenome (GOLD analysis project Ga0255764, IMG submission 179964) | Coastal salt marsh microbial communities from the Groves Creek Marsh, Skidaway Island, Georgia - 071406AT metaG (version 2) | ecosystem: Environmental > Aquatic > Marine > Intertidal zone >... | reverse complement strand
TTCAGCTATGATGACGTTTACCATCTGCAATAATCGAAAACAACGTTTCATCGCTTGATCGGCGTGTGCAGCCTGGCAACGAGCAGCTCCACCGCCTCTTTCGTCATCACCAGCACGTCCCGCTGCAGAATACTGTACACGTTCAAGCCCACCACCGGAATCACGTCCACCCAAGGAATATTCCGCGTCGCCTTTCCCACCGCCGAAGACGCCAACGACGATGCTCCCCCGTCCACCAACAACACGGACCGCCTCGTCACCGGCACCTCTGCCCGGCCCAACAGCCCGTCCAGCCGCTTCAACATCGCCTGTGTCTTGTGCGATCCGCTGCCTTCGTCCTTGTCTTTGTCTCTGTCTTTGTCTCCGTCCTTGCCTATTTCTTCGTCCTTGTCTTCGTCCTTGTCGTTGTCGTTGCCCTGAAGCCTGTCGATGACCACCAGCCGCCCCTCTTCCACCTTGGCACTCACCGCGACGGCCAGCCCCAGCCGCCGCACTTTCTTCGGCAGATCGTGCGCATGAGACCGCACCACGGGACCATGCACCACGCCTCCACCCCGCCACTGCACCGCCCGAATCGTTCCCTGTCGAGCCCGGCCGCTGCCCTTTTGCTGCCACGGTTTCCGACCGCCCCCCCGAACTTCCGACCGCGTCTTGGTCTTGTGCGTCCCCTGCTGTCTCCGTGCCAACTGCCACCGGACCACGCGGTGCAGAATGTCTGTGCGGAGCGGCTGCGCGAAGATATCCGCGGGGAGGTCGATCGTCGACGCCGGCGAGTCGAGCGAGTCAAACGCGTAGACCGGGAGGCGGATCGACGCCGCGAGCTGCGGCAGGGAAGAGGGAGAGGAAGAGGAAGAGGAAGAGGAAGAAGACCGGGGGAATGCGTTGCTGGCAACGCTGTTGGCCACGTCCTGCGTGGTCGAGGTCGAGGCGACGTTCGAATCGCTGCCGTGACTCCGCATGAAGGGCAGAAGAAGGCTCCCTCCTCCTCCTCCTCCTCCACCTCCACCTCCGCTCAGCGCTGCCACATCGTACGCCCGCGATGCGAGGCGCACCGACTCTTTTGCGTGCCTTGAGATCAAGCACGTCGCCGCAAACATAGCCTTGAGAATGGGGAAGAATTCGTCGTGGTCCTCGATTTCGCAGCCACCGTGCGGCTCGGTCAGTTTCAAATTCACTGAACTCTACACAGAACATACATCATGGGTACGTACAGCGTAGGGCACGGCGAGGAAGAGGAGGAGGGAGCGCGAAAACGCGGCACGGCGGTGGCTGAATAGGACGGAATTTTGGTTCTCGGAATCCCCGTCTCCGCGCACCGTCCGACCAGAGCGCGTGGACCAGGAAGCGTAGATGATACACCTGGATGCGTATGGGGCGAGGATGGCGGCCACTTGACGGGTTAATGCGCGGGAATTCGGTGGTTTTGCGAACGGCGGTGGACGCCGAATCCGCACCTCCTGCGCCAAGGCCGTCGTCTTCTGGCCCGTGTACATGTCTCAGTTGTGCTGTCTATGCGTTTGGTCCACGTGGGACGGTCGGGACGCACGTGGGAGCGAGCCGGCTCGAATTGTCTTCGAGGGCGCCTGGTCGCTGCCTTGCTCGAGGGGCTCTCGAGCGCGCGCGCGGGGAGAAGACGACCGGATCGGGCTCGCGGCACTTCTGGAACCGCCGGAACCGCCGGAAGCGCGCCGGGCCCAACCTCCCCCTCTCACCTCCCCCTCCCCAGTCGGACCTTGCCGCACACTCGACGCTCCTCACTCACACACCGTTCTCGCCTTCCATCTTGCAGGTAAGGTGCACGGCTCCCTCGCACGCGCGGGTAAGGTTCGCGGTCAGACGCCCAAGGTTGCCCCTCAGGAGAAGGCGAAGAAGCCCACCGGAAGGGCGTGCAAGAGGCTTAAGTACAACAGGCGTTTCGTCAACGTTGTGACTGGCTTTGGAAAGAAGCGCGGCCCCAACTCCCAGTAAGGGAGAAGGGACGGTGTCGACGAGATGTGGTAACTTATTAGTGTAATCTATAACGGAAATCTGATGCGGTAATGAGAGAGAGACTTCCTGCATGTCCAGAGCGGCGCCATGGCATGGCAACTGGCCAGTTGCCCAGCCGGAGCGGTCCAGATTCAATATTTCGTCGTATTTCATTCTGATCTCGTTTCCCAGTATTCAGCCACGCGTGATTAGCGACTCGCTCAGAAGACGACGGGCGACGACGTTGAAAATTCGGTCGTGTAGAGACGAGCAAGAAGGGGAAGAATCTGTGCGTCGTTCGTCCTCCTCCCTCTCCCCGCGGCAGCGCCCGCCTTCTCTGCAACGATCCGACGACCCGTGGCTTGTGACGCCCGCCCGCTCACGCGCTCTCTCTCCGATTCCCGCCCCCAGCAGTCCCAGGAACGACTCTCCTCACAACGATCATGACCCAAGAAAAGAAGACAATCAGCCTCGCAGAGGCATCCAAGCACAAGTCGGAGAAGGACTGTTGGCTGATCATCCACGGCAAGGTGTATGACGTGACCACCTTCCTCGACGAGCACCCGGGAGGCTATGATATCGTCGTGGCGGCGAGCGGCAAGGACGGGACTGAAGACTACGAGGAGATTGGACACAGCACGACGGCCACGGAGATGCTTGCGGATTATTATATTGGAGAGTATGAGGGCGGCGACGCGCACCCGGTGGCGGAGACCAAAGCGGCAAAGAGCGAGAAGAAGGGCGGTTCAGGCGGCATCGTCAAGGCGCTGCTCCTGCCGCTGCTGATCGTGCTGATCGCCATGGTCGTGGTGATGATGAAAAACTGAAAACGATTCTTTATGACTGTGTGTTACTTGTGAGGTAAAATGGCATAGAAATGGGATAAGCATCGTCGTCGTCAGTGGGACGAAGATTGCGTCAGCGGTCGTAGTCCACGCCGCTCTTCTTCTTCTTCCCCTTGGAACTTGCCGCCTTGGCAGCGGCCTGTGCAGCGCTGACCTTCTTGGCGCCGCCGCTACTGCCCTTCTTCTTCGCCGCCAGGGCCTTCTTGGCCGCCTCAATGTCGATGGCCGCCCCGGCCGCCGGGGCAGGGTCAGCCGGAGCCGCGGCCTGCACTGCCTCTGCCTCTCCGGCGCCCGTGCTCTTCTTCTTTTTCTTCTTTTTCGAAGACTTGGATGCGCCGGCGTTGTTCGCAGTATCGTTTGTGGCGGCGGTATCGATGCCAAACTCGGCCAGCAGATCGTCCAGGTCGTCCAGCTCCTTCTTTTTCTGCTCCTGGCGCTCCTTCTTCGAGAGCGGCTGCTGTTTCTTCTCCTCCTCCTTCTTCTCGGGAACTGCCGCCGCCGCCGGCGCGGGCTTCTCCTCGGCCTCAGCCTCGCTCTCGCTCTCGTCGTCCGTCCGTGCGACCTCAATGCCAAGCTCTTCCTCCATTGATGCCATCAATGCCTGCATTGGATTCGCGTGCGCAATGGCCTTGGTCTCCTTCGTGGGCTCCTCGACGACGGGTGCCGTCGCCCTGGGCTTGCTGCTGCCTTCCGTGCGCTTCTTCCCCTTAGCCTTGCCCTTCTTCGGCGTCTTAGTCTTGGTCGTCTTCATGGTCCATCCGTCCTCGTTCTCGACTTCTGCGGGGGCAGGCTCGGACGACCCCCAGTCGGCCTCCTCGGTCCAGTCGGCAAAGCCGGCGTTGGAATCGAAAATCGCCTTTTCAATCTCGCACTGGACGGGCTGCGGCGCCGCCTTGGCCGGCGCGTCGGCGGGAGGAGCGACCTCAGCGGCATCCTCCTTCGCCGCCTCCGCTGCCTTCACCGCCTTCACCGCCTCCGCTGCCTCCGCTGCCTGCGCCTTCGGCGCCTCCTCCTCCTTGTCCGCAGCCGCAGGCTTCTTCTCGTCCTTGCCCTTCCCTCCGTGACCAGCGAGCGCCTTGAAAATCCCAAACACCATCGTCGTTCGTATCAAGTACCTGGTGCCTAGCTAGCCGTCCGGATCGATCGTAGAGGCGTCTTCTGGGGGCCGCAAATCGCAAATGCGTGGTGCGTGAATTTTTCTCGGCCGAAAGCTCGTCGTCGAAAACACGATACAGCCGCTCGTCGTCCGCTGACGTCGATTGATGGTCAAAATTCGACGGTCAATGTGAGAACGACGGTCAATGAATGTGCGCCGTGTTCGCTCGAGATCGCGAGATGGGCGGGTGCATGCTTTCGGGTGCATGCAATGCAAAGCGATGGCGTCCTTACAATGACCAAGTTCGCCCGGCCGTTCTCAAAGCATATCTCCCCTTCAGGCATGCTTGGCTCGCCACGCCGCGATCCACGCCGCTGCCTCCTTGGCGTTGTCCGCCGCCCCGCCCTCGCCGGCAGCCGACTTTCCGGGCATTCTCTTCGCCTGCGAGTACAGGAACACGCCGAACAACGCCAGCGCGGTTCCAAACGCGTTCTGCATACTAACGGTCGCGTTGAACGCGATCACGGACGCCACGATGACCACGACCCGCTTGACGCAGTTTCCTACCGAGTGTGTCACTGGGGTGACGCGCTGCAGGATCAGGTAGGAGATCTGCTGGTACATGTGGAACGACACGCTTGCGATGATGGCCTTGAGGAGCATGCCCTCGGCCCGCAGCGACTCGATCAGGCTGGGCGTGACCACCACGCCCTCGACGGCGATGGCGATGGGTGCCAGGATCAGGAACGACATGATTGTCAGGATGCTGAAGAGGTTGATGTTATCCATTCCTGCTCCCTTCAGCATGAACTTCTTGGAGAGCACGTTGCGACTCTGGAAGGTGACGTTGGACCCCAGTGCGGCCAGGAAGCCGGTCCAGTTGAACGTGAGCTCGCTTGTGGAGGCCAGCGCCACGCCCGTGACGATGGGCACGAGCGACGCGGCAACGGGTAATGTTGGGACCGTCCCGAGGAAGATGAACGACATGATGACGCTGAAGAACGGCTCCAGCGCCTTGACGGTGTGCGTGAAGGAAACGGCCACGGCCCGCAGCGACACGTTGGTCAGGACGTTTCCGAGCACGTTGATTCCGGCCAGCGGGCTCACCGATTTGAGCGATTCTATTTTGATATTTGGTCGCTCGTGCAAGTTGAGCGTCCACATTGTGATGGCCAGGATGCTTCCCACCATGAAGTGCACGGCCGTGCAGGTCAGGGGGTGCGGGAACACCTTGAGCAGCTGCTTGTTGAAGATGTTGAAGTAGATGTTGGAGAGGTACCACGCACCGAACAGCAGGGCGAGCTTGACCGTCTCCATCTTATCACCTCCAGCGTCTACGCAGAGAAAACAGAGAGAAGGGGAGGTGAGCGGTGGGACGATGCGGGCGGTGACAATCTACATATTCATATCGTCGTCGTCTCGTCGTCTCGTCGTCTCGCCGTCGCACAGACGGCTCGGAAAGGACGCGCAGACGGGCCGAGCAGACGGGAACACCTTGAGGCAGACCGCTCGCCCGTTCGCAGACGGCTGTTGGTGGAACTGTGAGTCGCATGAGGTAGAAAACGGACCTGCTGTGACAGCTGCGCTCACGATGACGTTCCGCGAGGACATAGACGGCTTTGCATGTGTTATGGGTGTCTGGAAGAACGCCGGGGCCAGTGTCGGGGCCTTGACTGGCGCCGAGGGGCGCGCGAAGGACCGCGCCGAATGCCCCGCAATGCGCGACGCACGCGACGCCACCGACCCGCGAGAAGACGCTACGTATTGCATGCTATGAGATCAAATTGATGATGCGAGCGCGCGGCCAATGCGCGTCTTGAAAGGGCCAAGATTCGAGTCTCTCACATGATGATCCTCGCTATAGGCGAGCTACCTCAAGTCCTCGCCTTCTTCCTGGATCTGCATGGCCGCCAGGTCGTCGAGGAGCTCCTCAAGAGGGATTTCGGGCAGGTCGTCTCCGTCGTCCCCGTCGCTGTGGTCGCCCATCCCGTCGTGCTCCATGGCGCTGTTGGCGGCAGCGGCGGCGGCGGCAGCAGCCTGAGAGTCCTTGTAGATGGCAATCCTCGACCTCAAGTCGGCATCCTCCTCCAGTTCCTCCAAGAACCGCTCCATATCGGCCGCCTCCTGCTCGGCGGCGGACAGCTCGCCGTTGCGTCGCTTCCCGCCCTTGCCGCCCTCGTCCTCGTCCTCGCCGAGCTCCATGTCCATCCGCTTGAGCTTCCAAGCCCTGGAGACGCCCTTGGCACGCCGACGCCGACGCCGCTCCTCGTAGCTCTTCCGGACCAGCACGATGTCCATCAGCTGGTACCCCTTTGCCTCGGCGTTGTCCAAGTTGCCGTCCACGAGGTTGGCGTTCGCCACGTCGTACCCCATGGCGTGATCTCCCGGGTGCAACACGTGACCCAAATGCGTGTACGTGATGTACGTCTGGTCATTGGACCCAAAGTCCGCCGCCCGCGCCACCACGCACTCGGCCAGCATCATCTTGCTGTTCCCGAAGCACCCCTTGGCCTGCACCGGCTCTACGTCCAGCACGATGAACTCCATCAGCTGCCTGCCAGACATCATCGACTTGAACGGCATCTTCCAGTACATCGCAGCCTCAATGACGCACGTCTGCAGCGTCTTGGGGCAGATCATCGTCAGCGCGTTGGTCACCCTCGTGCAGAGCACCACCGGCCCGATCCCCCCGTGGCTCGTGGCCACCTTTGGCGGCAGGCACACGAGGTCGTCCTTGCAGACCGGCGACAGCTCCGCCGAAAACGTGTACTTGTAGTTGTAGTTCGACGTGTGGATGTCGTGCGAGACGAGCTGCTTGTCGCTCCGGTACCGGATCGGCACCACCGACTGCAGAAAGTCCACAAACTTGTTCGCATGGGCCCGATTCCCGAAGTAGAAATCCACCCCTTCGTGAATATTCTTCACATTCACACACGACTGGTCCACCCCGTGCTTCAGAATCAGCTGCTCCAGGAAAAAGAACGTCCGCTTGTGGTGGACGTGTTGCCGCACCTGCACGCAGGCGATCCACGAGTTGGGATTGGCGTTCTGCCTGTTGCACGTCGGACACATGTGCCGCTCCACCACAAACTCCACCACGAAGCTCTGCTGCAAGATCGCCCCGTTCATCACCTCTGCCTGCACCGTCAGCTTGACCTTGAGCCGCATCGAGTGCGGCTCCGTCCATATGAACCCGGCGTCGATCAACTTGACCTTCTGCATCCCCCGAATCCGCTTAATACAGAACGTCAACAGCTCCTTCGACTCCTGCTCCGCCAGCAGCCAGTGCTTCGGCGGCTGCAAATACCGCCCACACATCTTACACCACAGGATCGTCACCTGCTTCTGTATCCCCTCCGTGATGTCCACCTGATTCCGTATACAGTTTACGCACATATTCGACGGATTCGGCGGGATCGATATGCCACACAGGCAACACAGCACGTGCCCCTGCGTCGACTGCGGCGTGAAATACTGCTGCGGCGGGTCATGGTGGTGGTGATGCTCCGGCTCCATCGTCGGAACGAGACCGAGAACGACTCTTGTGGAGGGCGAGGAGACGACGATGAACGGGACGATGAAGGAGACGATGAAGGAGACGATGAAGGAGACGATGAAGGAGACGATGAAGGAGACGGCTCGGCGTTGTTTCTCTCGCGTTCAGTCTCAGTCTCCTCCAAGCTGAACCGAGCTCATGCAAGACACGGTCCTCGCTTCTGCGTGTACTGTTGCTGTCGGGGCGCCCGCGTCGGCCTTATAGGGTCGTCGGTAAACGTTGAACTGTACGCGTTCACGAATATTTACGTATGCTTCTCCTCCACAGCCATTGAGTTTGGCCAACTTGGCCGGCTTGCAAGCAAGGGATCGCCCCGAGTGAAGAAGCCTCTCTCGCCTCCTTGTTCGCCTTCCCCGTCGCGTCGCTTCATTGCGAAATTTCACAATCAATAGAAGGTACGTTGCGCGCTCGAGTCGATTGGCGCCGTGACCGCCGAGAATTCCGCCGCGCAGGCCGCCGTCGTCCTCACCGAATTTGGGAATCGGGGGGCTTCGTGGGCGGTGTGGGGCGTTCTCAGACGCCCGGATTGGTGCTACAGGTCGTAGTTACTGACGGATGCGGGCGGGGGCCGTGTCGAAGACGGAGAGACCGCCGGTCGGGCGGATTTCTCCGGACAGCTCGATTCGAGCGGTCGTGCGCCCGCTTCGGCGGGTGCTTTTCGGCCGCGTCGGTCGGAATGGGTCTTTTGGATGCCGAACGACTGGATGGTGGCGCGCGGGGCGAACGCGGCCGACCGATCCGTCTGTCCGCCCGTCGGACGCCATCTCTCAGAAGAAGAACCGCTCGCTCACGCCTCCCTCGCCGCTCGCTCTCCTTCGCCCTCCCGACGCAGACAATACAATGGCCCGTTACAGCAAGACGAACATCAGCGAGCGCACGGCCAAGGCTCGCGGCGCGGACCTGCGTGTCCACTTCAAGAACACGGCCGAGACTGCGGCCGCGGTGCGCGGCATGAACGTGAACAAGGCCATCAAATACCTCGAGGCCGTCATGGATCACAAGCGTTGCATTCCGTTCCTGCGCTTCAACGGTGGCGTCGGCCGCACGGCCCAGGCCAAGAACGAGGGCAACTCGATCGGACAGGGAAGGTGGCCGAAGAAGTCCTGCCAGTACATGCTTGACCTGCTGAAGAACGCCAAGTCGAACGCGATCGCAAAGGAGCTCGACGAGGACAACCTGATGATCATTCATGCGCAGGTGAACCAGGCCCCGAGGGGAAGGAGGAGGACGTACCGTGCCCACGGAAGGATCAACGCCTACATGTCTAGCCCGAGTCACATCGAGGTCATCCTCGAGGACAAGAGCGGCGATGTCCCGGCCGAGATCGAGGAGGGCGCCAAGAGGAAGCTGAGCAAGGTGCAGAGGGCCAGGAAGCTGAGGAGCGGTGCGACCAGCGCCTAGTGTGTGTACATGTTGTGCGGAGATCGTGGTATTTATACGGTAGGGTGTTGTTGTAAGGAGACAAGGATACGTGTGTGTGTGTGTGGGTGGGTGGGTGGGTGGGTGGGGGGCTGGCGGATACGTGTGGCGGGGCTCTCATCTCGGGATCCTTTCAAGGACGTCGCTTCGCCCTGTGCGCCACGCTCCGAATCTCCCCCGCGTCAACATCGAGTATAATCATCATTCTCTTGTATATTATCGGACCGACGGACGACGCTTGTACCACTGCTGCACCAACGAAACGGGGTTCGTGAACCTAACGAATCATTCTGTCCTACGCGCTCGCTCGCTCGCCGTGGCTGACCCGTTCAACCGACGACGACGTAACGTAACAAGGAAGACATATCGAAAGCGCGCGCGAACATGATATCGGCGTCCGCGAGCACGACTGCGGGACGCATGACCTCCCTCGCTGGTCGTTCGGTCCACCACCGCCACGCCAGTTCCGGTGCCGCCGCGTTCAGTCCACAGAACGCTGTTCACTGCAGGTTGCGTCCGCCGAGACCCGTCACGAGGTGCTCGTACGGGAGCGGGAGCGGCAACTCTGGCTCGTACGGGGCGCAGGATGGGATGGACGACGTGTGCGAGCCCAACCCGTTTGATGAGGACACGGCCAAGGTGCTTCTGCGAGTGCTGACGGCGCGTGCCGTGAAGCGCCTGATCTTGCAGTTGGAAGAGCTGGACCTGGTCACGGCGCAGTGGATGAACAACTATGCGTCGGAGAACTCGCCGATGACTGGGAACGAGTTTATCGAGAACCTGTTCGAGGTCAAAGGGACCGTGATCCAAGACCAGTATCAGCATTTGAGCCATACGATTGATCCGCAGAACTTGGCGCACAGGATTCTGACGATCCGGAGCGACATGGCGACCAAGGCGACCATGTGCTTGCCGGATTACACGTCGAGGATGGACGCCGAGGTGATGAGGAACCATCTGGTGAAGAACACGTACATGTCTGGGACGACGGGGGAGGGGGACACCGTCGCCAACAGCTCCAAGAGGAGGGGCTACCACCGGCCCCCGCCGCCCAAGAGGTAGGTTGGGAGCGTGGGAACGAGGGGAATGTAGATTACGACGACTGCTGAGACGCCGGATGTAGAATAGACCCGACCGACGTATGTGTCTGTGCGGATGATACGATGATATGATAACGACGCGGACGTGAATGCGACACGTTCCAACAACGAGTGCGACCGTACCAACAACGAGACAACGCGTAGATTCTTTCTGTACTGTATCTCTCTGTACTGTAGACCATTCTTATCCAATCCTCATCTCATTCGTCTTCGTCTCAGAGTCCCACGTGGTAGGAGCGGCCGCCGGGATTGGCGATGGGCAGCGCCACGGGTTCCTGAACGGCCCACTCGTACCACACTTTCGTCGAGCTAGACCGCCTGAACATTGACATCTTGACTTCTGCGCCGGCTTCTACCGTGAAGGGCGTCCGCACGGGGAAGAAGATCGGGAACCACGAGTACATGGCCTCGGTGTGCGACGCGGGGTGGATCGAGAGCTGGACGTCGCCCCAGAGCGAGGCCGTGAAGTAGCCGGCAAACCCGTGGCATACGACCTGATACGGCTTCTGGTTGACGAACGTCACGTCTGACGCCTCCCGATCGTTGTGCTCTGGGCTGCTGGCCGCCGTCGGCCCCTCGGCACCCGGGTGGCTGAACTCGAACATCCGCTGCGGGGCGTCAATCTCGCGGTACTCGTGGAGCCGCACGACGAACGGCGTTTCCAGGTTCTTGATCGAGCCGACGGTGATGGCGGCGTCCCGGGCGGCCACCTCGCTCCACACCTTGGACGCCGTGACCGGGCTCAGATACGAGGCGTAGCTCGTCGGGATGCTCCATCCTCCCGGTCTCAGGAACCGCTGCGCGCCGTCCAGGCACTCTGGCGAGAGCTCGTTGTCCCCGAAGGACCCGAGCAGCTCCGATACGAGGATGTCTGCCAGGTACGGCTCGGTCGTCGAGCCGCCTGCCTTGTCCCGTTTCGTCGGCGTCCACCGCCGCATGTCCGCGTGGACGATCGTCACCCGGTCCATGTCCCATCCTTCTGCACGGGACCGGGCCATCACGTGGACGATCGCGTTCCGGTTCTTCTCGACGGCGACGACCCGCACGGGCTGGTCGGCCCGCACGCTCGCCCGGAGCACCGCACTGACCAACGGCCCCCGTCCCGCGCCTACCACGCACACCTCCACGTCGTCGCCGTCGTCGTCGACGACGACACCCTCGCTGCTCTTCTTCTCTCGAAGCGCCTGGAAGACGGCCTCTTCGTACGCGACGTACTTCGGACTGTCCCGCTCGAACGTCTCGTACGTCTGCGACTCGAGGTTGTCCTGCAGCGGCTGCAGCGGCGCCTGCAGAAAGTCCCGATACGGCATCTCCAGGATGTCTTCCTCGTTCAGCACCGGCCTCGAGTGCAACACGTGCGACAGACGCATACGCATCGCCCGCAAATCCTCGGGCGTCATGTACCCGCCGTCGTCAAGCTTTGCGTCCACGATGACCTGCAGCCCGCGGCCCAGGGCCATCTCGCACACCACATCTCCCTGAGGGTGCGCAGACGAGACAATCACCGCCTTGAGCGGCTCCCCCATCAACCCGTCCCGCAGGTTCTCCGCCACGTCCTCCAGGCCGTCTCCAGCGGCAACGTCCAGCACCAACCCGAGGTTCCGGTGGTGCTCGCAGTGCATCCTGATTTCGTTCCACGCCTGCCACGATGATTTTGCCCCATTCTTGCCGCCTGGCGTACGCGCACGCCGTTCCGCCCTGATCCGCACCCACGTGGACGTCGTCGCGCCACTCCCGTGGAGAAACGCGCTGAGCGTCTGCGCCAGCAACGGGACGGGCAGCGACGCGTGCATCGGAACGATGCACGCCTGACACGTCAAGTGCGCCGCCCACTCCATCTCCATCAGCAGCTGCTTGCAATCGGCAGTCTCGCTGACCAGCCCAACGATCCGGTTGCTCACGCTCCCAGAGATCATCGTGTGCAGGTAGGTCGCCGGAGTCATTGGCGGGACGACGGACCCGTCGTCTCGATGATCGCCGTGATCTTCGTGGGACATACCATTCCGTTCTTCTTCTGCAATCTCACGCTGCCCGGTTCGCAGCGGCAAGACGACAAAGTCGTAGCCCAGCTCTTGGGCGTCCTGGACGAGGTATTCGGCCGACGTGGAAGAAGAAGAGCCCGAGTGGGCGCCGGCGTACAGCACCCCGGCGTATCGCTCGGACCCAAAGTCCTCACGGGTTCCCAGAGGCATCGTTTCGTTCGTTGGTTAGTTGTGCCAGTGGCGAGCGTCAATGAATAAAGAACACCCCGGCGAATAAAGAAAAACCTATTCACGCATGCATTGCGAGATGCGCCGACCCACGTATACATTCAACGTAATGAATGTATCCAATGAATGCCTCGCGCTGCGCTCCAATGCATGCCTCCGACAGCGCCTGGCGCGAATTGAATGCATGGCCTCTCGAACAAACCGCAGGCCGCTGGCCTTCAGCACGCGTCGGCCGGTGCGGCCGGTGCGGCCCTCGCTGCCGGTGCACCAGGCGCGGCGGAGAGACCCAGAGGACGATCCCGACTACGTGCCGCTATTCGGCGCGCCGCCGAAGCCGTCAAAGTCTGGGGACGCCAATCAGCGCATCGGCCTGAAGCGGAACAGGGTGAAGAAAAAGCTGCTGCCGACGATGAATACGATGGGTACGATCGATACGACCGGCATGACCGATACGAGCGGTGCGACCACTGCGACCACTGCGACCAGCGTCGCGCGAGACGACGACGACGACGACGAGTACACGCCGGACGAGGCCGAGATCGAGTACGTGGCGTTCTCCGGGGACGACGCCGACGGGGTCGAGTTTGTCCAGGACGTGAAAAGCGTCGAGGAGATGGACCAGGCCACGCTCCGGGCGATGATGATGGCCGCGGGCGACGGCGGCGGCGAGTTTGACGAGTTTGTGGACGACGAGGACGACGTCACCCTCGAGGACAGGCCACGACTGGCGGGAAAGCGGTTGCCGGCCGAGGTGCGGTGCTTCGATACGGCCAGGATTCTGGTCAAGGGCGGGGACGGGGGCCGGGGCTGCGTGGCGTTTCGACGGGAGAAGTTCGTGCCCAAGGGCGGTCCCTCGGGCGGCAACGGTGGCAACGGGGGGTCGGTGTACGTCGAGGCAGACGAGGCGTTGAACTCTCTGTCGATTTTCCGGAGGAAGGTGCAC
>Ga0255764_10003173_pt1 | contig 13137 bp, 10 predicted proteins | sample 071ome_30_FD_179964 | JGI IMG/M metagenome (GOLD analysis project Ga0255764, IMG submission 179964) | Coastal salt marsh microbial communities from the Groves Creek Marsh, Skidaway Island, Georgia - 071406AT metaG (version 2) | ecosystem: Environmental > Aquatic > Marine > Intertidal zone >... | reverse complement strand
TTTATACATTGTATAAGGATTATAATAAGGCTGAAGATCAAATAAAAAAAATCTTTGAAAAATACGAAGAAATAAGAACTCAATTAGATACACCTTCAAGAAGAGTGACATTTTTAGATCCTCCTATAGATGATTTATACTTTGAACTAGGGAAAATAAGTTTTTATCGAGAAGATTATGAGAAAGCTTTAGAAAATTTTAAAACAGCAAATGTAATAAATCCTCTGCATGCAACAGCTTTATATAATGCAGCAATTACCTTGAAAAAACTTGGATTAGATGAGGAAGCCACTAAACTATATAAAGATGCTATTAAAATGAATCCTTTTTTAAGAGAAACGACTTCTAACTTAATTGCTGAAACAAATTAAATGCGACATGAAATAAGTATAGTTATACCGGCTCTTAATGAAGAAAAAAATATTAAACCTTTAACACTAAGAATTATTAAAGTTTTAAAAAAAACTAAATTTGAGATTATTTTTGTTGATGACAATTCGACCGATCAAAGCAAAAAAATATTATTATCTTTATCTAAAAAATATAAATTCTTTAAACCAATTTTAAGAAAAAAAAATAGAGATCTAACCCAGTCTTGCTTTGATGGAATAAAAAGATCAAAATATCAAAATATTTTAATTTTAGATGCAGATTTACAGCACGATCCAAAATATATTCCACAAATGCTTAAGGAATTTTATAAAGGAATAGATGTTGTTATTGGAGCAAGAAAATTAACATCTGGAAAAAACAAAGGTTTATCTGAAACAAGAAGATTTGCATCTGTATTTCTAATTTTTTTGTTTAAAGTTTTTAACATTCAAACAAAAGATCCAATGAGTGGTTTTTTCTTATTTAAAAAAGATATTTATTTAAAAAATAAGAACAGATTTTTTGGAAAAGGATTTAAAATTTTAGCTGATTTATTAATTAACTCAAAAGCAAAATTAAAGACCAAAGATGTCTTTATAGATTTTAACAGACGCTATGAAAGTGAAAGTAAAATGAATACCAAAATTTTATTAATATTAATTCAATTTTATGTAACTAGTTTAATGAAGAAATTATTAACCTAATAACTTTTTTGCAATCTCATCAATCATAGTCTCGTTATTTTTCAACCAGTCTCTAGATTTTTTTGAAATTGAATTTTTTACATATTTTTTTGCATCAACTAAATTTGAAAATTTTTTAATTGGTTTTTTAAATTCTTTATTAAGATCAGTTGAGCCAATTTTATCAAAGATACTTTTTATCTCATATTCAGACAGTTGTTCTCTCAATAAATTAAATTGTTTATCCATTTCTTTTTGAATTTTAGGAAAAAATTCTTTTTTTATTTCTTCTGAAATTAATTCAGGATCTATAGACTTTTGTTCTGATACTGGGGCAGAAGTTTTGGTTTCCATGTTTTTTTGTAAAATTGAATGACTATGTTGCAGTTCTGATGAATGGTACATCTGTAACATTCTCATATTTTGCAAATCCATAATTTTAGACATTTGATCGAATTTATCCTGAAGTTTTTCAGACTCACTTTTATTTTTTTGTTTTTCCTCAATTTTATTAATTAACTCAGGCTCTATATTTTGAACTTTTTGATTTAACTCTTCAATTTTTTGAGTTGCTTCATTTCTGTACGCTGAAATATTATCTAAGGTTTCATCAATTTTATTATTTAAATTATTCAATGAATTCTCAATTTTTAAATTATAGTCTTTTAGATCATTAATTTTATCTTCAAATCTTTTTTCTAAATTTAAATTTTCACTTAATTTTTGTGGGTCATTTAACTGATTGATATTCTCATCTATTTTTGAAGAGATTGTATTTATGTTATTTTGAATGTTATCAAATTGATTATTTAATTGGCCGATTTGATCTTCTAAATTTGCAAAGTTTTTATTGGCTTCATCTTCATATTTTTCAAACTCTTTATGATAATTATCGTTAATATTGTTTAATTTGTTCTCAATACTTTCCTCAGATCGAATAAGTGCATCAGTTAATTTAATATCTAGCTCATTATTAAATTTCTCTGAGAAAAGATTTTTTTGATTTAGTAATTCGTCTAACTTTTCAGTTAACTCAGAACTATTTAAATCAAGATCATTAATTTTAGCGTTTAACATTTCCAATTGTTCATTGGAAAATATTTGAGATTTTTTAATTTCTTCTTGTTCTTGACTGTTAGCAATGACTTGTTGTTGTTCGGCGTCTTGTTTGCCCACAACAACCGTATCTGCAACCTCATCAGTTAAATTAATAATTTCATCAACTTCATCGATTAAATCTATGATCTTTTGATCATCTTTTTCAGAAACCTCTTCTTTTAATTCGATTATATTTTCATCAGAATTACCAAAATTAAGTAGTTCATTATTAGCCTCTTCTATTTCGCTTAAATTGTTTTCAATAACTTCGTTATTTAAAAAAATTATTTTCTCACTTTTAGAGTTTTGATGCTTTGGTTTTGATTGAACAGTTGTAGTTGTTGTCTCGTTAGTAGATCTGACTGCAACATTTTTATCAGTTCCAGTGGATGACATTCTTGTTTCAACACCATCTTTTAATTCAATCACTTGTTCATTAAATATTTCTTTTAGCTTTTGGACGTAAAGTTGTCTTGATAGTTGAAGCTTTTTATCCTTCAATAATTCAAGTTTAATCTCATCAAGAGTTTTTTTGATGTAATTTGGGCTTTTTTTCATGTAATAATTTTTAAGTACGAATCATTAACAGTTTATCAAACCAGTAAATGATAGTAAAAAAATTATAATGTTTGGATTAGGAAAAAATAAATCAAAAGTAGTTGAAGACGAATCGATAAGAGACAAATCTAAATTTGTTGTTGTTGGCTTTACCGTGATGATTTTTTCTTTTTTACTGTTAATCATCAGTGAGATCTATACATCGCTTCAATTATCCAAACAAAACAGCCTTATAGCCAGTACAGGTGACATCCAAGAACAGTCTGACAACATTGTTCTCGAAATGGCAAAAGTTGGTAGAGATGTAAATAAAAGTGAATATGAGTACATAAAAGAAATCATGATGTTTATGTCACCAACTGAATTTCAAAACTTTAAAAACTCTATTTCTGGAATGGCAAATGAATTTAATGTGCAAATTAACAGCTTAAATGAAAGTAAAGCAGATCAATTAGGCAAAACTTATGCAATAAATTACATTGAGTACCAATTTTTAAGCACATATGAAAATTTAACTTTTTTAAAAAATAAGATTTCTGAAACAAATTTTAAGGTTAATATAATTGAAGAAGAAGTCACAAGAGAAAATCCTACATCTAATAAAGTTTTAGCAGAAGGAAAAATTGGAGTTTATGTTTTTCCTGGTAAAGAAAAATTATTAAAAGATAAAGCTAAAATAATTGAAAAATTTAAAGCTGAAGAAGAAAAATTAGCTGAAAAAAATAAAAATAAGCCTGAAAATAATTAAATTAATTTTTATTCAAAACCCAATGGTCCTTTGATGTAATCATACATCGGTATTAAAAACTCAAGATATTTCTCCATAAATGGAAAAGCCATTCCCACTTCTTCTCTTAAAGGCACAATCAAAACTGAAAAAACAATAAATAAAAGTATTAATAAATAAAATAATAACCTTGTTCTTCTTGCAACATCAGTTTTGTTTTTTTCTTTTTCTGATTGTCGTTGTTTTTCTTTTTTTTCTAAAGCTTTTGCGGCCTCTTTTAATCTATCTTTTTTAAATAATTTTTGAAAAAAATTTAAATTTTTATCTCTATCTAATGTTAAGTTATCTAAGTTCCTATCCATTTCTTCTTTTGATGGAAATTCTTTTTCTGCATCAGTGAATATTTTAAAATTTGAAACAGTGTCTTCGCTTTCTTTTTCTTCTTCAACTTCTTTGGTAACTGCATCATTATCTATAGTAGATAATAATTCTTCTGGGTCATCGGTAGGTGGAGTTTCCCCAGTAGGCTCTGTTGGATCTTCAGCTGATGTAGGTTCTTCAGTTATTGATGCTTCAACTACGTTCTCTTCAGCTATGCTACTTGTTGGTTCTGTTTTAAAACTTTCTTCTGTTGTTTGTGTGCTTCCTTCATTTGGGTGATAGAACCATACCTCAGAACATGAACCGCATCTTACTTTTGATCCTTCAGTTGGCATTACACCATCAGCTAACCTGAACTTTTTTTTTCCACAAATACAGTCAATAATCATATGTTGTAATTTTAAACTATTAATATAAAAAAACATATATGTCTATTGAACAAAAAATTGATGGAAATATAGGTAAACTATTTCTTTCAGGGGAAATTGACCTCGATAATTCAACACAAGTCAGAGAAAATATAAAAGATTTAATCGATAAAGTTAAAACAATTGAAGTTCAACTTTCAAAGGTTAACTATATAGACTCGTCTGGTATAGCGGCCTTAGTTGAAGGTATGCAACTTTCAAAAAGTGGTTCTAAAGAATTTTGCCTAACAGATGTGAGTAATGAGGTAATGAAAGTTATTAAGTTAGCTCACTTAGATAAGATATTTAAAATTAAAAGTGTTACAAACCAAAATGCAGCTGAAGATAATTCAGAGCCTGCCCCTGCTCCTGAACCAGAAGCTCAAGCAAGTGAAAATGTCGATCTTTCCCCAAATGAAGAACCTCAACAACAACCAGTTGATCAAGAAATTGAAAATAATCAAACAGAAGAAACAAAGCCTAGCATCAAACGAGATGATGATGACGGTGATAAAATAAAATTTAAAAGGTAAGTGCTTACCTTAATATCCTTTGTAATTGGATCAATTGTTGGAAGTTTTTATAACGTTTGTATTTACAGGCTCCCTAATGATTTAGATGTGGTTAGCAAAAGTTCATTTTGTACTTCATGTAAATACAAAATTCCTTTTTATTTAAATATTCCAATAATTTCCTACATACTAAATTTTGGTAAATGTAAAAATTGTAAAAATAAAATATCCATAAGCTATCTTGTAGTTGAAGTTTTAACAGCAAGCTTATTCGTATACGCTTACATGTTGTATGGTGTTAGCTTTAAGGGTTTAGCTTTTATAATTTTTTACTCTGGACTATTAATAATATTTTTTACCGATTTTAAGTATTATTTAATTTTAGATAAAATCACTATTCCATTATCAATAGTAGGTTTGGTGTTTACTTTTTTCAATTTTAATCCTTTCGATGTTGATATTTTAAGTTCCTTGATAGGGGGAGCAGTTGGTTATCTAGTAATTTACATTATCAGATTTTTATTTTTTAAAATAAGAAAAGTTGAAGGAATGGGTCTTGGTGATGCAAAATTATTTTTAATGATTGGAATATGGCTTGGAATAAAATCAATTTATTTAATATTAGCAAGCTCTGCCCTTGTTGGGGCAATTGTTGGTTCGCTTATTATTTATTTTTATAAAAAAGATAAAGATTTTCAAATTCCTTATGGATGTTTTATAGTGATTGCTTCAGCCCTGTATCCCTATTTAGGTTCGCTCTTTTATAATTTGATTTAAAGTTATATTGTTAATTAATTGATTCGTTAAAAAATGAATAAATCGTTAATTGCACAAAATATAAAAAAAAATTATCAATTATTAGATAATAGACAATACGGTCTAGCTGAACAAAATGCTTTTAACTTATTAAAACAAGATCCCAACAATCACGAAATTTATAATTTAATTGGTGACATTCATTATAAACAAAATAATTTTGATAAGTCTCTTTGGTATTATTTTTCATCACTAGATAGAAATTTTGACCCGAAAGCCTTAAATAGATTGGGAACTAATATTTTTTTACTCAACAATAATGCAGTTGCGGAAAAAGTTTTAACAAACTTGTTGGCTCATGATCCTAAATATGTGGCAGGCTATTTGAGTTTAGGTTTAGTTTATGAACAGAGTAAAAAATTAGATAAAGCAATTGACTGCTACAAAGCTGCAATCAAAATTGACCCTAAAGAAATAAAAGCCTATTTAAGCCTTGCTGCATTGTACAAACAAGATCAAAATTATGAAGGTGCGATAAAGGTTTATCAGCAAGGGATGATTAATAATCCAAGTAATCACTTCATTTTAAGTAATCTTGGAAATTTATTTTATCTTCAACACAAATATGAAGATGCAATCATTAGTCATCAAAGAGCAATAAAAGCAAAACCAGATTCTCATGTAGTCCATTTCAATTTTGCTAATACTTTACTCAATGCTGGTAAATATTCAGAGGCAATTGAAATGTATAAGAAAACAATCGCACTCAATCCAAGATTTAATAGATCAAAAATCAATTTAGGAACTACTCTTCTTTCAATGTCAAATTTTGAAGAAGGTTTTAAAGAATATTTCCATAGAATATATGAAGATAAAAATTTCAAATCAGTTTTGCATAAAAAAAATTTACTATGGAATGGTCAAAATATTGAAAATAAGAAAATTCTAATTGTTGCTGAGGAAGGATTGGGAAATACTCTACAATTTTCTAGATATCTTGAAACTTTAAGTCAACTTAAGTGTAAAATCATCTTTCAATGCCAAGAAGAATTGCATCATTTATTTGAAGATATGGATTTTATAGATCAATTAGTAAGTATTGAAAGTGATTATGATGATTATGATTACTGGGCACCTTTACAAAATCTGATTAATATACTGACACCAGATTTAAATAGTAATTGTCCATTTCCGTCAGCTCTTAAAATAAATGACAATAAACTTTTAGAGTGGGAAACGTTAATTGCAGTTAATGATAATGTCAAAATTGGATTAAATTGGCAAGGAAGTGCTTCAAATCCTAGAGTTACAAATAACTCTGTTTCTTTAGAAAGATTTAAAAATGTTTTAAATAATCCTTCAGCAACATTTATCAGTCTACAAAAAGGTTCTGCTGTATCTGATATTGAAAAATTTCAATTTGAGGAAAATATTATTAACTATGATTTATTAATGGATACGGGATCAAAAAAATTCCTAGATACTGCAGCAATAATTAAATATTTGGATTTAGTAATTACCACAGATACTGCTATTGCACATTTAGCAGGAACTCTTGGCACTCAAACTTGGTTGCTACTTCCAAAAGTTTCAGATTGGCGTTGGTTAAACTCTAAAGATGAAACTATTTGGTATGATAACTTTAGAATTTATAGACAAAAGGTACAAGGAGATTGGTCTGATGTTTTCTCTAGAGTTGAAAAAGATAGTCAAGAACTTATAAAAAATATAACTGAGTTAAGACAATCTTAATTTAATTTTCTCCAAAAATTTTTATCTATTTCTTGAGATATTTCCTTAAGTCTTGATATCATTAACTTTGATTTCTTTAGTAAAATTTCATCATTGGCAATAGCTTTCTTAAAAGCTTTATGTTTAGAAATCATAAAAGCAAATAATTCAGCTTTATCTTCAGCAGAATTATTTCTTGCATAACCAGATATAAAACCTTCAACAGAAGTATCCATGCCTAATGCGCCAACTATTAAATCATTTGAATATTCAACTTTATTAATCTTGTCCCAAGGTTCATCTAACTGCATTAATGATAAGGAGGCATCAATGATATGATAAAATTCATGATGGAATAATAATCGAATATAATCTTTTTTAACTTTAGCATTTTTATATTTATTGACAGCTGAGAGGTTTAAATAAAAAACACCTGGAGATTGATCTACATGTCCTGGTGCTAAACCACCAGGTTCAAAACCTAAAGATTTATCAGTTATTTTTTCACAAATCATTACATACTTAAGTCCTGAATTTTGTAAAAAGCTTATTGGATAGATATTAATTTCTTTGACTAAATCATTGATGACGTCTCGATAGTTTGATTTTGTTTGACCACAAAAAAAATCATTTTTATTTTTAAAGTCTTCCGTGCTAATCAAAATATCGATACCTTTAGAAGAATATATTTTTTGAGATTTAATATATTCACCCAAAACTTTTAAACTTAGTTTTGAATTTATATATTTTGCATATCGATTATATTTTAAGTTTTTTTTAAGTGTCCTAAAACGAACCAGGCAATCAATTCCACCATCTTTTTTACAATCTTCTAATGCAGTTTTATCTAGTTCATTTTGAGGCAGAACACCCATTCGTGTGTATAGTCTTCCATCAACCGCTTCAACTATTGTACCTCTAAATTTTTTATCTTTTTTTTTATTTTCTTTAATTGTTGAAATATAATTTTTTACAAACTCTGCTCTTTGTATGTAAGATTGTCTTATCTCCTCAGTAACATTGCCAGCAAATACATTATTTTGAAATATTAAAGTAAAAACTAAAATGAATAAAATTCTCATTAAACATTTTTAAAGAACTTAATGCTAAAGCTTGAACTAATATCTCTAAATTGTTCCGTATAGCAGGAAGCAAATATTTCTATACTGTTTTGTTGTGGTGCATCCGTCAGCACAAAGTTTAGCAAATTATCGTTTGGTTCCTTTTCTATTAAATCAAAGCTATTAAAATAATCTTTCCACATGGAGATTTTTTCCTTACATCTATTTAAATCTCCTTGTTTTTGACTATTAAATGCGATGATTGAATAAACTTGGTTTTGAGAATTGGTATAAAAATAGTAGTTATCAAAATGATTAGATAGTTTATTTGGTTCAACTTTAAAACATTTTCCATCTGCAATATTTTTTTCACATTCACCAATAATATCTAATTGATCCTCATTAAGCTCTGCTAAAAAAAGCTGATCAAAGATTTGTTCTAGTCTATTTTTTGGTAATATAATTTCAGTATTTTTAGGTTGTAATAATTTATCGATATTTGAAACATCTAAACCTTCTTTTTCCTCGGGCTTTTCATCAAACATTTGTTCTGGCTCATTAACTTCTTGACCTGGTAAATCACCTGGTTCTCCAGAGATTGCATTAAGGTTTGTTAAGAATAACAATAAAAATATTTGAATTAATAGTTTCATTTATTTAAGACTCTATAATATTAATAATTAACTAATATTAAACATAAATCAATGAGTGAAGCGCTTCAAAAAAGCATACAAGATATCAATAAACTTCCTGGTCTTAAAAAAGTAAAAGAAGAAGTTAAAAATCTAGTTGCTTATTTACAAAGTACCAAGGAAAGAAAAGAACAAGGACTAGGAGAAGGTCCAGCTTTAACGTTGCATTTAATTTTCTCTGGTAATCCTGGAACTGGTAAAACTACAGTTGCAAGAATATTAGCAGAAATTTATAGAGACCTTGGATTAATTCAGGGAGGTAAACTTATAGAAGTTACTAGAAGTGATTTAGTTGTAGCTGAAAAAGGAAAAACAGCTGAAAGAGCTGCTGAAAAATTTAATCAAGCAATAGATAATGTATTGTTTATTGATGAAGCATACACTTTAATCAATAAAAAAGACCCTAACGATAACGGTCAAGAAGCAATCGATGAATTACTTAAATATATGGAAGATTATAGAGACAGATTAATTGTTATTGTTGCAGGTTATGAAAAAAACATGCAAGACTTTATTGCTGCTAATGCTGGTTTAGCATCAAGATTTAAGAAAAATATTGTTTTTGAAAATTATAATGATTTAGAGCTTTATCAAATTTTCTACAAAATGTGTCGTGAAAATAATTATATGATAGCAAACGATGCAAGTGGCCCAATCCAAAATGCGTGTAAAAAAGTTATAGAAATAACGGGTGAACGGTATTCTAATGCAAGAGATGTAAGGCGTTTTTTTGAGGGTTGTGTTCAAACTCAATCTGTAAGATTAAGTCAGATGAAAACTAAAACTAAATTAGATCTCATGATGATTAAAAAAGAGGATGTTGAAACAACAATTAATAATTTTAGTTAAACAGTATTTTTTGCTCTAAAATGATTTACAATATATCTTCTAATAAATTCATAAGCTAAAATAATAAAAGCTACAAAAGTTACAAAAGGCAAATAACTTAATATTCTTAAATATTTAAAATAAATTTTTTGGTAAGCAGTTGTTTCATCTTGCTGAATTTGATGTAATCGGTTTGCAATTAAATGTATTTTTGGATCAGAGAGCTTGTTACATTTATCTAAAATTTTATATAATTGCTGCTTATCATAATAATTTACTAAGTGGACTAATTTGTTTTCAATCGCATAACAATTTGCGCTTAAATTATTGTAAACATCATTTAAAGTTAATTGCCTTTTTATTTTGGAATTATTACTGACACTTTCGTATACCTTAGCAACTTCTTGTTCTGTTGGGCTTTCTTTTAAAACAATTTCTATATTTTCTTCAAATTCCTCTAAAGTTTTTTCAACTTTTTTAATAGTATTCTTATCTTTAGGTGAAGCTTCTTTTATAACTTCCTGGTCATTATCAGGTTTTTTTGCAATAACTGGAGGGACATTCCCTTTAGCAAAATCTCCAAATAGTTTTCTAAAGGTTAAAGAAAAAATATTTGAATTCATATCACTGTCTTCGTTTTGCATTAAAAATGCATTCGCCATTAAGCTTGTATCAGTTTCTTTATTTAAAAAATTATATCCAAGTCCCAATGAATAATAAGTTTCTTGATCTCTTGGTAAATCAACATTGAACGAAGAGCCTGAGCTATATCGAGCATTAGAAGTTGTGCCATCTATGAAATGATCTTGAGAAGCAAACATTGCAAGACTTAACTCATTATTAATATTATCCTTTTTGCTTAGATCGACACCAATTGAAATTCCAAGCTCAGGTTTAACTAAAAATAAATTATCATTATCAACATTAAGAGCTAGCTCGCCCCCTGTTTCTTCGGTATCGCTTTTAAATACATACGTTGAATTAAGTTTTGCTGATGGTGAAACACTTACTTCACCAAACTTATACTTTTTAATATATTGAACTTCTTGATTTATTCCAACATCCCAATAATCAGAAACATATTTGTCATTTACTGAAGTGCCAAATACAGAAACATTTCTTTCACTTTCTGTTTTCGAAACATACATTCCAGATATTAAGTTTAAACCATGGTCTTTTTTATCATATTGTTTGAATAAAGAGGCGTGAACTGAATAGGTTTTAGACTCACCATAGTTATTTTTATAATCTGTATCTGTGCCTGTAAAACCATATGAGTATCCAGTGAATGTTTCTTCATCATTTTTGAATTGTTGACCAAATAAAATTCCTGTTGTCTCAGAGTCGTAACCTGTATAATTGGAATTGATATTATCTCGATCAGCTGTGGTACCATAAGTTCTTATAAACGTTGCAGAGTCTTCAGATTGAAAATCATTGAATATAGATCTATTCTTATTATTTTTAACAAAGCCTAAAACACTGGTGTCTGAATAATCAAAATATTCATTAAAATTTTTCTTATCCCCATATAAACCCGCATCTTGTAATGAAGCTAAAGTTAATTCATTTGAGCTGCTTGTGAAGCTGCTAACTAATGAAGTATTTATATTAGAAGAAGTTACGCTAGTTAAAGCTCTATTAAAATTGTTATGATTTAAAGTAGGTTGAGTAAAAGTTGATGCAAGTACTGTACCTTTTAGTTTTCCAAGTTCAGTGTTAACAGAATTTACTGTTGCAGAGTTTAGTACATCTTTAATTTCTTTTAATTGACCAGTTGTTGCATTATCGAATACTGTTGCAACATCTTTAAACTTATTTACTGTAGTTGTATCTTTAATCAAATTACTTGAAGTTTCTGCTTCAGTTAAGTCAAGTTTAACTGTTTTTCCAATTGTATCGTATACAATATCCCAAGTTGCTCCGTTTAAATTGCTTTGATTATTCATTGTTTCTGTTGCAAAAGTTCCAGAAAACGTTCCACCAGCTGAAGCATCTACTATTATATGTGATCTATCAGAATAAGTTGTGTTTTCAGGAAATAATGAAATCGTACCTGCTAAGATTGTGTTTCCATTAACTACAATTTTATCTGCACTAGATGCATTAAATTCAATTTCAGTAGTATCATCGGCTGATAAAGTTAAATCACCACTTACGGTTAAAATTCCAATACTATTACCCGGAGCAAGTGTTCCTCCAGTAGTAGTAAATGAAACATCGCCACCGATTACTCCTCCTCCACCTAATGTTCCACCTTTGACAATAATATCACCTAAAGTGATGTCATTTAAACCATCACTACTTGTGCCCGCAAATAATGTTCCTCCAGCAACATTAATTGTTCCGTTAAAAGTGTTTGTGCCTGTAAGAGTTAATTCACCAGTCCCAGATTTATTAATTGTACCTGATCCTGAAATTACTCCTGATAAAGTTTGATTACTTGATGAGTTTATACCAAAGTCACCAGAATTTGAGATATTACCTGCGTAAGTTCCTTCACCTAATTGACTTGTCACTAATAATATACCTGCTGAAATATTAGTATTTCCACTATAAGAATTTGTTCCAGACAAAGTTAAAATACCACTTCCAGCTTTTGTTAAAGAACCTGCTCCTGAAACTGTTCCACTTAGCTCTTGATCGTTTGTATCTCCAGTAGTTAAAGTAGTTGAACTTGCAATATCAACTGTTCCTGCGCCATCTACTGAAGCAATAGTGTCTGTTGCATCTACATCATAAATTGCACCAGAGGCTACTGAAACCGTTGTACTATTAGATAAAGTACCTGAGACAGTCAAAGTTCCAGCTGAAATAGTTGTATCACCTGTATATGAATTTGTACCTGATAAGGTTAGTGTTCCTGATCCTGCTTTAGTTAAATTACCAGTTCCTGAAATTGCTCCTGTAAAAGATGAAGAGCTGCTATTGGTTATATTTAGATTATTGTCTAATACTGCTGCTGCTGCTGTAATTTCTGTACCGTTCAATGTAGAACTTGCAGATACAGTAGTTGTCCCAGTGTATAATTGTGTGCCTGTTGTTGTAACATCTGCGCCAATATTCGATGTGCCTGACACCGACATATTAGTTACACCTGAAACAGCACCATCCAAGTCTAAATTTCCTGTTATTGTTAAAGCGTTTGATCCACCAGTTACTGCATTTAAAGTAACTGTTGAGGCTGTTAAAGTTCTATCTCCACCTGATAATGTTGTAGTTCCTTGAAAATTCTGAGTACCTGTTGTTGTTACATTTGCACCTAAATTTGATGTTCCAGTAATATCTAATTCAACAACATTTGTAACAGCACCATCTAAATCTAAATTAC
>Ga0255764_10003156_pt1 | contig 13185 bp, 9 predicted proteins | sample 071ome_30_FD_179964 | JGI IMG/M metagenome (GOLD analysis project Ga0255764, IMG submission 179964) | Coastal salt marsh microbial communities from the Groves Creek Marsh, Skidaway Island, Georgia - 071406AT metaG (version 2) | ecosystem: Environmental > Aquatic > Marine > Intertidal zone > Salt... | reverse complement strand
TTATCAAAATTTGAAATTCTTGATGCTAAGTATCCAGGATTCGTTAATTCATCCATGGGTATGGCAACAAAATCAGGGTCACCCAAGTACTCATTTCGGTCTGCGTAAGCCCGCCTAAAGGTGGCAGACAATTTATGGATATAAGCAGCTGTATCTGGAGATTCACTCATTAAATTAAGCGATTCAAGCATTCCAAAAATTTGTTTAAGGGTTACACCTCCACTGCTTGGTGGACCCATTGAAATAATACGGCTGCCTAAAAAGTCAAAAGTGATCGGGTCTCTCCATTTTGCCTCGTAGCTTTTAAAATCCTCTAAAGTGTGAGCCCCTCCGTTACTTTGTAAAAATGAAACCATATTCTCAGCAAGACTTCCTCCGTAAAAAGCTTGTTCTCCTTCATTTTGAATCGTTTCTAAGGTATTTGCAAGAGCATCAAATACAATAGTGTCACCTGCTTTTTTCTGATGAAAGAGGGCTAGAGGTTTTTGGTTAACCACGGTGAAAATGCTGTCATAATAGGCGAAGGATTGCGCTTGTCTTTCTGTAACAATGATTCCATTTCTAGCCAGATCAATGGCTGGCTGAATCAATTCCTCCATCGGCAGTGTTCCAAATTTCTTATGAACTTCGAAAAGACCTGAAACGGTACCTGGAATACCTACAGCAGTCGCACCTAGAGTACTTTTACCGGGAATTACATTGCCCTCTTCGTCTAAATAATAATCCTTATGAGTTGCGGCAGGGGCCATTTCTCTGTAGTCGATACTTCCGATTTCACCATCGTTCATTCGGTACACCATAAAACCTCCTCCAGAGATATTTCCAGCGAACGGGTAAGAAACTGCCAAAGCTAACTCGGTTGCCACCATGGCATCAAAAGCGTTCCCGCCTTTCTTTAAGATAGCTGTCCCTATATCAGAGGCTTCTTTTCTCGCGCTTACCACCGCAGCTTGATCATAGATTTCTAATTCTTGAACCTGCTCCGAAGACGCTGAATGATTGGTACAAGAATTTACACTTATCGCTAGAAGAAAATAGAAATAGTTTTTCACCTTGAAGTCATTTAAGAATTGGGAAGTTAAGATAAATGTCTTTGATATCTTTGCAAACAACAAACCTTAAGACATGACCTTAATTAAATCGATTTCAGGAATTCGTGGAACTATTGGAGGAAATCCTGGAGAGAATCTTACCCCTGTTGATATTGTAAAATTCGCAACGGCTTATGCTAGTCTGGTAAAGGCAAACAAGGTTAATGAACGCGCTAAGGTTGTGATAGGTAGAGATGCTCGGTTGTCAGGGCCAATGGTTCAAAGCATTTTTCAAAGTACCTTGCTCGGTTCAGGTATTGACGTGATTGATTTAGGGTTATCTACCACTCCGACGGTTGAATTTGCTACTGTAAATGAAGGTGCTGATGGGGGGGTGATTATTACTGCTTCCCATAATCCGGGAGAATGGAATGCTCTAAAACTGCTGGATAAAAACGGTGAATTTTTAAATGCTACCGTTGGAGAACAACTTTTAAGGTTATCAGAATCAACCGATGTGAGTTTTGCTAGTATCGATGAGTTAGGTAATATCACGGTTGTCAATGATTACATCGATAGACATATTGAGAAAATACTAAGTTTACCTTTAATAGATGAAGAACGAATTAAATCTCAAGGTTTTCATGTGGTGATCGACGCTGTAAATTCTACAGGAGGTATCGCAATACCAAAACTTCTAGATCGATTGGGAGTAAGTTATAAGGCCATGTACTGTGAACCAACGGGTAATTTTCCTCACAATCCAGAACCTCTAGAAAAGCATTTGGGAGATTTGATGCGTTCGGTGCAAGAAGAAAAGGCTCATTTCGGAATCACGGTAGATCCTGATGTAGACCGTTTAGCTCTAGTTGATGAAAAGGGAAAAATGTTTGGAGAAGAATATACCCTTGTAGCCTGCGCCGATTACGTACTTTCTAAAACACCGGGTAATACGGTTTCGAATTTATCTTCAACACGTGCCTTGAAAGAAGTGACACTAAGGTACCATCAGGAGTATGAAGCTGCTGCGGTAGGTGAAGTGAATGTGGTTCAAAAAATGAAATCAACCCACGCAATCATCGGTGGGGAAGGAAACGGTGGAATTATTTATCCTGAAAATCATTATGGAAGAGATGCTCTTGTAGGGATCGCCCTTTTTCTAATGCTCCTCACTGAAAGACAACAGACAGTCTCGGCGTTACGAGCTTCTTATCCCGTCTATTTTATGGCAAAGGAGAAGATCGAATTATCCGTTTCCATCAATCCTGATCAGATTTTAAAGAAGCTAGGAGAGAAGTACGCGAATGAGCAATGTACCACAATCGATGGTTTAAAAATTGATTTTGAAGAGTCTTGGGTTCATATGAGAAAATCAAACACAGAACCGATTATAAGAATTTACACCGAGGCAAAGACTGAAGCCCTTGCGCAGGATTTGGCTCAACAGTTTATCGAAGAAATTAAAGCGACTTCTTAGCGTGTTTAAATCGTCTATGTGTCCATAGGTAAGTGTGTGGTTGTTCCTTAATCTCGAGTTCAACTTTTTGCATGTAAGCCTCCATGATTGAATAATTCGAAGACCCTTCAACTTGTGGCTGAAAAGTCTCAAAGCTTGCTGTATAGTAGCCTCGTCTTTCTTTTCGAATAGACAAGTAAACGATTCCCATGTCGTAAGTTCGTGCCAATTCCTCAGCACCGGTATGAATAGGGACTTCTCTTCCAAAGAAGGTATACCAATGCTTGGTTTTTTTAATCATTGGTGACTGGTCACTTGCCAAACCGTACATTCCGAAAAGCTGGTTTCTTTGATTTTCTTCGAGTACTTCTCTTAGTTTAAAAGTGGGCACCAAATGCATTCCTGACTTGCCTCTTGTTTCACGAATGAAACGATCAAAAAATGGATTGTTGATTTTCTGGTAAATCCCATAAACGGGAACCTTGGTGTACAGTGCTATGGCTCCAGTCCATTCCCAATTTCCTTGATGTGAAGCTAATATTACAATGCCTCTGTTTTCTTTCGTGAATTGTTCTACTAATTCGACATTTTTCACTTGAAAACGTTTTTTAAAGGTTGAATTAGACATTAAACCATTCTTTAAGCTCTCGATGAATAAATCGGTGAAGTGGAAATAGAATTTTCTCCGAATTTTTCGCTTTTCGTCCTTGTCTAAATCAGGGAATGCCGTTTCAAGGTTTTCGTCAATTACCGCTCTACGATATTTAAAAACATCAAACAGGATAATGGCGATAATTGATGAAATTCCGTAAAGTATGGGGAAGGGTAAAAACGCAACTAGCCTTAACCATGGGTATGCAGCAATAAAGGTTAGTCGTTTCAAAAACATAGGGGTTAAAGATACGTATATTTACCACCTAAATTAGATATTCAATTTGAGCTTAGACCTCACTACTGTACTACTAGTTTTCACATTCTTAATGTCCTATAGGGGCTTTAGGGATTCTTCATTTTTCAACGCTTATTGTTTTTCGATAAGTGGATTAAAATCTGGGCAGTGGTATCGATTACTTACCTCTGGATTTTTACATGTCGGATGGTGGCATTTACTGGTAAATGGGTTTACTTTTTACTTCTTTGCTTCAACTATTCTTACCATTTTTGGTACGGTAGGATTTCTTGGGCTCTATCTGTTTTCATTACTCATGGGTAATTTGCTAACCTATTTTTATTATCACAAAGAATCCTATTATACTGCCGTAGGTGCCTCTGGAGCAATTTCAGGGATTGTGTTTTCAAGTTTAGTTTTCAATCCGTTGATGAAACTCTATATTCTTCCACTTCCATTTCCTATCCCGGCGCCATTATTTGGTTTAGGATTTTTAGGGTATTCTATGGTTGGTATTTTGCGTAACTCTGATCGTATAGGTCATGCTGCTCATATAGGTGGTGGAATAGGGGGAATTCTTTTCACCTTTCTATTTTATCCGTCTTTACTGCGAGAAAATCCGCTGCTATGGGTATTTTTGTCTGTAATTTTTCTCGCCTTGTTGGTTATTAAAAAATTGAGGTAATCTATTATGAAATCAGAGTTGTTCGGTCATTTAATAAATCAATTTGAAGGAGAACTTCGCTCTGATGACTTGTCCAAAGCTATCTATTCTACAGACGCTTCGGTATATCAGATGACTCCTAAAGGGGTTGCTATACCATCGAATGAGGATGATCTTATAAAATTGGTCTCATGGTCGGCTGACAACAAAGTCCCACTAATCCCTAGAGCTGCAGGTACCTCCTTAGCCGGACAATGCGTTGGTGATGGGGTTGTAGTTGACACCTCTAAGTATCTGAACCGAATTATTGCTTTTGATAAAGAAAAGCGTTTAATCACGGTTGAGCCTGGAGTAATAAGGGATGAGCTCAACCAATTTCTTCAACCCCATGGTTTGTTCTTCGGTCCAAATACATCGACGGCCAATCGATGTATGATCGGTGGAATGGTTGGAAATAACAGTTCAGGTACGACTTCTATACGTTATGGAGTTACTCGTGATAAGGTGGTAGGACTTCGATCTATTCTTTCTGACGGATCTATCCATGAATTCGGAGAGCTCCTTAAGGAGCCTAATACACCGTCTGATAAGATCACCTCCAAATTTGGACAACAGATTGAAAATCAAATTATTGAATTACTATCTGAAAAAGGGGTCAAAGAGGAAATTGAAAAGGAGTTCCCCAAAAAAGAAATTCATCGAAGAAACACAGGATACGCCGTAGATGAACTTCTTGAAATGATCCCATTCGGCGGATCAGAACCCTTTAATCTAGCAAAGTTGCTCTGCGGTAGTGAAGGTACTCTTGCTTTTACCTCTCAAATTACTCTTGCATTAGATGATGTGATGCCCAGCACTTCAGCAATGGTAGTTACCCATTACCAAACTCTTGAAGAAGCATTAACTGATGTAGCAGTGGTGATGCAAGAAGAATTGTTTACGTGTGAAATGATGGATCGAGTAATTCTCGATTGTACTAAGGGAAATCACACCTACAGAGAGATGAGATCTTTCATTGAAGGTGATCCTGAGGCCGTTCTGATGCTTGAAGTACGCGATCAAACAGAGGAGGGACTTGAACTAAAATTAACTTCTTTATTAAATCTCATTGATAGTAAGAGTAAGAGTTATGCCAAACCAGTTTTAAGAGGGTCCAGAATTTCTGACGCGAATCAACTGAGAAAGGCGGGGCTAGGCTTATTGGGTAATATTGTTGGTGATAAAAAGGCAGTCGCGTGTATTGAGGATACGGCTGTAGCTCTTTCTGATTTGAAGCCATTTATCATGGAATTCTCTGAAATCATGAAGGGATACAACCAAAAGGCGGTTTACTACGCACATGCTGGAGCCGGGGAATTACATCTAAGACCCATTTTAAACCTAAAGGATCAGTCGGATGTTGTTCTGTTCAGAGCAATTACAACCGATGTTGCACATCTTACCAAAAAATACCAGGGTAGTTTCAGTGGAGAGCACGGAGACGGAATCGTTCGTGCAGAGTTTATACCATTTTTAATTGGTGATAAGAACTACGATCTCCTTCGAAAGGTGAAATCCGTTTTTGATCCGAACAATCTATTTAATCCTCATAAGATTGTAGATCCATTCCCTATGGATCGTAGCCTACGTTTTGAACCTGGAAGAACAGAACCTGAGATAGAAACTTTATTAGACTTTAAGGACAGCTTAGGATATCTGAGAGCAGTAGAACGTTGCAATGGGAGTGGAGATTGTCGTAAAACTGAAAAATCAAGTGGTGGAATGTGTCCAAGTTATCATGCGACACGAGAAGAGAAAGACACCACTAGAGCAAGAGCTAATGCACTTCGTATCGCTTTAACTGAAAACAAGAGAGAAAAGGTATTTGCAAGCGAGGATGCTATTGAAGTTCTAGATTTATGTGTAAGCTGTAAAGCTTGTGCCAGTGAATGTCCGTCGAATGTGGATATGGCTACACTGAAATCAGAATATTTGTATCAATATCAAGAACAGAAAGGATATAAGTTAAGATCGAAACTGTTTGCTTATAGTACTTTAATAAATCGTCTTTCTAGCAGGATAGCGCCGATTACGCGTTTGATTTTCACTAGTCCGTTTGCTACTGTGATTAAATCACTTTCAGGTATTGCAAAGCAGAGAAAATTGCCTCTAGTGTATAACGTTGATTTTAAGAAGTATTTGGCAAAGTTGCAGAAGAATCAACCTGTTAAACAAGGAGCTCAAAGACTAGTACTCTACATTGATGAATTTAGTCAATATATGGATGTGACTATTGCTAAATCTGCAATCAGTACATTACACCGTCTGGGATACAACCTAGAGTTGGTTTTTGGCGAAAGTGGTAGAGCGTTCATATCGAAGGGCTTTTTAAAACAAGCGAAGGCGGCGGCAGAGGAGATGACTAGCAGATTTGCTTCATTTATCGAAGAGGAAGTGGTAATTGTAGGTATTGAGCCGTCTGCTATTTTAACTTTTAGAGATGAATATCAAAGATTAATTCCTAACCATCCACTGGTTCAAAAATTAAAGAATCAAACGTTTTTGATTGAAGAGTTCTTAGCAAAGGAATTCGAAAATCAAAGTTTAGATCACTCTATTTTTCATAAAAAATCTGCCGAGGTTAAAGTTCACGTGCATTGCCACCAAAAAGCATTGTCCAATACCAAAGTAACTTTTGATTTGCTCAACCAAATACCCAACTATAAGGTTTCCATTATCAATAGCGGATGTTGTGGGATGGCTGGTTCGTTCGGGTACGAGGCCGAGCACTACGAGGTCTCAATGAAAATGGGAGGGTTACGCCTTTTCAAATCCATTCAAAAGTCTAACGAGAGAACCATTATTGTTGCCAATGGTACAAGTTGTCGACATCAAATTAAGGATGGAGCCTCTCGCGATGCGATCCATCCGATTCAAGTTATTGAAAAAGCTTTGGTGTAGTTAATAGGGTGTGAAGCCTTAAATTCTTACCTTTTTAACCAAAATATAGAGATATATTTTAGCGGCAAGCCTAAGCAGAGTATTATTGCAGCAGTAAATCTTTGAGCGTTTAATTATGGCAGCGAACACTTTTGGAAACCATTTTCGAGTAAGTACTTTTGGAGAATCCCATGGCCCAGCCTTAGGAGGAGTAATCGATGGTTGTCCGGCTGGCATTGAATTGAATCTTGAACTCATCCAAAAAGAGCTTGATCGAAGAAAGCCCGGACAGTCTAAAATTACTACTCAACGCAAAGAACCTGATACTGTCGAGTTCTTATCGGGAATATTTGAAGGTAAAACTACTGGTACACCAATAGGTTTTGTAATTAAAAACACCAACCAAAAGTCAAAGGATTATTCCCACATCAAAGAAACTTACCGTCCTTCACACGCCGATTGGGTGTACGATCAGAAATACGGCTTTAGGGACTATACGGGCGGAGGAAGATCTTCGGCTAGAGAAACTGTCTCGCGAGTTGTGGCTGGAGCTATCGCTAAACAGCTTGTTTCGCCGATGAAAATTACTGCCTACGTAAGTCAGGTAGGCCAGATTAAATTAAATAAAGACCATAGCACGCTAGATTTTGAGGCTATCGAAAGTAATATTGTTCGATGCCCTGATACTCAAACTGCTGATCAAATGATTGATTTAATCTCTAGTATCAAGAAAAAGGGAGATACGATCGGTGGGGTGGTGAAATGTGTGATTCAAAATGTTCCTGTTGGTCTGGGAGAGCCCGTCTTTCAGAAGCTTCATGCTGCTTTAGGTTCTGCAATGCTTTCGATCAATGCGGTGAAAGGATTTGCCTATGGAAGCGGATTTGATGCTCCAAGCATGCTTGGCAGTGAGCACAATGACTATTTCAATGAGGATGGCACTACTAAGACGAATTATAGCGGAGGAATTCAAGGTGGAATTTCAAACGGTATGGATATTTATTTCGAGGTTGCTTTCAAACCCGTCGCAACCCTTTTACAGCCCTATGAAACACTCACACGAGATGGATCGATAACCGACACCCATGGAAAGGGAAGACACGACCCCTGTGTGGTGCCGAGAGCTGTACCTATTGTAGAAGCTATGGCTGCTCTAGTTATGGCTGATTTTCTACTACTTAACCAACTATCAAAAATTTAAAACATGGCATTACACTGGAAAATTGTTCTTGGGCTAGTATTAGGTCTTCTATTTGGGTTTGGAATGACCTTTTTCGATTTTGGACCTGCCTTTGTTTCTGATTGGGTTCAGCCATTCGGAACCATATTTGTCCGTCTTCTGAAGCTTATTGCTATTCCCCTGATTCTTGCCTCATTGGTGAAAGGAATTGCTGATCTGAAAGACATTTCAAAGTTTAAGAACATGGGAATCAGAACTTTTGTAACCTATATGATTACTACAGTGGTGGCGATACTGATTGGTCTAAGTTTGGTGAATATTATTCAACCTGGAATTGGAATTTCAGATGAAACCGTGGCCAAACTGACAACCACCTACGCAAATGACTCTGGAGTGACTTCGAAGATTGCCACTGCTTCGGCTCAAAAGGATGCAAGTCCTTTGCAGTTTATCGTAGATATGGTTCCTGATAACATCTTCTACGCGATGTCTAACAACGGATTAATGCTTCAAGTAATCTTTTTTTCCATCTTATTTGCTATTTCATTGTTACTTATCGGCGAAAAAGCGGCTCAACCTATTAAATCCTTCTTTGACTCCCTCAATGAGGTGGTTTTGAAAATGGTAGATCTTATCATGCTTTTTGCGCCTTATGCAGTTTTTGCTTTATTAGCGAGTGTTGTTGTTTCTTCCTCTGATCCCGAATTACTTCTAGCTTTATTAAAGTACGCTGGGGTAGTAGTCTTAGGTTTGGTTTTAATGATCGTTTTCTATCTCATCGTAATAGCAACAGTTGCTAAGAAGAGCCCACTTTGGTTCATTAAAAATATGAGCCCTGCTCAATTACTCGCCTTCTCTACCTCGTCTAGTGCCGCCACGCTTCCAGTAACCATGGAGCGTGTAGAAGAGCATATTGGGGTCGATAAGGAAGTGGCGAGTTTTGTCCTACCCGTTGGAGCTACGATTAATATGGACGGAAGTAGTCTGTATCAAGCAATCGCTGCAGTTTTCATCGCACAAGCATTAAGCTTTGATTTAACATTAGGTGATCAATTAACAATTGTTTTTACAGCACTTTTAGCATCGATTGGAGCTGCTGCCGTACCCGGAGCAGGAATGGTAATGTTAGTGATCGTGCTAGAATCTGTGGGCTTTCCAGCCGACAAACTAGCAATAGGTTTAGCACTTATTTTTGCAGTGGATCGTCCATTAGATATGTGCAGAACTGTTGTGAATGTTACGGGTGATGCCACCGTTTCTGTTCTGGTTGCAAAGGCATTAGGTAAACTGGGTAATCCTAAGGTTAAAAATTGGGATGACCACTTGGATGAAGTGAACTAATTAGGTTTTATGCACATATGTTGATCTTATTCAAGAAATCGGCGATGATATCCCAATAATAAAACCTCTTAAGTACCAATCGTTAAGCTTCAATCAAAATTTAGGATTGGGTACTGAGGTGGATCATATTCTAAAGGCTTGCATCTAGAAAACTAGAGTATAAGTCGACCTTCAAAAGAATCTTTAAGAATAACATTGCATTCTTTTATTTCCTTTCGTCGATTGGATGCAATGATTCGATAAAATAAATTAATCAGCCATTCTGGCGCGACCCATAAAAGAACACCTAAGATAAGTGGTAAACCTTTCAGGTTTTTGCCTATTAATTTTAGGGCTTTTGCTTCTTGGTACCATATAGCGCCAGGCCTAAAATAGAGAATGGACTGCTGAAAAAGTTCAATTTCTAAACCCCGTTCTATCGCCCATGAAGCTGCTACCGTTGAATGTGCTGAAATCAAAATAAAAACTCCTTCAGTATCCCATTGGAGAATTTTCCTTGCCCATTTGGAACACATGGGGCAATGACTATCAAAAAAGACGTAATGACGATTCTCTTGAAATCTCATCAATTCTTAAACCTTATTCAATTTCTCAAGCGCTGCTTTGGTAGTAAACATGCCGTAATTTACCGTGGCTATTCCTTTTTCAATTTGGTCGATAGTACCTGTTGATCGACTATCTTCGAGCCTTACACGATCTCCAACCTTTAAATCAACGGGTTTAGGTAAGATTTTTTTTGGTGGCTTTTTCTTGCTAGTAGCTTCTTTGATCTTAACGGTCTCGACCGCTTCTTTGATTTCTGAAGTCAGCGCCTTTTTTTCGACACGCTCTTTTTTAATCATAGGTGCAGCCTTCTTTTTACGCTTACTATTCTCAGTTTCTACCAATCGAAGAAAACCGGATACCAAATTTCTTTTTTTCTGATCCTGAAAATATTTTTCTGATAACTCATCAACTTTTTCACCTAGTTGAATCATTTTACTATGGTACTCGTAAAGCTTTTGATATGATTTAAGTTTTTCTTCGAGTTTAGTATTTAAACGTTCTAGTTTCTCGCTTTCTTGGGAAGCTTTTTGAGCCTCCTTACTTAAACGATCTTCTGTTTTGGTGATTTTCGATCGTTCTTTTTGAAGTTTAGCAATGGTGGCATCAAAACGAACCTTACCTTTTTCAATTTTCTTTTTTGCTCGGTTAATTAAACTATAGGGTATTCCGTTTTTCTGCGCCACTTCAAAGGTGAATGAACTACCCGCTTCACCAAGCACCAATTGATAGGTTGGTTCAAGGGTTCGATTATCGAATAGCATATTCGCATTAGAGGCACATTCAAGCTCATTGGCTAACAGTTTTAAGTTCGAATAGTGGGTTGTAATCACCCCATAAGATTCTTTCTCATAAAAGGTCTCTAAAAAAGTTTCAGCAAGTGCTCCGCCTAACTCAGGATCAGAACCGGTACCAAATTCATCGATAAGAAACAAAGTTGAATCATTACATTTTTTCAAAAATTGATTCATGTTCTTCAAACGATAACTATAGGTGCTTAAATGGTTTTCAATGGATTGATTATCACCAATATCCGTTAAAAAACGATCGAAGATGCAAACGGTACTATTGCGGTGAACAGGAATGAGAATTCCAGCCTGTATCATTAATTGCAATAAACCTACCGTTTTTAGAGTAATACTTTTTCCTCCGGCATTCGGCCCAGAGATTACAATGATCCTATTTTCTGGATGTAGTTGAATACTTTGAGGGAAAGTCTCCTTCTTTTCTTGTTTGTTTTGAAGATATAAGAGGGGATGGAAGGCATCCTTTAAATTTAAACTACGATTGGTGTTTAATTGTGGTTTTATACCATTGATATCGCGTGCAAACTTGGCTTTTGCAGCAATCAAATCGATTCCTACTAGATAGTCTTGAAACTTTATGAGATCTGACTTAAAAGGTCTAATTGTGTCGGTTAAAACGATAAGGATTCGTCTAATTTCTTCGGCTTCCTCATATTCTAAATCGGCGAGTTCTCTTACATAACGCTGGGTAGATTCAGGTACGATGTATACGATCGATCCTGTTTTCGAAGATCCCATGAGTGTACCTTTTACTTTCTTGCGATACGTAGCTTTAACAGCCAGCACGCGTCGGTTGTCTATAAAAGATTCTTTAATGTCATCTAGGTAGTCATTAGATAATGCAGAGGATAGTGCAGCCCCAAAACTTTGATTGATTTTTGATCGAACCTCTGCCATTTGTCTTCGCAGATCAGCGAGGGCAGGGGAGGCGGTATTTTTGATTTCACCGAAACGATCAACGATAAGATCAATTTCTTTTTTCAAAAAAGAAAGATCCTCTAAAGGTTCGGTTTGAGTGTTTAGGGTGGGGTAGTACTCTTTAAATTTTTTGAAGAATTTTTGATGTCCTTTAACCTGGTCAACAATGCTCGCTATTTTTTTAAATCCAGTAGGTTCGATAGCGGTATTTTCGATGCCTAGTAAACGAAGTTCACCATCAATTGCTTCAAAGCCATGATTGGGTATAACATTATCGTTTTCAAAAGAACTGAGATACTCAGAAGTTTTATTCAGAGACTCTTCGATGGTTTGAAAATCACTGGATACTTCAATAGAATAGGCAATTTCTTTTCCTTTATCGGTATTACATCTTACAGAAACTTGATAACAAATCTTATCAAATTCGAGGTCTTGTAATGCTTTTTTAAATAATGAATTCATAGCTCATACAAAGATAGGATGAATACTTATCTTTAAATGATGTTTGACTTACCGAATAACGATTGGAATAATTTCATCACCGCTGAACTCGAAAAGGATTACTTTAAATCCCTTGAAAAAGACTTGATTTTAGCCTATCAAAACAGTTCTGTTTTTCCTCCAAAAGAACAGGTTTTAAGAGCTTTCGAACTTTGTTCATTAAATGATCTGTCTGTGGTAATTGTTGGGCAAGACCCTTATCCGCAACCAGGGCACGCCGAAGGTCTTTCGTTTTCGGTGAAAAATGGCATCCAACCACCGGCTTCTCTTAAAAACATATTGATTGAAAGTGAAAATCACCCGAGCCAAGTTAATCCTAGTTTAGTGCCATGGGCTGAACAAGGGGTACTTCTTTTAAATCGAACGTTAACCGTTCAAAAGGGAGCACCTAATAGCCATTCAAAATTAGGCTGGCAAAACTTTACCCTTAACTGTATCGATTACATTAACGAGAGAAAAGAAAATGTAGTTTTTATGTTGTGGGGGTCTGCAGCGATAGCTCTAGAAAAGAGGATAGATCACGAAAAACACCTCGTACTTAAAAGTGGGCATCCGTCACCACTTAGTGCTAATAGGGGATTGTGGTTTGGTAACCGACACTTCGAAAAAGCAAACAATTATTTAAAGAAGAAAAATAAGAAGGTGATCCATTGGAGTCTACCCTCCAACACGTTTAACCGTGAACCCACACTCTTTTAAAAAGCTCATGATTACCTCTCTGTAATCGCCTTGAATAACAATATCCTCAGACTTAATACCACCTCCGATATTGAACTTCTTTTTAATGGCACTCGCTAACTTCTTGAAGTCAGCTGGAGTTCCTTGGTACGATTTAATCACTGTAGTCGCCTTCCCTTTACGCTTCTCATAGCAACATTGTAGCGTAGGAGTGGTATGCACATAAAAGTCAAACGATTTTTCTTCGCTCGACCCTACT
>Ga0255764_10003149_pt1 | contig 13203 bp, 13 predicted proteins | sample 071ome_30_FD_179964 | JGI IMG/M metagenome (GOLD analysis project Ga0255764, IMG submission 179964) | Coastal salt marsh microbial communities from the Groves Creek Marsh, Skidaway Island, Georgia - 071406AT metaG (version 2) | ecosystem: Environmental > Aquatic > Marine > Intertidal zone >... | reverse complement strand
AATCTGGCGCCCGTGTGGTCGGCAACGATCAGCCAGGTAGTCGAAAATCGCAATCAACCAGATCTGGAAAAAGTGCGGCGCAAACTGGAACCCGGCGTCGCCAAAGCACTCCGCCCACTACCCAACGCGCGTTAAGCCCCGGGGCTATCCGCCGTACACGGCCGGGTTGGCACACCAAGCCAGCCGCTCATTTCGCATTCCGGCATCAAGATTTTCGAGCGCCCGACGCACCATGGCGTTACGGGTCGATAAGGTGGCACTGCCCACGTGGGGTAACAGCACCACATTACGCAGACTCAAGAAAGGATGATCCGCCGGTAACGGCTCCTTGGAAAAAACATCAAGCCCCGCCCGCAGGCGGCCAGATGCCAGTGCCTCAATCAAAGCTGCCTCGTCGACCAGAGGCCCGCGCCCAGTGTTGATTAACGTCGCACCGGGGCGCATTAAGGCGAGCCTCTCCCGGCTGGCGATATGCCGCGTCTCGTCGGTAAGCGCTGTATGCAATGAGACAATATCGGCGGTCTCAAATACCTGATCCAGCGCCATCGACTCAACGCCATCGACTGCCTTGGGAGTTCGATTCCAACCTACCAGTTTGCAGCCAAACCCGCGCAGTCGCCGGGCAACCGCCTCACCGATCGGCCCCAATCCCACCAGGCCGACGGTCGCTTGACTGATATCTGTCCCCAGTAGCAGGTCTGACTGCCATCCCTGAGTCCACTGCCCCTCTCGGACCCACTGATCTGCTTCGGCGACCCGTCGGGTCGAAGCCAGCATCAGCGCCACCGCCAAATCAGCGGTGCTATCTACCAGTACGCCGGGGGTGTGACCCACAGGAATGCCGCGCCGAGTAGCAGCGGCGATATCGATGTGATCGACACCCACCGATATCGTCGAGATGACCTTGAGCTCGGACGCGTGATCCATAATCTCCGCCGTCACTGGCATAGACAGCGCGCACAGCAAACCCTGAGCGCCTTTGAGTGCGATTGCTAACTGTTCGTGACCCATTGCCTCTGGCCCCGACCAAGCGGCGACGTCATAACGCACCTTGAGGTGCTCAATAATGTCGTCAGGCAATGCCAGAGCCACCAAGCATTTTGGCTTCATGAGTTCCCTCGAATCGGCGCAACGCCAGTCTGCTCGTCGATTTTTATGCCCGCCGATGGATCTGCGCCCTGCAGGATCGACCAACCCACGACCAACATCACGATGGCGCTGGTGCCGAGCCATGCCAGCGCAAAGTCACCGCGCGCGAGCAGCGTTGCCGCAATCAAAGGCCCCCCTACGCGACCCATAGAGGCGGAGGAGGCCGTGACGCCAAAAAACTGTCCGCGCCATGAGGCGGGCACCGCATGGCTGGCGATGGTGTTGAGCACCGGCAGGCATAGGGTCGCTGACGAAAAAGCCAGCAGCCCCAAAGCGCCCATAGCGAGCGCACCAGTGGCGACCGTTGATACCAGTAACGAGACGCTAAACGTGAGCGTCGCTGCTCGCAGTACCCAGATGGTGCCAAAGCGGTCTGTCATGCGACCCAGAAAGTTACCCTGAGTCATAATCATGACCACCCCCACCAAACCAAAAAATAAACCCACTTCGCGTGCCGTCCACCCTAAGCCCTGAGACATCCACAGGGGGAACAGATAAATAGAAGCGCTCACGGCACAGGTGTGGAGGGCAAATTGACTGACGAACAGCAGCACCCCTCTTTGACCCATCATCATTCGAATCGGCGGGACCGGCGCGCTAGCGCCATCGGCATCCGCATTCGCGCGATCTGCGGCTTTGGGAGTGGGCTTGGGGAGGAGTAACAGCGCCAGCAACGCGGCACTCGCCGACAACACCCCCGCAACCACACAAGGCAGGGTGAAATCCGTTTCGCTTCTTGCCAACACACCTCCGATCACGGGCCCCAGCACCAGACCAATACCGAAAGCACGACCGATCAAACCCATAGCGCGGGAGCGTTGGTCGGGGGTGCTAGCATCGGCGATCAACGCGGTGGCCACTGGCAAACTGCCCGCCATCGCACCGGCCACCGCGCGCGACAGATACACCATCCACAGTTCGTTGGAGGCCGCGAGCAAAAAGTGCGACACCGCCCCGCCCAACAAGCAGATAAAAAGAATGAGGCGCCGGCCCAAACGGTCAGATAACCGGCCCCATAGCGGCGCCACGAGTGCAGCCATCACACTGTAACTGACCAGAATAAAAGCGACGTCATCGGTGCCGCCGCCCAAGTGGGGCGACAAAAAAGGAAGGATAGGAATGACGATGCCAAAGCCGATCAGGTCGACAACAATGACAAAAAACACCAACCACGCCAGCGACTGCTGACGCCATCGCGACAAGAGACGCGTCACGACTCAGTCCAGCGATGGGTCTCCGGCAAGGCCAGATCAAACAGATCGAGTACCCGGGCGACGCTCTGCGTTACTGCCGCCTCGAGCGATTCCGGCTTGGCATAAAAGGCAGGTACCGGCGGCGCAACAATGGCACCCATTTCGGTCACCGCCACCATGCTTCTCAAGTGGCCCAGGTGCAGCGGTGTCTCTCTGACCATCAGGACCAATCGGCGGCGCTCTTTGAGTACCACATCGGCAGCGCGTGTTAACAGAGAGGAGGTCACGCCAGAGGTAATCTCCCCGAGCGTTCTGATGGAACAGGGTGCCACCAGCATGCCCCGTGTCTTAAAGGAACCGCTGGCGATCGAGGCACCTACATTGCGCACCGGGTGCCATTCGTTGGCAAGTGCACGAATATCGTCCACTGTGCGGTCCAGCTCGTGGTGCACTGTGAGTTCGGCGGATTTACTCATCACCAGGTGCGTCTCGATGGGGAGCGACTGAAGGAGCTCCAGCGCGCGCACACCATACTGCACGCCCGAGGCGCCGCTGATACCGATAATCAATCGATCCATAGTGTTCTCTCGCCAAACTTGGCGCTAAAACTGACAGCAGACTTTATAAAAGCGACCACACGATGAGGCACGGCAGCGATCGGTTTGGCACGAGCCTCTGCGTAGCAAAGCTGAATCATCGCGGCCAAGTGTTAATGGGGAGCATAGCGTCTTAACCTGCATAGCCCAAGTCACCTCGAGACTTTAGTGCCTATCCATACCCAAAGGCACCACATGAAACTGGTGCCGCAGTGCGGTAAAAGGTGTCTCGCAGGAAAACGGCAAGGCAACAGCTATACGACTTTTGGGCTCAAGTAATGCGGTCTGTCGAGCACCTTCTATAGAATCACCGTCCTCATCTTCGAGCCAAAACACGTATTCGATTCGTGTTTCGGAAATCGTATTGTTCACTAAATCAAACTGCCAATTACCTTCGGTACCGCAGGCAACATTTTTAAATTTAAGCTGCTGTATGCCTGTATTAGTTGGCACTTCAAGCATGGTCGAGGCAAAGGACGGACTCTGGCCCAGCGCACCGATTGCCCAAAAGGCCACCGCCAAACCCCCTATCCAACGCATCACATCCTCCCTAAAAGCGTGAGCGTCAACCCATCCAAGCAGCGATTCAAGAGCACAAATAACATGTCAATCAGTCAATCGTGCCCCTCATAGCTAAAAATGGAGCGTTGAAGCCAGCAATGGCGCCCCTCAGCGCAAAAATTAATGCCTCAAGGCGCTAAAGATCCAATTTTCCTAGCCGATATTTTCTTTGCAAGCACAGTGAAAGGGGCATCACATGACTCGAAATCGCGCAGCTGCGGCTTATCGCAGTATTGACTTGGAATCGGCGGTCGCGTCCGCCAGTGCACACGAACTCATCAGCCTTTTATTCAAAGAGCTCAACAAGAGTCTCTTGGCGGCGGAATACCAGTTTGAGCAAGGTAATGTTCAGGAGATGCGCAACCACGTCACTAAAGCCAGCAGAGTGCTCGCAGGACTTCAGGGAAGCCTTGACTTCGAAAAAGGTGGTGAGATCGCCAATAATTTGGCGTCTCTTTATGGCTTCGCTATCAGACAGTTATTCAGATCAACCGCTGCTGGCGAAGTCGATAATGTGACGTCGGTCAAAGGGCTGATTGCACCGATCGCAGAGGCCTGGGAAAGCATCTCTCCAAATAACTTGCAGACGGGCGCGATGAATAGCAACACAGCTGGCGTAGGATTGAAGCAAGCCTACGCAATTGCCTGAGGAAACTAGGGCAAGGTCTCTATTGCCGGGAGGCAGCTTCTAAGGCCTCTCGCGGCACACTGAGAAAGTACAAACTGAGCGTCGTCAATGTCACGTTCGTCCAGTCGCATTAGTGCTGCATCACGAATTTCTTCTCCCTGAATCTGCCCCTGAGACAATGCCAAGGAAGCCCAGACCAGCGCTTGTGCTGGCTTGGCTTTCGTGTCGTTACCATCCAATAAAATAAAAGACAGCATGTACTGGCTGTCGGGATACCCCTCGGCGGCAGTTTCTCTAAAACCTTCAAGCGCAAGGCGGCGATTCTGTATCTGACCCTCGCCTTGAAAATAACTGAGCGCGATCATGTAGCGGCTTTCCACCAACCCTTGCGCAGCCGCTTTGCGAAAGTGCATTAAACCCTGAGACCAGCTTTTTGCAACGCCCTTTCCGCCCACGTACATCATGCCCAGATTATGTTCCGCTTCGATAGAGCCACTCTCTGCTGCACGGCGGTACCACTCCATCGCGACGTCATACTGCTGTGCAACGCCCAGGCCCTCCTCGTAGAGATAACCGATATTATTCTGGGCTTCCGCATCTCCGGCTTCGGCCAGGTCATACCAGGCGCGCATCGCAGTTGCGTAGTGCTGACGCCCCATTGCCGCGATTCCCGCACGAAGTTGGTCCTCACGCTCATCCGCGGCCGCAAAGCCCGGGTGAGCCAGCGCCAGTATGAAGAGAAGGTAATACCTAATTGCGCTCACGACCCTTCACTTGCTCTTGTCGATCCAGCGTACCGCCCAAAATTGCTCCCTCGCTGATGCATCCCGCATATACGCCTGATGCATCGACCACGGGTATCGCTTCTCCCACAAAGTTGCGTGCCACACCCAGCGCTTGCTGCAGGTCGTCCTCGAGATGAAGTCGGTGTTGATCACTGGCAATCAATGATTGAGCGGAGGCGCTCGGCTGCGCCAGTGCAGCGAGTATGTTCACTGTTCCCAGCAACTGGCCGGCCGGGTCTATTACATAAGCCTCGGTGCGATTCGCTTGCCTGAGCATGGAAACAATTTCTTCGCCCGTTACCACGCTCTCCACCGGCGAACCCGGCTCCAGTTCCAACTCAGTCACTTTAATATCCCGGAGCGAGAGAAATTCGCGTCCCTGTCGCAGATCAAATCCCCTGAGGATTAATTGTCGGTCAAAGAACGAATAGCAGAACAGACGCGTGGAAATAAAGGAGGACATTGAAACCGCGAGAATGGCGGCAACCGCAAATTCATAACTGCGGGTAAACTCAAACACAATCAGCACGACACCAATGGGCGCACCAATAACGGACCCCGCCACCGCGGCCATCCCTACCACCGTGAGCATGGCGATAACCCCAGGGTCGTAACCTAATCCTACCGCTATAAAACCCGCGAGGTAGCCCAAGGATGCCCCCAGGAAGAGCGCCGGCGAAAAAACGCCACCGACGAGGCCCAGTCCGATGCAGACCACGGTAGCAGCCAGCTTCGCCACCAGCATGAGGGCAGCCTCGCCCACCTGTTTATCGCCTGCCAGCAGATCGTTAACCGATTGAGTGCCTAATCCGACTGCCTCCGGCACCAGCATGCCTATCAACGCCATGAGAGTTGCGGCGAGTAGCACCATGGCGAGGTCGTTGTTGCGGGATTTAGCCCAAGCGGCGGTGCGGAGCAGGGAGCGCATGAAGACAATGGCCAAAATAGCTGCCGCAGCACCCAAGCCGAGAATCACCGGCAAAAGGCCCCAATCTGTCGGCGTCGCCGTCACGGAATAGGGCGATACCCGGTCGAAAAAGAGAGGGGTTACTGCCGCAGCGACAATCGCCGAGACAGTAATAGGTGCGACTGCTCTTACGGCGAAATGTCGTAACACCGCCTCAGACACCAGCACGACTGCGGCAATCGGTGCACCGAATCCGGCGGAGATCGCAGCGGCAACACCGCAGGCAACATACACGTCCGGCGTCAGACGCGTCGGAAAGAGTGCTCTCACCTGAGCGCCCACCGAGGCACCGAAGTGCAGTACGGGACCGTATTGCCCCACAGAGGCGCCGGCGCTTGCAGAGATAAAGGCAGCCGTGGTTGAAATAAAGCCTTCTCGGGCTGGGAATGCCGCGTCAGGCCGATGCGCCGCCAAAATCGCATCGGCGGGACCATGCCAACGATCCATGGTAAACGCCTGTTTGAGCCCATAAATGCCGCATGCACCGACAATCAGGGCCGCCCAGCGAATCAGGCCTGAACTAAGTGCGCTTTGACCCGCCATTTGGTCTCTAATCAGCGAATCGACCGCACCAACGCCCAACACGAAAAGGTTGGCCGCCAAACCGCCGAGCACGCCGATCACCACACCAACGAAAAGTACCCTCAGTAGCTCCAAGCCCAGTTCTTTGGGGGATGTATTCAGGAGTAACATTTGAGAGCCGCCGTCTTCTTGAGTGTCTCGACCGGGTATTCCGCGCTGTGCTCCCGGATATATTGATCAAAACATCGCTTCCGCTCAGCATCCGAGGGACCGCTCTCTGCGCACCCTAAAAGCGCCATTGGCAATCCTCCGCTCAACATTAGACAGAGTCTCAGCGTGCTAGCTAGCCACATTTTGTGCAAGGTTAACCCTCTTGATCAGACGTGCTGGCCGCAGAACTGAGATTGGCTTCATCCAGCACTCGCCCCAATCGAATCATCATGCTGCCCATAGTCTCTTCTACTGCAGAGGCATAGGCGCGCCGCTGCGCCACAGCCTTGTCGACGTCACTGAGCAAAGTCTCTGCATCCTGGCGCAGCGCGTTGAGACGAGTTTCGGTCTCATCGGCGTCTTTACCAGCGCTGAGTAATGCGTCTTCAAGATTACGTCTTAATTCGCTCTTTCTCTTTTGTAATGGCTCCAAGCGACCGGCGTACTGACGATCCGCAGACCGCTCAGCATCCGCCATCCTTTGGTCAAGCTCTTCTATTCTGGCGCGCTGTTTACGAATCTCCTCCCGTTGGGATTTCATCCATTCGATGTACTGATCGATAGATTCCTCGTAATCTAGCTCTTCGTCCGACTCTTCTTCAGAAAAGTCGGCTCCCGTCAGACTCCGTAGCACTGTAGCAGGCGGTTCTAGCGTCTGGGCACCCAGTTGTTTAATCAGTTCACTCGCCTGATCGGCCTCGAGTTGGATCTCGTCAATCTGACTGCGAATCTGTTCGCCTTTCTCCACTGCGATCGCGCTTTGCTCCTTCGAGATGTTGCGCAATTGCGTGGCAAGCGAGACAAGCCACTGGTTCTCCGTCCCCGAGAGATCGTCGTCGGAGCCGTCCCCATTTAAATTGGCATCAATGAAACGCATGCACCGGCGGGACTCGGATAACCGTTTGTCACCCAATTCCAACTCCTGGCAAATGTCTTTGTAATAGGCGAGCGTTTCCAATTCATTATTAAAGGAGTTATCGAGTGTATCGAGACAGCTGGTGGTCACACCTTTTAGCGCCTCTATCAGCGAAGTGAGATTCTCTGGCGCGCCTGCATAATGCTCCGTGAAATTATCCAGTTGCTCTCCCTGAACCCCTTGACGTGCTTGATTCACCACGGCGATCAACTGATCTGCATGTTCAACCGAACCAATCAGTTGGGCGGGTATATCAATCTGCACTGAGGCAGGAGCCTCGTCGGGCACAAAACCTCGATCTTCAGGTTCAGCGATATCCTGCGATACGCCGCCGGCATCAGGTACCACGCTAAGTTCGACTTCCGGCAACCTCTCAGCGGCTTGCTCGCTCTCGTTTTTAGGCGCGTCTTCAGTCTCCGAGAGAGGATTATCTGATATCGAGCCTGACTGGCGAGCAACTTCATTCGCAGGTTCGTGGTCCACTTCGGGCGCTTCAGCACTCGCATCGGAGGGCGCTGGCGGCACCTCCAAAACCTCTGACTGTAGCCCTGCTTGCGGCTGAGCTTCGGGAGTTTCGGGAGAGATCAAATCGGCAAACAACTCTGCTGCGATAAACTGTAGCGCCCGGCTATGCTGGGAGAAGCCGGCATCAAGCTGAACCGCAGAAAGACATCTTTCGAGCACACCGTACCGCTCCGAGATCGTATCGGCATCTCCCGCCAACAATATCGCGTGCAGGACTTCGTGTCTGAAAGAGGTAAACCCCGGGGAGAGAGACGCCATCTCTTCCGGTATTTGGCACAGCGCGGCACCTACTGCGCGGAGATCCGCGGTGTTCTCCGCGTTGATCAATGCGAACTGATCTGTGACCGCCTTGATCACATCGGTCATGGTTGCCCCCCTTACGGCCTCCGCCTCTGATACTGTCCGATCAGCACTGTCGTCCTTCACCTCGGGCGGTGCCTGATCCAGTTTCTCTTCTTTGCGCTTGTCGTCAGATTTACCAAACAGACCGAAGAGTTTCATGTTGAATGTCGTCCCCTAGACAGATCATCAAAAGTCTGCCTCTGTGACATCATAGATCCGAGCCTGCGGCCGAGGCAAACCCCTTTAGAGTTCTAAAAAGTACCGCTCTATCAAAGTGGAACCGCCCACATATTAGGGGGCATATGACTCGCATTCTTCAGCGGTAACGCCGTAAATCTCGGCCTGCGAAGTTGGCAAACCCTCGTAACAGACGCGCACATACCGCAACTTGCTGAGCGGATCGGGAAGATCGGCCGCTCGCCGGGTATACAGATCGAACCGGATTACCGAGTCACTAATGCCGCCCTGAAGGATTAAGAGTAGCCCCGACTGACCGCCGCCCTCCGCATTCCCCACCGACACGGCGTAGCCGTCTTGATCGGATAAATCGCAAGGGGACTCGATAGTAATCTCATCGGCCGGAATAATAGAGCCATCACCCTCGGTGGCCGTGATCAACTCGGTATCATATGGAGTGAGCGTTGCCGTAATGCCGCATCGCCGAACAGTCGCGCCACTTGATTCCGCCGACAGCGCATCATCCACAACGATAAGATAATCAAGATCAGCCAGTAAACTCGACTGATAAACACCTGAGAGATCGAGATCCGGCGGCACATATGCCTCGCCGGCAACGGCGAAGTCCACGTCGAAACCCGCCCCTGTCTCCTCGTAGGAGTAAGCAAGCGAGAGCTCCCCGGTTTCTTTATAGGTAACCACCAGGTCGGGCACGGTATATACCTGAATCTCATCATCTACCAGCGTTTTACACTGCCCGGTGCCAGAAGCCTCATCTCCACTCACCACCACGTCGGCCACACACAGCAAATTCACGAACGCTGTTGCATCAGTTTCCTGTGAGTGCCAAAAAAGCGTGCCTGTGCGCGACAGTACAAATCCGGTAGCGTCATCAATTTCAGGAATACTCCGGCCCATTGTCAGGGCAAATTCGCTCTCCCCACCGCCCGCGTAGCGTCCACCAAAGTTGGCGTCGATGTACAGTTGGACCTGATCTTCCGCGACAACATTACCCGAGGTCGCGGTCAACTTCACATCATAAATACCGGGTAGCAGGGCATCTCCCGTTACCGTTGCTGCGGTGGTGTCTAAAGTGAGCTCTACTGGCCCTTCATAAGTAATTGTGGCGCTGGCGGCAGCGCTTCCGCCAACCGAGTAGCTCAGGGAAACCCCTTCATCTGCGCGGTATTTTGTTTGCCCTGACAGCGTAAGCGTCAACTGCTCCGCATCGGTGATAGGGTCCGAGCCCACCCCCCCATCACCCGCATCGGCGGAAGCGCCTTCACCTGAGGAACCCACCCCGCATCCACTCATTAAGCAGAGGGTGACAATTAGGCACACGGCCCACTGTGGCCGGAGGAATGTTGGAATCCTCAACATTACCGAAGAATTTATCATTCGGTTAGCTCAAGGCAGTTGGCACTCTGGAGCATCTCCATCTCCTTATCCTGCCGATATCTAGAGGAGTCCATGTACCAGATAACCAAGTACCCATAGGTCTTGTACTCCGTGCAAAGCATGTCGCTCATGGGTGCATATTCGAGCGTTGACTGCACGTCGGGTGAGGGCCATATCACCAGCGCTTGCTGCGAAAAATAGGCGTCATCGATTGTCGAAATCGACTTGATACGCTCCAAAAATTCTTTTTGGGACTTGGTGATTGCCTGAGACTGCATAGCGGGCAGCAACAGAGCAACGAAAACCCACGCCCGCCAGTGGCTACGCATACATCTCCTCATGAGGCACTCCCTTTTACTGTGATCTCTATCCGACGATTTTGCGACCGGCCTGCGGCAGTATCGTTCGAAGCGATAGGCACGGTATCGGCAAACCCGGTGACCGTCACGCTACCCGGATCAATAAACCCTTGGCCCACGAGATAATCGGCAACCGACGCGGACCGCGCTGCAGACAGATCCCAGTTGGATTGAAATCGCTCACTGAAGGCCACGGGAACGTTATCTGTATGACCGGCCACCGTTACCTTGCCCGGGCTTGAAGAGATAGCGTCCCCTACGCTGGTCAATACCGAATAAAAACTCTGACGCAAATCAGCGCTGCCACTGACAAACGCGCCCTGATCAGCCAGGGAAATTTTTACTTCGTCGTCTATTCGCTCAACATTCACCAAACCGTTGGCAATCTCGGTATTGAGGCGAGCCTTGATCTGCTCGAATTCACTTTGCGCGGCCTGATCGCGCTCTGCGGCCTCTGCCGCCGCTCCGCTATCGTAGGACTGGTCCTGATCGGTTGGCGACTTAAGCACCTGAACTTCGGATACCACCTGCGCCTGCGCTGCAGCAACCTTGGCATAAATAGCCACAGTGTCGTCGTTAAGCCGACGGCCCTGATCTGTGCCTGTCTTGCCCTGCTTTTCGCCTTGGCGTCGATCTGAGGTCATGGCAACACTGATCTTGCCATTGGCTTCCGACACCTCGACTTTGCCCATGGCAATCTCATCCTTTAATGCGCTTCGCACTTTCTGCAGATCATCAGAGGGCGGTGTGTTGGAGGGCTTGTTGGTTACTTTTAACTCCGGGTCTGGCGGCTGCTCTTCGTCGGTCGTCTGCTCGCTAATGGTGCTCAGAGCTGTGGGCTCGACCTTGGCCTGACTAAACTGGTTTGCGACGATATTGTCGGAAGTAGGCGGTTCCACCACGGGCACAACGCGCTGAACGCCCATCCTGTCGTTCATTGAACCACTCACCTCTTTAAATTTGGGGACGTTCATCGCCGCGAAAGAGAGGAGCAATACGAAGAAGGCCATGAGCAACGTGGCCATATCGGCAAACGTCGCCATCCACGCCGGCGCACCCCCACCGCCACATTTTGGGCATTCGACGGGCGGCAATTCTTCTGGTGGCTCTGGCGGAGGACCCAGATCCACCTCTTCAGGCACTGCCGGGGCTGGGGCCTCCTGTTCAGGGGCCTCCGACGCCTCGGCTACGTCACCCTCAACGCGCTCGTCATCTTTGTTGTCGTCTTCAGCCACGACTTACGCTCTCCATGGGCTCAATTGTCGTCCACGATAACTTCTATACGGCGATTTTTCGCACGCCCCGCCGCCGTATCGTTGCTATCGAGCGGACGCGTATCGGCAAAGCCGGCGATCTGCACGTTACCCCCTTCAAGGCTCGTTGAGTTGAGGAGGAAATCTGCGATAGATGCCGCGCGCGCGGCGGATAAATCCCAGTTGGATTTAAATCGCTCACTGAAGGCCACTGGCACATTGTCGGTGTGGCCCTCCACCATCACGCTACCGGGGTACTTAGCCAAACTATTACCCAATCGCGCCAAAGTCGGCGTAAACGTTTGCCGAAGCTCCGCAGAACCCGAGGTAAAACTACCCTGGCTGGCCAGACGAACGATAATCTTGTCACCGTCTTTCTCTACCTCTGCCAAACCCGCCGCAATTTCCTCAGAGAGATCCGCGCGTAACTGCTCGTACTTGGAGTTACCAGATCCGGCACCCCCCGCCCCTCGGCGTTGCGATGAATTGGCACCCTGCCGGGAACCCCGTGCCTTGTCGGCCATCTCGATACCGACTTGAGAGCTAAAATTGGCGGAAACGTCGGCCACTTTGGCAACGGCGTCCAGCACCTCTTGAGGTACGGCTCCGCCGTTACCCTCTCCCTCGGACCCTTCCTTGCCGCCACCTGCGTTGGGCTCAACCAGAGTGACTTTGATCTCGCCGTCCACAATTTGGACGTCGGCCATGCCACTGTTCATTTCGGCTTCGAGCGCCTCCTGAACCTGTAAAAACTCGGTTTCAAGGCTTTGGTCGTACTCGCCTTCCTCGGTTTTCTTCTCGATAAAATCGCCGCGGACGAAATCCGACTGCTGCTCTTTGACATCCATGACTGAGCGCTCGGCAACAGCGGGCGTGAAATTCTCGACCATGATGCTGCGAGCCATGGGAATCGTGACCTTGGGCACAATTTTTTCGATACCAAATGCCTGCTTTAGCGAACCAGCCACCTGCTTGAATTTAGGCACCTCGGTCTCGGCAAAGCTCAACAGCAAAACAAAGAACGCCATGAGCAGGGTTGCCATATCAGCAAACGTCGCCATCCACGCCGGCGCGCCACCGCCCGCGCATTTTGGGCAATCGTCCTTGGGCTCTTCGGGCTTTGGCGGGCCGGGTGGCGGCAGGTTCGCCTCAACCGGCGCTTCTTCCTCCGATTCGGCACTGCCCTCTTCGGCTTCCGCGGCGCCCTCCTCGGTTGGCGACGTATCGCCCCCCTCACTCGCAGCGGATGGCTCGGTTGGCTCTGGCTCTGGCTCTGGCTCTGGCTCTGGCTCTACAGCATCTACTTCGGCTGCGGGGGGATCGACGGGTTCGGGGTTGGCTGAGGCCTCGAGTGCGGACGCGTCTTCCTGAGCGCCGGCAGCGTCCTCTGAACCCTCAACTAACTCGCCCGCCTCAGGCTCTCGTGGTACGGGCGCATCGCCCGCGGCGGCTACAACATCACCCGACGCTGCCTCAGTCTCTGGGGCGTCGGGCTTGATGTCATCTTCGTCAGCCATGGCACGCTATCTCTAAAAAGATAATGAACCAGCGTTAGGCCGCGGCGATCTTTTCGCGACTTTTGGGGGAGACAAACGAGGCAAGCATGTCGCCCAACACTCTGG
>Ga0255764_10003112_pt1 | contig 13277 bp, 11 predicted proteins | sample 071ome_30_FD_179964 | JGI IMG/M metagenome (GOLD analysis project Ga0255764, IMG submission 179964) | Coastal salt marsh microbial communities from the Groves Creek Marsh, Skidaway Island, Georgia - 071406AT metaG (version 2) | ecosystem: Environmental > Aquatic > Marine > Intertidal zone >... | reverse complement strand
CGTTCCGTCCAACAGTGCCGCTTTGATCTCGCTCCAGGTCGCCGAGCGATCGGCAGCCTTGAGGAGTGCCGCGGCGCCCGCCACGTGCGGGGTCGCCATGCTCGTCCCCGAGAGGTACCCCCAGCCGGACTTGAGCGTCGAGAAGACACTCACCCCCGGAGCACCGATATCGACGGAAGTCGCGCCAAAGTTGCTGAATCCCGCAAGGTTGTTGCTCGAGTCGATGGCCGCCACGCTGATCACGTTCGCCTCGGCATAGGCCGCCGGGTACATCGGACTGGTGTCAGCGTTCTGACCTGGCGAACGAGCAGAGCGCGTAGAGCGTAGCGCGAGTGAGAGTGAGAGTGAGAGTGAGAGTGAGAGTGAGAGTGAGAGTGAGAGTGAGAGGGAGAGTGAGAGTGAGAGTGAGAGTGAGAGTGAGAGTGAGAGTGAGAGTGAGAGTGAGAGTGAGAGTGAGAGTGAGAGTGAGAGTGAGAGAGTCAGAAGGGGATGGGGGAGGATATTGATACCCGTCAGGACGTGACCCTCTCACTCGCGGGTGAGAGTCGGTTTCATCTTGGCGCACTTCCGCACGTCGAACGTCGAGTTCAATACCCACCGCTGTTGCCCGCGGCCGCGATGAACAGGTGGCCGGCGCTCCGCGCCGCACGGATCGCGTCGACCATCGCCTGAGAGTACCCACCGCCGCCCCACGAGTTGCTGGAAATCTCGGCGCCTCGGGAGACGCAATAATTCAGGCAGAGGATCGCGTCGGAGAGATATCCGGACCCGTTCGCGTCGAGAAATCGGCAAGGGATCATCTCAACCGCCTTGTTCATACCCGCCACGCCAATCGAGTCGACGCTAGCGCCGATCACGCCCGCGCAGTGAGAGCCGTGGCTGTTCTCGTCGTCCGACGACACGACGTTGCCATTCGAGTATCCCGTCCCTGAGACCGTGTTGGTAGACAGGTCGGGGTGGCTGCGGGCGATGCCGGTGTCGATGACGCAGACTTTGACACTCGAGCTGCCGGTGACGTTGGCACTCCACGCGCCGAGCGTCCCGGCATTCCCCCATCCCCACTGAAGTGGAAAGTCGGGATCGCTGGGCGCCGCATCCACGGCTGACATCACGAAATCCTCCTCGACTGATACGACGTTGCTGTCCGCTTTGAGCCTCTTCATCGCCTCGGCGACGCTCTCGCCCTTCTTCGTCTTGACGCGACGCCATTTGCCGCGACTACCGCTGATAGACTCCCCGTCGGCGCCGGTCGATTTCTTGTACTTAACGATCAGTCGACTCTCATGGGACCCCAAGTCCTTGCGAGGTACGTACGAGGCTGTGGAAGACGACCCGTTTCCTCCCTTGCTTCCTCCCTTGTTCTTGTTTCCTCCCTTATTCTTCTTCCCTCCCTTATTCTTCTTCCCTCCTTTCTTGGCCAAGAGCTGTCGCGAAGAGCCCTCGACGAGCAAGAGGATGGAGAGGAGGACGAGGATGACTAGTAGCTTCTTCATTGTTTCTCCGTCACCGTGGGGCGCCCAAGATAGACTCTTACAACGAAAACTTTATGTCGTAAGACTGTTGTTTGTAAAAAGACTGCAAAAAAGACTGCAACTCCGAGCTCAGAGACGGTTCGCCTTGTACCTGAGCTTCCGACTGGGTGACGCGTAGCTTCAACGCGTCGGCGGCCGGCTCTCCGACGACCGGGGAGCGACGCTCCCCGCTCACCCCACGAGAACCGGCTGGTGGTGGTTCGGCCGTCATCCGACACGCCCTCCTCTGGGCTCCGCTGTGCGCTGGCGACGACGACGACCGTCGGACGCGTGGGTCGGGGCCAATGAGTTGGCACCTTGGGCAAGGTCGTTTGGGAAAAGAAAAGAAACGAACCGTTCTTCCCGACGACGACGACGACGACGACGACGACGACGACGACTACTTGCATTGCATGTGTGTTCCGTACGTACGAACCCCATGAGGGCTGCAGACCATAGAGATAGACTCGTGGAATTTCAAATTCGAAGACATGAACGCCGAAATAACGTCGAGCATCGAGCCCGGCGCTTCCTTCTTCAGCCCAGCGTCTCTTCCTGTTATACTGGTTCCTGTTGGCGACGCGGATGGCCGGTTTCATCAACGAGCGACGCTCGTATCGAGACATTCGATCGTCCAACTTCAACACGTGAAGAGCTTCTGGTGCGTCGTGTTGACCTCGTCGTCGCTTTCGTTCGTCGCGCACAGCGGGCCGTGGGGACGTGGACGTGACGTTCGCACCCCGTATCCACGCGCGTCGCGACACCCGCGGAGAGTGAGAGCATGGCCGCCGGACTCGAGCAGGCGAGGCACCTGCCCCCCTGTGCTCACCCCTCCTGAGTCAGTGGGCATGGACGAGCGGGTTATTCTCTTGGGGTGAGCACAGGGGAGCTTCGCTCCCCGGAGGCACCTGCCCCCCACCTAGTGCACCCACCTCTCACTCTCGGCGCCACGCGCTCGTCCGACCTCCAGGAAGCCCGAGTCGAAAAGCCCGTTCAAACACTATCCGTGGCGCACGGGCGTGCTGCAGTTCCGGTTCCTCAGCGAGCCGCCCCGCGTGTCCTCCCCCCTCGGCTGCCTGCACGCCGCGCGCTCCACGCAGGCCGTCATCGGTCTGCTCTCGCTCTCAGACCCCAATGCGCTCGAGCGCTTGGACGAGTTCGAGAACGCCTTTTCGGGTTCTGCTGTCCTCGTTCGATGCTTTGCGTTTGACGACGACGACGACGACGACGACGTGGGTATTGGCCTCGACCGACTGGCGCCCCCCCCCTTCTGACTCTCTCACTCGCGCTACGCGCTTCGCTCGTTCGCCAGCTCGAGAACGTCTCGAAGCAGAAGCAGACGATCAAGGCTCGCCCGGGCGTCGTCGTTCTGCCCCCCGGTTTGGAGCGGGCCCAACTGGGCAGCCAGCTGGAGATTGTCATGCACGACTTTGCGGCGAGCGTGCTCAACGTCCTGGAGGAGAAGATGCTCACCGTGTCGCCGTCGACGGTCGGCCTCGAGTCGTACGTAGACAGCGCCGCGTTCCTTGGGTCGGGCTTGGCGGCGGTCGTCTTCAGCACGGAGGACGAGGCGTCGAGAACCAAGCGGAAGTACGGGCGTGTTCAAAAGGCGATGGGCGATTACGCGCTTCTGGCTGGCTCGCCGATGGACGCGGTGGATCACTACAGCACGGTGTGTTGACACGTTGACTCGTTGACTCGTTGACTGTCGGCCGGCATGCGTTTGCGTTTGCACGCGCTGACGCTCTCACACGCTCACACACGCGCTTCGTTCGTTCGTTCACCAGGCGCTGGAGCTGGCACGCGCCTCCACGGATTGGATCTACGTGGCGGCGGCGCTCGAGGGCATCATCACGTCGAAGCTGATGCATGAGGCGACGACACGCGATGCCTTCCCGCACATGAAGGACAGCGTGTTTCTTCAGAGTGGCGGCGGCGGCGAATCTCAGGGTGGTGTAGGGCGACGTGAAGGGCGCGACCATGCCGCCGCCGACGGCGACGACGACGAGGGCGATGCCGTGTCGAGATTCTGGGAGACGCTGCGGGGCTGCGACGCGTTGCTGGAGGAGTTGCCCGAGCTGCTGAACGAGTGTAAGGCGGCCATCCGGAAGCGGAGTGCGCTGCCGATGCTGGTCGAGTCCGAGCTCAGGTACGCTCCAGGTACTCGAGGGTTTCACTTCGTCACCCGCCCCCCCCAGCGCGACCCGACCCGACGACCTCACTCCGCGTCACGCCCCCCACCCCATCCACCCACTACACACTCTCAGATACGCGCGGCTGATCGCGGGACTCCAGGGCGCGGCGGGGCGGAGAAAAGTGTACAAGTTGGTGGGCAGCGTGCAGCGGGCGGCTGAGATCCTGCCGCTGCCGGAGGACAGGTTGGTGGCCATGATCGAGGCCGCCGACGTGCTGGGGTCGGTGGGAGCCGCGCGGAAGCGGGCGCTGCTGCTCTGGCAGGCGGTCGAGCTCAGCAAGCACTTTGGATTCCCGGAGGAGAAGACCTTGGCGGTGGCACGGCGTGCCCTGGAGCACCCAGGCGACGAGATTGTCTGTATGCACGACGTTATGGACGGCGAGTGGGCCGTGTTCAGAAAGCCGCTGTCACACGCTCCAGACGCTTGGTGGGGCCTTGTGAAAGCGGGGATCTTGGAGGCGACGCTCGGTCTGGCTATATACGCCAACCGGCATGTCGACGTGTGGGACGCGGCCGCCGCGCTCCTCCGCGAGCACAGCGCCCTGCTGTCCCCGCACCGGATCCGCTCGCTGTACGACAATCTCAAGGCGGTGGGTATTGACATCGAACGTCGCGTCGATCGCGTCGATCGCGTCGCCTTCGCTCTCCCGTCCCATCCCGGCTCACACGCTCGCGCACCACCCACCACGTGCCCCGCGCTCGTTCTACCGCCAGGCGAGCTCCAACATGTCATCCGCGGACAAGATGCGTCCGGGTCTCGGTCCGCCGCCCGTCGTGTACCTGGTGGGTCCCGAGCCCCTCGGGGGCGAGCACGCCATCCTGGTGCTCGACCGCGACGGGGGCTTCGGCGCCAGCGGCGGCGTGGGCACCGCCGATCGAAACTCGAGCACGCTGTTCTTGTATGATGCCTTCGCATCGAAGAGAAACGACAAAATTAATCAGAGAGACGACAGTGCGAGAGAGAGCAAGCTCGCCCAGACAACCGAGCGATGGGTCCGCGGCGAGCAGGGCCGGATCGATCTGGACCTGTACAACGAGTCGCCGGTGACGATGAAGATTGCGCGCCTCGTGCTCGAGGCGACCGTCGATGGTGTTCCTGCGACAAAGGCTCAGTGGAAGCCCAAGGTCGTGTCGCTGACAGTCCCGCCGACGTCGAGGCCCGTTCGCATCACGCTGGAGGCGACGCCCATGGTCGAGGGCGAGTTCGTCTTGACCGGTTGCCGGATGACTTCCAGCGAGGGCGTTTCCTGGAAGGCCCCGTGGAGCTCGCGGCCGGCCGAGCCTCTGCAGCACCTGAACGAGGACCTGCGTCGCGTCCCGCGGGCGGCCGGCCGCGACGCGCTGCGGGCGTTGCCCCCGCTACCGATGGCCAAGCTCGGGATCCGCCGCTCGAAGAACCTTGGAGCGGGTGCCGCCGACCAGCGCACGGACGATGCGGCAGACGATGCGGCGGACGATGATGGCGAGAAGCGGGAGGACGTCGAACGCGGCACTCGAGCTCCCCTCGAGATGCTCCGAGGACACAGCGCCGAATGCGTGTTGACGCTTTCCAACGTCGGGACTGTTGACATTGAGCGCGCGTCCGTGCGGGTGTCGCGACGGCCGACGACCACGTCAAAGTCGGATAACTCGAATCCGAGCAAGGCGCTCGGCGGGAGAGTTGAAGTCAGGGTCGTGACGGACCTCGCCACGCTGATGCCGTTGGCTCCCGGCGCGGACGTTGACATCTCCGTCGCGTTCCACATGGACAGGTGCCCGTTGGCGCTCGGCTTGGAGGGGGCGGGGTCGTTGAACGCCGCCAACACCAGCGGCGGTTCGCTCGCGGTCACGGTGCCGTTCGATGTCGCCGTCGAGTACACCGGCGCACAGCATACCATCGACGCAGGAAACGGGGCGTCGACGGTAATGACACAAACGACGACGGCGTTGGGCAGGCGGGCACGTTGCCCGCTCGACGTGTCCGTCATGCCGTCCATCGAGCTGGATGACGTCTCGGCGATGATTGCGTATGGCCCGAAACGGTGTTTGTTGTTGGCCGGCGTCGTGAACAGGTCGTCCGAACCCCTGACGACCGCGTGTTGCCTCGTCCGAGGGGAGGGCGACCAGCAAGACGAGCGCGGCGAGGAGGTGGTCATTCCGCCCGGTCAGCTGCGCCACGTGGCGCTCGAGCTGACGTCCGACCTGTCTCAGACGTCCGATTCGGTCGTCGTTCGCTTTGGAAGGTCGTCAGAGGCGCTCGACGGCACGCGAGCCTTGTCCGCAGAAGCCGTTCGGGCGAGCCTGCCCAATGAGGTCCTGGCGATGCTCGGCCCGAGCGACATTTCGGCGTCAATTCGTCTCCACGATGCTTCTGTGAATGGTGCCGGGGACGACGCTGCGGCTGGGGGCCACGGGAGCGGGCAGAGCAGCCGGGACGGCCCGAGGGTTATGCGCGTTGTCCTTGACGATCGCGGTCCCATGCTCGTCCCCGACGGCGGCAGCCGAGCCCAAGGCCATGATGAGCAGGATCGGGATCGGGATCGAGATGGCAGCATGCATGTTGTCGTCGCGCGCGTCGGGGACACGCTCGGCGTGACAGTCGACCTGACGTCTGCCATGAACGCTCCAGCCGTGGCGACCTTCAACGTGCACGCCGTGCCCGTCTCCCTGCAAGGGGTTACTGTTGCCGGAGGAGGCGACGGTGGTCGCGTGGGCCCGTCCGCTGCTCCGACATCAATCGTGCCGGTCGTCGAAGACGAGTGGGAAAACTTGGACTACAACCCGGTCCTGTCGGCGCTCGACCTCGGCATGGCCTGGAACGGCGTCGTGCAGGACGCCGTGGTCGAGGTGCCCGCCAAGAGCAGCGTCGAGCACAGCCTATCGCTAGTGTGTTGGACTCCCGGTTGGTTCAAAATTGAGCTCTCGGACGTGCGGATTCACGAGACCGCGTCCGAGCCCGGGTCGGCGTCCGTCTCGGTCGTGACGGCGGCCAGACCGACCAACGTGCGGGTACTGCCCGCCTTTCTCCGCGTCGTCGAACGATGATGATGATGATGTTGATTGTGTAAAATTACATCATTACAACTATCTACCTTAATGTCTCCTCCTCCCTCTCCGACATTAGCGAGACCGAGCAAACGGATTGGCCGCCGCCGCCGCACTCTTGCGCATGAACGGGTTGGCGGCCGGGTCGGGGGCCGTGGCGTTCGGCTCGCCGTTCTCCAGCGGCATGCCCATATCTGTCGCACCCGCCCAATCTCCAGCTCCCATGAAATCGTCTGCGTCGTTCTCGTCCGCCTGCCGCTTGGCAATCAGGTCCTCGATCTTCTCGACGAGCGCGCTGATGCCGTAGTGGTTGGCGACGCGCAGGGCGCCCTCCATAGCCTTGTCCGTCATGATCCTTTCGGCGACTTCGAATGCCCGGGACGGGTTGTTCTGGTCGAGCAATCCCTTGATGACGCCCAGAGACGCCTTGTCATGCGCCAGCTCGCAATCGCAGACGAGGTCCTTGTCGACCTCGGCGTCGAGCTGCGAGATGACCGTCCTGATCCTGACCATGTCCCGCTCGCCGCTCGTCAGCTTATCGTCCGTCTGCACAACAGGGATGTGGAGGGGCGGGGCCGTCACGACCGGCCTGGCCGAGCCGGACGGCACGACCGGCTCTTCGGTGTCGGCGCAGACGATGCACTGCAGCTCGTTGGAAATCATGCTGATGGAGAAGACCCAGAAGTTCTCCCCGCCCTTGCGCTCCCGCGACGCGTCAAAGATCGGAACCCAAGACCCGCCAAAGTCGGGCGTGAAAACGCGCACGATGCCCTCCGAGTCGTACGTTGCCACGGCGTGCTCGTCGGTAAACCCGATCCAGGCCAGGGAGGCCTCGTGAGACAGGCAAAGGCGGCTCTCGGTGAGCATCTTGCCCGACACGAAATCGAACGTCCGGACCTCGAGCACCTGGTTGGCCGCGCCGTAGCCCGCGTGGTAGACGACGCCAAACACCGGCCCATCTGCAAACACGCAGACGACGTCGCCCGGCATCGAAAGCACGTTGGCCTGGAACCCGGACAGAGAGAACAGCCTCACCATGCGGCGGTTGTTGGCCACGACGCAAAAGTTGGCCCCCACCGCCACCCCGACGGCGTCCTCGCCCTGCGGCAGCGGGAGCGTCCACTCGGCGTTGGACGTCCACGCGTCGAACGGCGTAAAGTGAACGGTAGAGGGCGTCTCCATGGTCGACAGGCTCGCGTACAGCGCGCCGGCGGATCCCAGGGACCCCACATGGAAGCCGTAAAAGTCGTTCAGCAGCGGGATGCGCTTCCTGTGCAGCGACGTGTCGTGGAAGTTGACCTCGGCGATATTGTGATCCGCCTCGGTCCGCAGAATGATCGACCCCAGCGAGTTGTACGCTAGATACCTCCTTCCCGAGGCAGGCTGCGTGGCCCCCGGCTGGAACGCCTCCTGCATCGGGTAATGCGTCGGCGTGCCAGAGCTGAAAAAGTCGCCATCCACGTCGGCGAACCCGACCTTCTTGCTCCGCTTCCTCGAAGGCGCCACGTCGTTATCGATGAACGAATCGTCGTTCTCGTCGTCGCCGTCACCGTCGTCATCACCGTAGTTGTCGCTATCCTCGCCGGCGCGCCCCTTCTTCGTCTTCGCTCCCGCCTTTGTCTTCTTCGACGTTGACTTTTCCATCGCCGCCGTGTCGTCCACCATTGCCCCGACCTTGGTCGCCTCGACGTTCTCACACGGCCCTAGATGCGTCTTGGTCGGAATCACGTCGGTGAACACCGCCACCTCGCCCCGCTCCGTCATACAATGCACCGCGTTCTCCGTCGGATGCCACGCCACCGTGCACGCCACGTCCGCCAGCTCCATCGTACACAGCACCGCATCAGGCTCGCTCATGTACCACACCCGCACCCGCTTATCCTCCCCAACCGCGGCCAGATACAGCCCGTTCGGACTGAACGCCGCCGCAAACTGCCGATTCTTCCCGCCCTCCACCGCATCACTCGCCCCCAGCTCGGCTTGCACCTCCCAGCTCATCCGCTCGTACACCTGCACCCGACCGTCCTGCTTCGGCACCGCCACCAGGCTCCCATCCGGATGCCACCCCACCGACGTCCGCTCCACCCCGATCGGATCCACCCGACTCACACACTTCTTCTTCGTAAACTTCGGCAACGTCCCCTCGGCCGCGTCGTAGATCGTCAGAGTCCCGTCCGCACACGTCACCGCCACATAGTCCCCCTCCGGATCGTATTGTATACTACGCACAAACGGACTGTGCCCAGAAGACGCCGACGGAATCGTCCTGATCACCTTCTTCGTCTCCGAATTGAGCGAGATGAACTTGATGTCCCCGTCGTCGCCACCCGCCGCCAGCAACGTCCCCGACGGCGAGAACGCCACCGCGCGAGCCGGCAGCGAGAACCGCGTCAACGTCGCCGCGGACGACCCCAGATCTTGCGCGCTCGACACGTCCTTGATGAGCTGCGGGTGCGTGGGTGGGCGAGTGGGCGAGTGAGTGGGTGGGTGGGTGGGTGAGCGAGTCAGCGAGCGAAGTTCGAATTTCGAATTTCGTTCCCGAAACGATCCGGTTCATAACTTCTGTGCGGCCAACCGACCCCGCCATCACGCCTCCTTCCGCAACAACACGACAAAACGACAATGTACCTTGACAAAGTGGTCCTCGTCCGACACGGCCACGACGAGCTTTCCACCGGCCGGATTGAACGAAACAGCGATTCCGGTGATCCCGACCTTGTCTTCGAGTTCGTTCTGTGACGCTTTGAGCGTATGGATGGGTTGTCCGTCGAGCTCTTTGCGTAGAGCAATGGCGGAGTCGGCACCGGTGGTGATATAGCGGTGCGATGAGCCATTGAGTGAGGAGATCGTCTCCAGGTGACAGAACGACGGCCTGTCGCTCGGGTGGCAGCGTATGACATATGCAGGTAGTTTGGGTATGTCTGCAGTCATCGTGTTTGGATTGATAAGGTCTGGGGCCGCCGGGAACGGGTGAAAATTCAAATTCAGGCAGGCTGGGCTGCAGCCATCAGCTGGCTCAATGGTTCTCCGAAGGTCGTCTCCGAACTAGTATACACAACGAAATCAAAGCAAACACAATCAAATGTACAAGCCCGCTCTAGGCGGCCACGACCGCCAACGCGTGGTGCTCTCCGAGGCTCACGTCCGTCACCCCGTGCAGCCCCGGGACGGGGACCGGCCGACGGGGACCGCTCTGGCCGCTCTGCAGTCCTTCCCAGATTCGGCCCCGTTTCTCGTCTTTCTTCCCGGTGATATACGATAGGTCCTTGTCCGAGACGACGTCTCCCCGGAGCCATACGTGGCCGCTGTCGGTGACGGCGGCGAGGGTGCCCCGGGAGTTGGCCTCGAGCTTGACGATGCCGGCGTCGCCGCCGTCCATGATGGTCGCCGCGTTCGACTTGGATTTTGTCCCGGAGATGGCATTGGCGTTGGAGTTCGCGATGAGATCCATTCGATCCGTTCGATCCGTTCGATCCGTGCGGCCGATCGCCATGGGCAGGCTCCAGACGGTGCGTCCGTCTGACAGGTACAACTCGTTGAGGCTGGCGGCGATGTCGCGGACGGTGGACGCGCCCGCGCGGGCGCCGAGCGTCATCACAGTGGTCCCGTCCTGGGTGTAGAAGACGCTGCTTTCTTTCTTGGTCGTTTTCACTCGCCTCACTTTCGTCCCCGTCCTCGTCCTCCTTCGCGTGGTTCGCTCCCGCTCGCGATCTGCGGCCTGTCTGACCGCCCTAGCGCGTTCATCTTCCGCCGGCCACCAGACGACCACCCGGCCGTCCCGGCACAGGGCGCCGAACCAGTCCTGGCCGACGACGCCCTTAATCGCGCCGCCGTTCTCCTTCACCGCGCTCAGGACGACCGGCGGGGGCAGGCAGGCCTGGGCCCAGGACGCAGGCAGGGACGCAGAATCCATGGGAAGCGCCCGTGTGGTTTTCAGCGCCGACATCACGACGGGCAGCCCTTCGGCGCTGATGCCGAGGGTGCGCCCGGTGTGCGGGCACGCATGCAACGAGGCAAACGACGCCTTGGAGGAGGACGAAGACGAGGACAAGGACGAGAAAGCGGAGGGAAGGGCGTTCATCATGCTACCGACGCCCTCGTTGCCAACGACGACGTGTCCCAGCAGCCCACTCCCGCCCGACACCATGGCCGGCAACGCACAGCTGTCGGAGAACCGCGACAGCTCCGACATGTCGTCCCACAGCCGCTGTGCCGAGTCGACCTCCGACATATTCCGCAGCGTCTCCGAAAACATATACTTGCTCTGTTGGAGCTCGATCGACCGCGCCCGGTGGTCGATGAACGGAATGAAATGCTGCAGCGCCGGAGACGGGTAGGGCGAGGACGAAGCCGCCGCAGGCGACGGCTTGTTCACCGCATTCTCCCGCATAAAATTCCCATACGCATCCATCATATTCCGCCCCCGTATATGCGACGACGACGCCCCGCCCGTGAAAATCTGCACGCCCCCGTCGTCCTGCAGCTCCTCCTCGTCGAACAGCGACTCGAGCGAGTGCTCGAATCGAAACACCGGCGCCTCGCCCGCACCGCCTCGATCGTCCCTCTCGTGCGACCCATACCCACCAAACCCCCCATATCCACTGTCACACGCAAACGTCCCGCTCCCCATCAGCGCGCCCTCTGCATTCAAGAACCATGTGCACGTCCTCCCCGCCACGACCAACCGCACCCGATGATGATCCACCAGATGCTCCACCCGACTCGCCTCGAGCACAGGATCCAATCGCCCCGTCCCCAGCTCCCCGTGCGCCCCCTTCCCGAACGTATACACCTCACCGCCCGACGTCGCCACCGCCGAGTGCGTCGCACCCGCAGACACGTGCTCGAAGGACTGGTTCTCCAGCACCAGCGCGGGCGAGGACACCAAGAGCGACGAGAATTCGTCGCCCGGTACCCCGCATTCTCCGTTGGTGTTGATGCCCCACGACACGAGCGTCCCGTGGTGCCGGTGAGTCGAGAGGAACCTCGGGGAATTGGCGACCTCCGACAAGAGAGACAACAGCCCGCCTTCTCTTGTTGTTGTCCCCGTCCCCGGAAGGACTGAGCTACGAAGAGCCCGTACAAGGGATCGGAATCGCTGCGACTGGCGGCGTAGCATGCTGTGTCGTCTGAGTCCTCGGAAGGGAGGAAAAAGAGACTGGTAGTCTCTCTCGCGCCACTCTATTCTTCTTGTGTCGCTCGCTGGACACGCACGAGGTACAAACCCGTCGCTAACTCGTCACGCGCCGTCTCAGGTCTGCGTAGACAAGGCGGCACGCCCCGCATACCTTTGTCTGCCCATTTCTCGGGTCTGAGACTGGCTCCTCGTCGTCGTCGTCGTCACGAACGCACGGAAGTATTACTTCGATCAACCCATGAAGGTCTGTCAGCTTGTGGTCGGGCCGGCCGGTTCGGGCAAGTCGACCTTCTGCGAGACGATGAAGAACCACTGCGACGCGGCGGGCCGCGTCGTGCACGTGGTCAACCTGGATCCGGCCGCGGAGGACGAGACCATCACCTATCCAGTGTCGATCGATATTCGGGAGTTGATTTCGTTGGAGGATGCGATGGAGGAGTGCGGGCTGGGGCCGAACGGGGGGCTGCTGTTCTGCCTGGAGTATCTGGAGGAGAATGTCGAGTGGGTGATGGAGGCGCTGGAGCCGTATTCGGAGGACGATTACCTGCTGGTGGATTGTCCGGGTCAGATCGAGGCGTACAGTCATTTGTCGGTGTTTAGAACGGTGGTCGGGAAGCTGCAGAGTGACGGGTGGACGGTCGGTTGCGTGTACTGTCTGGACGCGCAGTTCAGCGAAGAGGCGAGCAAGTTTGTGGCCGGGTCGCTGAACGCGCTGACGGCGATGGTGAACATGGAACTGCCGCATGTGAATGTGATGACAAAGATGGACCTGGTGCGGGGACGGGGGCGGGGCGGGATGGAAGGGGTCGAGCGGAATGGAAGCGGGATCGACTGGCGGGAGGAGGACGACGAAGAGCGGGAACTGATCATTCCGGACCGGGAAAACCTGTTGCGGGCGTTGAATCAGACGTATGGCAAGCACATGAAGCGGTTTGCAAGGCTGAATGAAGGGATCGTGAGTCTGCTGGACGAGTGGAGTCTGATCGGGTACGTGGGGCTCGACGTCCGGGACGAGCACTCGGTCGCGGGGGTTCTCATGCAGCTGGATCTCGCGGTCGGGTGGATGGGGGATGAGGACGATGTGCGGGGGAAGTACGACCAGGACGCGTTGGAGGAGGCGGACTATGATGTCTAGCCGGCCAGTTCAGAGGCCGAGACCACGAATGCCGAGACGCGCATTCACTTTCTTTCTTTCTGCGTTCGCACATTCACTTTGAAACTCAGCCAGACGCGTTTATCCGGATCCGGACGACGCGACAGCACCGATCGACAGACAAACCAACGTTTTTATCCGCAGAGACGTGGCGACACGATGCAGGCCCTCTCGTTCTCGAACAGCATTTCCGCCACACGGTACGTGTCTATCCGTTCACACATGTCATACATGAAACGTCGGTAGCGCCTGTCGCCG
>Ga0255764_10003104_pt1 | contig 13300 bp, 7 predicted proteins | sample 071ome_30_FD_179964 | JGI IMG/M metagenome (GOLD analysis project Ga0255764, IMG submission 179964) | Coastal salt marsh microbial communities from the Groves Creek Marsh, Skidaway Island, Georgia - 071406AT metaG (version 2) | ecosystem: Environmental > Aquatic > Marine > Intertidal zone > Salt... | reverse complement strand
TTATTGCTGTTTGATTTTCTTTAGCCCCAATAGCGCTTGGGTTGCTGACTTGTCTATTCATTTTCCAACTGAACTCTATGCTGGTGATCGAGTTTTGGGGACAGTTAGTATCACTTCTTCTCAAAGTATGAGTGGAGGTCTGGATTTGAGCTGTGAGCTTTCAAAAAATCTTCATTTGGAGTCAATTCTACCTGAGAAAGTTCTGATGAATACTTCAAAGCAGAAAGTCTCTATTTTGGTGGAAGCACTAGCTCCGGGCCGATGGACAATGAGCTGCTCTCTTGGCAATCTTTATAAAACACAAATCCAGGGAGAGAACCGCTCTCGTTTGCTCGTGATCAAAGAATTCAGACAAAGGGTTAGTAGAGCTGACTTTACTCAGAAAACTCCGGTCGAACTCGCTGGACTTCCAGGGGTGAAGCTTGAAATCAAACTCGAAGAAAATGCCTACAGGCTGACTGAGCCTCTGATCGCTGATCTGATTCGTCCTTCGAGAGGAGACAGTTTCTCTTTGGGTAGCCGTCTGTTAACCATCCAGAGCTATCTTCAAACCAGAGATTTTCTTGATATGAGTCTCCCGGCAGCTGTGGCTCAAGGTCTGCAGCGAAAGCAAATGAAATTTCTTTCTCAACGTCATAGTAATTCCACTGGATTTCAAGTGGACTCCGGGGGTAAAGCTGCATCTGATGTGACGCTTTATCTGTATTGGGTTCTCCAGTCGATTCGAAAGAGTCTGCCATCAGATAGTCTTCTTTCCAGCTCCCGGGAAGTGTTGCTCAATATAGCTCAAAGTGAAGGAGAACTGCTTGAGTAAATGTTTGCCGTTTATCTCCTGTTTAGAGGAGGGGAGGCCATAGATGAAACCATTTGGCGACCCTGGCTGGATCGAGTGGGAGCGTTGGGTAAGCTGGAGATACTAATCCTGAGTGGTATTTTGAGGTTTAATCACTTGAAAGAGTTGTCGGACCAGATCTGGATAAAGCAGTTCGACAAGAAATTCTCAGCTTCCCAAAGTTCTATCTTTAGCGGGCTTTCCCAGGAACTTTGGTTTGAGATTCTAAGCCTGGAGCAAAGGCGTTATCCAGAGGCGACCGTGAGGAGCCATCTATTTCACTCATTTGAAGGTTCCTATGGAATACACTCTCACAGGACGTTCTTCCAGTCCGCCAGCTGGGCAATCAACGGGGCTTCGCTTGAAGCAGAGTTTGGTTGAGGCTGATGACGAGCTGATTCTCAGCCATCAGATTTTGAGCGAAAATCCAGGGCATATTCACCTGCAGATTCCTCTGACCGCCTGTCTTGAGCTTGTTCATGGGACTGAAAGTAGCTCCGGTAGTTTGCTTGTTAATGATCTAAAGCTGGACTCAACGGGGGCTGAATTGTTGGCCAAAGTGGAGGCGGGTCCTGCTAATTTTCAAATGAAGGTAAAAAGAGTCTACCGGGGTGAATGCCATTGGCCGTGGTCACAACTGGAAAAGCTACTGGACCCCACAGAAGTTCACTATAGTCGAGCCCAGTCCAATATCAGGGTCTCGGATTAGCCTGGAAAATGAAACTCGAAATCGAGTTCTATATCCGGATTAATGCTCTCACAAACCGGGCAGCAGAAGGCCAGTTGCTGAATTTTTGAGCGAGTATTGGCATCGTATTCCTGGGTAAACTGAAAGGCGATGAAGATGCGTCCAATTCGTCGAGGGTCTGCTTGCATGTGTTTCTCAACTCTTGCGCTGACACCTTCCAGAGAGATGCCTTTTTTCTCGCACTGAATTCCAAGAATGGTCAGAATACAGGCTCCCAGGGAAGTGGTCATGAGATCTGATGGCGAAAAACTGCTTCCATCACCATGATTGTCTACAGGGGCTGCGGTAGTTATTTCTGTTCCGCTCGGTCCATGCTTTGCCTTCACATTCAAGTTGCCTAGATACTCAAGTTCCATTTCTACCATTTCATCTCCTGTTGTTCAGCCCCATAAGCTCAGACTCAATTGTTATCACAGAATGTGTAAACACCAGGCTACACTACCACTGCCAAGGATTAAAAACCAGCCGGGAAGCTTCCACACGGCGAGAAGAATGTAGAGTAACAAGAGAAGAGCAAAATCTTGAGCCGAGTGAATTGTGCTAACAAACATTGGTTGATACATAGCGCTCAATAGTAATCCTACCACTGCAGCATTGACTGCTTTGAGTGCAGTCTTGCTTGTTCGATTGCTGCGGAGTCTCTCCCATTGGGGAAGTAGCCCGAATATGAGGAAAAAGCTGGGAAGATAAATCGAAAAGAGACAAAGAAAGCCTCCAAGCCAGGGATTATAAAGAGCGGGAATGCTGGCACCAAGGTATGCACTGAATGTGAATAAAGGTCCGGGCACAGCCTGGGCCATTCCATACCCGGCAAGGAAGAGGTCTCTTTCAATCCAGCCAGGAGGAACAAAAGTGGACTCCAGAAGGGGCAAGACCACGTGGCCACCACCAAAAACAAGTGACCCTGAATAATAGAATCCGTAAAGAATCTCAACCCAGTGATGACTGGACAAAAACAGAGGTGTGATGAGAAGTAGAGCAAGAAACAGGCTAGCCCAGATCAAACTGCTCTTGCCGGAACCAGATCTTGTTTCTACTTCACTGATTTCTACGGAGTTTCGATAGAAAGTTGCGCCAAAGCAGGCGGCAATCAGAATAATCAGTACTTGAAACAACGGGAATGGATAGAAGAGGAGTAGTGCAGCACTTAAACCGGCGATCGTGAACAGCGATTTACTGGTTAGAATCTTGTTTCCCATTTTCCATAGAGCGTGAAGGACAACAGCCAGAGCTACTAGTTTGAGCGAATGCAAAATGGTGGGAGGCAAACCTCCCTTGAGCTTCGAGACCCCGATAGCGAAGAGAATCAGAAAGATTACACTGGGGAGAGAAAATGAGAGGAAGGAAAGCAAACCTCCCGCTATTCCTGCTCTCTTATAACCCAGGGAGATAGCTACTTGTGAACTTGCAGGTCCGGGAAGAAACTGGCAAAAGGCGACAAGATCGGCGAACTCCGCTTCATCGAGCCATTGTCTTCGGCCAACGAACTCCTCACGAAAGAAGGCGAGATGAGCAATTGGTCCGCCAAAGGCAGTAAAACCGAGCTTTGAGAAGCTTTGGATAATTTCCAGGTATGAATTCACGGAATCAAACTATCGAAATTTTAGACAATTGTTAAGGATACTGAGCTTTGAAATCAGTGAGCCTCTACAGATAAGAGAGACGGCAACTTTTGAAATCCCATAACTGTTTTTGCTTAGCGGGGTTTCCATAAATGAAGGTGAAGTCCGTTCAAACTTTCCTTATGGAGTAAACAGCACAATCAGTATTGTAATAATGTGCCTTCCCACGACTTTCCATACCAAGCTTCTCCATAACCTTCAGAGAGGCGATGTTTTGTTCCGCTGCTACTGCAAATACTTCCTCTACGCCCTGGTCAAAGGCTAGATCAATTAAGGGTTTTGTCGCCTGAGTTGCATAGCCTTTTCCTTGATATTCGGGGTGAATCAACCATCCAACCTCTGACTTGTCTGTTTGATCAAGATATTTCAAGACGGTATGACCAATAAGCTTTCCGTTTCCTTTCAGGCAGACAGCAAGAAATCCGTTTCCATGCTTTTGGAAGTACTCCATATGGCGATGAAGGTGGGTGTTTCGAGTTTGTGGGTTAGCCCACCCTTTGCCATCACCAATGTACTTCATTAACTCAAGATCACTATAGAGAGGATAAGTTTGTTCATGGTCCGAATCCTGAAACTCACGAATGAGCAAGTCCTTCGTCTCTATAGGCAGTGGGTAGATTTTCATAATTCTCTGGGTTTAGTCTCCAGTAAGTCCCAGCTGAGGTACTGGATCAAAAAGAAGACAAAGAACAAAAGAAAGTCCAGATGTTGTTGTGCTGAGACTTTCCCAAACACCAGGGAAAACAAGATACCTTTGAACCAGTAAAACTCCATTGCCAGAAGGATGATGAGTAATGCTGCGAATCGAATCCATGGGTGCCAGGCTTCCCGATGACGTGCAAGTCGAAAGAGAAATCCGGTGAATAACAGGAACAGGAAGGGAGTCAAAGAGTAGTCCCTTTTCACTTTGTTTTTTCCTTGTTTCAGTTCTGACACTTCAATTTGAATTGAGGGGCTTCGTGGAAATCCCTGAGACTCTGCCAGATGAAGCTTTCTACCCAACTTCGAATTTGAATAAGTGCTGTGAGTGCCTTTCCTGGAGTTGTAACCTTTACGGTGCATATCACTGGATTTGAGTTCAAAGTGAATGTTCTCGTTGGCAAATTTAACTTCTACGTCTCCATGCCAGAATTTCCAGCGAAAGGAATCCACATCCACCTCAGGTTTGGGTATTGTCAGACTCTTGCTGCTTCCCTTGTTCAAGTCCACATCAAAACTTAACTCTATGGGAAATCCACGTCCCTTGCGAACCAGCTTCAAGGGAATCAGATAAGTGTTCTCTCCTTCAATTGCGGGAGTAAACTTACTATTGGAGATCTTACCGTGAACAAAGCGATAGTTATTCGGGACTTCGAGCTTGAGAAACTGGCTTCCGGTATTTCGAATGTACATAACAATATTCATTCTTAAACTGTTGGAACCTCTGTAAGTACTAAATACATCATAGGAAGTACAGCGTACGGAGGATAGTTCCACCAGTGAACGCTCTTCAAGGTCGAGAATGTATTCCAGATCTTTGACATCTTTGAGCTCCAGCCGCTGGGCAGAGATGGAAGTTCTTGTTTTTGCAAACTGTTGCAATTGATTGCGGTTGCTCACTGAAATTACCTGACCTTCCTTCGCTTTGAGTTGTACTTTATAGAAATTGTCCTGAAACTCAGAGCTTTCGAACGGAAGCTGCACGGAGAAGTTTTCAACTTTCTTCCCGGCAATTCTGCTTAAAGTGGTCGCTCTGATTTTTAAGTTCTCTGAATTATTATGAAAACTCAAGACCAGCTTTTCCTTATCCCTGAAAGCGCCGAAGTCAATCCCTTGTTTGAGGGTTTTGCGTCCTTGCAGGACCTCCAGCGACAGGAGCAGATCAGTTTCCTTGAGTTTCAGGGTCAGTTGCTTGGCTCTACTGGCGAAGGCAGCATGTCTGCGGTATAGAAAAGGGCGGTCCCACTCCACATCTTCATTCCAGTTAATCAGGGTTCTTTTGCGTTTGAACTGATCTGGTTGAACCTGAATTACGGAGTGTTTTGCAGTTTGAGCGCGAGACTTCTTTTGTCCTTTGCGGAAATGAACCGTGACTGGATTGAACAAGTTTGCGAAATGCAGATTTTGTTTGTGACGAACACCTGAGCTTAACTCCACATTGAGAGTCAAATTACGACGATGAGTCAAACTGTGAGCAGTGGCAAAGGCTACGGGAACATAAGCATCATACTCTCCTGTCAGACCTATGCTGTGTAATGCAACGCTTCCCTTGATATGTATTTTTGCTTCGCCCTCAATTTCTACAAAGAATTGATTGGAATCAGGTTTGCTTACCAGCTCCAGAGCTAACAATTCAAAACCCTTCAGAGCTTCATGAACCTGAAAATCCTTGTTGGTTTCCAGAAGAAGAAGCTTTCCCTGGCCATAGACTTCAAATTCATAGCTGAGGTTTAGACGTTGCTTTTCAAAATCAGGCTCGAGATGAATCTTCTCCTGAAAAATCTGACCCTTGGCAGACAGTTCCTTGTCCTCTTGAATCTTTTCTAATCTCTTCAGGTTCTTCTCTTCTACAAAGTAGTAATCCGAATGAATTTTCTTTAAAGATTGTAGATCCACCAGTTCATAGACCTGTACGACTCCATGCCTCGGATCTCTTCTGCTAAAACTCATTCTATTGAGCTGGGAAAAGCCGAGTTGTTGATTTCTTGATTGGGAGTATTGATTCATGGATGCATTTTGAACCTGCATCTGACGGGCTGAGCCAACCAGGGCAGAATTGGATTGTGCTGAATAGTTCACCAGTTGTTGAGACATCACTTGATTGGCGTTCTTCAGACGATTTTGAAGGTACTGAGAACTTTGAACAAAGGGTGTTAGCAACAGAAATATAAGGATTGAGCGAATCATGATCGAACTCCCTGAAACTTGAAATAGAGTCGATGCAACAACCACAGGAAGTGCAAAATTAAAAATCCTGCCAGAAGCGTTTCCAGTGGTATAGAGTCTGGAAGTGCCTTGTGAATGGCCATCATGCCGGCACTGCAAAAAGCAGCAAAAAGAACATACTTGCGACGGAGGAGACACTGGATCGTAAGAAAACTCCAGAGGGCCATCAAAACCAGTCCAAGAATCCTCAGGTTTCCAATTCTTTGCTCTGTGTCCCACCTGAGTTCCAGATATGGAGCATCCAGGGTTTGATAGGAACTGTGAAACTGGATCTGACGTGCAAGTTTTGGAAATTGAATTTCCACAGGTTTCACACCACTGCGGCGTACCTTTTTATAGGGACTTCGAGCTTCCCTGGCCTTCTCTTCAAAGACGTCCATTTTTTTAGCGCTCCTGCTGCTAAAAACTGCAGAGTGTCTTGCTTTTCTCTTTACGGGTCGACTCTTTTGTTTTTTCATGCGAGGTGGAGGGACCGCAGCGGATAATTCGCTTTGCACAGCCATCTCATCATCAAAAGCGTCAAAGTCAGCAAAGCCTTCTGCACTCCCCCCACCACTTCCACCGACCAGTCCCATGGCATTCTGGCGATAGTTTCCCTTGTCCATAGTCATCACTTCTTTTTCAAGATGCCCTTCGCTATAGCGCACTTGAGCAACCTGCGAAACAAAAATCCCTGAAGTGATTCCAAAGAGCCCCAGACAAAAAATTAGAAAAAGTGAAGGAAGGGCCCAGAGTACTTTGTTTTTGACGCTGTAGTTTGTATTTTTCCAGTTCCAGACAAGTTTCAGGAATGCTGAAAATGAGTAGATCAAAGCAAGCAGGAAGAACAGCAGCGGAATGAGAGAGCTTGGAGAGAGAAGCTTGTCGATCACGAGTTGGACTGACTGTCTCCATGGTCTTGTCTTTTCTATGGAAAAGTCCTGCTGAAGGTTTGATTTTGCATGTTTGAGCTGCCAGCGTTCTGGATAGTAAACAGACCACTGGGTAGAGTTGCCGTCCACTTCTTGAGGTATTTTAAGTTTCAGGGCTTTGGGGAGGCTGGTGTAGCGCTCCAGGTATTTAACCTCTACATTAATCTCTGTGTCATTGTTTTTCACCTGACTTCCCAGATGCAAGTTGAGTTTCCCGGTTTCACTGCGAAAGGTTTTTACCGGTTTTCCCCGTACATAAGCCCCCAGAAGTTCTACGTCTTGCGCAAGTGGCAGGGATAGATTGTAGGCACCGAAATTCTGTACTTTAATCTTCCATGAGTGAGCTGCCTGTCCGTCTTGAGTTAGCACAGTGGTTAGAACGTTGCTCAGGATCTGATAGCTGGAACCTTCTACTCCAGGCAATGCGGTGTAGCTCATCTTGAGCGCTTCACCAAGTTTTTCATAACGATACTCATAAAGTACTGGTACATCGAGTTTCTCAAGAGTATCTCCCTGATCAGGATTCACACTTTGTAGTGCTTTCCCTTCAAGCCCGTCAACACGAACATTTTCCAGGGCAAAGATCTGAATTCTTCCGGGTAAATCTGTTACCGCTTCAAATGCCGGCAACTGAATTTTCGCTGGAGATTGTCCTTGAGTGGTTAAACTCGTATTCAAATAAAATTTGTACTTTCCCTCAATCTTTCTGGGGAACAGAATACTCGTGCCGGTCCACTGAAAACCAAGGGCCGGTTCAAAGCGCATGGCACTGAAAAATTGACCTTCAGGTATCTTGAGTTTCAGTTCATCAACACCTCCATTGAGAAAGTTGAGCTCCAACATTGTGGATAAATGGATGACGTTTTTGTGGACTTTGATTTGGGTTCTTGGTTTGGCAAATACCTCCGGTGCCAGCTGTTTGAACTCGGGCTTGGGAGCAAGCTCTTTGTTTGACTTCTTTGGTAGAACTTTTGCTGCTTTCATTTGATGAGCTGGAACGATTTCAAACTGTCTTTGATTCAATAGATTCACCGCTTTGGATTGAGCAAGGTGAAAGCGACTGTTGGAAGGTCCAAACCGAATGTCCCAATCACCGGAGAGCGCAGCCCAGATGAACACCACAGAGTGAGCGGTTGGCAAAGAGAGTTGGCGCTGAAAAGGAATAAGGACATCCAGATCAATCTTTTTGGTTTTGGAGTCCACTTCCCAGCTGCCGCTGCCATCTTCTCGCCAGTGTAGCCCCTTGGGAGAGGAGAGAACAATCCAGTCAGGCGGTAAAAAGGGAAAGTAGGATATCTCCTTCTCACGATTGAGTTTCTTGAACTTCTCTTCACTCACAGAACCCTGATATTGAGCCAGGATACCTTCGTCCTGAATCTCTTTTAGAACCAGCTTCAACTCAAGTGGACTTGGTGACTGCTTCTGGTCCTCATTCTTGAGAATCTCACGGGCCTTGTGAACCTCCTCTTTGGGAATCATTAGATATTTGATTCTTGAGGAACTGGACTCCCATTTTTCGAGGGGCAACCAGTGTTTTTGAATTGTAGTTGAATGAACGAGGGCCGTGCAGAGTATTTGAATAAGGAATAGTTTAAATAAAGATCTCATGAGAGCTCCTTTACGCTTCGTCTGGTCTGAGAACTCCACTGCAGCCATTCACTGATGAGCATCCAGCCTCCACCGGTTAAAAAGCCCAGGCAACAGGTGTTTGTGAAGGAGGGGTGGAAGGAGGCCAGAATCACAAAACCAAAATAGAGTTTGATCAATTTGGGAAAACGTTGCCTCAAAGGATTGGGGTTGGGCCACAGGAAGCAGGCTATCAGGCAGAGGATAAAGATGACAAAACTGAACTTGTGATCAGGCGAGGGCTCCATAACGATGAGTCTTACAAACGGAGACCCTTTGTCCTGCGCTGTGAAATGTGCCTGATAAACGTGGGGTTGATTGTTTCTAAAAACAGGTATATCCAGTGGAATATCCTGTATTGATCGTAGCCGGGCTTGCTTGCTCAGGCCAAGAAACTCCATTTTAGAAGTATTTTTCACGGGAGACAGAGTTCCCATAACAAACTGTAGACGGGCTTCGAATCCCAGGCTCAGTTCCAGCATAACGCTGGCGGCTCGAATGGAGAAGTCGGGCAAGCCGACCAGAAGGTCTGGTTCACTCCTCGCCTTACGAACAGTGGTAAATTCCAGAAAAAATGGCTCAATTTCATTTTTATCATTGAAGACCATTTTCATGGGGATCAATACTTTGTCTTCCTCCAGTCCCAAATAAGCCTTTTCGCCATTGATCTTGGCTGTGAGTATCCTCTCACCTTCCTGCAGGCCTACCTTCAGGAATTGCTGGCCATTGTTGCGAATCTGGAGTTGATAGCGAGTGTAGAGGTTACGATCATAGTGCAGGTAGGCAGTTGCCTTTAAGCTGTCGATGAAAGCCTGAACCGTATGGACAATCTGACGGGGTATGGTCTTGATTTTCAAACTTCCCATGAAGTTACCAGGTCTTTGACGGATTTCCTGAATGAAGACAGGCTGGGCAAGTTGCTCAGAATCTCTATCAATTAAAGTAGTGATCATTTCCTGATTGGGTTGAACTTCAAACCCCAGGTTCTGGTCCGCTTCAAAGATGTAAAGGTTCTTAACTTTGCTGGCTCCTCTTAAAAAGAAAGATCCCAGATCACCCTGTTTGTCCGTAAAACGTAGTTCCCCGGAAACAGTGATGCCGATGATCATGGACTCTTCTTCCTGAAACTTGAGTACCAGGATGTCTTTCTCTTCATCAACGAACCAGTCCTTCAAGGTAGCGTCGCAACGTACATTCTTGACCTTTAAATCCGGAGGAAGGTCAATGAAGAGCTCTTGATGGCCTGAACCAGTGATTTCCACTTCAAGACTTGAGTTGGAAAGCAGGAAGTTCTCCTCAATCTGTAACTGGTGGCTTGCCTCGAGAGTCATTCGGTCGGTCAGAATGGACCGTGTCTTCACGATGTCTTTCTCAATCACCTTCTCTTCTACTGTTCTTTTGAGCAGGAGGGAGTAGGTCCGGGAAGAATCCAGATGATAAAAACTGTCTTCAACCCTTTGATACTGATTAGGGCTGAGAATCCATTCAAAACCCTGACTTTGAACAAGGTTTACGCTGGCAAGGACAATTCCTGGAAATTCAATATGTCCTGACCATTCTCCCTGAGAAGAGAGTTCTGCATTAAGATTCACAATCAGCTGCTTGCAGTCTGGGGACTCTTTGACAAGGCTTAGGGTATTGGTTGATCGGTTGTGCAGGAGTTTGCACTGTGCTGAAGCACTTTGGGTCTTGTCGATTGTTGCGAGTGCATTCTTGACCGGTATTGGAATTTTCACCACATCACTGGAAACGGGTAAGTCCGACAGATCCACAAAATACTGGATCAAAAGCGATTTCTCTGTTTTTTGAAAGGAGAGATTTGCTCTTTGGATAGCGAGTGTTTTATCGCTCGGTCTGGAATGCCTTTTTTGATGCGACTGCAGAGCTTTGAAATGTCTGGTTTCAACGAAGTGGTAAGTTTTTTCTCCGTTACTGTAATTGTAGACAGGTAACTCCATGGCCTCCTGCACCGGAGAGAGTAGAAGGGAGAGTGCTGCGACTGTGAAAAAGGTTCTTTTGAGGGAATACAACTCAAGGAGAAGGCTCCAGAGGAAGGCGTAGACAAGATAAGCCCATGGGGAGAGGATTCCGGGTACAATCTTGCCGGTTCCGTAGGCGATGTGTAGCAGCAAATAGCTAAGAACCAAACTCACAAGAGTCAAGTTGAGCTTCCTTCTTCTCAGGAAGAAAACAGGAATAAAGGCGAGCAGTCCATAAAGAAAATGCAAGCTACTGTTTTTTAGAGGCTCGCTACCGCTGGAAAAATCCACAGTGATACGAAATGGTTTCTCAAGCCCTTGCAAGGCAAGAAGTTCCTTCTTTTGTGAACTGACAAAGCGATAGCTATTGCTGCCATAGGGTACAAAAATCCCATAGTCAGGTTGTTGAACTACCCCGTGAATCTTTGGCTTCAAAACGGGCACGGAAGTGGAGAGATTCCAGACTGAAAAGAAGAGTATCAGGACTCCGCAAATTCCAAAGAGATAATGTCTGCGCTCTCTCCAGGTTCTTGAAAGAAGCAGTTTGGGAAACCATCTGGTCTTTTCATAGGCAAGGAATAATAAAATCAGGCCCAGTAGAAAGAGCAATGTGGCTTGACTTCCCTGTTTTGAATTTGGCCAAAGATCATGGACGAGACCCGCCCGGGCTCCCTTGGGCGCATTCATATTGGACTGGATTTTCGCCTTTTCAATCGATTTGTGGAATTGAAACTGGTAATGAATGTTTTGAGTGCTGTGGGGTAGATGGAATTCAATTTCACTCTTTTTATCTTTAGGGTCAAATCCGTGAAAACTGACTTCCAGGGTATGCTCTTTAAGCTTGGAGAGAGCCTGGTTGTTTTGAATGAAATTCAGGGACCGGTTTGCTTGTGAAGCGATAGCAGGACTTTTGGGAAGCGTCACACTGAAGGTACCGTTAGCATCCTGATAGGCTCTGATTTCCCTGCCATTCAGTTTGCAGTACTTCAATTTGGCTGACTTTGGCAGAGGTAGATTGAAGGGCCCTCCATTTTGCGATTTGACGCGCAAAGTGTAGCGATGAATAGCGCTAAGGTCCGAGTTAAAAGAGCTGTGTCCATGAAAACTGCTCACATGAACCGTTTGCAATGCATAGCTTTCAAAAGTTCTGGTTTTTAGTTGAAATTTTGAGTCAGATTTGAGGTAGCGAAAGGCCCATAAAATTGGATTTTGAGTTCCTGCTGTCATTTCTCTGGGGAGTTCTGTCGCATCAAGTCTTTGGATACTCTCTACGTCTTCAAAGAGGACTTCCTGAATCTCGACCACATCGGGGGTCGAGAAGCTCATGTAACCCCTGTCTTCTTCAACTCCTTCAAAACCAACGGCTTTGCTCGCAAGTTCTCGCATGGACTTTTCAGTTTCCTTTGTTTGATAGCGTCCATTCAGAAAGAGGTCCAGCTGATCGTGGACAGGTTTGGAAAACTGAAGAAGGTTTCCGTTTCGACGAAAGTAATGACCTTGTTTTACATGCACTTTTTCCAATTGAAACCCGGATGGCAGATTTAACTTCAAAGTTTGGACCGGAGTACGTGAGATTCTGATTTTAGCCTCCATTTTGTAGAGGACTTCTTTGCTGGAAACTTCAAAATTATGCTGGGCATCAACGAAAACCATACTTTTTTGAGTCTTCTTAACCACTGGCTTGGGGATTACAGGCTTGGAGATTGACCTCTTGACAGGAAGCTGGGCCTCGACGGTGATTTCACTGACGGTGGAGAGGGAGGAAAGTTCTTTGTTTTCCCCGGGAATCTGCATCAAAGGCTCTGGATTCCCCAGTGTCCATCGAACTCTTTCGAACTCCTTGCCATGATCGAAGCGAACTTTTCCAGCACTGTGACTAATCCAGGGAATTTTTATTTGAACAAAACTACTGTGTTCAGTATTCGGATAAAACGCGCTGAGGGTAACTGTTGTGCTCTTATTCTCTGTATCTTTGTGAATCCAAAGGTTTCCCCGTCTGTCCTTATAAGCCCTGGCGTTGGAAATGTGTGCGGGAATCCAGGATCTTGGAAGAACTTCAAAGCCCTTTTCCTGAAAATCCAACTGCAAGGTTCCCAAAATCTCAATTCCTGCTGAAGTTAATCGAAAACTCCAATTAGCATCAATCAAGCGACTGCTGGATTGAGATGGCTTTGTTTCGTGCAACTCCTTTGGTAGATTTTCAAGGTTTATTTCTTGAAGACTGTTGTACTTTTTAAGAAACTCGGTCTTGCTCAGGGGTTTGTGCAGCAGCTCGAGTTGGGCGGCGTACAGGAAAGTGCTGAGGAACAGGAAGAGTACAAATTTCATACAGAATCTCCGAATTTTGCAGTGGTCCGAGAAAGATATCATTTTGGTCTAGGAATTTTACAGTGTTGAGAATCTGACAAACTCATCCGTTGTATTGTTCCGCCTGATCGTAATGGCAGTTACTTTTGTAAGATGGGCATCTAATCCCCTCGAATTGGGCTTGAAAACCAGTTTTGTTACGGCGCTCTTGGGTGACTTTGCATTGAAAAAAAGGGCTTGTCGGACTGAAGACAATGAGCCGGGGTTGACGCCTGAATAAAATCCCATTAAGTTAGTGCGCCCCGAGCGAGGAGACCCTTGTTCCCGGTGCTTGTACAGGCAATTTACAG
>Ga0255764_10003098_pt1 | contig 13313 bp, 10 predicted proteins | sample 071ome_30_FD_179964 | JGI IMG/M metagenome (GOLD analysis project Ga0255764, IMG submission 179964) | Coastal salt marsh microbial communities from the Groves Creek Marsh, Skidaway Island, Georgia - 071406AT metaG (version 2) | ecosystem: Environmental > Aquatic > Marine > Intertidal zone >... | reverse complement strand
GCGGATCGATCCTTCGCATCGATCGCGGGGGTTCTGCGATTGATCGATCGAACCGGTGGGTGACGACGATGCGAGGATACCGGTCGAAGCGCGCGGTCGATCGCGCCGCGTGTACACACTTTTTCCACGCGCGCACAGGCTGCCTCCTTCGCCGCCGCGACGGCCGTCATCGTCTCCACCACCGCCCCAGCCTTCGCCACGGTCGGCATCGAGCTCACGGACAAGCGACAGGAGAACCAAACCGGTCTCCAATTGATTTACGAGGTGCGTGCGTGTTGGGGTTATTTCACGAGACATGACTCAACGAGGTTACGACTCGCGTAACCGTATCCGAAAGATTTCATCCATCGTCCGGGATGCGACGGAGGGGGTTTAGGGTTTAGAATCGACGGGGACTCGGAGAGGAGAGAGAGGAGACTGACGCGTTGTTTGTTTGATTTTGAACGCAGGCTCGTGACTTGGACTTGGACCAAAAGCCGCGATCGGATGGTCCGTCCCGATTCTCCTTCCAAAAGCTCAACACGAAGGAAACCGTCGCTCGCGCGACCGAGTCCGTGGTGCGTATTCGATTTTAGAGCGAGCGAGAGGGCGCGGCGCGCTCGACGGCGGTGATTTGATCGATTTGATTTGACTTGATTCTTCGCGTCGTCGCCGGAACGCGAGAGACTGACGATGATTGTTCTCGTGTTTGTTTTTACCACCTCTCTCGCAGGCTCGCATCAACAACGACGTTGGTGAGTACGTCGGCAAGAAGTACTGGACGCAAGCGTCCAACGAACTTCGCCGCCAAGTCGGTACCCTCCGCTTTGACGTGAACAACCTCGTCGAGACCAAGGGTGCGGACTCCGCGGACGCGAAGGCTTTCTACGCGAAGCTCGAAAACCTCGACTTCGCCATCCGCCAAAAGGACCAAAATGCGGCCACCGCTCTCCTCGCTGACGTCCAGTCCACCGCGACTGCCCTCCTCGCTTCCCTCGCTTAAGTCGGCTGCGATGGAACACCACGCCAGACTTAGTCAAAATGATTGCTAGCAATGATAATGATGTGCGGAAGGAATGAATGGCGGTTTATGTAATTCGTACGCAACCACAGCACCAAACAAACGCGACCAAAGTATCCATCGAATGAAATCCCTCTCGCTCCGCGCGAGGCCCGCACTCGTCGACGCGAGCGCTCGTCGATCATCAATCCACTCATGTCGTTCACGATCACCGCGGCGCCGCGTCTCGCGCCCCGCGCGACGACCGCGAGCGTTCGAGCGTCGTCTAATGCCCGTGCGTCGTGCTCCGCAGCCGCCACCGCGACGCGTCGCTCCGTCGTTCGCGCGGCTGCGAGCGCAGGGCGTCCACCAGCCGTCGTCTCGCGATGGTCGCGACGCGGGCGCGACGCGAACGTCGTCGACGCGTGGGTTCGAACGATCGCACGCGCGAACGTTCTCGGCGACGGCACCGCGCGCGCGGACGACGACGACGACGACGACGACGACGACGACGACGACGAGGTTGCTGATTCGAAGCGGGCGAGCGTGCAGCTCCCGAGGACGCGGCGGCGGGTGCAGATGACGTTTACGTGTAACAAGTGCGAGGGGCGAACGATGCGCATGATCAATCCGGACGTTCTGGAGCGGGGGACGATGTGGGTACAGTGTGGACAGTGCGAGGTGTGGCACCAAGTCGTCGATAATCTGGGATTGATTTTTGACTTTACGGGGGATTACGAAGAGCTCAAGGACAAGATTAAAAACGCCAGACGCATGAAACCGGATGAATAGTCGTCGTCGTCAGTATGTCTTCTATCTATGTATGGTGTAATACTTACACACGCTAGTTAGCTATAGTACTCCTCCGTTTGAGCGTCTATCGGAAGAATCACCTCGAGCTCGTCCGGCGCGCTCGCGACGAAATCCTGTCGCTTGACGAAGCTCGTGACGAGGACGCCCGCCGCCACAGCGCCGAAGATGTACATGGAAATGAAGGGCGTCGACGTCGCGTAATCAAACAATAGGTTCGTCTTCGGCGGTGGCATGTCCCGTTGTAAGGCGACGCGTCCCAGGGAGGATTCATTTCTCCGAAGGCGAGTCGTCGCGTCGGGCGTCGCGTCGGCGTCGCGTCGTTCATCGACGACGACCTCGCGAATCTCCTCGCGGTGCGGCTTGGGCGGTTTCTGGTTCGTCAAGTGCCTCCTCTTGATAGAACACTTCGCACCACCTCCGTGGTGCAATTTGCAGTAATATCTAAAGTGTTCGGCGAACGAGTTCGGGGTTAAACGATCGGGAACTTTTAATCCCTCGTCGAGAACGTTCGCAATCATCTCCCCGTCCATTCGCATATTCGCCGATAGACCCTTCGTCAACGACAGGCTCACCGCCCAACTGTACACCATGTGTCGAGAATCATCGAGATAATCGATCCCGCTCCCGCTCGGAGCGTCGTCCGACGCCCAGCGTCGCACGAAGAGCGGCGGCGTCGCGACGCGGTAGTGTTCGTCCAAGTGCACGCCGTCGGCGAGGACGCACTCTTCAAACTCCACGCACGTCATCGCGCACACGTCCACCTTACCACCCGGCGCTCGATACGCCTTGACTAATCGACTCATCCCGCGTCGACTGATCAAGTACGCCTGCGTGCCCTGTAATCGTCGAACGCCCTTCGGAAGCGTCGACAGCGATTTTCCCGGCGCACGCGAGCGTTCTCTCTGCCAGTCAAAAAAGAGCGTTTCGACGGCAGACTCCCGACCCAACGCCGACAGCTGCACCAACGTCCAATCTTCGGGCAATCGCTCGACGTACGAGTCCAAATCGGTCGACCACGTCGGCATCAAATCTGGTTTCGCGTCGTCTTCCAAAATCAACGCCGCGTTCGCGCCGTCGTCGTACGCCTTATATATCGCCTCCAGGTGCGATAACGACGCCCCCAGTCGCTCCAAGTACTCCCCACTAAACATACTGATCGCTACATCCCCACTCTTCGCCCAGTGCGTGCGTTTACACGCCTCGCTCTCGTACGCGGAGACGAGCGTCGACGCTCTCGTCGCGTCCACCGCGCCCACGCGCGTCAATCCTCCCTCGTCAAACATCCCCGAAAACCCGTGTTCCATCGCCAATCGCCGCGTCGCCTCGCCTCGACCGTTGACGTAATATCCTCGCACGCCCGTCGCCGCCGCATTCGCCGCCTCGACGCCCACGGACGCGCACGCGACGACGATGCACGAGACGATGGCGCACCCGCGCCTCGTTCTCCACCGCCTCCTCGCGCTCGTCCTCCTCCTCGACGCCGTCATCGCGACGTCCTCGCCGTCTCGCGTTCGCGCGCGCGCGCGACGTCGGACGTCGGACGCCGGACGTCGAACGACGACGCGAGTTCGTCCGTCGTCGCGCGTTCGCGACGGACGATGGAGAGATGAATGAATGGAGACGTGGTGCGATTGGGTGTTATCGTCGTCCCTCACGTCGCGCCGTCGTCGCACCGTGACGTACTTTTGTATCATGTGAACATCACATATTATATATAGTGAGTGAACTTTAATGGTATCTATCTAATAGGTAGTAGAGATACCTACATAGAGATAAAAAATACCTCCACCTGCGACGAGTCAGGACCGGTCCACCCCCTCGCGCGAACCCGCGACCGGGAGACGACGACGACGTGTCGACGCCCACACCTTAGGATTTCTAAGGAACACACTATGAAGAACGGTCGATCACGTATACGAACCACTCGACGCCGATGAAGGAAGATGTACACGTCGGCCTCGATTCGCCGATTCGACCTCGCCGAACGGCGCGGGACGACGACGGGTCCGGGGTGCGACGACGCGGGACGACGGGATGCGCACGAGGGTGGACGTGGAGACGATGGGGGCGACTCGGAACGGTGCGGCGCGCGTCGCGGCGAGGGAGGCGCGATCGGCGCACCGAGGCGGCGATGACGACGAGGACGATGACGAGGACGATGACGCGGTCGTGTCGGCGTTCGTCGCCAAGGAGGCGATGGATGCGCACGCGGAGCGGATTCGAGGGGCGTTGGCGCGCGTGAGAGGGTACGATCGAGGACGACGAGGGGGAGGCGTCGCGTACGATCCTCGAGATCGACCGACGTGCGTGATCACGGACGTGAAGAGCGCGCTTCGCGCGTTGGTTCCTGGGGAAGCGTTGTACGCGCCGAGACGCGCCGTCGAAAGGTTCACCGTCGGCGCGGCGAACGGGGAGACGCGCGCGCGACAGTTGGTGGCGTACGCGCGTTCGATCGATCGAGGGTTAGGGTTGGAGGGATGGGACGAGACGAGGGGGGAGGATCCGGCGACGGCGTTTCGAGACGGCGCCGCGAGCGTCGTCGCCGGCGGCGGCGCGCCGGCGAGAATGGACACCGGTCTCGTCGTCTTCACCGGCGACGCGAGTCACTTCACCGTCGCTCAAGATTTAGACGTTTTAGGCGTCGTCGGTGTGCCGGGGGCGTACCAGAGGGGACGCTCGGCGATTTACGGGGGCGTCGGCACGCTGTGTCAGTGGATGTTTAGAAATCAAAACGGACATCAGACGCGACGCGCCAACGCGGAGGACGACGCGTTCACGCGCACGTGCGGCGCGGACGATCCGGACGTCGTCGAATTTCGAGCGATTTCGTTGGTTTGGTGCGGGTTTCCGGCGGATTTCAATTTTCGAGAGTCGACGAACCGCGCCGACGCTCATCGGGACGACGAACCGATCGCGACGCGACTCACCCCTTCGGCGTGGCTCGACACGGACGTGTGCTCCGGACTCGACGTGTACAGTCTCGGCGTGGAGACGATTAGCGAAAGTAGAATTCGAGATGCGAGAAAATTGATGAGTAGAATCATAGAGGCGCTCAGAGCGCGCGACGCGGGCGGGAACCGCGACGACGACGGCGACGGTGACGACGCATGGCGCGGACTCTCTTGGGACGAGATTGAAGAGACGCTTCCGCGCGGCGCGCGTCATCCGACAAAGTTTTCTTTTTGGATCATGCACTTCGTGCCGTGTCTCGCGCTGGACGACGATTTTAGATGGCTGCTCCTATCGACGGACGACACGGTTTCGCGTTTATCGCTGATTTTAGAACGCATCAAGCTCGAGAAATTCTTTTGGCGAGGAGCGCACGTTCCCGTCGTTCACGAGTGCGGGCACGTGTTGACCGAGACTCGCATGGCGCGTCCTCTGGCGAGTCACGCGTTCGGTTCCTGCGGCCGCTCTCGCGCACACGACGACGAGGGTGGCGAAAAGTTTCCGTCGTCGGTCATCACTCGCGTCTTGTTCAACCCCAACGGGTTCTATTCGCGCTATTGCGTCTTCGCGAGCGATCCTCCCAAATCTACAGACGTAGAGGAACCGCTTCGCGATGTGTGGGCTCGGTACGAAGATTTCCTCGGACGTTCGTCTCTCGATTACACGACGGACGTTTACGTCGAAAACGACGTCAGCCACGGCGATTACAGTTGGTTCAAAGGATACAAGTGGTGCCCGGTGACGTGTCCTCGATGCGAGTGCTCCTGCGGGTTTCGATTTTCCCGAGACGACAATCCTGTAGCGAGCCCTTCCCCGCTCAGGGAGTGGCCGAGACGACACGCGCCGCGGAGTCTCGACAAAGTCGCCTTCTACGTCTTCTTCTACATCGCCCCGTATTGGGGCGCCGCGACCGGAGCGGGCATGACGGACGTCATGGTCACGCACTTTCTCCACGGCGACACGGCGTCGAACATCATCTTCGACGAGTGCGACGGCGATTTCGCCGAGCAACTGAGAATTCAATACTTTCATCCGTGCGTCGACTACGGGAGCGACGACGACGACGGTGATGATGATGGCGACGACGATAGCGACGAGGTTGACGAGAGCGACGATGGCGACGACGACGATGGCGACGACGACGATGGCGACGACGACGATGGTGATGACGATGGTGATGAGAATACTCGTAGCGATAGCGATAGCGTTGAATTTGATGATTGATGTCTCGTCACGAATGAAGGCGCCGCGGGGCGTCTTCGCGCGGGCGCCAGGGTTTTGGCTCCACCCCCGTGAAGCTCTACAAGTGGAGAACGCGACGCGCGTCCCGCACTCGATCGCGCGCGCGTCGCCCGCCCGTGAAGAATCGTCGGCGGGTCGCGTCATCATGCGCGCCGCGATGTTCTCCCGCGTCGTCGGCGATCGGGCCCGCCGCGTGGCGTCGACATCGGTCGCTCGGCGCGGCGCCTCCGTCTCGCGGGCGAGCGGCGAGTCGAGCGCGCTCGGACGCGCCTCGAGCGCGAGCTCGCGACGGGGACGCGCGTGGGTGCCGCGCGCGCGTCCCAGCGGGACGAGCGAGCGAGAGGTAAAGAGCGCGCCCGAGTTGGGTGACGGCGAGGCGTCGTCGAGCCGCGCCGGAGGGAAGAGCGACGACGACGACGACGACGCGTTCAGACGATGGCTGTTTGAGCAAGAGTTACCCGCCATGGGGAAGAAAACGTTGAAATCGCTCTCTTCGTTACCGCTCGCGATCGGTGAGTTGTTGATCATCGCTGGGTTTTCAGCGCTAGGTACCGTCATAGAGCAAAACAAGTCGTACTCGTGGTACGTCGAAAACTACCCGACTGAAAATCCAACCCTCGGATTTCTCGATTTCCCCGTGATTTTGGACCTTGGGCTCGATCACATTTACACCACATGGTACTTTTTAGGTTTACTAGGCCTCTTGGGAGCGTCTCTGACGGCGTGTACGGTGACGAGGCAATGGCCGGTGTGGAAGGTGGCCGCGAAGTGGAAATTTTTAGATCGTCGCGCGACGCTTCTCGCCATGGATGAAGCCGAATCCGTGCCTCGCGCGAGACTGGATGATTTTAGCGATTTATTAGCCGAGCGTGGATATCAAGTGTTCATCAAAGGCAAGAAAATGTACGCGTTCAAGGGGCTCATAGGGCGATTGGCGCCAATTGGCGTCCACGCGGCGTTGTTATTCACGCTGGGCGGCGCCGCGTACAGCGGTCTCGGCGGACTCAGTGGCTCGGTGATGGTTCCCGATGGTTCATCCTTCGACATCGCCTCGGGTTTATCTCGTGGCTCTCTCCTATCGTCGATGCCTAGCGTCGCAAAGTCCACCGTACAAGTGAACGACTTTACGATTGACTACTTGCCGAACGGACAAGTGTCCCAGTTTTATTCCGATCTGAGCGTCGTCGACCCGAAAGGGAAAGAAACGTCGAGAAAAACCATTTCTGTGAACGTGCCGTTGAGAGTCGGAGGCGTGACCATGTACCAAACGGATTGGGCGTTATCAAGCATGCAAGTGACTGTGGAGACGCCGAGCAGCCCGGATGACGCCGCGGACGGCGTTTCAGTCGGGGGCAAACAACAGACGTACGTGCTCCCGATGGCGTCGCTCGAAGGAAAAGCTGGTTTCGAAGGGCGCATATGGGGAACATTCTTACCGTTAGACTTTGAGGGGGATCAGAACCGCGGGATTTCGCTCGTCGCTCGAGACTTCCAGAGCGTCGCGGTGTACGATAGCAAGGGCGCCTTTGTCGGCGTGCGTCGTCCGGAGAGTAAAAAGCCGATCGTCGTCGATGGATTGAAAATCGTGGTCGGCGACGTCAAGGGAAGCACCGGATTGGAGTTGAAGACGGATCCCGGCGTTCCCCTCGTGTACGCCGGTTTCGCCGGACTCATGGTGACGTCGTTTCTGAGTTTGCTTTCTCACTCGCAGATTTGGGCCATTCAGGAAGAAACAGGCATCGTCGTCGGGGGTAAAACGAACAGGGCGAAGGAAGAGTTCAGAACGGAGCTCGATGACGTGCTGAACTCGGTTCCAGAGTATGTCGATTTTTAAAGGCGGCGCGTCGCGAATTATTACTTTTGTATTAATACATTCATCTCTACTAGCGTACACCGTCGCCGCGCGCGTCCATCAGAGTTCATCCTTACCCACGCTGAATGGCGTCGGTAACGCGCTCGCAAAGTGAGCGTCGAAAAGTTTCCCGCCAAACTGTTTCCGCCCAGTGTGTTGGAGGTGATTCAAACTGCTCAACGCGAGACGCTTTTCACGGAGACGAATAGCGACGGCGAGTCGCTCGTCTCGCGACAAGGATTCTCGTCTGGCGAGAAGATCCTCATCTTCCGTGTCGCTGCTCGGGTACGAGTTCAGCAGATCGATCAAAGTGGTGAACAATGCTTCATACACCGCGATTTCGCTCTCTTCGCTCAGCGGTTTCGTTCGAAGCGCGTGCACGGAATTTTTAACCGCGCGCCACTCCGTCGCGTTGGCCGCAGCGAGTCTCAGTTTGCACAATAGAGCTTTCGTCGCGCCGCGCTCTCTGAATCCAGTCTCTCCCGGAGATCCACACTGTGAAAAATCCTTTTCACCGTGCTCTTCTTCGGCGAATCGGTACACTATCTTGTCGTTTGAATTTTTTTCAGCAGAGTAGAGAGCGGCGGCGCCGAACCTCGCAAACGTCTCCGCGTCTGAAAAATTCCCATGACTACATACGAGTTCTTCTCCCTCATTAAACTCGTCCACGTTGACGACGAATGTGTCGTTGACGATTTTGACGCACGGCACCGCGCTTCGCGTGTCGTGCGGGACTAAATGCGCCATCGGCACGAGCGCTCGCACGACGCCTTCGTCGCTCGTCGCCGCAAGCGCGGTGGCCCGCACGATCGCCAAAGCCTCTTCAAACGCCTCTCGCGTGATGTCATCGCTTGAAAATATTGTTGGAAATTTTTTAAATATTTTTTCAGATTTTTTCCATCCTTCGATCGCGTCGTCCTGGTATCTCTTGAGCGTCGCCGCAGCCGCGTGTCCGCGCAACAACACACTCGCTTTCTTTGGCACGCGCGTCGATGCCGCCGGTGTGTGCTCGTACAGTGATTCCACGAAGGGAGAATATCTCGATGCTTTCCCTTTCGCGCGCTCTTTCGCGAGTTCAAGCGCCAGCGCCCACTCGTCGTTCTCTTTGCCCAGCGCTCTCGTCGGCGAACTCGCCGTCAACGCGTCGCGGATTCGGAATTTGGGCAACACGTCGTCGTCGCCGACGCCTCCTCTCTTTCGCGACTTGGACTCTTCACCCTTTTCGCGCGCGGCTGTGCTCCCGAATAATCCTCTTTGCCTCCGCGCGTCGATCCCCCGCGTCGCGTCGTCGCGTCCGCGCGCCGCCGTGTTGGCGTACACGGGCGGAGGCGTCCTTGCCGTCTCGTCCCCGACCGCCGCGCGAGCGTCGTACCACGCCATGAACGCCTCGTCGATCGCGTCTGGTGTTTCCACGTCACCACCCCCGCGGTCGTCCGCCGCCGCGACCGTCGTCATCGCCAGCGTCGTTGTCGTCACCAGCACCAGCACCAACATCACCGCGACCATCACCGTCGACTTGCTCGCTCGTCGCACCCGCCGCGCCGCCGCCGCGCTCGACCGACGGGACGTCGCCCGATCGGTCGTCACCATCGCGCGCTCGTCCCTCGACGCCGCCCGCGTCGCGATCCACGCGCCGCGCTCTGACGCCTCGTCGTCCCGCACCAGAGGGTGCGATATTTTGTTTTCGATGATTTCATGCACGCCTCACCGCTCGACGCGCCATGGTGCGCGGACGCGGTGGGGAGCGCGCGCGAACGCGCGTCAGACGCGCGAAACGCGCGCTCGAGCGTCTCGTCGTTTTCGTGCTCGTTCTCGGCGCGTCCGTGCGACTCTTCCGGACGAGCGGCGCGAAGAGGATCGAGGATGAATCCTCACCCTCGTCATCCTGGACGGCGACCGAGGGTCGATTGAGGGCGCTGGAGCGAGACTCGAGCGCGTGTCGCATCGACGCGCCGACGCGATTGCGCTCGCTGACGGCGCGACGTCGTCTCTTCGGTTGGCCCGATGAGCGACGACAGAGGGGCGGCGCGTTGCGCTCGCTCGCCGGTGACGGCGTTTCGCTCGAATTGAACAAGGAGACGCGAGGCGCGTTCGCGAGCGCGCTCGAGTGGTATGGATTCTTCACGACCGATCCCGTGCTCAGCGAGCGAGAGGCGGACGAGACGCGAGCGCACGTGTTGGATTTATTGAGAAGTTCACAGGCGTATCAGAAGGATTCCGGGTGTCTCGGAAAGCTGGCAAACTGCCAAGAGCGTTTCGATCTGTCTCTTCGACTCACGAAAACGGTGACGCGTTCGATGAATAAAATAATCTCCAAGCTCAAACCGGCGCTCGTCGATATTTTCGGCGACGACGAAGCGGAACTCGTGGAGCTGAGCGCGCTCGTCACGTGCGGTGGGTCGCCGCAGCAACGTCTGCACACCGACGCGGACGGGGTCAACGGAGGCGATCGGTTGGTGAGCGTGTTCGTGTCGCTTCAAGACACACCGGTGGATCTCGGGCCGACGCAATTGTTTTTTAACGCGCCGAATCCCGTCGTCGAGTTTGACGTCTATTCGGCGATGAATTTGATGCGCGCCGTCGCGTACGAGTTGAATAGTACGGAGGCGATTCGCGCGCACGGTCTCGGAGACGTCTATCTCGAAAATGGTCGCATAGACATCCCCGAGACTCACGGCGTTACCAACGGAGAGATGGACTTTTTTAACGCGCACGTGCGCATTGATCCGACGGATAACACGGTGGCGTTTCATCCGCCGTGGGACGCGAAGACAAAATACGTCATCGGCGTCGTCGGAGCGACGCGCCAAGGGTCGGCGTTGGTGTACGATTCGAGAACGTATCACAGGGGAGGTCAAAACACGCGCGGCGCGCGCGTTCAACTCATGTTTAGTTTTCAGTCGAAGCGCGCGTTCATTTCCGGGTCGACGTTTACCATGCGGAGACGGTATCAAAGGATCGAGCGGGTGGCGTTGTCGCTCACCGAACGCGCGACGATGCGATCCTTGGGCCAAGACTTTCAAACGAGCCCGTCGTTGGGTGCGTGGATTTTGCGAGTATTCGGAAAGATTCGACTTCGTGACTTTCCGGTGACTGCCGACACGAACGACGACGACCGTCGATGGATCGACGAAGACGCCGTCAACGACCTCGACAACGCCCGCGACTTTGACGTCGACGGCTTGCGACGAAAAAAAGGCGCGCACGCGTAGACCATGGATAGACTTGCTTGGAAAAATGTATTATTATGTTTCATAGACTTCTACGCGTTCGGGTTCGTGAAAGGAGCGCGTCGATCGTCGCGCACGTCGTGCGCGACGCGCCGCGCGGCGTCGCTCAAATCGACCGTAACATTTTAAGGCACGTTATTGGGGAACTGACGGTATCTCTATACTGTATACTCATACGACCACACCCTGCACTGCCTTCCTTTTTCGTATGGGTTTCCCTGACGCGACGGCGACTCTCACTCGCCGGTGAGCATGCGGGACGACGCCGCGGCGACGGCGCCGGCGGCGCCGGCGGTGCCGGCGCCGGCGCACATCGCGCCTTTGAACGTCTCCGACGTCGCGACGAGAATGGATCCCCACGCGACAAACGCGGCCCACACCCCGCTCGAGGCGCCGAAGAAGGCGAGATAGGATTTCCACGCGCGTCGAACGGTCACCTTGTAAAATTCTGGAGCGAGACGAAACCTCGCCTGTAAGTGAGTCGACGAGGTGTGGAGGTCTTCGCACTTGGTGTTATTTCCCGTGGTGCCGGGCGTAATGTTGTCCTCGGACGAGATGTGGTGAAGGAAAAATTCCGTGCGCTTCGCCCCGACGCCCGTAAGCGTTTCGTTGTGGGTGATGACCAACGTCACCGTGGTCATGCCTCCCATGGTGTACGACCACAACGGCATGACGCCTTCGTTATAGATGAATCGTCCCTTCCAATAATTCATGTCTGAGAGGATGGAGGCCACCTTAAAATTGGGATCCGGCGTCGAAGGTCTCGCGGCGATGACGCTCAATCCCTCGAAGGGTTCGAAACTGTACGCCAGGTGCACGGTTTTGTTCTCCTTGTACCCGAGGAAGACACAATCTTTCTCCTCAGCGACGAGGCCGGAGGGGTGGTGGGAGTCGTCCCCGTAGTTGTTGCTCACCCAGCACCCTCCAGGGGCTTCGCATCGAAGCGGTGCCTCGTACGGACCCTCGTCGTAGGTCCACATGATCTCTTGACTCTCCACGGGAGGCGACGTCTTCAAATCGGCGTACAGCGCCCACACGAAAATCGCGGTGGCAGGAATGATGGCGACCGAGACGAGTCCGCCGATGAGCGACGGCTTTCGAGGCCTGATGCGATAGACGTCGACGATGCTGACGACGTCTTTGACTTTTTTCCCGAGCGTCTTCGAGCCCTTACCGCCCAGCACGCGCGCGCGCGCTTCGACGCTCGGAGACGCCAACCCGCGGCCATTCCCCCGAACCGACGACGTCGCGGGCGCCGCGTCCACGACGGCGTCGACCGCGCCGGCGCGCTCGACGTCGCGATCGCACGTTTCGTCACCGCGCATGTCGCACACCCGCGCGAACGCGTGGATTTTTTACGTCCGCGCGAGTGTGACGCCGACGCCACGACGAGACTCGAATGAAACGCGCGCTCGATTCGTGTTGGCGTCCCAAAATCTGATGAAATCGTCATGCATGAGCAAAGTCACTTAGGGGTCCTTAAAACGCTCTTGTGTCCGGCTTTGGTGAACAAGATGCGTCCGTCGCGTAGAACCAACATGTAATTCAGCGTGTGCCGAGTCTCGTCGCCACAATCGTCGTCGTCGCGTCGTCGCGTCGAATTTTCTGCCGTAGTAGTGAGTCCGTATGAGTATACAGTATAAGTGATTTTGAAAGCGCGCGGTCCCGATGGCGAGCAATCGAATCGATTCAAGGCGGGCTCGACTTTACGAGTTTCAAAGCAATCGATGACGACAACAGGGTCGACGCTGCGGGCTTCCGAGGTGCAAACTACATCACGGACGCAGCGCTGCCGGTCGTCTTGCGACTCACTCTCGCGCAACCGATTGTCGCAGGCGAGGGCGACGAGAAATTCACGTTCGCGGAACGGATGGGCTTCCAGAGTTTGTGGGACCACAAGAAGAGTGGCCATTGGGGCACCAGACGGCGACACGATGCAGTGATGCGCATTTTTGGGGCCACCATGAACAAACTACTCAGCGGAGGCAAAACGTGTGTATTCGAGAAAGATGCAGACTTTTCACGAAGCTGCTTTGTCGAGGGAGGCAAGAAACATCGACCAGACATGGTCATTGACAACGCCTTCGACGACAACGTCAAGATTGTGTTTGATCTCACCAACGCGGCGCCACTCACTCGCCGTGGCACTGACATTCTGGCAGTCGACAACCACTTAGAGGGCGCAGAAGAGAAGAAGAGAAGCTCGCCCGCATGGGTGAACTTCGTCCCTTTGGATGGGTTGACGAGC